>MCNG01000044.1_pt1 | contig 47944 bp, 58 predicted proteins | sample 778231 | NCBI WGS metagenome assembly MCNG01 (sample SAMN04296815, study PRJNA304217) | bioreactor metagenome | isolation source: sea sediment enriched with benzalkonium chloride | place: Turkey: polluted region of the Marmara Sea
ATGGACTTCTTTTCGGCCACCTGGGACCAGTTGCTGGCGCTGAGCGCGCCGGTGGGCGAGTTCTTTAGGGCGCTGTTCGATTGGTCGCCGATGCCGCTGATCAATGGGGCCTGGGAGCCCGTAGCCGGATTCTTCAGTGGCTTGTGGGACTCGCTGCTGGCGATCACAGCGCCGGTCCAGGGGTTCCTCCAGGAGCTGTTCAACTGGTCGCCCATGGACATGGTCACGGCCAACTGGCAGCCGATCGCCGACTGGTTCTCGGCGTTCTGGGACAAGCTCAAGGGCACCCTGGGCGGCATCCGGGAAATGCTCGGCGGCAGCTTTGGCGGCTTCATCGCCAAGATCACCGGCAAGGTCGAAGGCCTGACCGAGGCCCAGCAGCGGACCAACGCAGAAGGCAAGGGCCAGTTGGCCCCGGCATTCTTCGGTGCCGAGGCTTCGCCGGCGGCGCGCAACCTGAACCAGGGCTCTGGTGCGTTGGTGCAACAGAGTGCGGCCAACAACCGCACGCAACTCGAAGGCGGCCTGACGGTGCGCTTCGAAAACGCCCCGGCGGGCATGCGCACCAGCCAGCCGCAGACCAACCAGCCGGGCCTGGCGGTGACTCCGCGCATCGGCTATCGCTCACTTTCCCTAGGAGGTTCCAATGAGCTGGCGTGATCGGTTATTGCCGGCGTCGTTTCGCGGCGTCGGTTTCTGGGTCGACCAGGCCAAGACCCCGGTGGGCCAGAAGGGCCAGTTGCATGAGTACCCCCAGCGCGACCAGCCCTTCTACGAAGGGCTCGGCCAGCAGGCCAAGGTCCACGACCTGACGGCCTTCATCGTGGGCGAGAACTGCCTGGAGCAGCGCGACCAGCTGCTCCAGGCCCTGGAGCAGGGGGCCGGGGAACTGGTCCACCCTTGGCTGGGACGGATGCAGGTCAAGGTCGGCGAGTGCGAAATGACCCATACCCGCCAGGACGGCGGCCTGGTGACGTTCGCCCTCAAGTTCCACCCCGACCAGCCGTTGCTGTTCCCCACGGCGGTGGTCAACTCCCGCGAGCAATTGCTGGTGGCCGCCGACAGCCTGCTGGGTTCGGCGGTACGGCGCTTCGAGGAGGCCATCAGCCTGATCAAGGCCGCACGGATCGCCGTCAAGGAACTGCGCGATTGCCTCAAGGACGTCTACGCGGTGATCGAGCATGAGTTCAAGGAACTGATCGACACCTACAAGGACCTGCGCCAGCTGGTGCTGGCGCTCAAGGAGTTGCCCCGGGAGGTCAGCGCCGAGTTCAAGGGCTTGCTCAAGGACATCCGCGAGCTCAAGGACTTCGCCCGCGAGGGTTATCGCGGGGTGCTGGCCAATGCTTCGCAACAGGTCGAGGCGGCGAAGAAGATCGACACGCCCAAGCTCACCACCGGCAAGGACACGGTGGCCGCGGCCCAGGCCATGGCCAACCTGGTGCAGGACATGCTGCTGGTGAAGCTCGGCTACCAGGTCGCGCAGATGCCGGCGGCGGCGCCGGTGGTCAAGCTCAACTCCACGCCTTCGGTGGCCCAGCAGGCGGTCCAGCCGGTACGCCGCCTGGATGTGCCGGTGGCCGAGGATGTGCTGAGCCTGCGTGATGCCCTCAATGAGGTGATCTGGCAGGCCGCGCTCAAGGCCGATGCCCTGCATTACCAGGCGCTCAACAGCCTGCGCCAGCAGTTGTTCGGCCATCTCACGGCGGTGTCGTCCACCGGAGTGCGGCTGCTGACCCTGTCGCCCAAGCAGAGCCTGCCGGCCCTGGTGGTGGCCTACCAGCGGTTTGGCGATGCCACCCGGGTGGGGGAGGTGAGCCAGCGCAACAAGGCAGTGCATCCTGGCTTCCTGCCGCCGGCCGATCTGAAAATCGCCGAGGTGTAGGCCATGAACCCAGCACAAGATGCCGTCACCCTGACCGTTGACGGCCTGGACTACGGCGGCTGGAAAAGCGTCGAGATCAGCGCGGACCTGGAGCGCCAATTCCGCAGCTTCAGCCTCAACATCACCTGGCAGTGGCCGGGGCAACTGGAGGTCAAGCCGATCAAGCCCGGCTCGCGTTGCCAGGTGCGTATCGGCAGCGACCTGGTGCTCACCGGCTACGTGTACAAGGCGCCGGTCAGCTATGACGTGCACCAGGTCAGCCTGAGCATCGAAGGCAGTTCGTTGACCCAGGACCTGGCCGACTGCGCAGCCATCAACCGCCCGAGCCAGTGGCAGGAGCAGAGCCTGTTGAGCATCGTCCAGGCCCTGGCGGGCGCCTATGGCGTGGGCGTGGTCAGCGAGATCCCGCAGACCGCCAAGCTCGGCAAGCACAGCATCGTGCCCGGGGAGACGGTGTTCCAGTCCATCGACCGGTTGCTGACCCTGTACCGGGTGTTCTCCACCGACGATGCCGAGGGCCGCGTGCTGCTGGCCAAGCCCGGCAGTAGCGGGCGGGCCAGCGATGCCCTGGAGCTGGGCAAGAACATCCTGTCGGCCAATGCGCCGATGGATTTCAGCCAGGTGTTCTCCGAGTACCGGGTCATCGGCCAGCACAAGGGCAGCGACCAGAAAAGCGGCGCTGCGGTCGCCGAGGTCTCGGGCCAGGCCCGGGACCCGAGCATGGCGCGCAAGCGGGTCACGGTGATCAGCGAAAGCGCGCAGCTGACCCCCGAACTGGCCCAGCAGCGGGCCGACTGGGAGAGCGCCACCCGCATGGGCAAGGCGCTGACCACCAGCTATCGGGTCCAGGGCTGGCGCCAGGGCAACGGTGATTTGTGGCGGCACAACACCCTGGTGCGGGTGATCGACAAGGTCCTGGGTTTCGACCAGGACATGCTGATCTCCAAGGTCACCTATTCGCTCTCCGAACAGGGCTCGATCACCACCTTGCAAGTGGCGCCGCCGCACACCTTCGACGCCAACCCCGTCCCCGCGAAAACCTGAGCCGCCCCCGGCGGCGTACAGGCCACCGGGGCCTGCCATTGCCTGCCCGATGCGTCGGGCCCGGGCCAGCCAAGGAATCCACCATGAGCCTACTGACACGCCTGTTGGCGCGCGGCACCGTCGTGCTCGCCAACTCGGCCAACAAACTGCAATCGCTCCAGATGCGCCTGACCGCCGGCGAGGTGAATGACGACATGGAGCATTTCGAGCCCTACGGTTTCACCAGCAATCCGCTGGCCGGGGCCGAAGGCATCGCCACCTTCCTCGGTGGCGACCGCTCCCACGCCGTGGTGCTGGTGGTCGCTGACCGCCGCTACCGCCTCCAGGCCCTGGCGCCTGGTGAGGTGGCGATCTACACCGACGAAGGCGACAAGGTGCACTTCAAGCGTGGCCGGGTGATCGATATCCAGACCGACACCCTGAACATCCGGGCGGCCACGGCGGTGAACATCGATACGCCGACCCTGACCCAGACCGGCAAGATCGTCTCCCAGGGCGACCAGGTGGCCGGCGGCATCAGCCAGATGCGCCACCCGCATGCCGGCGTGCAGCCGGGCCCCGGCCAGACCGGCGCACCGGTGGGAGGCCCATGATGTTCCTCAGCCACGACCTCAAGACCGCGCTGACCCGCGCGGTGCTGATCAGCCTCTACACCTGGCGCCGCGCCGCCGACGATGATGTGCTCGACGATGACGAGCGCTTCGGCTGGTGGGGCGACAGTTTTCCCACGGTGGCCGACGACCGCATCGGCTCGCGGCTGTGGTTGCTGCGCCGGGTCAAGCTGACCCGCCAGACCCAGCTCGATGCCGAGTTCTACGCCCGCGAAGCCCTGCAATGGCTGATCGACGATGGCCATTGCAGCGCCGTCGACATCAGCAGCGAACGCCTCGACGCCCAACGCCTGAACCTGCGCATCGTGCTGGTACTGGCCGGTGGCGAGCGCCTGGACATCAACCCCGAACACAGTTGGCAGGTGACCTATGCCGTTTGAAACGCCTTCGCTGCCGGTGCTGATCAAGCGCACCCAAAGCGACCTGGCCAGCGATTCGCTGCGCCAGTCCGATGCCCAAGTCCTGGCCCGAACCCTCAGCGGCGCCGCCTTTGGCCTGTATGGCTACCTGGATTGGATCGCCGAGCAGATCCTGCCGGACAAGGCCGATGAGTCGACCCTGGAACGGATCGCCGCACTGCGCCTGAACCAGCCACGCAAGGCCGCCCAGGCGGCCAGCGGCAACGTCAGCTTCATGGCGTCGGCCGGGGCGGTGCTGGATGTCGATACGCTGCTGCAGTCCAGCGATGGCCGCAGCTACAAGGTGACCGCCGCGCGGACCACCAGCAGCGGCCTGAACAGCACCAGCATCGCTGCCCTGGATGCCGGTTCCCTGGGCAATGCCGAGGCCGGCCTCAGCCTGATCCCGGTGCAGCCGATCCAGGGCATCAGCGGCAGCTTCACGGTGCTGGCGCCAGGGCTGGTGGGCGGCGTTGCGCGCGAAAGCCTGGAGTCGCTGCGTTCGCGGGTGATCCGTTCGTACCGGGTCATTCCTCACGGCGGCTCGGCCCAGGACTACGAGACCTGGGCCCTGGAGTGCCCCGGCGTGACCCGCGCCTGGTGCCGCGGCAGCTACCTCGGGCCGGGCACCGTGGGCCTGTTCGTGATGCGTGACGATGATCCGCACCCGGTGCCGGATGCTGCGCAACTGGCCGAGGTGCAAGCGCATATCGAGCCGCTGCGGCCGGTGACCGCCGAGGTCCACGTACTGGCCCCGGTGCAGCAGCCGGTGACCTATCGCCTGCGCCTGAGCCCGGACACCAGCGCCGTGCGCGCCGCGGTGGAAGCGCAGTTGCGCGATCTGCACCACCGTGAAGCCGGTCTCGGCGAAACCTTGCTGCTGACCCATATCGCCGAAGCCATCAGCAGTGCCACCGGCGAGAACGACCACAAGCTGATGGCGCCCAGCGCCGACGTACCGGCCGCCAACAACCAGCTGCTGACCTTCGGAGGTTGCGTATGGCTGGAATGAGAAGCGCGGCCCAGTACCAGGAACAACTGCGCAGCTTGCTGCCCAGCGGCCCGGCCTGGGACCCGGAGCACGTACCGGAACTGGAGCAGGTGCTCGAAGGCATCGCCCAGGAACTGGCGCGCCTGGATGCCCGGGCCGCCGACCTGCTCAACGAGATGGACCCGGCCGGGGTCAGCGAACTGGTGCCGGACTGGGAGCGGGTGATGGAGCTGCCCGACCCCTGCCTGGGGGCCATGCCGCTGTTCGACGACCGCCGCCTGGCGGTGCGCCGGCGCTTGCTGGCGGTGGGTAGCCAGGCGTTGAGCTACTACGTGGAAATCGCCCGCAGCCAGGGTTACCCCAACGCCACCATTACCGAACTGGAGGCTCCGCGCATGGGCCGCGCCCGCTTCGGTTCGGCGCACTTCGGCACCTGGCAGGCGCAGTTCATGTGGACGCTCAACACCGGCGGCCGACTGCTGCTCGGGCGGCGCTACGGCGCCAGCTACTGGGGCGAACGCTTCGGCATGAACCCCGGATCGGCCCTGGAGTGCCTGATCCACCGCAGCGCCCCGGCTCATACCCGGGTGCATATCAATTACGACTAGAGGGCAGGTGATGGACTTTCCCAGAAGTGTGCCCAGCGCGGGACTGGTCAACGGCCGGTTCGCCGACGAAAACCCGCTGACCGGGACGCCCGGCTCGTTGATCACCGCCGCCTGGGGCAATGGCGTGACCGAGGAGTTGCTCAATGTGATTCGTGCGGCGGGCATCACGCCAGCCGAAAGCGAATCAGACCAGCTGCTCAGGGCCTTGAAGGGCGTACTGGCCCAGGATGCCCAGCCCCTGGCCGCGTTGGCCTTTCCCACCGTGGCCACGGCCGACGGGCGTATCGCGGTGACACCGGGTACGGCTGCGGCGGGCGGCACGGTCATGGTGCCCGGCGGGGTGCTGGTCAGCCTGGGCGAAGAAGCCCTGGTGGGCATCACCGCCCGTCCGCGGGCGCTGTACAGCGTGCCCTGGATTTCCCCAGACCTGGATATCAACAGCACCTATTTCTTGCGCATGCAGGTCATGGGTGGGGCGTTGGGTTGCTACCTGCAAAAGGGCACCGACAACGATGCCGTTCCCTCTGCGCTCAAGGGCGCCGCCGGCGCCTCCGGAGGCGGTTTCGATTCCACCTGCATCGACATGCTCCTGGCCAAGGTGGTCACCGCCGGTGCCGGGACCTTGCCCAAGCTGACCTTGCTGGCCAACAAGGCGCGGCTGGAAGCCGTGGGGGTCTGGTCCGGAGCAAGCGGCAGTTACTCGCTGCCCCTGAACTGGGCCAGGAAACCTCGGGCCTACGTTGCGGGAATGATGGACTACGACGACTACGTCAAGACCGACTACACCATCGTGGCCGAGGACACTGGTCATAACTACAAGACAGCGACATCGGCCATGCCCGAAGGAGGTTTCAGCGATCGCTACATGGGGCGCGTGCTGATCCTGTCCTGGGCGCAGAACGTCACAAGCATCGTCGGGTTGATCAACGCCCGTGTCAGATGGGAGGCCTAGGAATGAAAGCCTTTATCGAACAGGGCGTCGTGACGGCCCTGGTGAGCGGCGATATCGACGGTGGCGTCGAGCTGCCGCCAGGCCTTGCGGTGACCGTCGGCTGGCGCTACCAGGATGAGCTGTTCAGCCCGGCTCCGGACAGCCTTGGCGCCGAACCACAGCAGCCGCTTTTGCAAGCCGAACGCGACTGGCGCCGCACGGCCCTGGCCGGGACCGATTGGCTGGTGGCCCGCCACCGCGATGAACTCGACGCCGATGCCCCGGCGACCCTGGGGCGCAAGCAGTTCGCCAAGCTGCTGGCTTACCGCCAGGCCCTGCGGGACTGGCCGGCCTCGGCCGGCGAGTCGCAAACCCAAGCGCGACCCGAGCCGCCCAAGTGGCTGGCGAAGTTGCCCCACTGACAGGACATGAACCATGGATTACCCGAAAAGCGTACCCAGTGCGGGCCTGGTCAATGGCCGCTTCGTCGATGAAAACCCGTTGACCGGCTCGCCGGGATCGCTGATTCCCGCCGACTGGGGCAATGGCGTCACCCAGGAAATCCTCAACGTCATCAAGGCGGCTGGCCTGGTGCCGGATGAACGCAAGACTGACCAGCTGACCCAGGCCATTGGCGAGTTGCTCGACTTCAAGCGCTTGAAGAACACCCCCACCACCCTGGGCGGCTACGGCATTAGCGATGCCAGCGGACGCCTGTTGGCGGTGAAGCAGTTCGAAACCGTGGGCATCACCCTGTACCGACCCGACCCCAGGGCCAAGCGCATTCGCGTACGCCTGGTGGGTGCTGGTGGTTCCGGCGGCGGCTGCCAGCCGGTGCCCGCAGGTAGTTTCTCCGTGGGCGGTGGCGGTGGTGCCGGCGCCTATGCCGAGGGCTTGTTCGACGTGACCCCACAGATGCTCTCGGGGGTGCCTATTACCCTGGGTGCCGGTGGCGAGGCGCGAACGGCGGTGGGCGCCAGCGGCGGTAGCGCCTCTTTTGGCAGTTACATGAGCGCCTCTGGAGGTACGGGTGGCCAGGTGATCACCTTTGTTTCGACTGCCCCTGGATTCGTCCAGGGGGGCGTAGGCGGCGGCGTGGTGACGGGCGGCAACCTTTCCAGTGCCCGTGGCATACAGGGCGGTTATGCCATGAGCAATCCGAACTGGGGCACGTTGGCGGGCTGCGGCGCAGCCAGTCCGTTCGACGGCGGTGCTGGCGCCACTGGCCTGAACACCACGGGCCTCGCCGGGGTGCGGGGTTCGGGCGGTGGCGGTAGTTGTTCATACAACGCCAGCGCTGCCTGCTTGAGCGGCGCCGGTGGCGGTGCCTTTTGTGAAATCTGGGAGTACGCGTGATGGCCCGTTATGTCCGTGTGGAAGAGGGCGTGGTGGTCGAGTTGATCGAGACCGGCGACTACGCCATCGCTGATTTGTTCGCCCCGCAGTTCCTCGCGTCAATCCACCCTGCGCCCCCGGGGCGCGAAGTGCGGGTGGGCATGGAGTTGCAGGCCAGCCCTGTGCCGGCTTCGGTGGCTGAGGCAAGTGAGCCGGTGGCTGCGCCGCTGGCGACACCGCCAGGCGACAAGCTGGAGGCCGTGGCCCGGGCCCATGTGGCCGAGGTGGTGGCCCAGGGGGCGGAAGCCCGGGAGCGCCAATGGCGCAGCGACAGCCTGGAAGCCAGCCAGTGGCTGGCGGCCCGGCACCGCGATGAACAGGACCTGGGCCGTGGCACCAGCCTTAGCGCGCAGCAGTACCTGGAGTTGCTGGAGTACCGCCAGGCCCTGCGCGAATGGCCCGGTTGCCAGGGGTTTCCGGCCGTTGCGGCGCGCCCGCAGGCCCCCCAATGGTTGCCAGGCAACCTGCCTGGCCAATGACCGGCGCGAATCCTTCGAGCCGTTTTCAATCATCTCAAGACGCCTGCCCGCCACCCGGGTGCCGACGTTGTCTGGCCGCTGGCCGAGCCGCGTCGCACCCGGGACGTAGCGGTGGGCGTCCTTATCAGGACATCACCTGTGGACTATCCAAAAAGCGTGCCCAGCTCCGGGCTGGTCAATGGCCGGTTCATCGATGAAAACCCGGTTGCCGGCACACCGGGGTCGCTGATCCCGGCCAGCTGGGGCAACGCGATCACCGATGAAATCCTCAATGTGCTGTCGGCCGCGGGCATCGCTCCGCTGGAAGGCAGCAACAACCAGCTGATCACCGCGCTGCGCAGCGGTGCGCTGTTCCAGACCAAACCGCAGTTCGACAACGGCAAGTCGGCGGCCACCACCGAGTTCGTGCAACGCGCCCTGGGCTCGCTGCGCGATGTGGCGGTCTACAACGCGGCCACCACCCTGACCGCCGCCGATATTGGTCGTTGCGTGCGCTTCGGTTATGGCGGCTACAGCATCACCTTGCCCGCGGCCGGACCGGCCATCGCCAATGGCAGCGCCCTGTACCTGATGAACACCGGCACCGGGGCCATGACCGTGGTGGTCAATGGTGGCGACAAGATCGCCGTCGGCAACGGCTACCTGAGTAGCTTCGAATTCGGCGTGGGCGATTCGGTGGTGCTGGTCAAGCATCTCAATGGCGAGTGGACGGCGCTGCTGGGCAGCGTACCGATGCGCTACATGCCGGGTTTTGCCTGTTCATTGAACACCACGGGTTATCAGAAATTGCCCAGTGGCTTGATCGTGCAGTGGATCGCCGGTGGTTCCGACAGCAATGGCAACATGATCGTCTCGTTGCCTATCCAGTTTCCCAACGCGGTACTGGGCGGCATTGCCAACGAACTCAATCCCCTGGGCTGGGGTGCCACGGGCCGGACCACGGTCTGGGCCTTCGACCTGCCCAGCAGCAACAAGGCGGTGGTGGTGGCCAAGTCCCGGGACATCATCGGCAACAACGTACCGGTGCCCAATCCCATTGGCGGCCGCATCCTGGTTTGGGGGTATTGAATGAGCAAGTATTTTCTAGCGCAGACCTTGGGGTTCCTGTGCTCCGACGAGCATGAACCGGCGCTGCTGGAGCAGGCGGTGAAGATCACCGACCTGGAGTACCAGAAGCTGTTCGAGGGACAGGCCCAGGGCCAGGCCATCGCCGCCGACGAGTTGGGCCGGCCGATCCTGGTGGAACGCCCCGGGCCTTCGGCCGAGACCTTGGCGCTGATCGAGCGCGCCTGGCGCGACGGCCAATTGCAGGAGACCGACGGCGTGGTGGCGCGCCATCGCGATGAGCTGGACGCCGGTGGCGCCACCAGCTTGTCGGCGGCTCAATTCCAGGGCCTGCAGGATTATCGGCGGCTGTTGCGCCAATGGCCGGCCCAGGACGAATTCCCCGCTAGCGACAAGCGCCCCGTACAAGTGATGCCGGCACCGGCAGCGGCTCCCGCGGTGAAGCGCACCCGGGCCAGAAAGCCCGCGCAACCGGCACCGGAAGCTTCGTCCTGATGCGGGCCAGCAGGCGTCGTGAGGCCGATGGGGCGGCATGCCCAGGCCTTGTTCATTGGAAAAAACATGCAGGAGTAGAACAGTGGATTATCCCAAAAGCGTTCCTGGCATAGGCCTGCTCAACGGCAAGTTCGTCGATGAGAATCCTGTGGCCGGAACTCCCGGGTCGCTGATCCCCGCCGCCTGGGGCAACAGCATTACCCAGGAGCTGTTGACGGTGATTGGCCGCGCCGGGCTTGTACCGGATGAAGCGGATACCGCTCAGCTGCTCAAGGCGTTGCAGGTCATGTTGGCCAACGCCAGTCCCATGCTTTCGCGCGTACTCCAGATCAACCATTCCAGAAGCCTGGCCGCGCAGGACCTGGGTCTGGTGATGGTCAACGGCGCACAGGAACCGATTACGCTGACGCTACCTGCGGCGGACTCGGTACTGGGTGTGCGCGACGTGATCGTGCGGAGGCTCGATAACGGTGGCAACCGGGTACTGGTGCAATGCACGGGGGCTGACACCATCAAGTTCCACACCCATCTGCGTGCCGCAGGGTACGGTTTCCTGGTGTTGATGGGCGCTGGTGATTTTTGGCATCTGCGCAGTGATGGGGCGGGAGGCTGGTGGCCGGTCGGGCGCTATGACAACGCTGCCCTTGGGCGAATGTTCTTCGAGACCACGACCCAGTTCAGCCCGGGTGGATATGGCGCCTTGAACGGCAAGTTGCTGAACCGCGCCGACTGGCCCTGGTTGTGGGATCACGCGAAGCAATCGGGCATGTTGCGCCCCGACAACGATCGTGCGGGGGGCTGGAGCTACGGTGATGGTGTATCGACTTTTCGCCTGCCCGAGGCCCAGGGCGAATTCCTGCGGGTACTTGACGAGGATCGTGGGGTCGATGTCGGGCGTGGGGCGGGCAGCTGGCAAACCGGGACCAATATCACCGGCGACAACGGCCAGTCCCCGGCGGTGCACGGTATTGGCGAACTGGCTAACGTGGGGGTCGATCCGACCTCGTTCAATGGAATGATCTATTACAACGCTGCGGGTGCGACGCAGGTGATCTCCAGTATCTACTGGGGCATGGTGCGTCCGCGAAACATCGCCTATCCCGGCCGTATCAAACTTATCTGAGGTTCTCATGCCTGAATATCTTGTGAGCCCTGCCGGAGCGTTGATCGGGCCGGTGGTATTTCCTGTGGTTCCCGGGCTGGGTGTGCAGTTGCCGGCCAATGCCGTGGAATTGCCCAGCGAGTTGAGTCCGCCCGAAAAGGGATTTGCCTGGGCCTGGGTCGATGGTGCTCCCCAACTGTTGCCTGATCATCGCGGCCAGGTATTCCAGATCCATGGTGGCGCGGCAAGTACCTGGGAGCGCCTGGGTGATCTGCCCGAGGGACTGACCACCCAGCCCCGTCCCGATCCCTATCACGTTTGGCACGATGATCGCTGGCAGCTTGACCGGGAGGCCCGGGAGTCCGCGACTCTGGAACAGCTGCTGTTGGAGCGAGACAACCGTTTGCGTGAGGCAGCTATCCGCCTGGCCCCCCTGCAGTACGCCGTCGACCTTGGAGAGGCCTCTACCGAGGAGAAAAACGCCTTGCTCGATTGGAAGCGCTATTGCATCGCCTTGAATCGTATCGAACAGCAGCCCGGATATCCGTCCGAGATCGAGTGGCCGGTACTGGCGCCTTCCGTATTGAAGGCGCCATCCAACCCACTGTTCGCGCTGTTTCGTGGGAAGAACAAATGAAAGGAATCCTCTATGTCGATCACTGAAGAGCAGTTGCTCAAGATCATGCCGAACGCCCGCCGCCAAGCGGGCGTTTTCGTATCCCCGCTCAACGCTGCCATGGCTCGCCGGCAGATCGATACGCCCAAGCGCCAGGCGGCGTTCCTGGCGCAGATCGGCCATGAATCGGGGCAGTTGCAGTACGTGCGCGAGCTGGGCAACGACCAGTACCTGAGCAAGTACGACACCGGCACCCTGGCCGCGCGGCTGGGCAATACCCCCGAGGCCGATGGCGACGGCCAGCGCTATCGCGGGCGTGGGCTGATCCAGGTCACCGGGCGCAGCAACTATCGCCAGTGCAGCCTCGGCCTGTTCGGCGACGAGCGCCTGCTGGAGTTGCCCGAGCTGCTGGAGCAGGCGCAATGGGCCGCCGAATCGGCAGCCTGGTTCTGGGAGCGGGCGGGGCTCAATGCCCTGGCCGATCGTGATGAGTTCAACGCCATCACCCGGCGCATCAATGGCGGCCTGAACGGCCTGGAAGATCGCCGCCAGCTCTGGGGCCGGGCGCGCTCGGTACTGGGCCTGCCGGCCGCCTGAGGCCGCCGGCGTGCGCCAAGGAGAATCAGCATGAACATTCGCAGTTGGCTGGCCGTGGCGGTCATGGCCGGGCTGCTCTATGCCCTGGGCTATATCACCGGGGTCGGCAGCGAGCGTAGCCGCAACCACGTCCTGGACGAGGCGCGCCTGCGCCAGTCCTTCGAACAGGGCCAGGCCCTGGGTACGGTCAAGGAGAAGGTGGTGGTCGAGTACGTCGACCGCATCGTCAAGGTCTACCAGGCGGGCGCCACGATTACCAAGGAGGTCCCTATCTATGTTTCCCAAGCCGCTGATAGTGCTTGCGTGGTGCCTGCCGGTTTTGTCCGGGTGCACGACGCCGGCGCCCACAACCTGCCCGTGGCCGGAGGCCCCCGCGGCACTGATGGCGCCGCCTCGGGCCTTGCACTCTCTACCGTCGCCGCCAGCGTCGTCGACAACTACAACCAGTGCCACGCCAATGCCGAGCAACTGAAGGCGTTGCAGCAGTGGGTGCGCGAGTCCCAGGCCCTGCTGCAGGGCGCCCCAGCGGTGGCCCGGCATCCCTGAGGGGAACAGGAGACTTTCATGTCCGTACCGGATATTCGTAAACCTTCCGAACTGCTGCAGGCCATCGAGCGAGGCTTGCGCCAGGCCGAACCAGGCCTGCAGGTGGGCACGCGCCAGGACTTCGGCAACACCTCCGGGCAGCCGTGGTTTTTGCTGGATATCGAGCGTAACCAGCAGGCCCCGCGTTCCTCCCTGGGGCGCCAGGTGCAGTTGCTGCGCATCGTCCTGCAGCTGTGTGTGCCGCGCCATGCGGGTTCGACCCAGGCCGCCTGGGACCTGGCCAGCCGGCTGCTGACGGTGTTGGCGGATAACCGCTGGGGCTGGTCGGCCGAGCAGTGTGGCGCAGCGGGCAACATCGTCGCGCAGCCTTTGCCGGTGACCGATCCGCAGCCGACCCATGACGCCTGGAGCTTGAGTTTCGACCAGGCCATCTACCTGGGGCCGGCGCTGCTGGATGACCCTGTGGGCAAGCCGTTGTTCGCTCGTACCTGGGAAGTCTCCAGCATCGACGATCCGAGCCGATACCGAGCCCTGGAGGACTGAACCATGTTCGATGCCTTCCTTAGGGTGCAACTGGCCCCGATCATCGAGCGCCTGGCCGAGATGGAAACCGAGCTGGACGACCTGCATCGGCGTGCCGAGAGTTTCTGCCGGATCGGCATTTGCCATTCGGTGGACGCCGCCAGCAATACCTGCCGGGTCAGCCATGGCGACCTGCTGACCCCGGCCATCCGTTTCTTCAACCCCAGCGCCGGGGAGCAGAGCGAGTCGCGCATTCCTTCGGTGGGCGAGCAATGCCTGTTGCTCAACCATGGCGCGGGGGAGGGCGGGGGCCAGTCGGTGGCTTTGTTCGGCCTCAACAGCCAGCGCTTTCCCCCGGCCGCCACGGTCGCCGGCCTGACCCGTCGGCAATACCGCGACGGCAGCCAGAGCAGCTACGACGACACCAGCCACACCCTGAACTGGAGCAACGGCCCGGCGGCATTCAGCGGCAGCCGTGAGGCGCTGGAGTTGAGCCTGGGCAATGCCCGCCTGGTGATGACTGCCGATGCCGTGGACCTGAGCCTGGGCGCCAGCGGCCTGCGGCTGGATGCCGAGGGTGTGCACTTGCGCGGCCCGCTGGTGGAGCACCAGGGCCGAGTCATCAGTACCGCATAAGGAGTTCGCCATGATCGGCGTTGATAGACACACCGGGGCAGCGGTCGATGACTGGCTGCAATTTGTCCAGCGTGCCACCCGGGCGCTGACCACCCCTTTGGGCACCCGGCAGAAGCGGCCACTGTACGGTTCGCTGATTCCCCAGTTGCTGGGGCGCAATCTTGGCGACGACCTGTTGGTCCTGGCCCAGAGCCACGCCGCCGAGGCGTTCTACAACAAGGCTAACGGCATCGCCGACTTCGAGCCCGAGGTTATCGTCGCCAGCCGCCAGGGCGCGGGCTTGCTGCTGCGCTTCGCCGGGACCTGGAACAACCGCCGGCAATCCTTCGAGGTGGTGACATGAGCATGCTGATTCCCGGGCAGAACCAGCTCGAAGAACCGGAGATCGTCAAGGTCGATGAGTTCGAGCCGTTGCTGGCCGAGTTCAAGGCCTTCGTCCTTGACTATGTGGCTGCCCGTTCCCCGGAGCAGGCGACCAAGTTGCGCACCAGCCTGGACAACGAAAGCGAACTGCTGACCATGGCCCTGGAGGCCTTCTGCGTGCGCTTGCAGACCCACGAGCGCAAGTACAACGCGCGGATCCGCCAGATGCTGGCGTGGTGGGCCACTGGCAGCAACCTGGACGCGCGCCTGGCCGACATGGGCCTGGAGCGCCAGCTGCTGGTGCCGGGCGACGACCAGGCCTTTCCGCCGGTGCCGCCGGTATACGAAAGCGACGACGATGCGCGGCTGCGCTACTACCTGGCGCCCCACGCGCCAGCGGCTGGTTCGCGCATGCAGTATCGACGGGAGATCTTCACCCTGGGGGAGCGGCCGGTGGTCAAGGTCGACTCCGGCGCCGCCGGGGTGGTGACGGTCACCTACACCTTCGACCCGGATGGCTTCGCCGCCCAGGTCAAGGATGGCAACGCCCGGCGCACGGCACCGGGGGAGGTGATGGTGACGGTGCTGTCGCGCTCCGGGGATGGCACGCCATCGGCAGAGTTGCTTGATGGCGTGCGCAGGCACTTCGCCCGCCCGGATGTGAAGCCGGAAACGGATCGGGTCACCGTCCAGGCAGCGCAAATCTTGCCCTACCGGATTCGCGTGGTGGCCAAGATCAATCCGGGACCCGATTCCGGATTGACCAAGGTCGCAACACAGCAACAGCTCCAGGCCTACGCCGACAGCTGTCACCGCCTGGAGGGGCGGGTCGACCCGAGCTGGATCGATTTCACCTTGCACAAGGCTGGCGCGGTGCAACTGGAGATCCTCGAACCTTTGCAGCCCATAGTCACCAGTGCATTCCAGGCGCCTTATTGCCTGGGGGTTGAAGTGGAGGTGCGGATTCTATGAACGAAGACAATGCACCTTCGAGCTTGCTACCGAGCAACAGCTCGGCACTGGAAAAGGCTCTCGACCTGGGGTTTGCCCGGTTGCTGGAGCGTGTGGCACCGCCGTTTCCCCAGTTGATGGACCCGGCCCGTACCCCGGCGCAGTTCCTGCCTTACCTGGCCGCAGACCGTGGGGTCAACGAGTGGGATGCCGGAGCCGGTGAAGCCGAAAAGCGCCTGACCGTGGCGTTGTCCTGGCAGATCCAGCGCCAGGCCGGGACCCACAAGGCCTTGAGTCATGCGGTCGAGTCCCTGGGCTTTAAGCCCAATATCGCTGCCTGGTACGAACAACGGCCCCAGGCACACCCCTACACCTTCGATGTGCAGGCCGTCATCGTGCGGGACTGGTCCAGTGGCGATCACAACCGCTTGATACGGCGCATCAACGCCGCCAGGAGCGAGCGCGACGAGGGCACCATCACCGTGGTTCACCAGACCGCTGCCGGCCTGGGCGTGGCTGCGGCGGCCGAGCCGGGCCTGAGCATCGGCGACGACAGCCACCCGGGCGCATTGCCGCAGATCCGCCTGCATGGGGCTTTGGGCCTGGGCGCTGGGGCCGCTACGCCATTGAGCGATGGCGAGCTGTGCCTGGCCGGCGTGCTGCCTGAATTCGGGCTCGATGCCCGACTCAACAATGCTGGGGTTGCCCAGCACTACACCATCAACGACTACGACCTCAGGGCGCAGCTATGACAGAAGACATTACGCGCTTGGTTCGCTTCACTTCCGCCGGTCTGGAGGAAGTGCTGGCGGCCAAGAACCAAGGCTTGAAAGGGCAGATCACCCACATCGGCGCCGGTACCGGTCGCTACGATCCGAGCGGTTCGCAAACCAGCCTTCGCGATGAGCGGCAACGGGTGGCAATCGTGGATTACGAGGACCTGGGTTCGAACCAGCTACGGATGGCGGCGCTGTTCGATGGCGCGGACGAATACGAGATTGGCGAGTTCGGTTTCTACCTGGCCAGCGGTACGTTGCTGGCGGTGTATTCGGTGGCCGGCAAGCTGCTGACGTACAAGGCCGCCGCTGCCCGGGTGCTGCAGAAATTCACCCTGGATATCTCGCCGTTGCCGGCCCAGAGCGTGACCGTGGTGGTCGGGAGCGAGAATCTCAACATCTTGCTGGCAGATGAGCTGGCCACGCTCTCGGCGGCCAGCATCGACCATATGAACCGGGGCCTCGACGTGCTGTTTCGCCTGCGAGCCCTGGAAAAAAGGACCGTCTGACGGGCCTCGAATCAGGCTTGCAGGTGCCAGTGAAGTGGTTCAGTCACTGGTGCTGAATGGGCAACGTCGTTGTGAACAGTCGCAACGCAATCTAAGGAGTTAGGACTTTGAGTACAGAACAGCAACTGGCCGCGGTGGTAAACGCGGCGAACAACTTGACCAATACCGTCACGGGCAAGGTCGGCGAGATCGACCAGGCCATTGCCAAGGCTCGCCAGCAATATGACTCGCAACTTGCGGATCTCCAGGGTCGCCTGCCACGCCTGGCCGTTACCAAGAACTTCACCCTTTTACCCAACTCGGCCGGGACACTGATCGACAACTGGGGCATTCATGCCCAGGTCACCACGACTCAACTGCGTGCCATTTCTTCGGTGTCCCAGGCAACGGGGCGCCCGGTTGCGGATGTCGACTTCATGCTGAAGGTGCAGGCGGATGTCCGGGAGCAGTATCCGAATTTCGATATCCGGGCATCGGACTATTGGCGCGGGGCGATCAACGTCTGGCAAATGAAATGGACCCAGATCGACTCCAGCCCCTGGTTGGCCTTTCCCTACGCCAGCGACCAGGCATTGGCGAACGGTGCCGCTGCGGTACCGCTGAACACCTCGCTGACCCTGGGTGCTTTCGTGCGAGTGATTGAAGGGTCGATCGCTGGCGCCTGGAGTCACGGTGCCGAGAAGGGCAAATGGCGCTGGTGCTCGACCGTGATGTCTCCTTCGGCGTTGTTTGGAGCCTATTTCCACTTGCATCCAATGCGAACTTCGTCCAACGGACTGATTGAAATCATGCTGGCCGGTGCTTGCACCGGCGCGGTCACCAATCCAGGTGACTGGGGCACCATGCTGGCCATTAGCTAAGGAACAACACCATGAAACCTACCTTTGTACCTGCCGAGCTGCATCCGATCATCAAGTGGGAAATGATTCGCAAGGCGCGCGATGAAGACCTGGCCGCCAGTGACTATGCCGCCATGCCCGACTACCCCATGGGCGAAGCCAATCGTCCGGCGTTCGCCGCCTACCGCCAGGGGCTGCGGGATATTCCCGAGCAGGGCAGCGATCCGGATGCGGTCGCCTGGCCGGCCAAGCCGGAATTCCTCAAGTAACTCTTCCGCCGCGCAAGCGGTTTTTTTACGCCTGAACAAAGCCCCGTCCCGGGGTTTTTGCGTTTTTGTCTCTGGAGAAACATGCATATGGCTATCCGCCAGAAATACACCGTGCTCGTGCCATTCCCCACCGGTGGTGGGCACTGGTCGAGCGTCGGCGAAGAACTCGACCTGCTCGATGTCCAGGCCAGCGCGCTGCGCAGTGCCGGGCGCCTGGAGCTGACCAGCGTCCTTGCGGCGCAGACCCCATCCACCAAGGCCGCCAAGGCCGCGACCAAGAAGGCTGACTGACCATGGCTGAGGTTTTGAACTTCGAGCACAACGGCATTACCGTCAATGCCAGCGAATCCCCCGAGGCCATGGGTGGCCTGGGCGACAACGTCATCGGCCTGGTGGGCACCGCGCCCAACGCCCATGCCTCGCTGGCCAAGAACACGCCGATCCGCATCAGCAACTTCAGCACCCAGGCGTTGCTGGACCCCACCGGCGCCGAGGCCGGCACGCTGTTCCAGGCGGTGCTGCAGATCCTCAAGGTGGTCAAGGTGCCGGTCTACGTGGTGATCGTCGACGAGGGCGCGACCCCGGCCGACACCCTGAACAACGTGATCGGCGGCGACGAGGCGGTGACCGGGCGCAAGCTGGGCCTGGCGGCCCTGAGCAGCGTGCCCGAGGACCTGACCATCATCGGCGCCCCGGGCTTCACCGGCAGCAAGGCGGTGGCCGGTGAGTTCGCCGCGTTCGGCAAGCGCATCAAGGCGCGGGTGGTCCTCGATGGCAAGGATGCCTCGGTGGCCGACCAGGTGGCGTACAGCAAGGAACTGGGCGGCGCCGACCTGGGCTTCGACCGTTGCCTGGTGGTGCACAACCTGCCGGCGGTGTACTCCAAGGCGGCCAAGGCCAATGTGTTCCTGGCCCCGTCGAGCCTGGCCATCGCGGCCCTGGCCAAGGTCAAGCAGTGGGAGAGCCCGGGTAACCAGGTGACCTTCGCCGAAGATGTTTCGCGCAGCGTGGAATACAACATCCTCGACACCTCCACCGAGGGCGACCTGCTCAACCGCTACGGCATCAGCTACTACGCACGCACCGTGCTGGGCGGCTTCTCGCTGCTGGGCAACCGCTCCATCACCGGCAAGTTCATCAGCTACGTCGGCCTGGAGGACGCCATCAGCCGCAAGCTGGTCAAGGCCGGGCAGAAGGCCATGGCCAAGAACCTGACCAAGTCGTTCATGGACCAGGAGGTCAAGCGCATCAACGACTGGCTGCAGACCCTGGTGGCCGACGAGACCATCCCGGGCGGCAAGGTCTACCTGCACCCCGAGCTCAACAGCGTCGAGAAGTACAAGAACGGTACCTGGTACGTGGTCATCGACTACGGCCGCTACGCGCCGAACGAGCACATGATTTATCAACTCAATGCCCGCGATGAAATCATCGAGCAGTTCCTGGAGGACGTTCTCTAATGTTTACCAACCGAGTCAGACAGGCCATCGCGGCCACCCTGCAAGGCCTGCCGCTGTCGGCGACGGTGGAGGAGTTCACGCCACCGAAGATCGAGTTCGAGATGCAGGAAATGCGTGGTGGGCGTTTCATCGGCGAGGAAATGGCCAAGGGCGGCAAGGTCCTGGGGGCCAAGCTGGTGCTGCAGGGCGCAGGTCCGGAAATCATGCTGGCCCTGGGCGTCAGCGTGGGTGACGACATCCTGCTCAACGTCCGGGAAGCCGGGCAGGACCAGGACGGCAACACCTACTTCATCTACCACACCGTGGGCGGCAAGTTGAAGTCGCTGGAAGAGGCTCCGCTGAAGATGGGCGAGCAGCCCAAGACCACCCTGGAATTGAGCTGCCGTACCTACAACCGCCTGGAAAACGGCGTGCCGGTGATCGACGTCGATGTGCGCACCCAGAAGTTCATGCTCAACGGGGTCGACATCCTCGGCGCAGCGCGGCGTGCGGTGTTGCTGCCCTAAAAGGCGCGACCCTTCTGCCAATGCCAGTCAGTCAAGCGCGGTGATCCCCTGTAGGAGCAGCCAGTCGACGCTCGATTGCTCGCGAGGGGCGTTAAAGCCAGTGGATAAACCCAGCGCTCTGGCGTCCATCGCGGGCAAGCCTCGCTCCTGCAAGTTCCCCAACTGATCGGCATTGCCCTTCCATGCCTCCGGTGCCTGACGTGTTCTGCCGCCGGCGGCGTTTTTGTTTTTCCAAGGAATTGATCTCATGTCCTGGACACCTCCGGTCCATGTGCTGCTGGCGCCGATTACCGGCGACGATGGCAGCACCCTTGAGCGGATCACGCTCAAGCCTTTGTTCTACGCTGCGCAAAAAGACGCCCTGGCCCGTGCCGGGGATGATGAAGACGATCAGTTCTTCGCCCTGGCCAAGCTCGCCACGGGGCTGTCCGACAAGGAGCTGGACCAGCTCAAACGTCCGGACTACGTGAGCATTGCCCAGTACGTACACGATATGTCGACCCGTCCGACTTCCTACTTCTTGGAGCAGGACGAGCAGGCCGACCCGGACCAGGTACCGCTGCTGTTGCCGCTGGACCTGGCCGGCCAGGGCCGGACGTCGCTGACCCTGGAGATGCCAGCGCTGCGCGCGACCAGGGTGATGAAGAAACTCGCGACGCCCAAGGAACGGGCCGAGTTCATCACCGCCCATTGCACCGGTCTGATGATCCCGGACCTGGCCATGCTGACCGTGCCGGACTGGACCCAGTTGCAGGTGCGCATCGACGATTTTTTAAACAAACCGGCGGACTTCTTTCGCAGCGCGACATCGAAGTGATCCTCGATGTGGTGCCGCTGATCTACTCGGTGACCGAGGCCGAGATCCTGGAGTGGGACGCCGGCAAGGCAATGCGTCGCTACGACATAGCGATGACCCGCCTGGGCCTGAACAAGGAGTAGCGTGCGATGGCACAAGGTAACTTTTCCCTGAGGTTCGCCGCGGTGCAGCAGGCTGGCGGGTTGTCCGCCGATGTTGCAGCGACGTTGCAGTGGTCGGCCCCTTTGCCGGAGCGCGATGGCGCCCTTGGCGGCGGGCTCAGGCAGCTGGTTCGCGGGCAGGAACGACTGCTGGCGGTGGTCGAATCCCTAAGGGGCGTGCTGGTCTCCCAGCGTTCGTTGCTGATGACCCTCAATGACCGCCAGGTCCTGGCCGCACCTGCTGCGACGCAGCCAGCCAAGGCCTCGGTGCTGGACAACAAGCCCCTGAGCCATCTCAAGCCGGCCATCGGCCTGGATACCGCGATGGTGGAGCTCAAGCGGGTGCTGCCGCTGACCGCCGAGCAGCAGCGGCAGATGGTGGAGCAGCACATCAAGCTGGCCAACGAACCCTTGGTGGCGCCCACCGGTGCCACGGCCACCGACCTGGTGCGGGTCGGGCTGGCGGCGGCCAAGGCCGGGGTCGGCGTCGAGGGTTCGGGCGCTTCGGCCCAGTACCAGCCGCAGCAGGTGCTGGACTTTGCCCGGGATGCGGCGCTGGTCGGCTCCGGCCTGGAGTTGAAGGTCAAGCAGGCGGGGGACTTGCTGTTGGGCTGGCGCAGTGCGATGCAGCTCGACCGCGGCCAACGCCTGGACCTGGCCGATGCCACCCAGCACTTGGGCAGCGGGCTCAAGGTCTCGGCGGCGGACATCGGTTCGATCCTCGGCCGTTATGGTGGTAACGCCATGGCCGCGGGCATGAGCCCGGAACAAGCGGCCGCGCTGCTGGCCGCCTTGCTCAAGTCGGGGGCCGACCAGGCCAGTGCCGGAGTGGCATTGGCCCAGTTCAGTCAGGCCCTGGTCCAGGGTGACAAGGCCTCGCCGGAGCAGCTTGCGGCCTGGCGTGAGCTCAAGCTCGATCCACGAGCCGTGGCTCGCGATATGCAAACCCAGGCGCCGCAGACGATCCAGGCGGTGCTCGCGGCGTTGCAGGCGCAACCGGCCGAACGCCAGGGCGCCATCGCCGCGCAGCTGTTCGCCGACAATGGTGCGTTGCAGGCGCTGTTGCCACGCCTGGACGGGCTGGCCCAGGCCTTTGCCCTGGTGGCGGACAAGCCGCAGTACGCCAGCTCGCTGCGGGATGGCCAGGGGGCGGTGGCCAAGGCTGCCCAGGAGGCCGCGCAAACGCCTCAGGCCCAGTGGAACCGCCTCGATGCCCAGGTCGATGGCTTCAAGAGCTCCGTGGGTTCGGCGGTGCTGGCCGACTATGGCAGTTCGTTGACCGGCGCTGGGGCGGTGCTGCAGAAGTTCGGTGAGCTGGCGCAGATGTTCCCTCATGTGGCCGCTGCCCTGGCGGTCTCGGTGGCTGCGGTTTCGGCGCTGGTGAAGCTCAAGGGCCTCTACACCGATGTCAGTGACCTGTTCTCGTTGGGCAAGAAGCCTCGCGGGCCCCAACCTCCGGCGGGAGGGGCGGGTGGCGGTGGTATTCGCTCACGGCTGGGCCCGGTGTTCTCGCGCATGGCGGGCATGGTGTCGAACCTGGCTGGCAGGAGCGCGGCCGCCGTGCAAGCGGCGGGCAGGGGGCTGGGCGCGGCGGTGTCTGGCCTCGGGACCCGGTTGGCCACGATGACCCGGCAGGCTTCTGCCAGGGTTGGGGCCAGCGCCGGCCAGCTGTCATCGCGGTTGGGAACCGCGATGGCCGGGTTGGCCACCCGAGCGACAGCCATGGCGCGCCTGGCCGCTGAGCGGGTGGGTTCCACGATGGGCCGGCGTTTTTCCGGCGGGGCGCCGCGACTTCCAGGAGGGGCCGGGGGCAAGCTGATGGGCAAGCTATTCCGCCCCTTGAGCCTGATCGAGGCTGGAGTCGAGCTGGTACAGGGCTGGCGCGAGGGTGACTCCGGCAAGGTCGGGGCCGCCGTGGGTTCGGTCGGCGGTGGCTTGGCGGGCACGTATGCCGGGGCCAGCACCGGAGCGGCGATCGGCACGCTGATCTTCCCGGGTGTCGGTACTGCCATCGGTGGCCTTTTGGGTGGCGCCCTGGGCGGTCTGGCCGGCGGCGAAGCCGGTACCTGGCTCGGTGACAAGCTTGGGCGCCAGGCGGACCGCCTGGCCGCGCCGGCGGCGGTCAGCCAGAACCTGGCGGCAGCCCAGGCGGAGAACCGGCAGATCAACTTTGCCCCGGTGGTGCATATCCACGGCCAGGACCAGGCCAGTGCCCAGCAACTGGCTGACCGGGTGGTTCAGCAACTGCAGGCGCAGTGGCTGCCGCTGATGGGCGATTCACTGGCCGTGCGGCGTGGCGCGGCGTTGACCGATGGAGTGGCGTGATGAAACAGCAGATGGCATTGGGAGATTTCATCTTCGGCCTGTCCCGCAGCTTTGCCTATGACTCCCTGGTGCGCACCACCGACGGGGGCTGGAAGCCCCTGAACATCCTGGTGAGCAAACCGCGCACCAACCAGGGCGGGCAGGGCCTGGAAACCTTGAAAATCACCGGCAAGGCCATGTACGGCGTGGCCATGGCGCGCCTCGACGAGTTGCGCGCCTTGCAGGCCCGCCGCGTGCCGCTGCCGTTGATCGACGGTGTGGGGCGCAATTGGGGGCGTTGGGTGATCAAGAGCGTCACCGAAACCCAGAGCTCGGTCATCGACGACGGTACGGCGATGCTGATCGATTGGGTGCTGGATCTGGAGGAGTTCGTCAATGCGTAGGGCTCGAAGCATCGCCGGCGATTCGGCGAACCTGTTGTTGTACCGCGAATTGGCCCGCAGCGACGACGAGGTCGAGGAGGCGTTCTGGCGCCTCAATCCCGGTCTCGCGGAGTTGGGGCCTGTGTTGCCGGCCGGAGTCTGGGTGCTGCTGCCGGAAGTGGAAGCGCGGCCGCGGGCGCTGGCGCCGGTTTCGGCCTGGGATTGAGGAGGCCACATGACACTTGGATTTACACCCGTGGTGGAGATCTACGGCGCCAACTCGGAGCTGATCATGCAGCGCTTGCTGGATTGGCAGCATGTGGATGCCGCGGGCATCGAGTCCGACCAGCTCAAGCTGACTCTGGACATCGAGGGCCTGGAGGGCCTGCCGAGCCTGGGCGGGAAGATCGGCTTGCGGGTCGGCTATCGGGAAACCGGGTTGGTGGACAAGGGCTTGTTCGTGGTGAACCAGCGCACCCCGTTGCTGTTCCCCATGCGCTTGAAGCTGGTGGCCACCGCCGCGCCCTTTGGCGCGGCCGATGAGAGTGGTTTCCGCCAGCGTCGCAGTGCCAGCCATGGGCCAACGACCCTGGGCGCACTGTTTCGCCAACTGGTCAGCCGCCATGGTTTTTCGCCTCGGGTGGCCCCGGAGCTCGAAGGCAAGGCCATCGAGCACATCGACCAGTCCAACGAGACCGACATGGGCTTCCTGACGCGCCTGGCTCGGCGCTACGACGCGGTCACCAAGCCGATCAACGGGCTCTATGTGCTGGCCCGCAGCGGCCAGGTCAAGTCCCTCTCGGGCAAGCCGCTGGAAGATGTGACGCTGAGCGTGACCCGTGACAACCGACCGGGGGACCGGGCCTTCATCACCGCCTCACTCGATGAGGAAGCACGGATGAAGTACAGCGGTTGCATCACGGCCTGGTGGGACGCTGCGGCGGGTCAGGAGCAGCGGGTGAGCCTGGGGATCAAGCCGTTCAAGACCTTGCGCCAGCGGTATCAGAGCGAGGCCGAGGCGCGGGCAGCGGCGGAAGGCGAGATACGCAAGCTGGAGCGGGCGGCGCGCAAGGTCAACATCGACTGCCCGGGCAATCCCGCCCTGGCGGCCGAAGGCTTGCTGCTGCTGGACTCAAGCTGGCCGGGGTTCATGCAGGGGCGCTGGTCGATCGACAAGGTGACGGCCAGCGGCAGCCACGAGCAGAGCTATCGCTGCCTGGTCAACGCCAGCTGCCTGGGTGACTAGGGGCGGGGTGGCGCGTGGCCTGGGCGTTGCGGGCCAGGACGGTTGAAATCAAAGGAGTTGAGAAATGCTCAAAGAATGCAGATGCGGTAGTTGCAAACGACTGCTCGCCCGGGTGGGCGAGTTTACGGAGCTCCAGATCAAGTGCTCGCGTTGCGGCACCTTGAATCATGTGAAGGGCTTGAACCTCGGGCGATCGCCATCGAGCGACATGGCTGCGCAATCCAGCGCGCCAGATCATTGAACTCAATAGGTGAAACTGTGGAAGCTGCAAAAATCGGTAAACACTTTCGTGCGCTGTACCCCAACGGGAGCGTGGTGCAATTGGTCGCCCCTTCGGAGAACACCGACGGCCTGTGCATTCGCTACGCCAACGCCGCTGCCGGCAACGGCTATGTGAACCTCTATGCCTCGCCCAAGGCACCTTCTAGCCCGGGCGATATCGACACTCGTATCGTCTTTTGCAGCAACAACCCGGGGCGTGCCGGCGAGCAGTCCCAGGTGTTCCTGCCCTATCCGCTGCTGATTCCGGCAGGGCACGGTATCTGGGCCAGCAGCGGCAGCTTCCAGGCTGGCGCGGCCCCCACCGGTGGCCTGGGGCTGTCGTGGGATTTGCTGGGCTGACGCCTGGGGCGGGACCGTCCTCTATGTGCGGATAACGGCTTGGCTACTGAAGCTGTTGGATGCCGCACGATCTTGCCGCGACAGGCGGCCAAGGCTATTGCCCCAAGGCCGATTGGCCGGGCGGTAGCTCTCTGTTTTGTGCCATTAACGACCGCTGGGGCGGTGATTTACCGCGTGGCTGGTCGGGTGCAAAAAACTTCCCGGGCAAGGGTGTCCGGGGAGCATTTCAATCACAAGGAGAAACAAACATGGCTGAGAAATACATTTCGGTGACCGCCGTGAACGGTCAGGCAGCGCTGGTTTCCGTGGGCAGCGTTTCCAAAGTGATCGACCAGGGTAACTACCCCGTGATCTACCAGGGATCGGACACCAACAACTACCAGGTCACCAACACCCTGGCGGCGCTGAAGGTGGCGTTGAACGCGGTGTAGGTTGCCGTGGCAGGCAGCGTTCCGTGAGTGTGGCAGTCCTGTGTGGTTGCCATCGAACGCTACGGATCAGAGCCCTGCGCAAGCTGTGGCGTGCACTGGGCACGGGACACCCGGCACAGTGGTAAACGAGAGAGCCTGGAGCTCCGCCTTATCGCCTTTGAGCGACAGACCCTGCGCAATCCTGCGCAGGACAATCGACTTCAAGGTGAAAAAATGGAAGCAGTTCCAGTGGGTAACCACTTCGTATCGATCTATCCGATTCCTGCCGGTATCACCACCATCGTGGACCCGGCCAAGAACACCCATGGCGTCACCCTTCGCACGGGGTACATCGCGCCATCCAACGGCGCCGTCGACCTCTACTGTGGCCAGGTGGCGCCGACGATCCCCGGCGACAGGACCGTGCCCATCATTTTCTCGGGCAATGGCAATAGCGCCGCTGGGTCGCATTCGGAAGTCGTGCTGCCCTATCCGTTGTTCGTTCCTGCGGGTAAAGGGCTGTGGCTGGGGACTTCGGTGCCTGCCAGTACCCCACGACCCGCTGGCATTGCCCTGACCTGGGACTTCCTGGGTTGATCTGCCCCAGGACCTGGGCCTCACGAGGGTTGAGGGCCCTGGGACGGCTTGTCACTTGCAAGCCATGGGGCCTGGTGTAGGTTAGGCACATGCCCGCCTCATCAGGAGATCAATGTGAAAGAAATCACTCAGCTTGCCGCGGAACTTGGCCGTCGCCTGCAGGTTCTCAATGCCCACGTCAGCACGGCAGAGTCTTGTACCGGGGGCGGGATCGCCGAGGCGATCACCCGGATTCCAGGAAGCTCGGCCTGGTTCGAGGCAGGCTACGTGACCTATTCCAATCGCCAGAAGACCGAGCAACTGGGGGTGTCCAGCGGGCTTTTCGAGTCGGTGGGGGCGGTCAGTCGCGAGGTGGTGGAGGCCATGGCCCGTGGTGCCCAGGTTCGTAGTCGTGCGCGTTTTGCCGTGGCGGTCAGTGGCGTTGCCGGGCCGGATGGCGGTTCACCGCACAAGCCCGTGGGCACGGTGTGGCTGGCCTGGGGCGTGGGGGATAGGCTGATTACCGAGTGCCGGCACTTTCCGGGGAACCGGGACGAGGTCCGCCGACAAACGGTGAAGGCCGCCCTAGAGGGGCTGCTGCAACATGCGGCGGCAGAAATCGCAAATCAGGGGTAGGCGATCCTCGAACGCTGTGGAATAATACTGGCTACTTATACAGGTGTTGGCCGTCAGGCCTTATTGATTACGTGAGGACTTTAATGGACGACAACAAGAAGAAAGCCTTGGCTGCGGCCCTGGGTCAGATCGAACGTCAATTCGGCAAGGGTGCCGTAATGCGTATGGGCGATCACGACCGTCAGGCGATCCCGGCCATTTCCACTGGCTCTCTGGGTCTGGACATCGCTCTGGGCATTGGCGGTCTGCCGAAAGGCCGTATCGTTGAAATCTACGGTCCTGAGTCGTCCGGTAAGACTACCCTGACCTTGTCGGTCATTGCACAGGCGCAGAAAGCCGGCGCCACTTGTGCGTTCGTCGACGCCGAACACGCCCTCGATCCAGAATACGCTGGCAAGCTGGGCGTCAATGTCGACGACCTGCTGGTTTCCCAGCCTGACACTGGCGAGCAAGCCCTGGAAATCACCGACATGCTGGTGCGTTCCAACGCGGTTGACGTGATCATCGTCGACTCCGTGGCGGCCCTGGTGCCCAAGGCCGAGATCGAAGGCGAAATGGGTGACATGCACGTGGGCCTGCAGGCTCGCCTGATGTCCCAGGCGCTGCGCAAGATCACCGGCAATATCAAGAACGCCAACTGCCTGGTTATCTTCATCAACCAGATCCGTATGAAGATCGGCGTGATGTTCGGTAGCCCGGAAACCACCACCGGTGGTAACGCCCTGAAGTTCTACGCTTCTGTTCGTCTCGACATCCGCCGTACCGGTGCCGTGAAGGAAGGCGACGAGGTGGTGGGTAGCGAGACCCGGGTCAAGATCGTCAAGAACAAGGTGGCTCCACCGTTCCGTCAGGCTGAGTTCCAGATCCTCTACGGCAAGGGTATCTACCTTAACGGCGAGATCATCGACCTGGGCGTGCTGCATGGTTTCCTGGAGAAATCCGGCGCCTGGTACAGCTACCAGGGCAACAAGATTGGCCAGGGTAAGGCCAACTCTGCCAAGTTCCTGCAGGACAACCCTGAGATCGGCAATGCCCTCGAGAAGCAGATCCGCGACAAGCTGTTGAGCGGTTCGCCGGACCTCAAGTCCAACCCGGTCAAAGAGACCGAAGACGACATGGCCGACGCTGACTTCTGATTGACCCCATGATCGCCGTACTCGATACCCTCGTCGCTGTGCGGCGAGCTGCAATGGACCTGCTCGCGCGACGCGAGCATGGTCGAGTCGAGCTGACGCGTAAACTGCGTCAGCGCGGCGCCTCTCCTGAAATGATCGACACTGCCCTTGACCGCTTGACGGAAGAAGGCTTGTTGTCTGAATCCCGTTATCTTGAAAGTTTCATCTCTTATCGAGCCCGTTCCGGTTATGGACCGATGCGGATCCGTGAGGAACTTGGCCAGCGTGGTTTACAGCGTGTTGATATCGAGCAGGCCTTGCGCGAGTGCGGAGTCGACTGGCAAGAGCAATTGCGGGATGTCTGGCAGCGCAAGTTTTCCGGACAGTTGCCAGCAGATGCTCGGGAGCGTGCCAAGCAAGGACGTTTCCTGGTTTATCGCGGGTATTCCATGGACATGATCAACCGCTTGCTGAGTCGTCGCAGCCTGGATGATTGAGGCAGTGCCCACTGCAGGGTGCAGTGGGCGGTCGCCGATCAGTTGACCTTGCTGGTTTCCCTTTCCCGTTGAGTTGGTCGGGGCTGATGCCTGGGCCCGTTTTCCGGCAGGTTGATGAAGTCGATCAACTCCCGCAGACGACCATTGTCCCGAGCATTGAAGGCGAATGACAGGCGCGTCAGGTGACTGAACTGTGCCTCATCCTGTTCCTCAGGGTTGTAGACCTGCTGCTGGAACTGGCCACTCAGGCACAGATCGGCGAATTCGTCCTGCATGACAGCCAATGCTTGCTCATTGAGGGGGTGGTTCATGCGGATGACGAATTGCTGCTTGAGCCAGCGGCTGGAGTGGAAATTGGCATAGAACTGCTGGATTTCCTGCACCGCTTCTTCGGTGCTGTGTACCAGGCGCATCAACTTCATGTCGCTGGGCAGGATATAGCGATTGGCTTCCAGCTGGTCGCGGATGAAGTTCAGCGCGCCTTGCCAGAATTGCCCGCCAGGGGTATCCAGCAGCACCACCGGTACCAACGGGCTCTTGCCGGTCTGGATCAGGGTCAGCACTTCCAGGGCTTCATCGAGGGTGCCAAAGCCCCCAGGACAGAGGACCAGCGCATCGGCTTCCTTGACGAAGAACAGTTTGCGGGTAAAGAAAAAGTGGAATGACAGCAGGTTTTCCGTCCCACCTACGGTCGGGTTGGCGTGCTGCTCGAATGGTAGGGTGATGTTGAAGCCCAGGCTATGTTCCAATCCGGCGCCAGCGTGGGCTGCCGCCATGATGCCGCCACCGGCTCCGGTAATGACCATCAGGTCGGAACGAGCCAAGGCGGCCCCCAATTCCTTGGCCATGGCATACAGCGGGTGTTCGCTGGGGGTGCGTGCCGAGCCGAAGACGGTCACCTTGCGCCGCCCTTTGAACTGTTCCAGCACCCGAAAGGCATGTTCCAGTTCGCGCAGCGCCTGCAGGACGATCTTGGCATTCCAGCGATTGAGATCCTCTTCCGCCATGCGCAGGACAGTAAGGACCATATCGCGGTAGAGGGGGAGATTCGGGCTGTTGGGAGCAACCCGCTTGAGTTGTTCTTCGACCTGGCCTGTGAGGTCGACGCCGTTGCTTTGAAAATGACGGGCCAAGAGGTCATTCGTTTGGTAGGGCATTCAGCTTCTCCTTCTGCACAGAACCTTGCGCACGCTCGACATGTTCGAGCGCGCCACGACACTGCCTGTGTCGCTGCCTGCCTGGTCCAACGCCCGAGCAGTGTTTCGAGCCGATCACCGGTGGGTCGTTGGGTGTGCCCGGCTCATCCTCAGAGGTTCTGCTTTCCTTTATGTGAGAAAAACGTGCACTCAAGACTCAGGTGGCGGACTCCTGGGCCGCCGTTGGGCAGTTGATGGGAACCTTCGAACATGACTTGATCATGTGCCCATAAAGTCTTGGCTGGCAACCGTTTCTTGCTGGGTTTTCAAGGGATGAACGCCGCTTATCAGAACGGGCGGCAACCCTCTGAGGCTCTGATTTACTGAGCTGTAGCGCTTGGCTCGGAAGCGGTATCCGGGAGGCGGTCCAGGTCGCTCTTGTCGGTACAGGCCAAGGGCATGGAGGCGATGGATGACCACTGTGGTGCTGGAAATCGATCCACAGCTTTACCTGCTGTTGCAAGAAGCTGCGCTGGCCCATCGATTGAGCCTGGAAGAGGAGTGCCGGCGCCGATTGGCGGGAGAGGAGCGGCCCTCGATATACCTGCAGGCCTTGGTAGCGGAGTTGCGCGCCGATGATCAACAGCGGCGCGCAACCCGTACATGATTATTTCTTCTTGGGTGCGCTCTGCGAAGGGCAGTCCGACTCTTGGAAACGCGCCGAAGCGACTGGACGGTTGGTTCGGTTCTCGGTGAACTCGTAACGCATGACCGCGCCCTTGGCCATCAGCTTGCGATAGTTGGGGTTGCGGCAGACGCTGGCGCCCAGTTGCAGGTAAACCGCCTTGGGGTTGGCGCGCATTTCGGCAGCATGCCCGGCCTGGACGCTGAGGTGGTTGATCAGCTCCTTGCCATCAACGGTATAGCCTTGATCGAGGATATTCTCGTTGATTTCCCGAGGAGTGCCGATGTTGCTCTCTTCTGCGACCTTCTCCAGCATCTTGCTCAGTTCGAACTCTTGCAGGGATGCGGCCTGGACGCCCAGGGGCAGGGCCAGCAGAAGGGCGACGGTAGGAATGGTAAAGCGCAACATGAAACTCTCCTGGTGCAGTGACTGATGCTTCGACCAGTCACTCGACTGTGCGTTCAGTGGCGACGGATTATAGGGGGAGAGTCGGGAAGGCGGTACAGGTTTGCATGGACGGCTCTGATAAACTTCTCGGACTTTTCTTTTCTCGAGTCATTTTCGTGTCGAATCTCTCCCTCCTTTGGTGCGGCCAGCAATGAGCCATGCGGTTTCCCGTTTGCGCGACCAGCGCATGGCTCGTGTGGTCAAGCCCTTTTTAGCCAGGGGTTCCCGGGCTGAGCGTTGCCCTCGTTGCCGGGTGATTCCCACTCATTGCCTGTGTGCCTGGCGGCCAAACGTCAGGAGCGATTCGGCCATGTGCCTGATCATGCACGATGTCGAACCGCTCAAACCGAGTAATACCGGTTGGCTGATTGCCGATGTGGTCACCGATACCTCGGCCTTTCACTGGTCACGTACTGAGGTCGATCCGCAGTTGCTAGCCCTGCTCGCCGATCCGCAATGGCAGCCCTACATCGTGTTCCCGGGAGAGTTCGTGGCCCCTGAGCGAGTCGTCAGCGAGGTCAGCCGGGAAGAGGGCAAGCGTCCGTTATTCATCCTGCTGGACGCGACCTGGAGCGAGGCGCGGAAGATGTTCCGCAAGAGTCCTTACCTGGAACACTTGCCGGTCTTGAGCCTTTCGTCCGAAAAACTCTCGCGCTACAAGCTACGGCGTTCCAAGCGTGATGATCATTTCTGCACCGCGGAAGTTGCAGCCTTGTGCCTGGAGTTGGCGGGGGATGAGCAGGTCAGCCAGGTCCTGGATGCCTACCTTGATGTATTCAGCACCCATTACCTGTCAGCGAAGTTCCAGAAAGCGATCGACCCGGATGATGAGGTTCACACTCGACTCAAGCCTTTTGTGTAGAGCTGCCTGCCTGGGATGGTTTTTGTGGCCATAGCTGGGCAACCAGCATTCCGCTGAGCATCAAGGCGCAACCCATGTAGCCGCGCATTTGCAGGGACTCATCCAGCAACCAGGCTCCGGCGATGGCGGCGAATACCGCTTCCAGGGACAGGATGATGGCCGCGTGGGAGGCGATGGCGTGCTTCTGGGCGATGACTTGCAGGGTGTAGCCGATGCCAACGGCAACGACGCCACCATAGAGAATGGCCGGACCGGCACCGACGATGGCCGGCCAATGGATCGGCTCAAGGCACAGGGCAAGGATCAGGCTCGCTGCCGAGCAGGTGGCAAATTGCAGGAAGGCTAGGCGGATCGGGTCATGCCGGCTGGCGAACAGGCTTACCAGGATCACGTGCCCACCCCAGACGAAAGCCCCGATCAGCTGCAACCAGTCTCCGGAGGCGACATGGAAACCCTCGCCGACACTCAGGAGGAACATGCCCACCACCGCCAGCACCGCCCCAAGCCAGGTACCCAGTGCCGTCCTGTGGCCAAGCAACAGGCCCAGTAGCGGCACTACAATGACGTAGAGACCGGTAATGAATCCGGCATTGGTGACGCTGGTGAACATCAGCCCGACTTGTTGCAGGTTGATTCCCAGGGCCAGGGCCAGCCCCATGAGCATGCCCCCCCTTAATAGGCCCGGGGTAAGAAAGGGTTCGGCTGGGCGATCGGTTGCAGGCCTACGTAGCACCAGCGGTAAAAGGCACAGTGAGCCCAAGGCAAAACGCAAGCCGGAATAAAGGAAGGGACCGATGTGATTCATGCCGGAGGTTTGTGCGACAAAAGCCGAACCCCAGATCACTGCGGTAATCAGCATCAGGACATCGGCACGCAAGGCTTGGTTGCGCATGGGAGCTCTCTTATTAGTTAGCGGGCCAAGATGCCGCAAAGCTTGAAACTTGACCACCCCGGCTTCGCTGGGCATGCTTGGCGCCGGTTAGGGCGCCAGCGCTGTTTGAACCGCCTTTTTACTCAGGCTTTTCGCGGCGTTCTTGCTCTTTGGGTACCGCATTCTGGCGAGTACCCTGATTGTTTTGGCCTGGGCTGAATGTATCGGCCCAGCCATGAAAACAGGATCATCTGAAAAATGGCCACATACGAAATCCTGATTGCCGATGACCACCCGCTTTTTCGCAGTGCGCTGCACCAGGCCGTTACCTTGGGCCTGGGGCCTGATGTGCGACTGGTAGAGGTGGCGAGCATCGCCGAACTGGAAACCCGCCTTACCGAAAAAGCCGATTGGGACCTGGTCCTTCTGGACCTGAACATGCCCGGCGCCTATGGCTTTTCCGGGTTGGTGCTACTGCGAGGCCAGTACCCGCAGATTCCGGTTGTGATGGTCTCGGCCCAGGAAGAAGCATCCGTCATGGTCCGTTCCCGCGAGTTCGGTGCCAGTGGCTTCATTCCCAAATCCAGCTCCCTGGAGGTTATCCAGCAAGCCGTGCGCAACGTGCTGGATGGTGATGTCTGGTGGCCGCCGCAAGCCTTCGAAGAAGTCAGCGTCTCGGAAGAGGCCAAGGCCGCTAGCGAAGGTCTGGCGAGCCTGACACCCCAGCAGTTCCGGGTTCTGACCATGGTGTGCGAAGGTTTGCTGAACAAGCAGATCGCTTATGAGTTGAGTGTGTCGGAGGCGACGATCAAGGCCCATGTGACCGCGATCTTTCGCAAGCTGGGGGTTCGTACCCGTACCCAGGCTGCTTTGCTCCTGCAACAACTTGAGTCAATTTCCGGTCATTGATCGGCGGTTCGTTCACGCTTTTTTGACTTTTGTTGAACTAGTTTCCTCACTCCTTCTTTTCAGTTGCTCTGCTTATGTCGCCTTTCAAAGGTCAAACCGGTCTTAAACGTATCCTCAATGCCGCAGGTTATTCCTTCGATGGCTTGCGCGCGGCTTTCACAGGCGAGGCGGCCTTTCGGCAGCTGGTACTGCTCAATGTGATCCTCGTCCCCCTGAGCTTCCTGCTCAACGTCAGTCGGGTCGAGCGGGCGTTGTTGATCGCCGTGTGCCTGCTGGCGCTGATCGTGGAACTGCTCAACTCGGCGGTAGAAGCGGCCATCGACCGGATTTCCCTGGATCGTCACCCCTTGTCGAAGAACGCCAAGGATATGGGCAGCGCCGCGCAGTTCGTCGCCCTGAGCATGATCACGATCGTCTGGGCGGTCATCCTGATCTAGGGAATGCTTGGCAGGACGATCTCGTCGCTGCGTCGCACGCCTGCCGTGAACGAACGGCACAGCTCCAGGAACTCACGCATGGCCGAGGTCTGGTATTTCTGCTTGTGCCAGATGAAGTAGAACTGCCGGGCCAGGTCCAGGCCCGGTGTCTCCACCGGTACCAGGCTGCCGCGACGAAACGCATCGCGCAGCGCCAGCCGGGAAATACAGCCAATCCCCAATCCTGATTCCACGGCGCGCTTGATGGCCTCGGTGTGTTCGAGCTCCAGGCGAATATTCAGCGCACTACGGTGGTGACGCATGGCCTGGTCGAAGGTCAGGCGTGTTCCCGAACCCTGTTCGCGAAGGATCCAGGCTTCGCGAGTCAGCTCCTCCATGGTGGCGTGGCCGCGTTTGGCCAAGGGGTGTTGCGGTGCGCAGAACACCACCAGCTCGTCCTCGACCCAGCTTTGCACTTCGATGTCCGGGTGATTGCAGTCGCCTTCGATTAGACCCAGATCAATTTCGTAGTGGGCAACCTGTTGCACGATATGCGCAGTGTTCTGCACATGGAGCTTGACCTGGCTCTCCGGGTGCACCTGCATGAAGCTGCCGATCAGCAGGGTTGCCAGGTAGTTGCCGATGGTCAGGGTCGCGCCCACCGACAGCGAGCCGAAGCCGGACTTGCCATTGAGCAGGTCTTCGATTTCCTTGGCCTGGTCCAGCAGCGCCACGGCCTGGGGCAGCAATTGCTTGCCCAAGGCATTGAGACTCAGGCGCTTGCCCGCCCGGTCGAACAATTGGCAACTGGACTGGCGCTCGAGTTCGGTGATCGAGGTACTCGCCGCCGATTGCGACAGGGCCAATAGCCCGGCAGCCCGGGAAACGCTCTCTTGCTGGGCGACGGCGACGAAGACTTGGAGTTGACGGATAGTGAATCGCATATCGATATAACCGATAACCCTTATCTTAATAATCCAGTTAACAGATATTGTCGCCGCCATTAGAATGCTGTGCAATTGCGCTCATGGTCAGCGCAGGCAATTTCTAGGAGTCCCCGTACATGAGCAACATGAACCACGAGCGTGTCCTCAGTGTTCATCACTGGAACGACACTCTGTTCAGCTTCAAGTGCACCCGCGATCCGGGCCTGCGCTTCGAGAACGGTCAGTTCGTGATGATCGGCCTGCAACAGCCCAACGGCCGTCCGCTTATGCGTGCCTACTCCATTGCCAGCCCGAACTGGGAAGAGCATCTCGAATTCTTCAGCATCAAGGTTCCTGACGGTCCGCTGACTTCCCAGCTGCAGCACCTGAAGGAAGGCGACGAGATCATCATCAGCAAGAAGCCAACCGGTACCCTGGTACTGGATGACCTGAAGCCAGGCAAGCACCTCTACCTGCTCAGCACCGGTACCGGCCTGGCACCGTTCATGAGCGTAATCCAGGATCCGGAAACCTACGAGCGTTTCGAAAAAGTGATCCTGTGCCACGGCGTACGCTACGTCAATGAAGTCGCCTACCGCGAGTTCATCACCGAGCACCTGCCGCAGAACGAGTTCTTCGGCGAGGCCCTGCGCGAGAAGCTGATCTACTACCCCACCGTGACTCGCGAACCGTTCGAGAACGAAGGCCGCCTGACCGACCTGATGCGCAGCGGCAAGCTGTTCCGGGATATCGGCCTGCCGCCGATCAACCCTCAGGACGACCGCGCCATGCTGTGTGGCAGCCCGAGCATGCTGGATGAAACCAGCGAAGTACTCAACAGCTTCGGCCTGACCGTCTCGCCACGCATGCGTGAGCCAGGCGACTACCTGATCGAGCGCGCTTTCGTCGAGAAGTAAGCACCCGTATCAGATAAAAAGCCCGCGTTGCCTTTCCAGGCAACGCGGGCTTTTTTGTTTTCGGGTTTCAGTTGGCGGGCACGGCTTCCAGCACCCGGATTAGCCCCGGCTCGGGGTAATGCCAACGTACGTCCAGGTCCCAGAACTGGGCGCCGTATTCTCGCTCGGGGCCAGGTGTCTGGTAGGCCGGGCGAGGGTCCTGGGCCAGGCATTGCTCGATCAGCTCCACCAACGGTTCCTGAAGTCGCAGGGCGTGCATCTTCGCCTGCTCCAATGCCTGGTCTTGCCATTGCACTGGAATGAGCTGCGGCGCGGCGCTGGCGATCTCGTTGTGGGCCCCGCTGACGATGTCGGCATAGGGCACGTAGGGCTTGATGTCCAGGATGGGCGTGCCATCGAGCAGGTCGATGCCGGAAATCCAAAGGCGTCCCGCTTCGACCTTGTCCAGCTTGACCACCGACTGGCCGATGCCATTGGGCCTGTGGGTGGCTCTTGTGGCGAAGACGCCCATGGACTTGTTGCCCCCGAGGCGCGGTGGGCGCACCTTGAGCCGGGGTTTGTCTTCCAGGGCCTGGTGGAACAGGAATAGCAGCCAGACGTGGCTGACCTGCTCCAGGCCCTGCACCGCCTCACCTTGATCGAAGGGCGCCACCAGTTCCAGTACGCCGCGGGCCGCCGGGGCCAGTTGCGGTTGGCGTGGAATGGCGAACTTCTCCTTGAAGCAGGAGCGCACGAAGCCAATGGGGGAGACGCTGTAGGCCATGGTCCGGGAAGCTCAGCCGCGTACGCGCAGGGTCAGGCCCTTGAGGAAGTTGCGCAGCAACTGGTCGCCGCAAGGACGGTAGTTGTTGTGGCCGAACTTGCGAAACAGTGCGCTCAGCTCGGGCTTGGATACCGGGAAGTTGGCAGCCTTGAGCACAGCGTGCAGGTCATCTTCCTTGAGTTCGAAGGCGACGCGCAGTTTCTTCAGGATGATGTTGTTGGTCACTGGCAGTTCGACAGGCAGCGGCGGGCGGCTTTCGTCCTTGCCCCGCTTGAAGATCACCAGGCCATCGAGGAAATACGCCATGACCTCGTCAGGGCAATGCACGAAACCTTCTTCCTCGTCTTTCTTCAGGTAGCTGACGATCTGTTCCAGGCTGACGTCGAAGCCGGTGAGCTTGATGATCTCGACGACTTTCTTGTCGCTGATATCGAGCATGTAGCGCACGCTGCGCAGTACATCGTTATGAATCATGTTGGGGTCCTGGTCTATGCGCATGGAGCGCCCGCGCAAGGGCACGGGGCAGGGAAGGCGTTCAGAATTTCTCTTTGGTCGACAGGTAGCGCCACTGGCCCAATGGCACCTTGCCAATGGACACGCCACCGACACGAATACGGCGCATGGCCACGACCTTGAGGCCGACGGCCTGGCAGAGCAGGGCGATCATCCCGGGCTGAGGGTTCTTCAGGGCGAATCGCAGGCGGTTTTCACTCTGCCAGCTGGCTTTCACAGCAGGCAGCTCGCGACCCTTGTAGCTCAGGCCGTGGCTCAGGCGATTGAGGCCATGCTCGATCATTTGCCCGGACACCTCCACCACATACTCCTGCTCGATCCTGGCGGCATCGGCGGTGAGCTTGCGCAGCACTCGCCAATCCTGGGTGAACACCAGCAGGCCACTGGCGTCCGCCTGCAGGTCCTCACTGGCGCTCAGGCGCACGAAGTGCCCACGCAGCGGACGCTTGCCGAAGCGGTGTTCATCCGACAGGCTGGCGGCATTGATCGAGAGCCGGGCGCTGTCCAGATCCTGGCCAGCCGGTACGTTGAGCAGGATGGTGACCGGTTCCGGTGCCGTGGCTTTGGCTTCGGGGTCTAGCGCTACCTTTTGTGTTCCGACCTTGAACTGTGGCTCATCGATGACTTCACCATCCACGGTGACCCAGCCACCTTCGATGAACAGTTCGGCCTCCCGGCGGGAGCAGCCAACCAGTTCGATAAGGCGTTTGGAAAGGCGAATCGGGTCAGTCATGATGCAAACCATTGCAAAAGAGGGCGACTATTGTACCTGCCTGGCGTCGGTTAATCGCGAGTCCATTTGCGGGCTGTGGCCATTAGCCGCGTCCGACCTGCAACTGCGCAGGTTTCAGGCGCATGTGCAGCAGGGGATAGGGCTGGCCCATGCCGTCCTGCGCCGAACGCCCGACGATCTCGAAGCCCTGCTTGAAGTAGAAGCCCAGGGCCTGAGGGTTCTGCTCATTGACGTCCAGTTGCCGGGCATTCAGGTGCTCCACGGCATAGTTCAGCAACTGTCGCCCCAGGCCCAGGCCGCGGTGGGCGGGATGGATGAACAGCATCTCGACCTTGCCTGCCGCGACGCCGGCGAAACCGGTGATGCGTTGCCGCTGGTCGCGGGTGCAGATCAGCATCACGGCATCCAGGTAGCGGGTCAGCACCAGCTTTCGCAGTTGCTCGATGTAGCTGTCGGGAAGAAAGTCGTGGGTGGCGCGTACGGAGGCTTCCCAGACCTGGGTCAGTTCTGCGTAGTCACTGAATTTCGGAGTCTGGATGACCGAATGTTGGCGCATGCCGCCTGCTCCTGGGTTAAGGATTGACGCGTAGTCCAGAGCAAACGATAGACCTAAAAAAGCCCCGCATCTCGTCGCGAGAGCGGGGCTTGGCGGTTTTTTTACGCCTTACAGGATCTGGGCCCAGAGATCGTACTCGTCGGCGTCGGTCACCCGGCAGCGGACCTTGTCGCCCGGCTTCAGGTGGCTGGCATTGTCGATGAACACGTTGCCGTCGATCTCCGGGGCATCGAAGAAGCAGCGGCCTACGGCGCCTTGCTCGTCGACTTCGTCGATCAGTACTTCGATTTCCTTGCCGACGCGCTGTTGCAGGCGCGCCGAGCTGATTTCCTGCTGGTGCGCCATGAAGCGCTCCCAACGATCCTGCTTGACGTCGTCCGGCACCACTTCCAGGTCCAGGTCGTTGGCCGGGGCGCCTTCTACCGGCGAGTACTGGAAGCAGCCGACGCGGTCCAGCTGGGCCTCGGTCAGCCAGTCCAGCAGGTACTGGAAGTCTTCCTCGGTTTCGCCGGGGAAACCGACGATGAAGGTGGAGCGGATGATCAGCTCGGGGCAGATCTCGCGCCAGTTCTTGATCCGGGCCAGGGTCTTGTCTTCGAAGGCCGGGCGCTTCATGGCCTTGAGCACTTTCGGGCTGGCGTGCTGGAACGGGATGTCCAGGTACGGCAGGATCTTGCCGGCGGCCATCAGCGGGATCAGCTCGTCGACGTGCGGATACGGGTAGACATAGTGCAGGCGGACCCAGACGCCCAGGGTGCTCAGGGCTTCGCAGAGTTCGGTCATGCGGGTCTTGACCGGTGCGCCGTTCCAGAAACCGGTGCGGTACTTGACGTCGACGCCATAGGCGCTGGTGTCCTGGGAAATCACCAGCAGTTCCTTGACCCCGGACTTGACCAGGCGCTGGGCCTCGTCAAGCACGTCGCCCACCGGGCGGCTGACCAGCTTGCCGCGCATCGACGGGATGATGCAGAAGCTGCAGCTGTGGTTGCAGCCTTCGGAAATCTTCAGGTAGGCGTAGTGCCGTGGGGTCAGCTTGATACCTTGTGGCGGCACCAGGTCGATCAGCGGGTTGTGGTCCTGCTTGGGCGGTACCACTTCATGCACGGCGCTGACGACCTGCTCGTACTGCTGTGGTCCGGTTACAGCCAGCACGCTGGGGTGCACATCACGGATATTGCCTTCTTCCACGCCCATGCAGCCGGTCACGATGACCTTGCCGTTTTCCTTGATCGCTTCGCCGATCACTTCCAGGGATTCGGCCTTGGCCGAGTCGATGAAGCCGCAAGTGTTGACCACCACGACGTCGGCGTCCTGGTAGGTGGACACCACGTCATAACCTTCCATGCGCAGTTGAGTGAGGATGCGCTCGGAGTCGACCAGAGCCTTGGGGCAACCCAGGGAAACGAAGCCGACCTTGGGGTTGGCTGGCGCAGTAGGGGTGGACATGTCTAACCTCGGTATAGGTGTCTGGCCGCTCGGCGATCTGGATGGATGCGCTGGCGGTGAACGGGCGCTTTGGGCGCCTCTGATCAAAAAGTGCGCAATTCTAGCGATGAGCAGCGCACTTGACCAGCTTTATGCGGGGAAATACGACGAGTGCTGCGCTATGCTTCGCGCCGTTGCATGCATGAGAATTCTTGCAGTCAATCAAACGTCTGTAACAACAAGTAAAGCCGCACATGCTGCAATACCAAAGCATAGCGTTTCATTCTAAAAAGCCGGGTCTGGAATCAGGAGTATTGGATGGGTCAGGCAAGTAGTCAGGCGGCGGGCGCCGAGCATTCGGCCGCACGGCCGTTGAGCATGCTGGTCGCCGCGGTAGGGGTGGTTTATGGCGACATCGGTACCAGCCCGCTCTATACCCTCAAAGAAGTCTTTTCCGGCAGTTATGGTGTCCAGGTCAACCACGATGGCGTATTCGGCATCCTGGCGCTGATCTTCTGGTCGCTGGTCTGGGTCGTTTCGATCAAGTACGTGCTGTTCATCCTGCGCGCCGACAACCAGGGCGAGGGCGGGATCATGGCCCTGACGGCATTGGCCCGTCGGGCATCGGCGTCGTATCCGCGACTGCGTTCGGTGCTGGTGATCCTTGGCCTGATCGGCGCCTCGTTGTTTTATGGCGACAGCATGATTACCCCGGCGATCTCGGTGCTCTCGGCGGTCGAGGGGCTGGAGCTGGCGTTCAGTGGCCTGGAGCATTGGGTCGTGCCGTTGGCGTTGGTGGTCTTGGTGGCACTGTTCCTGATCCAGAAGCACGGTACCGACCGCATCGGCAAGCTGTTCGGTCCGGTGATGGTGGCCTGGTTCCTGGTCCTTGGGGGCTTGGGTATCCACGGTATCGCCCAGCATCCGGAAGTGCTGCAGGCGTTGAACCCGGTATGGGCCGTGCGCTTCTTCATCTCCCATCCGGGCATGGGCGTGGCGATCCTGGGGGCCGTGGTACTGGCCCTGACCGGTGCTGAGGCGCTGTATGCCGACATGGGCCACTTCGGGCGCAAGCCCATTGCCCGGGCCTGGTTCGCCCTGGTGCTGCCGGCGCTGGTACTGAACTACTTCGGCCAGGGCGCGTTGCTGCTGGAAAACCCCGAGGCGGCACGCAACCCGTTCTACCTGCTGGCACCGGGCTGGGCCCTGATCCCGCTGGTGGGGCTGGCGACCCTGGCCACGGTGATCGCCTCCCAGGCGGTGATATCCGGGGCCTTCTCCCTGACCCGCCAGGCCATCCAGCTGGGGTACATCCCGCGGATGTACATCCAGCACACTTCCAGCGCCGAGCAAGGACAGATCTACATCGGTGCGGTGAACTGGTCGCTGATGGTCGGGGTGATCCTGCTGGTGCTGGGCTTCGAGTCCTCCGGCGCCCTGGCCTCGGCCTATGGCGTGGCGGTGACCGGCACCATGCTGATCACCAGCATCCTGGTGTCGGCGGTGATGCTGTTGCTGTGGAAGTGGTCGCCGGTACTGATCATGCCGATCCTGCTGGGCTTCCTGCTGGTGGATGGGCTGTTCTTCGCCGCCAACGTACCGAAGATCGTCCAGGGCGGTGCCTTCCCGGTGCTGGCGGGGATCGTGCTGTTCGTCCTGATGACCACCTGGAAACGCGGCAAGGAGCTGTTGGTGGATCGCCTGGACGAAGGGGGGCTGCCATTGCCGATCTTCATCGGCAGCATCCGCGTGCAGCCACCGCATCGGGTACAGGGCACCGCGGTGTTCCTCACTGCTCGTCCGGATGCCGTGCCCCATGCCTTGCTGCATAACCTGTTGCACAACCAGGTGCTGCATGAGCAAGTGGTGTTGCTGACAGTGGTCTACGAGGATATTCCGCGGGTGCCGACCCAACGCCGGTTCGAGGTGGACTCCTACGGCGAAGGCTTCTTCCGGGTGATCCTGCACTTTGGTTTCACCGACGAGCCGGATGTGCCCGAGGCCCTGAAGCTGTGCCACCTGGACGAGCTGGACTTCAGCCCGATGCGCACCACCTATTTCCTCAGCCGCGAGACGGTGATCGCCTCCAAGCTGGTGGGCATGGCCCGCTGGCGCGAAGTGCTGTTCGCCTTCATGTTGAAGAACGCCAACGGCAACCTGCGCTTCTTCAAGCTGCCGGTGAACCGGGTGATCGAGCTGGGAACCCAGGTCGAGATCTGAGGCCGCCCAAACAAAAAGCCCCCGCCTGGCTCAGTGTAGGAGCGAGGCTTGCCCGCGATGGACTTCAGAGCGCTGCGTTTACCCAGTAGACACGCGCTACGACCATCGCGAGCAATCGAGCGTCGACCGGCTGCTCCTAAACGGGATCAAGCACTACCACCTGGCGGGGGCCTTTTTGTGCCTGCCTATAGGGCGGGCGATGTTGTACCAGACGAAAAAAAGCCCTCGCTGGGAGGGCTTCTATTTTGCGGGTGTCACCGTGTCCGGTGACCCGGGTGCCACTTAGTTGCTGGCGTTTTCCTTGCCCTGGCGCTTCTCGATGATCTCCACCAGGCGCTTGGCCAGGGCTGGGTAGTTCTCGTCGAAGTGGTGGCCGCCTGGCAGCTTCATCGCTTCGCCAACCGCGGTCTTGTCGGTGCAGCCACTCTCGTTGACTTCTTCAACGCCGTAGATGCACACCACCTTGGCTGCTGGCAGCTTGGCCATTTCCGGCCCGGTGGCGGCTTCTTTGCCGGCGTTGCCCAGCCAGCCCTCTACTTCGATCTCGAAGCTGCCGGTGCGGGCGAAGGCCAGCAGGATAATGGCGTCCACTCGTTGCTGCTCGGCTTCCGGCAGGCGATTGTAGATAGCTGGCAGTACGTCGGCGCCGAAGGAGTAGCCGGTCAGGACGAAGCGCTTGGTGCCCCACTTCTGCCGGTAGTGCTGCATCAGCTCGGTGAGGTCGGTGGCGCTTTGTTCCGGAGTCTTGTGCTGCCAGTAGTAGCGCAGGGTATCGATACCCACCACCGGATACCCGATCTTGGCCATTTCCCCGGCTACGTCGCGGTCCAGGTCGCGCCAGCCGCCGTCCCCGGAGAGGAACAGGGTCACGGTGTCCTTGGCCTGGCCGGCCGGGACTTCCACCACCGGGATGTTCAGCCCGCCATTGTCCGAACCTACCAGCAGCTTGCGCAGTTCGTTGTTCAGTACTTGTGGCAGGTGGATATCGTAGTCGCTGATGCTGGTGGTGGCGTTGGGGGTGTCGCGCACGAAGCCGGCGCTCTCGTCGTCCGGGTTGTCGTTCCAGGCGACCAGCCAGTGGCCGTGGGCCAGGGTCTTGGGCAGTGGGTCGGTGCAGCCGGGTGCCGGGTTGATGGTGAAGCCCACCGATACCGCCTGGGCCTTGTCGTCGCTTTGGGAGGCGATCCAGCGCCAGGCCAGGGCCGCGCCCGGGCCGATACCGCTGACCAGGGTAGCGGGGCCGTTGAGTTGCGGCAGGGCGTTTTGCAGCGCTTGCTCCTGCAGCTTGCAGTCATCCTTGGGCAGGACTACCTGGACGATTTGCGCCGCGCCACTACGGCTCAGGGCCAGCAGTTGCTTGTCGCTCAGGGTCGAGTCCGGCAGTACCGCCACGATGACGCGGGCCTTGGTAGTGGTGCCGGGGGTTACGCGAGTCAGGGTCGAGCCGTCGGCCTGGGTCAGTTGCTCCAGGGCTGGTTCCGGTGCCGGGCGGTTCCACCACCAATAGCCGCCACCCGCAATCACAGCCAGGACCACCAGGGTGGCCAGCAGATACCGCAAAGAACGTTGAATCATCAGCGTTTCACCAATCCAGTCAGGCCGCCCGCGATCAGGGCGGCGGTGTCGGCCAGTGCGACCAGCGGGTCCAGCCCTGCTGGCACGGCCATGTAACGGGGTTCCCAGTCAGGCTGGAACTTGTCTTTGAAGCGGCGCAGGCCCTGGAAGTTGTAGAGCTGCTCACCGCGGCGGAACACCATCGAGCCCAGGCGTTGGGTCAGCGGTGCTCCACGGCGCGGTTGCAGGCCGGAAAGGGGCACCATCCCCAGGCTGAAGCGGGCATATCCATGATTTTTATAATGTTGGATCAGGCCGACCATCATGAACTCCATGGTCAGCTTTGGAGCATCCGGGTGCGCGCGCATCAGGTCGAGACTGGCCAGGTCATGGTTGTAGGTCTCGAGCAGGTTGGCAAAGGCCACCGGGCGTCCTTCAAAACGAATGATCGCGATACGGAAATACTTGAGGTATTCGTCGCTGAAGCGGCCCAGGGAGAAGCCTTTCTCCCGGACGTTCTTGCCGGTCAGCCAGGCATCGGAGATGACCTTCAACTCGTCCATCGGCGCTTGCCCGGCGTCGTGGATCTCCAGCGACAGGCCGTCGCGGGTTCCACGGTTCCAGGTGTAGCGCAGGTCCTTCATCTCCTTGCCCTTGGCCTCGAGGTCGAAGCGCTTGAGATCGACCCGGGCTTCTTCGCCGAGCTTGATCGCCGTCAGGCCGATGTCCATGTAGTAAGGCAGGTTTTCCGCCCGCACCTGGTAGAACACCGGGCGCGCGTGATGCACATCGCACAGGTCGCGGAACTGCCAGATCATCTCGGCGCGTTGCTGGGTCGGACCGATCGGATCGTACAGCGCTACCAGGCTGCGGCCACGACGGGCATACATCAGGAAGGCATCGTCGTTGGGATGGAACAGCAGCGCCTTGTCGCCGGTCAGTGCCAGGCCGCCATCGGGTTGGGACGAGGCCATGAGGACCTTCGCCGCCTTGTCCAACTCCTCGCTCGTGGGCAGGTGGATCACGGGGCGCGCGGTGCGCAGCAGCCAGGTCAGGGATACCACCAGCAACAGCACCGCGGCTCCCAGCAATGAGCGCAGGCCACGGGGCGCATCGGCATCCAGGGTGAATTGCCACCACAGCTGGTGGCTGTAGGGGACATCCTGGTAGGCGAACAATAGCAGCCAGATGGAGGCCCCCAGCACGCAGAAGCTGGCCACCAGGTACAGCGGTGAGAAGGGCAGTTCGGTCAGGCGGCTAGGGCGATAGAACGAGCGACGGAAGACCGCCAGCAGACTGGCGGTCAGCGTCATCAGGCAGGCTTCCTCCCAGTCAAAACCCTTGAGCAGCGAGAGCAGGGCACCCACCAGCAACAGGATGGTGGTGAGCATCCAGGCGGCCGACAGGCGCCGGCGCAGGCCCTGGGCCAGTAGCAGGCAGAGTACGCCGATCAGGCTGGCGCCGAAGTGCGAAGCATCCACCAGGCGGTGGGGAATCAGGAAGCCAACATGTTGCAGGCGTGTGTCGATTTCCGGAGTGGCGCCGGAGAACAGCAAGACGACGCCGGAGAGGAACACCAGCACAGCAAGGATAGGCGCAGCAAGGCCGGAGGCCACCCGTAGCGATTGCCGGGTCTGGAACAGGCGCTGGGCCTCATTGATCAGCAACAGCACGCAGGCCACGAGCATGGGCAGCACTACGTAGATCAAGCGATACAGCAGCAGCGCGGCGGCCAGGGGAGCGGCACCGAGCTTATCGGCGAACGCCGCCAGCAGGATCGCTTCGAATACCCCGACACCGCCAGGAACATGGCTGAGCACCCCGGCAGCCAGGGCCAGCAGGTAGACCAGCAGGAAGGCGCCGAACGGTGGGGCTTCAGGCAGCAGCAGGTAGAGCACGGTGGCGGCTGCGGCTACGTCCAGGGCGGTGATGATCAACTGCAGGAAGGTCAGGCGTGGCCCGGGCAGGCGCAGGGTACGGCGTCCGACTCGCACCAGCAGGTTGTCGCGCAGGGGCTGTTCGGGCAGGCGCCGCCGATAGATACCGATGGCCAGGACGGCGCCGAGTAGCAGGACCGCCAGTGCAATGCCCGCCAACAGGCTTTCAGGCAGGTGCAGGGCCACGGAGGCCGCCGGCAGGTTGCTCAGGGTTGCTAGGGCCGCGAGGGGCGGCAAGGCACAGCCCAGGGAAAGGCTGGCGAACAGGGTCATGTGGGCGACGTCGGAGGCCCCCAGGCCATGGCGCGCATAAAGGCGGTAGCGTACCGACCCGCCGGAGAGCAGCGACAAGCCGATGGCGTTGCCAATGGCGAAGGCCGTGAAACCACCCAGGGCCAGGGTGCGTCCACTCAGGCTGACACCGGCGTACCGGCTGGCGGACCACTCGTAGCCCAGCAGGATGATGAAGCCTGCGATGGTTGCGCCCAATGCACCGAGCAGGGTTGGCTTGGGTACTTCCAGGATTGAATCGTGGAGTGCGTAGAAGTCCAGTTCGCTGAGCAGGTGGCGGCAGGCGATCAAGGCAATGGCGAACAGCAGGAGTGTCACCACCAGCCCCAGTGGTTGGCGATATTTGCTCAACAGGTCCAGCCAGCGCAAACGAGTGGCTGCAATGGGTTGTACGGTATCGGTGTCTTGTGAGTCAGACGTGTTGGCGCGCATCAATCACCTCGTGGATTGTGCGCGACAGGATGGGGGTATCCAGCCAAGTTACCAATCCCTGTAGAAAAAATAATTTCAAATATTAACGCGTCTCACCGTGGCCCGGCGACCTTGTGCGACCAGCAACAAGGCAGGTACTCGAGACAGAGCATAGCTCGCATACTGAAGAGTCGAAGTATCGCTGAAGGTTCGTAATACTTTTGCAGGTCATTGTTGCGAAAGGATTTTTTCACACACACAAAAAAGGCCACTCTTTCGAGCAGCCTTTTTTGATATATGGTTGCGGGAGCCGGATTTGAACCGACGACCTTCGGGTTATGAGCCCGACGAGCTACCAGACTGCTCCATCCCGCGTCTGTGGGGCGGCATTCTACAGGCGAACCGTCGAGTGTCAACCGTTAATGCCCAAAAGGGTCAAATAAGTGTCGAATGCCCCGGTTCGCTCTCTAACTGAAGGCCAGGCAAAGAGTTTATCGCTTGGGTCAGTGAGTTTTTGGAAAACGAACACGCAAAAAAAAGGCCACTCAAAGAAGTGGCCTTTTTCTATATCTGGTTGCGGGAGCCGGATTTGAACCGACGACCTTCGGGTTATGAGCCCGACGAGCTACCAGGCTGCTCCATCCCGCGTCTGATGTGGCGGAATTCTACAGAGGATTTTAAGTGTGTCAATCATTAAATTTTAAAAAAGGCTTCCTGTTCAAATGCTTAGCACTCGATCAAGGGCTTTTCAAATGGCTTGGGGCCAGGTGGGGCGGGGCTTTCAGCTCTATTGGAGGCTGTGAGGCCATTGAGCGAATAAATTTCATCTGGTTCGCCTGTGTTGCCTGGCGATGATGCAAGGTACTGGTGCTATATACAGGTGTGGGTAGATACTTGTTCCTGTTTCCACTCAAGCCCCCGTCTTTTCATGATCCCTGCCTTCATATGATGCAACGCAAAATCATCCACATCGATTGTGATTGCTTCTATGCGGCCATCGAAATGCGCGATGACCCGCAGCTGGCCCGCAAGCCTTTGGCAGTGGGCGGCTCAGCAGAGAGGCGGGGAGTGATCGCTACCTGCAATTATGAGGCGCGGGCGTACGGTGTGCGATCGGCCATGTCATCGCGGCATGCGCTGGCCTTGTGCCCGGACCTGGTCATCGTCAAGCCGAGAATGGATGCCTATCGTGAGGCATCGAAAGAGATCCATGGGATCTTTCGCGACTACACCGACTTGATCGAGCCGTTATCGCTGGACGAAGCCTACCTGGATGTCTCCGACAGCTTGAGTTTTTCCGGTAGCGCCACGCGCATTGCCCAGGACATTCGTCGCCGGGTCTCCAACCAGTTGCATATCACGGTGTCGGCCGGTGTCGCGCCGAACAAGTTTCTGGCCAAGATCGCCAGCGACTGGAAAAAGCCCAACGGACTGTTTGTGATTACCCCGGATCAAGTGGAGGATTTCGTCTCCGAGCTGCCGGTGGGAAAATTGCACGGCGTGGGCAAGGTGACTGCGGACAAGCTGGGGCGGCTGGGCATTGCCAACTGCTTGCAACTGCGGGACTGGGGCAAGCTGGCGCTGGTGCGCGAATTCGGCAGTTTTGGCGAACGGCTTTGGGGCTTGGCCCGGGGTATCGATGAGCGACCGGTACACAATGACAGCCGCAGGCAATCCATCAGCGTGGAAAATACCTACGATGTTGACCTGCCGGATCTAGAGAGCTGCCTGGAGAAATTGCCCGAGCTGATGGCAACCCTGGCCGGGCGGATAGAGCGCATCGATAGCAGCTATCGGCCAGGCAAGCCGTTCGTCAAGGTGAAGTTCCATGACTTTACCCAGACCACCCTGGAGCAGGCCGGGGCCGGGCGTGACCTGGACAGTTATCGGCAGTTGCTCAGCCAGGCCTTCAAGCGTGGTGGCAAGCCCGTGCGCTTGCTGGGGATTGGTGTGCGTCTGCATGACTTGCGCGGTGGCCATGAACAGCTGGAGTTGTTCCAGGGTCAGTAGCGGGCGTTGGGTGCCATGGCGGG
>MCNG01000049.1_pt1 | contig 45382 bp, 46 predicted proteins | sample 778231 | NCBI WGS metagenome assembly MCNG01 (sample SAMN04296815, study PRJNA304217) | bioreactor metagenome | isolation source: sea sediment enriched with benzalkonium chloride | place: Turkey: polluted region of the Marmara Sea
CACGGATTCGGTGCGGCTCAGCGGCGTCAGGCTGCCCCAGCCATTGCCCAGCCAGGGATCCTTCAGGCGCATGTGCCACAGCTGCACGCGCGGATTGCCTTTCAGGGTGAAGCGCGCGATGCGCCGGCCGCCCGCGGTGCCGGCGTCCTCTTTCCATTCGTCAGCTTGGCGCGCCATATAGGCGTAGGCGGAGCGCACGCCGCGCTCGCGTCCCAGCATGTAGCCTTCGCCTTCGCCGGCATCGCTGGCGGTCAGGTAGACCAGCCGCACGCAGCCGCCCGCCTGGATGTTGGAGGCGATGTCGGGGTTCATGAACAGCAGGTCGTCGTCCAGGTGGGCGACGAAGGCCATATCCTTGATGCCGTGGCATTGCGCCAGCGTCGGCGGAGCGGCGTACGCTTGGGCGGAAAGCAGAGTGGCGACGGTACAGAGTAGCGCCCGGCCAACGGGGCGCAGCAAGGCCAACAAGACGGACATAACGAGGCGCAGCAGAAAAGGCGCGGCGCGTAAGGGGTATTGAGGTGGGACCAGTATAGCGGCGCTGGATTGCGATAATTGGGGGCGGTACAGGCCGCGCCGTGGACCCGTTCTGGCGCCGCGCTGCCGGCCCGGCGCGCTAGCGGTCCGGCTTGTTGGCTGCGGCCTTGTCGGCCCGGTACGGGCTGAGATCCAGCCCCGCCTGCTGGAAGCGCCGCACGACCATGGGCAGTTGCTTGCTCTGGGCCGCGCCGTCGACCGCCTGGATGGCCTGGCGGCAGGCGTCGATGTCCTTCGGGCAACCGTGTCCGGGCGCCAGCAGGCTGGCGTACACCGATATGTTGACGGCCAGCTGGGACACCTGGACGGCGGTCGGCTTGCCCAGGTAGAAGTCGTCGAGGTCGCGCTTCAAGCGGGCCGCTTCCTCCTTGCCGGCCAGGGCGCCGTCGCGGCAGTCCATGAAGGTGGGGGAGCCGTCGACCAGTTCCATGCGGCGGCATGCCAAGGCCAGGCGTTGGGCGGGCAGGAGGCCCGCGGGCAACAGGGCCCGGACCGTCGGGGCCCCGGCGGTAGCGAACGACACGGTCTGTCCGTCCATGCTCTTGCCTGCGTCGACCGCGCCCGCGATCAGCATGGTTAGCTCCAGCTTTGCCGGAAAGCGCGCGGTCGGTCCGTTGGCATAGGCCTGGGACACGGCTTCGGCGGTTGCGGCCGGCAGGCCGAGCCGCGCGCCGATGAGGCTGCCGCCGCCTTGCATGTAGGTCGCGAGTTCATCGCGCAGCACGGCCTCCAGCACCGCCGCCTCGGTGGCGGAAAGACTGTAGGCGGCGCTGGCCAGCGTGGGGACCAGCAGGCCCAGCATTGCGCAGAGCTTTTTCATCGGCATGTTTCGGCGGTGTGGTTGGGCGCGCCAGGGTAACCGGTTTCGGAATTCCGCTTGCGCGCGGGGCATGTCAGCCGGCGTCCGCGCTGGCCAGCAGCCAGTCGCGCAAGCGCTCGTGCGCGGCGTCGGGCCGGGCCGCATCCTTGCGCAGGCACAGGCTGAAGGCCGCGCCGCTTTCCACGAAGTCCAGCGGGGCGGCCAGCCTGCCCCGGTGCAGCTCGGACTCCACCAGCACCGCGGGCGCGATGGCCACGCCCAGGCCAGCGGCGGCAGCTTCCAGCATGTGGCCCAGATGGTCGAACTCGCGCCCCGGCTGCCGCGGGGCCAGCGCGACGTCCTGGAGCGCCGCCCAATCCTTCCAGGCGTCGGGCCGTGAACTGGTGTGCAGCAGCGGCATATCCAGCACGTCGGCCGCATTGCGGATACGCGTGGCCAGGGCCGGGGTGCAGACCGGGCCGATGGTTTCGGCGAACAGCGGCGTGACATCCCAATCCTGCGGCCAGGCGCGTCCGGCCAGGATCAGCGCGTCCACGCGCTGCGTGTTCAGCAAGGCGGCGTCGGCGGCGGTCTGCAGCCGGACGCGGATGTCCGGATGCAGCGCTTCGAAACGTTCGAGCCGCGGGATCAGCCAGTTGGAAAGAAAGCTGGCCGGCGCGCCCACCGCCAGTTCCGCCGGTTGCGTGCTGCGCTTGAGCGCATCGCAGCGGCGTTCCAGCAGGTCGAAGGCGTCATGGGCTGCGCGTTGCAGGTCGAGGCCCGCCACGGTCAGGTGGACGCGCCCGGCGCGGCGCTCGAACAAGGCGCAGCCCAGCCATTCTTCCAGCTGCCGGATCTGCTGGCTGACCGCGCTGTGGGTCACGCAGAGTTCCTTGGCCGCCAGCGTGAAACTGGCCTGGCGAGCCGCGCTGTCGAAGAAGCGCAGGGCATTGAGGGAGGGTAGTCGTCTCATTGCTGTTAGCTGTTCTTACATGAATGATAAACAAATCATTGATTCAAATAAGTATTTTGTGAAGATAGCATAAGGAAAATTCTTTCTATCCCGTCACGGAAAACTTGCCCATGCCATCCGCCATCCATCCGGCCGCACCCGACAGCCGGGGCCAGTTCGGCCCTTACGGCGGGCGCTACATGCCCGAAACGCTGGTCCCCGCCCTGGACGAACTCGAACGCCAGTTCAAGGCGGCGCTGTCGGACGAGCACTTCTGGCAGACCTATCGCGGCATGCTGGCCGACTATGTGGGGCGGCCCAGCCCGCTGTTCCTGGCCCAGGGTGTTACGGAAGAGCTTGGGGGCGCGCAGGTCTATCTCAAACGCGAAGACCTCAACCACACCGGCGCGCACAAGATCAACAACTGCCTGGGCCAGATCCTGCTGGCCCGCCGCATGGGCAAGCGCCGCATCATCGCCGAGACCGGCGCGGGACAGCATGGCGTGGCCACCGCCACGGTCTGCGCCCTGTTCGGCCTGCAATGCGTGGTCTACATGGGCGCCGAAGATATGCAGCGGCAGTCCGTCAACCTGCGCCGCATGCGCATGCTGGGCGCCGAGGTGCGCGCGGTGCATGCCGGCACCGCCACGCTGAAGGACGCGATGAACGAAGCCTTGCGCGACTGGATCGCCCATCCCGCCGACACCTACTACCTGCTGGGCACGGGCGCCGGCCCGCATCCCTATCCGTGGCTGGTGCGCGAGTTCCAGAAGGTGATCGGCGAGGAGACGCGCCAGCAGATCGCAGCCAAGACCGGCCGCATGCCTGACGCGATGGTGGCCTGCGTAGGCGGAGGCTCCAACGCGATGGGCTTCTTCTATCCCTTCCTGGAACTCGCGGACGTGCGCCTGTACGGCGTCGAAGCGGGCGGGCTGGGCCTGGCTAGCGGCGCGCACGCGGCCAGCATCAGCGCGGGCCATGAAGGGGTGCTGCACGGTTGCCGCAGCTACTACCTGCAGGACGACGACGGCCAGATCGTCAATGCGCATTCGATATCGGCCGGCCTCGACTATCCGGGCGTAGGCCCCGAACACGCCTTGCTGCATGACCGCAAGCGCGTGGAGTATGTATCCGTCACGGATGCCGAGGCGGTGTCGGCCTTTCATTGGCTGACGCGCAAGGAAGGCATCCTGCCCGCCCTGGAAAGCGCGCATGCGCTGGCCTACGTGCGCAAGCTGGCGCCGCGGATGGCGCGCAACGAGATCCTGGTCGTGTGCCTGAGCGGGCGCGGCGACAAGGACATGGACACGGTGACTCAATTTGGCGAGGTGGCGGCATGACCCGGCTTGATCACACCCTTGCTGCGCTGCGCCAGGCTGGACGCAGCGGCCTGGTGACCTATTTCGCGGCGGGCGATCCCGATCCCGCCGCATGCCTGGACCTGTTGCGCGGCTTGCGCGCGGCGGGCGCCGACGTGATCGAACTCGGCATGCCGTTCAGCGATCCGGTCGCGGACGGTCCCGTGCTGCAGCAGGCCAATGTCCGCGCGCTGGCCGGCGGCCAGACCTTGAAGCGCACGCTGGCCCTGGTGCGCGAGTTCCGCGAGACGGACGCGCACACGCCCGTGGTGCTGATGGGCTATCTGAATCCCATCCTGCGGCACGGCGTTGAACGCTTCATCGAGGACGCGGCCGCGGCGGGCGTGGACGGCCTGATCATCATCGACCTGCCGCTCGAGCATGCCGACGATATCGGCCGCGCGGCGCGCGCGCATGGCCTGCATCTGATCCGCATGTCGGCGCCGACTTCCGAGGACGCGCGGCTGGCGGGCTTGCTGCGCGACGCCAGCGGCTTCGTCTATCACATCATGCTGGCGGGCACGACGGGCGCGGACCTGCCCGATGAGCGCCGCATCGCGCAGGACCTGGACCGGCTGCGCTCGCATACCCGGCTGCCGGTGGCCGCGGGCTTCGGCGTGCGCTCGCCGGATGAAGCCCGGCTCGTCGCGCGGCATGCCGACCTGGTGGTGGTCGGTTCGCGGCTTGCGCAAGTGCTGGCGGAGCAGGGCGTGGCCGGCGCGCTGGACGAGGTGCGGGGGCTGGCGGCGGCGCTGCGGCAGTGACGGGAGGGCAGCGACAGGACCATGCCGGCTGCGACGGCCTGGTCTTGTCACGAAGACACTTCACTGGGCCTTCAGGTCGATCTCCTTGGCCACTTCGCCCAGGCGGGCAAAGTCCGCCTGCGCGCGTTCCCGGGCCTGTTGCGGCGTGTTGGCGACGATTACCCAGCCCAGCTCCTTGAGCTTGCGCTCGGTGTCCGCGGTCCTCAGGCCCTGCACCAGCGCGCCGTGGAGCTTGTCTATCACCGCATCGGGCGTGCCCTTGGGCGCGGCCAATCCGAACCAGCCTGCAGGCACCAGGCCCGTGATGCCCAGCTCCTTGGCGGTGGGAACTTTCGGATAGGCGTCGAAGCGGTAATCGCTGGTGACGAAGAGCGCCGTGGTCTTGCCTGAGCTGACATACGGGATCTGCGAGGCGGCGTTGTCCATCATCGAATCGATGTGGCCGCCCATCAGGTCGTTGACGGCGGGCGCGGCGCCTTTGTAGGCCACGATGTTCAGGTTCAGCCCGGCCTGCCTGGCGAAGGCGGCCTGCGTCAGATGAGCCTGCGTGCCCAGGCCGGCGTTGGCGGAAGTCAGGCCGGCCGGCTTTTGCCGCGATAGCGCCTGGAATGCGGCATAGTCCTGCGCCGGGAAGTCCTTGTTGACCACGAACACGAAGGGCACTTCCACCGCGACGGAGATGTGGGCCAGGTCGTTCACGGGCTGGTAGCGCAGCTTGTAGATGTGCGGATTGACCGCAACCGTGCCACTGGCTGACAGCAGCAGCGTATAGCCGTCGGGGGCCGCGCGCACCACGTGTTCGGTGGCGATGGAGCCGCCCGCGCCGGGACGGCTTTCCACGATGACGGGCTGGCCCAGTTGCTTCTGCAGCGATTCAGCGATCTGGCGAGTCAGGGTATCGGAGGCGGACCCGGGCGCATACGGATAGACAATGGTGATGGGCTTGGCCGGATAGGCGTCCGCCGCATGCACGGCGGCGGGGCCGATGCACAACAGCAAGGCGGCGAAGTGGCTGCGTAGGCGCTTCATGATTTCCCCTCATGGTTTTGGGTGGTTCGAATAATGTCCTGCACGACGGGTATGGCCAGCGCCGAATACCAGGCCAGCTCCGCGTACATGTCGCGCCGGTACCAGCCCGCCTGGTGCAGCAGGTTCAATGAACCCAGCGTCCGTCCGTTCCAGCGCACCGGCACGTTGACCGCGCTTGCGCAGCCCAGCGATGCGATGAGTTCGTGATCGGGAAAGGCCCGCACGCAGTCCTCGCGGGTCAGGCAAAGGCGGGGTTCTCCTTGCTGCACCACCGCGGCGTAGAACTCGCTGTCCTCGCGTATCGGCTTGCTGCCGCCGGCGGGGTAGGCCGCCGGCTGGGTCGAGAAACAGCGCCGGCTCAGGCCGGCGTCCCAGTCCAGCACCAGCACGGTGAACAGGCGGTAGCCGATGCGTTCCTGTAGCGCCGCGCCCAGCGCGTTCAGGCCGCTCTCGGGCTGGCCGCCTTGCGCCAGGCCGCAAGCCACGGTGTTCAAGGACGAAGGGGAAGAGAGGCTTGCTGGCATGGGGGCATGAGGTCGATTCGAGAGGTGCCCATTTTGTGCGCGAACCCCATAGACAGCCAATGAATAAACCTGAGATATCCATTACCATTTCCGCATGATTGCGCCCCTTACCGAATTGCTCTGGACGCGGCGCTTGAAGCTGCGCCATCTGGAAGTGCTGATCGCCCTGGAAAAGGCCGGCACCGTCACGGCCGCGGCCAAGGCCATGCACATGACGCAGCCCGCGCTGTCGCATTGGCTGAGCGATATGGAAGACATGGTCGGCACGCCCTTGTTTGCGCGCGGCAGGACGCTGGCCCTGACCGAGGCGGGACGCGCGCTGTGGCGTTACGCGACCCGTGTCCTGGGCGACACCGCGCGCACCGGCGAGGAGATCGAAGCGGTCAAGGCGGGCGTGGCCGGACGGCTGCATATCGGCACCATTCTGTCGGCCGCGCCGGTGCTGCTGCCGCGCGCGATCGCCACGCTGCACCAGCGCGCGCCCGACGTGCAGATCGAACTGGTCGAAGGATTGTTGGATCCGCTGATCGAGCGCGTGGCGCGCCACGAGATCGATCTCATCATCGGGCCGCTGGATCTGCGTGCAAGTCGTTCCGGCTTGTGCGCGCAATGGCTGATGACGGACAGCTTCAGCCTGGTGACCCGGCGCGGCCATCCGCTGGCCGGGCTGGCTGCGCCTACATGGGCGGACACGCAGGGCTATCCCTGGATCCTGCCGCCGCCCGGCGTGATGTCGCGGGTCAGGCTGGACCAGGCCCTGGTGGATGCCGGCCTGGCGCCGCCCAAGCCCGCGGTGGAAACCAGTTCGCTGGTGGCCCTGCTGTCCTTGCTGCAGGACAGGGAATATGTCGCGACGCTGGCCAGCTCCGTGGCCCACATGTACGAGCGGCTCAATCTGATCAGCATCGCGCAGGCGCCCACGCGGCTGGAGTTCGGTCCCATCGGCATGCTGTGGGCCGCGGATTCGCCCAGCATCGTGCTGCCCTGGCTGCGCGAGATCCTGCGCGAGGAAGCGCAGAGCCTGGCGCAGGATGGGGCCGGCCAGCCTACCTGACGGTGGCGTACTCCAGCGTCTTGGGCGTGCCGGTCAGCACGCGGGGCGTATCGCCCACCACCACCGTATCGTCCAGGCGGAAGCCGCCGATGCCGTAGGCATAGATGCCGGGCTCGGCGGAGTACACCTCGTTGGCCAGCAGCGGCCGCTGGCAGAACGCCATGTCTTCCGGGTACTCGTGGTGGATGATGCCGACGGCATGCCCGGTGCGATGGCGGATGAAGCCGCCGTAGCCGGCCTTTTCGATCTCGGCCTGCGCGGCGGCGTCCATCATGCAGACGGGGTTGCCGGTGCGGGCGGCGGCGATGGCCGCTTCGTTGGCGGCCTTGGCCGCGGACCAGAGCCTGGCTTGTTCCGCCGAAGGCGTGCCGCAGAACCAGGTGCGTTCGTTCTCGATGGTGAGGCCGTTCAAACGCGGGATGACGATGTTGACCAGCACGTCGCCCTCCTTGATCCGCGCGCCGCAAGAGGCGCCATCGCCATGCGGGGACGCTGAAGCCGGGCCGCTCAGCGTCCAACAGCGGATGACCTCGAATTGTTCGCCGGGGAAGCGTTCGGCGGCTTCTTGCACGAAGAGCGCGGCCATGGCGCAATCCAGTTCCTGCACCAGCCTGCCGGGCCGGATGTTCTCGCGGTACCTGTCCTGTATCCAGTCGGAAATCGACGCGGCGGCCGCCATCACGGCGATTTCCTCGTCGTGCTTCTGCCAGCGCAGCGAGCGGCATTCCGCGGTGGCGCCGCGCAGCGTCAGCTCGGGCAGCAGGCGGCCCAACTGCGCCAGCACCGGGCTGCCGCCTTCGACCGCGATGCGCGAGCGCGCCAGCCCGGCCTGCCGCAGCCGTTCGGCCAGGACTTCCGGAAGCTGCGTGATCAGCGGCAGGCGGTCCGTGACGCGGGGGTGTTCGGCGTAGTAGGTGATGTCGGTGATCCAGACCTTGCCTTGCTCCTGCGAGAAGCGCATGTGATGCGTCGACAGCTCGTTCATCACGAGGAACGGCGTGCCGTTGCGCGGCACCACCGCGAAGATGGGACGCTCCCAGGGCAGGACGTCGGTGTGGAAGTTGGTGGCGAACTGGAAGAAATCCGCCGACGTGAACACGATGGCGTCGACGGCAAGGTCGTCCATCAAGGCAGTCATTTTTTCGTGGCGATAGCGCCAGACGGCGTTGCTGAGCTTGGGCATGTCTTTCCTTTGAGGGTGGCGGTCAGTCGTTGTTCAGGCCGAGTTGGCGTATCAGCGGCCCCCAGGCGGCGCTGTCGCGCGCCACGGCTTGGGCGACCGCCTGCGGCGCGGACGGCAGCGGTTCCAGCTGCAATTCCTGCAGGCGCGCCTTGACTGCGGGATCTTCGAAGAAGCGCCTGGTTTCGGCATTGAGCCGTTCGATGGCGGCCGGCGGCGTGCCCTTGGGCGCGACCAGCGCATACCAGCCCGGCAGCGGAAAATCGGCAATGCCCAGTTCGGCCAGCGTTGGCACGTCCGGCACGCTGGCCGCGCGGCTCGCGCCCACCACCGCCAGCGGAACGACCTTGCCGGCCTTGGCCTGCACGGCAGCGGTGTTCAGCACGTCCGCCATGAGCTGCGTCTGGTTCGCCATGACGCTGGTGAGTCCCGCGGCGGCGCCGTTGTAGGGCACATGGGTCAGCCGGAATCCCTCACGCTGTTCGAGCATTTCCACCACCAGATGCGTGGAGTTGCCCTTGCCCGCGGAGGCGAAGTTCAGGCTCTCGGGATCGGCCTGGGCCTTTTCGACCAGGTCCTTGAACGAACGGATGCCAGCCTGCGGACTGGCGACGAGCAGGAAAGGCGTGTTGACCAGCAGGCTGATCCCGTCGAAATCTTTGGCCGGGTCGTAGGGCAGGTTCTTGTACATGTGCGGGTTGAACGCCAGGTACGAAATGCCGCTGATCAGGACGGTGTAGCCGTCGGCCGGTTGCTTGGCGACGTGGCTGGACGCCAGGATGCCGTTGGCGCCCGGACGGTTCTCGACCACCACGGCCACATTCAGGCGTCGCGACACGTAGTCGGCCCAGAGGCGGCCGATGACGTCGGTGCCGCCGCCGGCGGCCTGCGGCACGACCAGCTTCAGCGGCTTGTCCGGATAGCCGGCGGCCGTGGCGGCCACGGCCGCCAGCAGGCCGCAGGCAAGCCCGGCTGCGCGCAGGCAGCGGGCCAGCTTGGTTCGCAACATGTGTATTTCCCCATGGAATCGTTGAGTGGAGCCGCTGCTAGCGGCGTGCCGCGATGGCATCCGGCGGATTATGGGGAAGGGACTTATTAGTGCCCAATGAAAAAAACTGAGGGATCCATAAGCGTTACCGCATGGGTATCGGCAGTCGGCGCTGGCTTGCACGCGCATCGCAGTCGAGGACATACTTGGCGTCCCCGGGGGACGGCAAGCCAGCCTTGCCGAGCCCGCCGACATTCAGATCCGCCGCATGCGGACATACACGGGAGGGGTCCCCCATCATGCCTGGCCTGCCGTTTCGACCCTCAGCAAGCGCGGCGCTGGCTTGCGCGCTGTTGCCCGCGGCGTGGGGCAGTCCGTCCGTCGCGGCGGGAAGCGACCTGCAGGCGCAGGCCTGGGCGTTTGCCTGTGTCACCTGCCACGCACCCGCGCAGCGGCCGGCATCGGCCATGGTTCCGCTCGAGGGACGTCCCGCCGACTGGATCGCCGCTCGCATGCGCGCGCTCGCGGACACGGCGTCCGACGGCAGCGTCATGGGCCAGATCGCAAGGGGCTACAGCGACGCCGAGATCGTCCGCATTGCCGCCTGGTTTGCCGCGCAGCCCAAGGCGGTAGCCCCATGAAGCGGCGCAGCATTCTGCTGGGCGCGGCGCTGGGCGCGGCCCTGGCCGCCGCGCCCAGCGCGCGCGCCGCCAAGCCGCATGTGGTGGTGGTGGGCGGGGGCTATGGCGGCGCCACCGCGGCGCGCTATTTGCGCTTGCTGGGCGCGGGCGCCGTCGACGTCACGCTGGTCGATGAGAACCCGGCTTTTGTCTCCTGTCCGCTATCGAATCTGGTGCTGGGCGGCAGCAAGTCCATGTCCGATATCACCATCGGGCGGGACGGGTTGGCGCGCCACGGGGTGCGCCTGCTGCGCGACCGGGCGTTGGCCATCGATACTGCGGCCAGGCAGGTCCGACTGGCGAGCGGCGAGCGGCTGTCGTATGACCGGCTGATCCTCTCGCCCGGCGTGGACATGCAGTGGCGGCGGATCGAAGGCATGGACGCGCCAGGCGCGCAAGAACTCGTGCTGCATGCCTGGAAGGCGGGCGCGCAGACCGCGGCCCTGAGGCGCCAGCTGGAGGCGATGCCGGACGGGGGCACGTACGTGCTGACCATTCCGCTGGCGCCTTATCGCTGCCCGCCCGCTCCCTACGAACGCGCCTGCCAGGTGGCGTGGTACTTCAAGCGGCACAAGCCGCGCTCCAAGGTTCTGGTCTTCGACGCCAACGCCGACATCACGTCCAAGGCCGCGCTGTTCCGCCGGGCCTGGGCCGATTCCTACGCGGACTACATCGAATACACCCCGCAGTTCGAAGCGGTCGCGGTGGATGCCGCAGGCTTGCGCGTGCAGTTCGAACTGGGCGAGACGGTGCGGGCGGACGTGCTGAACGTGGTGCCGCCGATGCGCGCCGCGGCCATCGCCGCGGACTCGGGCCTGGCCACGGCCAACGGCGCCTGGTGCGAGGTGGATTTCCTGACCTTCGAATCGCTGGCCGTGCCCGGCATCCATGTGCTGGGCGATGCGATCCAGGTTGCGCCGGCGATGCCCAAGTCCGGTCACATGGCCAACCAGCACGGCAAGACCTGCGCCGCGGCCGTGCTGGCCTTGCTTACCGGCGGCAGCGTCAATCCGCTGCCGCTGTATGCCAACACCTGCTACAGCTACACCTCCGACCGCGAGGTCATGCACGTGGCCAGCGTGCACCGCTACGACGCCGCGGCGAAGACCATGCTGCCGGTGGCCGGGGCGGGCGGATTGTCGGTGGAACCCAACGCTAGGGAAACTCCCGATGCCCAGGCCTGGGCCCAGGCAATCTGGGGCGACATGCTGGGTTGATCCCTTTGTTTGGCCTCCCTGCCGTCGCCTGGTGTTGCGGCGCAGCGTGTCAACCAGCTTCTTTATGTGCAAAGATAATTTGCATATAACTACAGAAAATAAAGAAGCCGAATGATACCCTCGGAGGAGAAAGGTGGATCGAGAGGCAAAAGTGGGGCGCCTGCGCAAGGCGCCCGAGAATTTCGTGTCCGCGGATCTGGCGCAGGATATAGCCCGCCATGGCCTGGACGACACCCGGCGAGGTTTTTTGCTGCGCAGCTTCCAGACGGCGGGCGCCGCGTTGGCCGCCGGCTTGACGGGCAATGCGCTGGCCCAGAAGGCCGGCGGCGGCGACGAGATGATCCTGACGCCGCGGCCCTGGACGATGTCGCTGGGGCAGCCGGTCGCCGCGCTGCCCTACGGCGTGCCGTCGAAGTACGAAGCGAACCTGCAGCGGCGCCAGTCGCCGGGGCTGACGCGGGTGCCGGCCTCCTCGGTCGCCTTTGCTCCCCTGCAGGGCCTGTTCGGCATCATCACGCCCAACGGGCTGCATTTCGAGCGCCACCATCAGGGCTGGGTGGACATCGACCCGGCGCAGCACCGCTTCATGATCAATGGACTGGTGGCGCAGCCCAAGGTCTACACCATGGACGACCTGATGCGCCTGCCGTCCGTGTCGCGCATCCACTTCATCGAATGCGGCGCCAATAGCGGCCCGGAGTGGGGCAATGCGGCGGTCCCGACGGTGCAGTACACCCACGGCATGTTGTCCTGTTGCGAATTCACCGGCGTCCCGCTTTCGGTGCTGCTGGACGACTGCGGCGCCGATCTCAAGCGCGGGAAATTCGTGCTGGCCGAAGGCGCCGACGGCTCCAGCATGACGCGCACCATCTCGATGGAAGCGGCGCTGGACGACGTGATCGTGGCCTGGGGCATGAACGGCGAAATGCTGCGGCCCGAGAACGGCTACCCGCTACGCCTGGTGGTGCCGGGCGTGCAGGGCGTGTCATGGGTGAAATGGCTGCGCCGCATCGAAGTCGGCGACCAGCCCTGGAACGCCAAGGACGAGACCATCCACTACGTGGACCTGATGCCGGGGGGACAGCACCGCCAGTACACCTCGATCCAGGAGTGCAAGTCCGTCATCACCACGCCGTCGGGCGGGCAGGTGTTGCTGGACAAGGGCTTCTGCAATATCTCCGGCCTGGCCTGGTCGGGCCGCGGCAAGGTCAAGCAGGTCGACGTGTCCGTCGATGGCGGACGCAACTGGCGCACGGCGCGGCTCGAAGGGCCGGTACTGACCAAGAGCCTGACGCGCTTCAACATCGACTGGGTCTGGGACGGCTCGCCCGTCATCCTGCAAAGCCGCGCCCAGGACGAGACCGGATACGTCCAGCCGCGCTCGGGCCAGTTGCGCGAAGTGCGCGGCACGCGCTCCATCTATCACAACAACGGCATTCAATCGTGGCGGGTGGCCGAGAGCGGAGAGGTGAGCAATGTCCACGTTGAATAGCCTGCGTGCCGCATTGGCCTGTACGGGCCTGGGGCTGGCGATGCTGGCTCCGGGCGCAGGCGCGGCGGAGAAATTCCCCGGCGTGGGCCGCGATGCCACGGTGGCGGAAGTGGCGGCCTGGGACATCGACGTGCGGCCGGATTTCAAGGGCCTGCCGCCTGGCAGCGGCACCGTGTTGCGCGGCGGCGATATCTGGGAAGGCAAGTGCGCGTCCTGCCATGGCAGCTTCGGCGAAAGCAACGAGGTCTTCACGCCCATCGTCGGCGGCACCACCGCCGATGACATCCGCAGCGGCCGCGTGGCGGCGCTGGCCGGCAATTCCCAGCCGCAGCGCACCACGCTGATGAAGGTCAGCACCGTCTCCACGCTGTGGGACTACATCCATCGCGCCATGCCCTGGGACCAGCCCAAGACCCTGTCGCCGGACGAGGTCTATGCCGTCACGGCCTACCTGCTGAACCTGGGCGAAATCGTGCCCGAGGATTTCGAGCTGTCCGACAAGAACATCGCCGAAGTGCAGGCGCGCATGCCCAACCGCAACGGCATGACGCGCGAGCATGGTATGTGGCTGCCGACGGACAAGCCCGATACGCAGAATACGGCGTGCATGAGCAACTGCGTCGAGACCGTCAAGGTGACGTCCGAACTGCCGGACTACGCGCGCAACGCCCACGGCGACATCGCGGCGCAGAACCGGCTGATCGGACCCGTGCGAGGCGCCAACACGCTGGCCCCGCCCCTGGCCGGGGCCGCGGGCAGCAATGCCGACGCCGTGCGCTTGCACGCCAGCCAGACCATCGCTTCGGCGGCCGGCGCGGCCCAGCCAACAACCGCTGCCGCGCCGGCCGCGCCCGCGCCGGCCAAGCCGGCGGGCGTGGACCTGGCGGGCGCCCGCCTGGCCACGTCCGGCACCTGCGTGGCCTGTCATGCCGCCGACCGCAAGATGATCGGGCCGAGCTATCGCGACGTGGCGGCCAAGTACGCCGGCAATGCCGACGCGCACGCCATGCTGGCGCAGAAGATCCGCAAGGGCGGCGGCGGCGTCTGGGGCGCCATGCCGATGCCGCCGAACCCGGGCGTCAGCGACGACGACCTGAAACGCATCGTGGACTGGATTCTGGCCGGCGCACCCGCGCCGGGTTGAACACTCAGGGAGAGAGGAGACGGCTATGACGCAACAACACATCGATCGGCAGCGGCGCAAGGTGGTCGGCCTGGGCACGGTGCTCAGCCTGGCCGTTGCGGCGGGCCTGCTGCGGCCCAGCCAGGCTTGGGCGGTGCAGGCCGATTGGAACAAGCAGGCCTTCGATGCCAAGAGCATGCAGGACGTGATCAAGGCGCTGGGCGGTGGCGACGCCGTGGCCAGCGACCAGATCACGCTGGTGGCCCCCGATATCGCCGAGAACGGCGCGGTGGTGCCGGTGGGGGCGGTCAGCAAGCTGCCCAACACCGAGCAGATCTCCATCCTGGTCACCAAGAATCCGAACGCCCTGGCTGCCAGCTTCACGCTGCCCGCGGGTACCGAGCCCGAAGTGGCGACCCGCGTGAAGATGGGCCAGACCTCGGACGTGTACGCCCTGGTCAAGGCCGACGGCAAGTACTACACGGCGCACAAGGAAATCAAGGTGACCCTGGGCGGCTGCGGCGGCTGATCCGCGCACCGGCTACGACCAATCAAGGAGACAGCACATGGAAGCAAGGCCGATGCGGATCCGCGCCGCGGAGAAAGACGGCGTGATCGAGGTGAAGGTCCTGATGAGCCACATCATGGAAACCGGGCAGCGCAAGGACGCCGAAGGCAAAGTGGTGCCGGCGCATTTCATCCAGGACGTCGTGGTGAAGAACGGCGACAAGGTGGTGCTCGCGGCGCAATGGGGGCCAGCGGTGTCGCGCGACCCGTTCCTGTCGTTCAAGTTCAAGGGCGGTGCCAAGGGCGACAAGGTCAGCGTCACGTGGAAAGACAGCGAAGGCGCGACCCGCACGGACACCACCACGGTGACCTAGCGTTTCGAATGTGTGAGTGAAGGCGGACAAACAATAAGCGCCCGTCGGCACGCAAGGCCGGCAGGGCAACCGCGTGAGGAGACATACATGGATAGGAAACGCATGGCCGCCGCCTGTGCGCTGGCCGGTGTCGCGCTGGCTGGGGCGAGGTTCGCCGCGGCCGCGACCGAGCAGGATACGGCGCAGGGTATCGCGCAGTACCGCGAAATGCTGGCCGACGGCAACCCCGCCGAGCTGATCGAGATGGCGGGCGAGGACCTGTGGAAGGAAAGCCGCGGGCCGAAGAACGCCTCGCTGGAAAAATGCGACCTGGGCCAAGGCGCCGGCGTGGTCAAGGGCGCGTATGCGCAGTTGCCGCGCTACTTCGAGGATGCCGGCCGCGTCATGGACCTGGAGAGCCGCCTGGTCTATTGCATGGTGCAGCTGCAAGGCATGGAGGCCGCCGAGGTCACCAAGAAGCCGTTCTCGGGCGACGGGCAGTATTCGACCGACATCGAGGCGCTGGTGGCGTATGTGGCCGGCATGTCGCGCGGCATGAAGATCGCCGTGCCGCAGAGCCACCCCAAGGAGCAGGCCGCCTACGCGCGCGGCCGCGACATCTTCTACTACCGCGGCGGTCCGTATGACTTTTCCTGTGCGTCCTGCCACACCGGGGACAACAAGCGCATCCGCCTGCAGGACCTGCCCAACCTGACCAAGCAGGAGCCCGCGCGCGCGGCCTTCGCCAGCTGGCCGGCCTATCGCGTGTCGCAAGGTGCGCTGCGTTCCATGCAATGGCGCCTGCAGGACTGCTTCCGCCAGCAGCGCATGCCCTTGCTGAAATACGGTTCGGACGCCTCGGTGGACCTGACCGTATTCCTGGGTGTCAACGCCAACGGCGGCCAGATGATGGCCCCGGCCATCAAGCGGTAAAGGGGGAATCATGCGCAAGATACGCACGACCTGGCCCGGCCTGGCGGCCTTGGGCCTGCTACTGGCGGCAAACGCCGCCGCGCAACAGCCGGCGCCGAAGGCGGTTGTCGATCACCAGGCGTTGGTGGCGGAGCTGAAGGACTCCTTCGTCGAGCGCGGCCTCGCCAAGCTGGACCGGATCGATCAATCGACCATGCAGCGGGCCTGTTCGATCGCCGATGCAGGCGGCGAGATGCCCGCGGAAACGGCCCTGAAGATCACGCAGGAAGCCGCCGCCAACGTCAAGCCGCCCGCCGACGGCAACTACATCGGCGATTGGCGGCAGGGCGAGAAAGTGGCGCAGAACGGCCGCGGCCTGCAGTTCTCGGATACGGCCAAGACCATCAATGGCGGCAATTGCTATGCCTGCCACCAGATGACCAAGGCCGAGATTTCGTTTGGCAATATCGGTCCGTCGCTCTACCAGTACGGCAAGCTGCGCGGCAACGGCAAGGAAATGGTCGCCTACACCTGGAACAAGATCTACGACTCGCACGCCACCATGCCTTGTTCCAACATGCCGCGCTTCGGCGCGGCGGGCATCCTGACGGCACAGCAGCTCAAGGATGTCATGGCGCTGCTGCTGGATCCGCAATCCGCCGTCAACGACGACCAGGCCAAGCCTTGAACGCCGCCCCGCGCGCAGGACGCATGAACGCTGTTTCCAGATACGGCCGCTTGCTGCTGGCCGTGGGCATGCTGGCCGCCGCGGCGGCCCATGCCCAGGCGCCGCCGAAAGTGGGGGACAAGCTCGTGATGCCGGACGTGCAGCTGCTGGACGGCACCCGGCTGTCCGCCGCCGATTTCGCGGGCAAGCCGCTGGTGGTGGAGTACTGGGCTTCCTGGTGCCCCTACTGCGCGCGGCAGAATCCGCATCTGCAGAAGCTCACCGAGGCCGCGCGCGGCAAGGGCCTGCGCATCCTGACGGTCAGCATCGACAAGGATGAGCAGGCCGCGCGCGACTACGTCGCCAAGCATGGCTACACCTTTGGCGTGGCCATGGACAACGAAGCGCTGCGGGCGGTCTTCGGCAAGCGCCGCGTCATTCCCGAAATATTCGTGCTGGACGCGAATGGCAAGCTGCTCGAGGCCATCCCCGGCGAGATGTTCGAGGAGGACGTGCTCGAACTGCTGCGCCATGCCACGCCGCGCTCCTGAGCGCCTCTCTCCCTCTCACACGGTTGGACCGATGATCAATCGACGCGAGTTTCTTCAGATGTTGGCAGTCGCCTCCGCGGGCGGCATGGGCCTGTCGCACCACCCGCGAGCGGCGGCGCAGGCGGCGCAGGCGTTCTACGACGCGCCCGCCTTCGGCAACGTGCACTTCCTGCATTTCACCGATTGCCACGCGCAGCTCATGCCGCTCTATTTCCGCGAGCCCAGCGTCAACCTGGGCATCGGGCAGGCTGCGGGACGCGCGCCGCATCTGGTGGGCGAACATCTGCTCAAGGCCTATGGCATCACGCCGGGTTCGGCCCAGGCCTATGCCTTTACCTGTCTGGACTTCGCCCAGGCTGCGGGGCAGTACGGGAAGGTGGGCGGCTTCGCCCATCTGGCGACCCTGGTCAAGCGCCTGAAGGCCTCGCGCCCGGGCGCGCTGTTGCTGGACGGCGGCGACACCTGGCAAGGGTCGGGCACCGCCCTCTGGACCCGAGGACAGGACATGGTGGATGCCTGCCTGCTGCTGGGCGTGGATATGATGACGGCGCATTGGGAGTTCACGCTGGGCGCCGACCGCGTGCAGGAAGTGCTGGAGAAGGACCTGAAGGGCAAGGTCGAGTTCCTGGCGCAGAACGTCGAGACCAGCGACTTCGGCGACGCGGTGTTCGCTCCCTATTCGATGCGTGAAATGAACGGCGTGCCGCTGGCCGTGATCGGCCAGGCGTTTCCCTATACGCCCATCGCCAACCCCCGCTACATGGTGCCGGACTGGACTTTCGGCATCCAGGAACAGCGGTTGCAGGAAACCATAGACGAGGTGCGCGGCAAGGGTGCGCAAGCCGTGGTGCTGCTATCGCACAACGGCATGGACGTGGATCTGAAACTGGCTTCGCGCGTGCGCGGCCTGGACGCGATCCTGGGCGGCCATACGCATGACGGCGTGCCCGCCCCGGTGGCGGTGCAGAACGCCGGCGGCAAGACGCTGGTCACCAATGCCGGCAGCAACGGCAAATTCCTTGGCGTGCTGGATTTCGATGTCAAGGACGGCAAGGTGGCCGACTTCCGCTACACGCTGATGCCGGTGTTCGCCCAGTACCTGCCGGCGGACCCTGCCATGGCGGAGCTGGTCGAGCGCATCCGCGCGCCGTATGCGCAAAAGCTGTCGCAGCCCTTGGCCACCACGGAGGAAACCCTGTACCGGCGCGGCAATTTCAACGGCACCTTCGATCAGGTGATCCTGGATGCGCTGATGCAGGTCAAGGGCGCGGAGATTGCCTTTTCGCCCGGATTCCGCTGGGGCACCAGCCTGCTGCCGGGCCAGGCGATCACGATGGAAAACGTGCTGGACCAGACCGCCATCACCTATCCCCATACCACCGTGACGCAGATGAGCGGCGCCACCCTCAAGACCATCCTGGAGGACGTGGCCGACAATCTGTTCAACCCGGATCCCTACTACCAGCAGGGCGGAGACATGGTGCGCGTGGGCGGTTTGCAGTATGCGATCGATCCGGCGGGCGCGGCGGGGGCGCGGATCAGCGACATGCGCCTGGGAGGCTCGCCGGTCCAGGCCGACAAGCAGTACAAGGTGGCCGGCTGGGCGCCGGTGGCTGAAGGCGCCAGCGGCGAGCCCATTTGGGATGTGGTGGCGACTTATCTGCGCGACCGCAAGACGATAGGCCAGGTAAGCCCCAATCAGCCCGCGGTCAAGGGCGTGGCCGGCAATCAGGGCTTGATGTAGGCATAGCCTTCTTGCTGCAGGCGGGTGATGCGGACCACGCCGGAGGGCGTGAAGTCCGCTTCCATCACGAAGGCATCCTTGGCCAGCTTGCGGTTCTTGAGCGTGATCTCGCAGACTTCGAAGGCCACGCCGCGCGCGGCTAGCGCCGAGATCAGCGGGCCGACCTGGGCCGCGTCCTTGTAGTCCGTCATCAGGAAGTCGACGCCATCGGCATGGGCCACCAGCTTGATGGAGGTGTCGGGCGCGGTGTCCAGCTGGTTGCGCATGTTGCGCAGCGCGGAAAGCGCCTGCGAGGCGGAATCGTTGACGTGATAGACGACCTTGTCGGCGGCCAGCGTGGCGCTTGCCGCGCCCATCAATGCCATGCCCAACATCAATGCCAGCAGTTTTTTCAACATACTTGCCTCCTCTGGGTGCGGCAGCGGTGCCGCGGCGCATGGCCATGATATCAGCGCATGCGCGCCATGGGGCAATGATGCGGCCGTCGTCTCTCCTAGGCGTATCGCTCCAGCCGGAATGGCCGGATGTCCACCGGCGCTGCATTCCCCTGGATGAGGGCGGCCATGGTTTCTCCCACCGCCGGGCCGATGCCGAAGCCGTGTCCCGAAAATCCCGATGCCAGATAGAGCCCCGGCACGGCGGCGACCGGTGCGATGACAGGCATGGCGTCCGGCGTCACGTCGATGTAGCCGCCCCATGACTGCGCGATGCGTGCCTGCTGGAACACCGGGAAGGCGTGCTGCAGGCGGGCCCAGGCCTGGTCTATGCCGCGCGCGTAGGGCGCGGGATCGAGCACGCGGCAGCGCTCGTAAGGCGTCTCGCGGTCGGCCGGAAAGCGGCGCGGCGTCGCCAGTTCCTCGAAGAAGCGCTTGCTGAAGCGGATCTTTACCAGCGAATTATTGGCGATCCACGTGCGCAGGAACTTGCCCATCAGGCGGAAGCTGTCGGGCACCAGTTCGGCCAGGGAGGCCGAGAACTGCGAGACGGTGTAGCCGCCATCGGCACGCTTGCGGCAGGTGAAGTCCCGGCCGTTGATGGCCAGCGATACGCCGGCGTCGAACGGCTCGGTGCGCAGCACAGAACCGCGCACCTTCAGCTGCGGGAAGTCCACGCCCAGGTTGCCGCAGAACAGGCGCGACCAGCCGCCGGCGGCCACCAGTACCGCCTGCGCGCGCAAAGTGCCGCGTTCGGTGATGACCGTGTCGGCGCGGCCTGCGCTGGTCTCCAGGCCGCGCACGGCGCAGTTTTCGTATATCAGCGCGCCGGCCTGGCGCGCCAGCGCCGCGACACCCTGGGTGGCGATCTGCGGCTCCGCCACGCCGTCGGCGGCGCTGTAGAGCGCACCCGTCCAGGCGCGCGAGGAACTGGGCAGCAGGCGCAGCGCAGCTTCGCGGCCCAGCATGTCGGCCTCTACGCCGTAGGCGCGCGCCTTGGCCAGCCAGCTTTCGTGCTCGGCGGCGTCGCTATCGTTTTCCTGCAGGTAGACCAGGCCGTTGCGGCGGTAGCCGACTTCGACCTGGTCCTGGATGTCGCGCCAGAGCTGGTTGGCGCGCAGCGCCAGCGGCACCTCGGGCAGATCGCGCCCCAGTGTGCGCACCCAGCCCCAGTTGCGCGAGGACTGTTCGCAGGCCAGCGCGCCTTTTTCGAACAGCGCGCAGCGCACGCCCGCGCGCGCCAGCGCGAGCGCCGTGCTCACGCCTATGATGCCGCCGCCGATGATGGCCACGTCCACCGTGGCTGGAAATTTCGTTTGAGTCGTCATGACGATATGAAAGCGCCAGGGCAGGGGTCAGGCGGGATAGCCCAGCGCGTCGCGCAGGCGGTACCAGTTGATGGCCAGCGTCGCGCCGAACTGCCGCGCCGGGTAAAAGGGCATGCGCTCGATGGGCGTGACGGGAAACTCGAGTTCGCGCGCCGGCACGCCGCGGATGGCGTCGGTCAGCACGCGGCCCAGCGCCGTGCCCATGGCCACGCCGCGTCCGCAGTAGCCGTAAGCGGTCCAGATACCCGGCGCCAGGCGATGCACGCGCGGCAGGTCATCCATGGTCATGCCCACGCGGCAGGCCCAGCCGTGGCGCCAAGTGGCATCGGCCAGCTGCGGGAAGCGCGCGATCGCGGCGCGGCGCAGCTGCTCGCCGGTTGACGGATCCAGGCGCTCGGACGAGTGCCCGCGGCCGCCGATGACGAAGCGCCCCTCGGGGTCGATGCGGCAGTAGTAGGTGATCTTGCGCGTCTCGGAGATGCCGGCGCGCAGCGGCAGCAACTGCTCCTGCAGCGCCTGCGGTAGGGGATCGGTGGCGATCTGCGCGCTGGATACGTTGACGTAGGACTGCGCTACGGCAGGCCATAGCCGGTCGGTGTAGGCGTCTGTCGCCAGCACGACGTGGCGCGCCTGGACGGCAAAGCCGTTGACGCTCAGCGTCGCGCCGCCGCCAGGCGCCGGCGTCACGGCCGATACCGGCGAGTGGTCATGCACCGCCGCGCCGGCGTCTTGCGCCGCGCGCGCCAGTCCTCGCGCGAAGGCCAGCGGCTGTACCGCGCCCGCGCGCCTTTCGCGCAGCCCCGCGGGCCAGAACGATGAGCCGGTGGCCGCGCGCATCGCGTCGGCGTCCAGGTATTCGACGTCGCCGCCATGCGCGTTCAGCTCCCGCGCGCGGCTTTTGAGATAGCTGCCCGATGCCGCCGAGAATGCGCCCTGGATCCAGCCGTTGCGGGTGGGCGAGCAATCGATGCGCAGGCGTTCGGCCAGCTCGAAAAGATAGTCGGCATTGCCATAGGCAAAGCGCATCATGCGCGCCGCCGTGTCCGCGCCGAAGCGGCGGATCAGCGCGGCGGGTCCGGGCTTGAAGCCCGGCACTACCTGGCCGCCGTTGCGCCCGGAGGCGCGATGGGCCACTTCATGGGATTCGAACAGCGCTACCTTGAGGCCGGCCTCGGCCAGATGCAAGGCGGCCGACAGTCCGGTGAAACCGCCGCCGATCACGGCGGCGTCGACATGCAGCGGGCCGGCCAGCGCCGGCGAGGCGGCGCGCGCAGGCGCGGTCGCGGCCCACAGCGTGGCTGCGGGCGAAAACAGATCATGGTTCATGGTGCCGGAGCTACTGGGCGTGGGTGACGCGTTTGAGGAAATCACGCATGCGTTCGTTGCGAGGATCGGTCAGCACTTCGCGCGAGGGACCCTGTTCCGCGATGCGGCCGTTTTCCAGGAACAGCACGCGGTCGGAGACGTTGCGGGCGAAGTCCATTTCGTGCGTGACGATGACCATGGTCATGCCCTTTTCGGCCAGCGTGCGCATGACGGACAGCACTTCGCCCACGAGTTCCGGGTCTAGCGCCGAGGTCGGTTCGTCGAACAGGATGGCCTCGGGCTCCATCGCCAGCGCGCGGGCGATGGCCACGCGCTGCTGCTGGCCGCCCGAGAGCTGCTGCGGATAGTGGTTCATCTTTTCGGCCAGGCCGACCGACGTCAGAATCTCGCGGCCGCGCGCAGTGGCGGACTCGACGCTTTCGCCCTTGACGTGCACCGGGCCTTCGATGACGTTCTCCAGCGCCGTGCGGTGCGGGAACAGGTTGAAGCGCTGGAACACCATGGCCACGCGCTGGCGGATGTTCTGGATGTCCTTGCGGCGCGCGTCCACGGTAACGCCGTCTATCGTGATGCGGCCGCCGTCGTAGCGTTCCAGGCCATTGATGCAGCGCAGGAGCGTGGACTTGCCGGAGCCGGAGGGCCCGATCAGGCAGACCACTTCGCCCTGCTGGATTTCGGCGTTGATGCCTTCCAGCACGCGGTGGGCGCCAAACGATTTGCTGAGGTTTTCGATCTTGATCATTGACGGCGCCCCAAGCGGCGTTCAAGTTTGCCGATGAAGTACATCATGGGCAGGCTCATGGCCAGGTACATGAGGGCGACCAGCGTGAAGATGGTGGCGCTCTTGAAGGTGGAGGAGGCGATCAGCTTGCTCTGCATGGACAGCTCGACCACGGTGATGACCGCCGTCTGCGAGGAGTCCTTGAGCATCATGACCACGTTGTTGCCGTAGGGCGGCAGCGCGACCTTGAAGGCCTGCGGCAGCACCACCCGGCGCATCAGCTTGGCGCGCGACATGCCCAGCGACTGGGCCGCCTCGAACTGGCCGGGATCGACCGCGTCGATGCCCGAGCGGAATACTTCCGACATGTATGAGGAGTACGCGATGCCCAGGCCCAGCGCGCCGGCCTGGAAGGCGGTCAGGCTGATGCCGATCTCCGGCAGCACGAAGTACATGTAGAACAGCACGACGATGATGGGAACGCCGCGGATGATGTTGGTGAGGATGCGGCTGGCGTGCGACAGCGGCGCGACGCCGCTGACCCGCAGCAGGGCCCAGAACAGGCCGAGCGCCGTGGCGATGACCAGCGCCGCCGCAGTGATGGCGATGGTCGTCAGCACCCCCTGCATCAGCACCGGGAAGAACTCCGCGGCGTCACTGAAAAATGACTGGAACATCTTGGATACCTGTTAGGCGGCGCGCCGCGGCGGATCGGGCCGCGGCGCTCGGGATCAGGGCGCGACGCCCCACTTCTTCATGATGGCGGCGAGAGTGCCGTCCTGGCGCAACGCATCGATGGCCGCGTTGAGCTGCTTGACGCGTTCGGCGTCGCCCTTGCGCACGGCCAGCGCAATGTTGGTGGGCATGGCCGGCTGATAGCTTTCGACGTAGCGCACGTTGCGCACGCCCTGGGTGCGGACCTGGTAGGAGATCACTGGTCCGTCGCCGAACGCCGCGTCCAGGCGTCCCAGCGCCACGTCGCGCACCAGGTCGGACATGGTTTCGTACATCTTGATTTCCTTGAGGCCGGGCGCGGCCTTCAGCGGTTCGACGTAGAGCGTGCCGATCTGCACGCCGACGGTCTTGCCCTTCAGGTCGGCGATGCTCTTGTATTCGGTCTTGTCCTTCTCCGGCACGATCAGGGCCTCGCCGTACTCCACCACCAACTGCGTGAAATCGACCACCTCGGCGCGCTGCGGCGTCTTGGCGAAGGCCGAGGCGATGATGTCGATCTTGTTGGTCTGCAGGGCTGGCACCAGCGAGGCGAACGGAATCGGCATCACTTCCGCGGTAAAGCCGGCCTGCTTGCCCACGGCGTGGGCGATATCGATCATCACGCCCTGCAGGGTGTTGGTCTTCGGGTCCAGGAAGTTGAACGGCACCGCGGTGGGCGTGGCGCCTACCTTGACGGTCTGGGCGTGCGCGCCCGACAGGGCGGCGGCGCACAGCGCCGTCGCCAACAACGTTTTCAACACTTTGTGCAGCATCGGAATCCCCTTGGAAGCTGGAATCGCGCACCTGCACGGTGTACCGGACGTCCGATTTCGTCCTTGTCAGGTGCGCATTATCGTATCGAATAGCGATAACTATATATCGCATGTAGATTTTATAATCCGGCCAAGGAAAGCCTGTCAATCAACTAGGCTTTCAGCTAAGCGCTTTTTATTTAAGGGTTTTCCCGGGATTACCTGGTACGGAAAAGGTAGAATATGTCAAAAGATCTGCCACTTTTTCTTGCATTCAATTGGATTGGAATGCAATCTCTACGTATCGAACACTAATAGACTGGCGGCCTGCGCCGCCCAGCCCAGCCATGAATCCGGAATCCTCCACGCTGTACGTCCAATCGCTGGCCACCGGCATCGCCGTGCTCGATGCCTTCGACGCCGAACACACCTCCATGAGCCTGCCGGACATTGCCGCCGCGGCGGGCATCACCCGCAGCGCCGCGCAGCGCTTCGCGTTCACGCTGGAAGCGCTGGGCCTGCTCAACAAGGACCCTGTCAGCAAGCGCTATTCGCTGTCGTCGCGCACGCTGGACGCCGGTTGCCGCTACCTGGAATCGCATACGCTGCTGGATCGCGCCAATCCCTTTTTGCTGGAACTCAACCGCAATGCCGGCGAAACCGTGAATCTTGCGGAGCCGGCCGGGCAGGACATGATCTACATCGGCCGCTTCCCCAGCCCCTTGCGGCTCTTGGTGCACATGCCGGTGGGACGGCGCATCCCCATGTACTGCTCCTCCACCGGGCGCGTGTACCTCGCCGGCATGAGCGACGAGCAAGCCTGCGAGGCCCTGGAGGCCAGCGAACGCGTGAAGTACACCGCCAACACGCTGACCGACCTGGACGAGCTGATGGCGCAGATCCGTTTGTCGCGCGAACAGGGTTACGCCTGCTGCAAGGAGGAGTACTACCGCGGGGATCTGGCGCTGGCTGTGCCGGTCTACGATCTGAACCAGCGCGTGGTGGCGGGACTGCAGTTGTCCGTGTCGGCGGCCAAATGGACGGTCAAGCGCGCGGTATCCCGCTACGTCCCGATGATGCTGGAAACCGCCAGGCAGATTTCCATGTCGCAGCCCACGCCTCGCGCGCTGACGGCGTTTGGCGGCGGCGCAGCGCGCGACCTGCACGCCGAGCCGCCAGGGCGCGCCAGCGGGCGCAAGGCGTGAGGCTGGCGGCGGCTGGTGGTCGCGGCCTCAGGCCGTTTGCGGCGTCTGGTCGCCCGGCTCGCTGCGGCGACCAGGCTTGCCGTACAGCAAGCGCGCGCACACGAAGGCGCTGAGCGCGCCGGGCGCGGCGCCGACGGTCAAGGGAAAGCCGAAGTCTTCCTGCCACGGTCGGTTGTGGGAGATGAAGCCGAGCAGGAAAACGAAGCCATAGACGGCGCCGACCAGCGCCATCCCGGCGCAGGCGCGCCAGGACGGATGCGCCGGCCGCAGCGCGCCGGCCACGACACCGCACAGCAGGGCGGGCACGAAGCCGAAAATGTAGAACCAGGGCAAGGCGTAGACCAGCATGAGCAGGGTCTCGGGATCCCGGGTCGCGGCGGTCAGGGCAATGATGACGGCCGCGCCGCCGATGGGCGGCGCGGCCACGCCGTATAGCGCGCCGCCCGCGATCAGGTCGCTGCCCAGGCGCCGGCCGGCAGTGTCCATCGTGCGCTGCCGCTGCCTGCGGTAGGCGATGGCGGCGAAAACGCCTAGTAGCAGAATGCCGGCCGAGATGTATGGGGTCATCGCGTTATGCAGGATGTGGGCGGAGGTGGCAGCGCCAGCTTCCCCCGGAGGAGCAAGCCGGCGCCACAGGCCTGATGATACCGTGGCGGCCGGCCTGGCTTGCCTGCGTGTGCCGCGCCCGTATCGGACGCAGCTTCATCCTGCGGCTGCGCAGCCTTCAAGTCTTGTCGCTGCCGGCGCGCGCGTCAGAGGCCGAGGCGCTGTCGCCCAGCGCGCTGGCCAGCGCGGCGTCGGCCTCGCCTGCCTCGCGCCGTTGCTCCGTGCGCCGCATCAGCCGCTTGCTCACCATGGCGGCGACAAAGGCATTGCGTTGGGCCGCGTCGTAACCGGGGTGGCTGAGTTCGCGTACGTATTCGTTGATGACGGGTTTCATGGGTGTCCTCTGGTCTTGATGCCAGGCCAGGGCCTGGCGTGTAGGCTTGCGTCGGCGCGGACGGCTTGCAGCAGGCGCGCCATGGTGACTTCGGCGCCGCCGTCGGCAGCCGGGAAAACGCGGCTTCAGGGGCGGGCAGGTTGATCCGGCGCGGCGGCCGGAAACTGGACCACGAGGCGCAGCCGCCTCAGGAATGCGCTGTCCAGGTTGGACTTCAGGCTGTCGGCCCGCGACGCCAGGCCGCGGTACGACTGCATGGGTTGCAGCAGATAGCTGGGCTCGATATTGGCGTAGCGGTCATGGCTGTCCTTGACGGTTGCGCGTTCGCCGAAGAGCGCGTCGGCTTCGTCGAAGAACAGGATGGCGCCGCGCTGCTCGACCGACTCGAACAGACGGTCCAGGTTTCTCTCGGTCTCGGCGATGTACTTGCTGACGATCTGCGACAGGTCGATGCGATACAGCTCCAGCCCTGTCTCGCGCGCCAGCGCTTCGGCAGTCGCGGCGGCCTGCGCCAGCGCGTGCGCGCGGCTCTGGCTGCCCGTGTCCCACAAGGCCAGGATGCGTGGTTCGGCAGGCGCATTCACGGCTGTAGTCCTTGCGTCTGGCCGGCGCGTTGCTGGATGCGGATGACCACGAATTCCGCCGGCCTGAGCGGAGCGAATCCCACCAGGATGTTGACCACGCCACGGTTCCTGTCCTGCTGCGTGGTGGTTTCGCCATCGCACTTGACCAGATAGGCGTCGCGCGGCGTGCCGCCCTGGAATGCGCCCTGGCGGAACAGCGCGTTCATGAAGGCGCCGAGGTTCAGACGGATCTGCGCCCAGAGCGCTTCGTCGTTGGGCTCGAACGCGGCCCACTGCGTGCCGCGGTAGAGCGATCGCTCCAGGTAGAGCGCGAGCCGGCGCACCGGCACGTATTTGTATTCCGAAGCGAAGTGGTCCGCGCCCTGCAAGGTCCGCGCGCCCCAGCAGACCGTGCCGCGCCCGGGAAACGTGCGCAGGCAATTGACGCCCAGCGTGTTCAGGTTGCGGCTCTCGTCTTCGCTGACCGCGACGGCCAGGGACAGCACGCCGGCAAGGCTGGCGTCCATGCCGGCCGGCGCTTTCCAGACGCCGCGAATGCCGTCGGTGCGCGCATACAGGCCGGCGATCGCGCCGCAGGGGGACGTCAATCGGGGCTGGCCAATGCGCAGCGGGTCGGTCGCCTGAATCCAGGGGAAGTACACCGCGGCATGATCGGACCTGGGCAGCGCCGTGCCCATGACCGTCGTCGCCATGGCGGCAGCATCGGCCGCCTGCGGCGGCGCATCGATGATCATGAAGGCGCGCCGCTCCTTGCAGTAGGACACGGCATCGGCGAGCACGCCGGCGTGCGTGATGCCGGGCAGGCACAGCAGATTGAAGGGATGGGCTTCGTCCAGCGCATGCAGGCCCAGGCGCTGCGCGCGTTGGCCGATGAAGGCGGCATGCGCGTCTTGCGCTCCGTTCAGCCCGGTCGGCGCCACGCGCACCACGCAGGCCTCGGCGCCGCCGTTGAGGAAGAACTGAAGCACCGCGTAGCCGAGTTCGCAGCCTTCGGCCAGACCGCCGAACTCGCGTTCGTAACCGGCGAAATCCAGCACCCGGACCGGTTGGTTGAGCGGTCCGCGCATGGCCGTGCCCAGGAACGCGGCCACCGCGGTCGGCACACCGGCAATGGTGTGCGCGGCAGCGGGCGCTTCCTGGACATACACCCCGGGATGATTCAGGGCAGGGGCCATGAACTGCTCCTTTCCACGGCTACTTGGCGGCGTGTGCTTGCAGCAGGAAAGTCTTCGAGGGACGGCCAGGATGCCGCGGACTGGGGCCCGGGCCTGGGCGCAACGCACGGGAATGCCGGCGTGTGGCGGGCGTTGCGCCGCGCTTCTAGTTGGATGGCAGCGGAAAGGCAATCGGGCAAAAGTAGCAGCCCTGATGAGATGTTTTATAGAAGGTCTGATAAAAGCGGGCAATAGCTTTTCAGCGGTGTTAACGTTCTGTTGCTTATTCAGAAGCCGGCCCATGCAGGACGCCTTGCGCAGAGGCCGGCAGACGCATGGCCCGCAGCGGCGGCGCTGCGGGAAATCAGAGTGGCCGAGGCCCCGACTGGCGGCCGCGGCCCTCAACGAGGAGCGCGAGATGTATAGCCTGACCCGACTGTGGCGCGTGCATGATTTCCCGACAACGCCGTCCGTGCCGGCGGGCCCGCCGGGGCGTCTTTCACGCCTTGCCCTGGCCCTGGCCGTGGCCGGCCTGGCTGCCGGCGCGAGCCTGATGACTAGCGGCACGGCACAGGCGCAAGCGCAGGGACAGACCCCGACGCAAACGGCGCCCGCCCAATCCGACGCCCAGGAGGAGGCCGCGCGCTCGCTGCAATGGCCGCGCAGCTTCGAGGGCGCCGACGGCACGCGGGTGGAACTCTATCAACCGCAGATCGATACCTGGACCGCCGACCGTATTTCGGGCCGCATGGCGGTGGCCGTTGGCGCGGCCAAGGGCAATCCGACCTATGGCGTGGCCGAATTTTCCGCCCGGGCCGAGGTCAACAAGCCGGCGGGCCTGGTGCATCTTTCGGACATCCGGATCGAGCGCGTGCAGGTGCCTACCTCGCCGGAGGTAGCCGCCAAGCTGCGCAGCCAGCTCGAGGCCCGCCTGCCCGCCAAGGGCGTGGTCACGCGGCTCGACGCGCTGCAACTGAGCTACACGCTGTCGCAGAACAACCCGGCCACCAAGACCGTCCCGGTGGACAACGCACCGCCGCGTATCATCTACCGCACGGTGCCCACCGTGCTGGTGCTGATCGATGGCGGACCCGTCCTGGCCGAGGTGCCGGACGCGGCGGGCTGGCGCCGGGTGGTCAACACGCGCGCGCTGATGCTGGCCAATGGCGCCGACCGCTATTTCCTGCAAGCGGCCGGCCATTGGTACGAAGCGGCCAGCGCCACCGGACCCTGGACGGACCTGCCGCAGCCGCCTGCCGCATTGCTGGCTGCCGCCGACGCGGCGCGCCGCAAGGCCGCGCCCGATCCCTTGCTGCCGCATGGCGGCAAGCCGCCGCACCGCGCGCCCGCCATCGCGGTGTCGACCGCGCCGGCCGAGTTGCTGGTGACCGTCGGCCAGCCCGAAATGCGGCCCGTGCCGGGAACCTCGCTGCTGTCGGTGGCCAACGCCGATCACGCCCTGTTCATGAATCCCGGCGACAACCGCTACTACCTGCTGGTGTCCGGCCGCTGGTTCCGTGGCGCCAGCCTGGACGGGCCCTGGTCCTACGTGCCGGGCAAGCAGCTGCCGCGCGATTTCGCCCGTATTCCGGCCCGGGATCCGCAGTCTGGCGTGCTGGCCTCGGTGCCGGGCACGCCGCAGGCCAAGGAGGCGCTGATCGCCTCGACCATCCCGCAGACCGCCACGGTGTCGCGCAGCGGGGCCAAGCTGCAGGTCGAGTATGCCGGCGGCGAGCCTACGCTGCGGCCCATTCAGGGCACGGCGCTGTACTACGCCGCCAACTCGCAAGTGCCGGTGATCCAGGCCGAGGGCCGCTACTACGCCTTGTCGCGCGCGGTATGGTTCGTGTCGGATTCGCCGCGGGGCCCGTGGCGCGTGGCGGACCATGTGCCGGCGGCCATCTACACCATACCCGTCAGTTCGCCGCTGCACTACGTCACCTACGTGCAGGTGTATGGTTCCACCGCGCAGACCGTGGTGTTCGGCTACACGCCGGGCTATATGGGCGTGGTCGCCAGTCCTGACGGCACCGTGGTGTATGGCACGGGCTACGCGTACCCGCCGGTCATCGTGCAGGACACCTGGGTCGGCTATCCGCCCAGCTATGGTTACGACGCGGCCTTCGCCACCGCGACCGGCTTTGCCTTCGGCTTCGTCGCGGGCGAGACCTGGGGGGGCGCCGCGCCCTATTGGGGGCCTTATTGGGGCGCGCCCTATTGGGGCGGCGTCAACGTCAACCAGGTCGATGTCTACGGCGCCTGGGGCGGCTCCGGCGTGGTCACGCACGCCGCCGGCTGGAACGGCTGGACCGGCACCGAATGGCAGGGCACCCATGCCGAAGGCTACAACCCGCAGACCGGCGCGGCCTTCGAAGGCACGCGCGGCGCGGCCTACAACGAGTACACCGGCAACGCGGCGGCCGGACGGCGCGACGCCTATACCAACCCCGCGACCGGCGCATCGGGCGCGGGCCGCGCGGGCGCGGTCGCCAACGATGACGGCCAATGGGCCGCGGGCCGCCAGGACGTGCGCACCAACACCAACACCGGCCGCAGCACCATTTCTTCCGCCACGGCGACCGGGACGGCTGGCGACGGAGTCAGCAGCGTGGACCGGCGCGGCGCCACCTACGACCGCAACACGAACAGCGGCATGGCGTGGAACAACGGCAACGTATATGCCGATCACAACGGCAATGTCTACGAGCACAACGACAATGGCTGGCAACAGCACACCAGCTCGGGCTGGCAACCGGTGCAGCCCAGCGCGCAGTCGGGCAGCAATTACCTGAACGGCCAGCGCCAGGCGCGCGATTATTCCAGCGACCGCATGGGCGGCATGGAGGGAGGCGGCTGGCAGGATCGCGGCATGCAGGGCGAAGGCTGGCGCGACCGCGGCGGCATGGGCGGCGCGGAGGGCGGCGGCTGGCAGGGGCGCGGCATGGGTGGCCGCGGAGGCTGGGGCGGCGGTTTCGGTGGGTTCCATGGGGGAGGGTTCCGCCGCTGAGCTTGGCGCAGCAGGATCGGGCGGCACGGCAGGAGGGCGCGGCGCGCATGCCGTCCCGCCTTCCATGCCGATCGCATTTGCGCGGCCCTGCCGCAGCGGACTAGACTGACCGCTTTCCCTACTTTCAAGCAATCCGCCATGGCGCTGCATAGCTGGCTCATCTACCTGGTCGCGGTCATCGGGCTGTCGATAACCCCGGGGCCGAACACGCTGCTTGCCCTGACGCATGGCGCGCTGCACGGACACCGCAAGGCGTTGTGCACCATTGCCGGCGGCGCGGTGGGTTTCGTGGCGCTCATCGCCCTGTCCATGCTGGGCATCAGCGCCTTGCTCAAGGCCTGGGGGCCGGCGCTGACGGTGTTGAAGTGGGCGGGCGGCGCCTATCTGATCTGGCTGGGCATCCAGCTCTGGCGCGCACCGGGCGTGCAGCTGCAGCCCACCCCGGACATGCCGCGCATCCGCGGCATGCGCATGTTCAGCCAGGGCCTCCTGTCGGCCATTTCCAATCCCAAGGCGCTGCTGTTCTACGGCGCCTTCCTGCCGCAGTTCATCGATCCGGCCCGCAGCCTGTACACGCAGTTCGCCATCATGGCGGGGACCTTCGTCGTGGTGGAGTTCCTGGTCGAGTACGTGCTGGCGCGGCTGGCGCATCGCGTGCGCCCCTGGCTGGAGCGCGCCGGCCGGCGCTTCAACAAGGTGTGCGGCGGTTTGTTTGCCGCCATGGGCGCGGCGCTGCCGGGGTCTTGAGCGTAGCGGACGAGGCTGAAAGTTCAGGCAGGCGCTGGAGTTTCACTCATCCCGCAACCAAGATCCGGATTCCGGATCGACTGCGGCGCGCGCGCCATTCATCCGGATCTGTTCCTCGTCCAGCCGCGTGGCGGTGGCCGGATCGACATCGAATTCGATGCCGAGCGCTCGTGCGACGCGAACATCCTCGATGGGCAGTTCCCAGGTCAGGAACAATTGCGCCAATTCCAGGCCGGCCGCGAAGTCGGCCTCTTGAAAGCCCGTGCCACGGCGCAGGATGACGCCATGCGGCTGGCCGGTGTCGAAGATCATGGCGGTGCCGCGCAGCAGCGGGATTCGCAGGCCGGTAGCCGGGAAGTGCACGTCCAGGCCGCGGTCATCGCTCAGGAACAGATTGCAGAAGGCGGCGCCGCCATATTGCGCGCCGTCATGGTGGTAGCGGGCGCCGCGGCAAGCCATGAGGGCGATGTCGGCGCACGCCAGCACGCCGGGCAGTCCCTGGCCGTGCATCCAGTCGCCCATGGCCTGCAGGCACAGGCCGTACTCAGGCCAGCGCGCCTGTGTGCGGACCAGCGGCATCTGTTCGACGTCCCCGGGTTCCAGGAACAGGCGCGTGGCCATTTCGCGCTCCCAGTCCGCCAGCAGGCGGGCGGGCGGCGCGGGCAGGTCCAGCGTGCCGGTCAGCACCGTGCCGCTGACGCTGCGGCTGCGCATGGCGTCGCCGCTCCGGTAATAGGATGTCAGGCGGCCGGGCGGGTGCGGGGCATGGTTCATCGGGCTTGGAGGGGCCTGGCGGGCGCGGTCGCGCCGCGCCGGAACCCGCAAGGGAAAGCGGCTGTGGAAAACCGCTATGTTAACGGCCCCTACTTGGCGGCCGTAATTGATGACCCTCTATCGGCGCCCCTTCCGGCGCGCGCATGCCTGGAACGCTAGTCCCGCATCAGCGCGGCCAGCCGTTCGACCTCGACCGCCAGGCGGTAGGCGCGCTTCAGGTAAAGCTGGGCGTCGTGCTCCCACGAGAAGCCTATGCCGCCATGCACCTGGATGGAGAGCTTCACGGCGCGCCGCGCGGCGCTGGCGGCCAGGCGGGCGGCCAATGCGGCAAGCTCCGGGTCGGCCGAATCGCGCGCGGCCAGCAAGGCCTCCACGGCGTAGCGGCTGTTGTCCAGTCCGGTCCAGGCGTCGACCAGGGCGTGCTTGATCGCCTGGAATTGTCCGATGGGCCGGCCGAACTGTTCGCGTTCCTTGGCGTAGGCGATGGCCAGGTCCAGCGAGGCCCCGGCGGTGCCGACCAACTGCGCCAGCATGAACGCGAGGTGGTTCTGCAGCGCCGGTACAGCCTGCGCTGCCGGCAGTTCGGTTTGCGCGACGGCGGAACCGCGCAGGCGGGCCAGCGCCACGGTGGGATCCAGGCCCTGCACGGATTCGAGCATCGCCGGGTCGTAGCGCGCCAGCAGCCAGCCTTCGTCCTGGCGGGCGAGGCGCAGGTACTGGGCCGTGGGGCCGTAGGCGTCGATCCAGCCTTGCTCGTCGCCGGCGCGGTCGCAGCGGATGCTGGCCGGATGCGCCGCCAGGTCCAGCACGACCGCCGACAGGGCGGGCGTTTGTTCCAGCAGGGCGCTGGCAAGAAACGCCGATGCACCGTAAGGCAGGGTAAGCAGGGCGCGTCCGGCCCATTCGCCCATGAGTTGCGTGCCGGGGCCGTACTCGGCTTGGAAGGCTTCCGAACCCGCTTCCAACCAGCCGCCTTCGGCGAGCTCCTTCCACAGGGCGCGCTGGGCGGGGTCGTCGGCGGGCAGCGCGCGGCGAGCGTGGGCGACGGGATGCTGCTGTTCCAGCAGGCGACCGAAGGTGGAGGACAGCAGTGTCCTGATTTCGCTATGCATGTTGTCCCCTGTCCTTGGGCAGGCCGAGCAGGCGTTCGCCCACGATATTGCGTTGGATTTCCGAGGTGCCGGCCACGATGGTTTCGGCGCGCGACCACAGGAATTCGCGCAGCACGCTGGCCGTGCCGGCATGGGGCGCGCCGCCTGCGGGCCGAGCAGGGCGGCCTCGCCCAGCAGTTCCACGCGTTGTTCCCAGATGCGTTGGCGGGTTTCGCTCCACAGCAGCTTGAGCATGGCGCCGTCGATGCCGGGCGTGTCGCCCGCGGCAACCTGCCGCAGCACGCGGTCCACGCGCCAGCGTATGACCTGGCACAGGTCCGCCAGGTCGCGCACGCGCCGCGCCTGCACGGCGCGTTCGTCCGCGTCCAGCGCGGCCTGCGCCAGCGCCCCGGTCAGTTGCCGCAGTTCGTCTTCCAGCTGGATGACGCGCGGCATGAAATAGATGCCGCGCTCGTACTCGGCGGCGGCCATGGCGATGCGCCAGCCTTCGCCAGGTGCGCCCAGGATGCGGCCCTCGGGAACCGGCGTGGCGTCGAACAGCACTTCGTTGTAGTCGGCCTCGCCCGTCATCTGGCGTATGGGCTCGACCCGCACGCCCTCGGCTTGCATGTCGATGAGCATGAAGCTCAGGCCGCGGTGGGCCTGGCTGTCGGGATCGGTGCGCACCAGCGCGAAGCACCACTTGGCCAGATGCGCCTGGGTGGTCCAGATCTTGCGGCCGCTGACGCGCCAGCCGGCGGCATCCGGCTTGGCGCGGGTGCGCACGGAAGAGAGGTCGGAGCCGGTCTGGGGTTCGGAGTAGCCCTGGCACCAGATCTCGCTGCCGTCGCGGATGCCGGACAGGAATTGCGCCTTCTGCGCGGGCGTGCCGAAGCGCAGCAGCGTGGGGGCCAGGATCGCATGCGCGATGCTGTTGATGGGCTGCGGCGCATGCAGGCGCGCGCATAGTTCGTGGAAGGCGATCAGCGTGGCGGTGCTGAGCTCGCGCCCGCCGTATTCGCGCGGCCAGGTGAGCGCGATCAGATCGGCCGCGCACAGCATGCGGTTCCAGGCCTGGCGGCATTCCTGCGTATGCGAGGCGGTGGCCGGATACTGTTCGCGCAGCTGGGCCAGCGCGGTGCGCAGCCAGCCCTCGGCGTCTTCGAGAAAATGTTCGGTGCGTATCATGGTTGAGAGCAATCAGGAGTGGGGATGCAGGACGCGCGGCGCTTGCGCGATGCGCACGGGCGCGTCGATCCAGCGGTGCAGTTCGGAGGGCGGCAGGCCGTCCACCAGGGCCAGCGGCACAAAGGCCCCATCGCGCACGTCGAAGATGCCGATGTCGGCATAGACCCGCCCGACCACGCCGGCGCCGGTCAGGGGCAGGCTGCAGCGGCCGCGCAGGCGCGGCGCGCCCTCGCGGGTCAGCGCTTCCATCATGACCCAGACGTTGCGCGCGCCCACGGCCAGGTCCATGGCTCCTCCCACGGACGGCATGGGATCGTCCGCGCCCAGCGACCAATTGGCCAGGTCGCCCTCGCAGGAGACCTCGAACGCGCCCAGCACCGTGATGTCGATGTGGCCGCCGCGCATGATGGAAAAGGAATAGACGTGGTCGAATATGGCCGCGCCCTGAGTGAGCGCGATCGACTGCTTGCTGGCATTGATGAGGTCGCCATCGGCGGTCTCGTGGTCTTGCAGCAGGCGCATGCCGAGGATGCCGTTCTCGCTGTGCAGCTGCACGCCGCGCGCGGGGTCGAGGCGGTCGGTGACCATGGTGGGCATGCCTATGCCCAGGTTGACCACGGCGCCCGCCGGCAGGTCGGCGGCCACCAGCGCGGCCAGTTGCTCGCGTGACAGTGGTTTCATTGCAGGCTCCCCAACAGGCGGTGCACGAACAGGCTGGGCGTGACGATGGCGTCGGGATCGAGCGCGCCGCAGGGCAGGATCTCTTCGACTTCGACGATGGTGTTGCGGGCCGCCATGCACATGACGGGACCGAAGTTGCGCTGGGCGCGGCGGTAGACCAGATTGCCCAACTGATCGGCCTGATGGGCGCGGATGAAGGCGTAGTCCGCGCGCAGCGGCTCTTCCAGCACGTAGCCGCGGCCGCCGAACATGCGCGTTTCCCGGCCTTCGGCCAGCGGCGTGCCATAACCGGTGGGCGAGTAGAACGGTCCCATGCCCGCGCCGCCCGCACGGATGCGTTCGACCAGCGTTCCCTGGGGCATGACCTCCACGGCCAGGCTGCCCGCCTGTACCCGCTCGCGGATCACCTCGTTGCCCGGCATGCGCGGGTAGGAGCAGACGATACGGCTGACGCGGCCCGAGGCCACCAGGGCGAGGAAGCTGGCCTCGCCCGCGCCGGCGTTGTTGTTGATCAGGGTCAGGTCGTCCACTTTCTGCTTGGCCAGCAGGCCGGCCAGCAGGCGCGCGGGTATGCCCGAGCCGCCAAAGCCGCCGACGAAGATCACGGCGCCCGATTCGATGCCGCGCAGGGCTTCTTCGACGTTTGCGCAAGTCTTGTCTTTCATTGTTCCTCCTTGGCCCAGGCGGCGCGGCCCTGGGCGCACAAGGCGCCGGCCTGATGGCAGGCCAGGGCCATGCCCTGCGGCTGCCGCCATAGGGACACCGCCACGTCCAGGCCGGGATAGACCGGCGCCATGAAGCGCAGGTCCAGTTCGCCCAGCCGCAGGCCGGGCAATTGCCGCAGGCAGGCTTCGAGCGCGCGGTTGACCATGCCCAGCAGCGCAGCGCCGTGCAGAATGGGGCGTTCATAGCCGGCCCGCCGCGCGCTGGCCGGATCCACATGCAGCGGATTGCGGTCGGCATTCAGGCGGTACAGCGCGCCCTGGTTGCGGCTGGTGGGCAGGACAATGACGCTGTCCGGCGGCGTCGCGGGCGGCGCGGGGATGGGGGCGTCCAGCGCGTCGCTGAGCGCGGCGTCGCCGCCGGAGTAGCCGCCGTCGCCACGGCAGATGTTCAGCTGTTCGATGACGGCGATTTCCTGTCCCGTGGCCGCTTCGTTCAGCGTGCGCCGCGTCACGACGAAGGCGCCCGGGGCTTTGTCGGCGATGCGCGCGACTTGCATCTGGCAGGTGACTTCGCCGCTGGCGGGCAGGCGGCGCGCGAAGCGCATGCGCTGCTCGCCATGCACGACCTGGCTCCAGTCCAGGCCATGGCGCGGATCGCGCATCCAGAAGCCGGGATAGGCCAGCACGCAGGCCATGGCGGGCAGGGCGCGCAGGCCCTGCTCGTAGATGAACCGGGTTTCGTCGCCGACGGGGTCGTCGGCGGCCAGGCCCGCGCCCACGCCCAGGGCGTAGAGGATGCAGTCATCCTCGCCATAGGCCTGGCGTTCGGGCGCGAAGGCGTGGGCCTTCAGGCTGCGGTAGTCCAGCGCCATGGCTACCTCAGACCGGATCCCAGGCGAACACCTGGGCGGACGTGTCCAGCGGCATGAAAGAGGCGCGCAGCGCGGCCATGCCGTGTTCGGCGATGCTCTCCGTGGTCCAGCCGTCCGAGCGGTGCACCGAGCGCACCGGGCGCGACTGGCTCATCAGGAAGATCTCGTTCAGGCGGATCGCGAACACCTGACCGGACACATCGGCGGAAGCGTCCGAAGCCAGGTAGCAGATCAGGGGCGCGATGGTCTCAGGCCCCATGCGGCGGATCTTCTCGACGTGGCGCGCCTGCTCCTCGGTCTTGGCCGGGATGGTCTCGGTCATGCGGCTCCAGGCCAGCGGGGCGATGCAGTTCGAGCGCACGTTGAAGGCCGCCATGTCCAGCGCCATGGCCTTGGACAGGCCGACGATGCCGAGCTTGGCGGCGCAATAGTTGGCCTGGCCGCGGTTGCCGATGACCGCCGAGTTGGAGGTCATGTTGATCAGGCTGCCGCCGCCCTGTTCGCGGAAGTGGCGCGCGGCGGCGTGGCTGAGGTTGAAGCAACCGTACAGATGCACCTTGACCACGGCGTCGAAGTCTTCGGGCGTGAGCTTGTGGAACATCTTGTCGCGCACGATGCCGGCGTTGTTCACCACCGCGTCCACCCGGCCGTAGGCGTCGGCGGCGGCCTCGATGATGCGTTGCGCGCTGGCGTATTCGGCCACCGAGTCGCCATTGGCGATGGCCTCGCCGCCAGCGGCGCGGATTTCCTCGACCACCTGCGCGGCCGTGCTCTGCGAGGCGCTGGTGCCGTCCAGCGACACATTCAGGTCATTGACCACCACGCGCGCGCCTTGCGCGGCCAGGGCCACCGCCGCGGCGCGGCCGATGCCGTTGGCCGCGCCGGTGACGACCACTACTTTTCCTTCCAGCATGTCGAATCTCCTTCAATCCATCCAATTGGTCAGCACGGTCGTGGCCTGGGCGCTCAGCACCCCGCCATTGCCGTGCACCAGCGCCGTGCGCGCCTGTTTCACCTGCCGTTCGCCGCATTCGCCGCGCAACTGGCGCACCGCTTCCACCAGGCCGAACATGCTGTACATGCCGGGGTGGACGCAGGACAATCCGCCGCCGTTGGTGTTCACCGGCAGTTCGCCGCCGGGAGCGATGCGCCCGCCCGACACGAAGGCGCCGCCTTCCCCTTTGGCGCAGAACCCCATGTCTTCCAGGAACAGGATGGGGTTGATGGTGAAGGCGTCGTAGAGCTGCACCAGGTCGATGTCGGCCAGCGCCACGCCGGCCCGCTCGCGCGCCAGATCGGCGCTCTGTCCCGCCACGGTGCGCGTCAGGTCGGCCATGCAGGCGATCTGGCGATGTGAATGCGCCATGGCCGTGCCCTGCACGTACACGGGCCGGGCGGCGTCGGCGCGGTCTGCGGCGGTGACCACGATGGCGCCTGCGCCGTCGGTCACCAGGCAGCAGTCGCGCGCGGTCAGCGGCGAGGAGATCACGCGCGCGGCCAGCACGTCGTCGATCGAGAGCGGTTCGCGCTTGTAGGCTTCCGGGTTCAGCCGCGCCCAGGCGCGGGCGGCCACTGCCACCTCGGCCAGTTGCTCGCGGGTGGTGCCGTACTCATGCATGTGGCGGCGCGTCGCCAGCGCGTAGCTGGTCGGCGGATTGAAGGGCTGGAACGGTTCCTCGTAGGGAAACGGATCCAGCCGCGCGCGGGCGCCGGAGGTCGCCGAGACGCCGTTGCCGCCGCGCGGAGTGGCGCCGTAGGCGATCACGACGTTGCGGCACAGGCCCGCCTGGATCGCCGCCGCGGCGACCAGCAGGTGGCCGACGAATGAGGCGCCGCCGATCTGGGTGCTGTCCATGAAGCGCGGGTACAGGCCCAGGTATTCGGAGAGCTTGTTCAGCCACATCGATGAGGACAGGCTGGCGCTCATCAGGCCGTCGATGTCCTCCATGCGCAGGCCGGCGTCGTGCACGGCGGCGTGCACCGCCAGCGAGGTGATCTCCAGGTCGTTCAGGCCGCCTGCGTCGCCGATGCCGGCCGTGGCGCAGCCGGTGATGGCGATGGCGCCGCGCAGGTTCTTGTTCCAGTCCGTCATGGGGCTTCCTTTTCGAACACCACGCGGGCGCGTTGCGGGTCGGGCCGGGCCGTCAGCCGCATGCCGATGCGCAGCTCGTCTTCGTCCAGCAGCGTGGACATCATGCGGAAGCCCTCGTCCATGTCGGCCAGGATCACATTGCGCGCGGGGGCCTGCGGCGTGGCCGGGATTTCGGAATAGGAATAGAGCGTGGCGCCGGCGCGCATGGGCCGCCAGGCGTATTCCTGCGAACGGCAGTGGGTGCAGTGCGTGCGCGGGAAGAAGAACGAAAGCCCGCAGCTGCGGCACACCTGGACCTCCAGGCGTCCCGCGCGCAGCGCCTCGGAAAAATAGGCTTCCGGCGACAGCGAGCCGATGCGGACCTCACTCATCCTTGACTCCGGCCTGGGAGATGACGGCCTGCCATTTGTCCATCTCGTCGCTGACGAACTTCTGGTATTGCGCCAGGTCCAGGTCGCCGGGCTCGGAGCCGGTCGAGCGGATGTAGTCCTGCGTGGCTGGTTGCATCACCGACTTGCGGATCTCGCTGTTCAGCGTCTGCACAATGTCGGCGGGCGTGCCGGCCGGCGCGTAGACGCCCACCCAGGTGCTGAGGTCGAAGCCCTTGTAGCCCAGCTCGTTGAGGGTGGGCACATCCGGGTAGCGCGGCTGGCGCTGCGCCGAGGCGATGGCCAGGGGCACGATCTTGCCGGACTGCAGATAGGCGTTGGCGGTCACGGACTCGGCCATGCCGAAGGGCACCTGGCCCGACACCAGATCGGTCATGGCCGGGCCCGCGCCACGGTAGGACACGTGCATCAGCGGCAGGCCGCTCTGCGCGCGCAGCAGTTCGCCCACGATGTGGGGCGCGCCGCCGGCGCCGGCCGTGCCGTAGGGCACCGAGGCCTGCTTTTGCGCATAGGCCTTGAAGTCGGCGAAAGTCTTGATGCCCTGGTTGGCGTTGACCAGCAGGAAGTTGGGGCTGACGGCCAGCAGCGCCACGGGAGCGAAGTCCTTGCGGGCGTTGTAGGGCAGCTTCTTCATTGCTGGGTTGATCACGTGGCTGGTCGCGCCCACCAGGATGGTGTAGCCGTCCGGCTTCTGCCGCGACACGTACTCGGTGGCAATCTGGCCGGTTGCGCCCGGCTTGTTCTCGACCACGAAGGGCTTGCCCAGGCGGGTCTGCAGATCGGCTGCGATGCGGCGCGTCAGGATGTCGGTCATGCCGCCCGGGGCATAGGCCACCACCAGGGTCACGGGCTTGGCCGGATAGGTGTCGGCGGCGGCGATGGCGGGAAGGGCGGCCAGCAGCGTCAGCAGCTGCTTCAGGCCAGGCTTGAGTTTCATGTCGTAGGTCTCCTCGTCCTGCGGGCTGGTTTGCCCTGCTTGGTTATGGCGTCGAGGTGACCTTGCGGATGGCGCGTAGGGCGGGGGCCTCGACGCGTCAATGATGGAAGCGGTTCATCATGCAAACAATTGATTAATTGTCATGAAGGCATTCAAGAAAGAGATGAATTGCCGGCCGCGGCGGGCTGTCCCTGTTCAGCGAGATGGGCCTCGAAGGCGGCGAGAAACGCGGCTGCGGCGCGCGACAGCCGGTAGTCGGCGCGGCGCAGGACGGACAGCTCGTGCAAGGCCTGGGGCCGGCCGGCGATACATAGCGCCTTCAAACCCATTTCCTGGCAGACATGGCGCACGTAGCCGGGCATGACCGTGATGCCCATGCCGCCGCGGATCATGGCGAAGGCGGTGGTCAGGCTGCCGGTCTGCGCCACGCTGCGCACCGTCAGCCCCTGGTCCTGCAGGATCTGGTCCATCTTGCGGCGCACGGTATAGGTGCCGCGCAGCAGGATGTGCGGGTAGCGCGCCAGTTCGCGCCAACGCGCTTCTTCGTGCTGTGCCAGGGGGTGGCCGGCGGGCACCACCGCATACATGGGACCGCGGTAGACGACGCGGCAGTCCAGCCGGGGATCCTGGCTTTCCAGGGCCACCAGGCCGATGTCGGCCTTGCCGTGCAGGACATGCTCGGTGGCTTCGTCGCCGGTGAGTTCATGCAGGTCGAAGACGATGTTGGGATGCCGCGCGTGGAATTGCGCCACCACTGGCGCGATTAGCGTGTGCATCATGATGGGCGAGGCCGCGATGGAGACCTCGCCGCGTTCCAGCCCGGCCAGGCTGCTCAGGCTGCGTTCGGCCGCGCGCAGCGAACCGAAGGTTTCCTGCGCATAGGCATACAGCTCGGGCGCGCCCTCCAGCAGTTCGACGCCGCGCGCGGAGCGCTCGAACAGCGCCATGCCTATCGCCTTCTCCAGTTCGGAGCAGAGCTTGCTGACGGTGGACTGCGTCAGGTTGAGCGCCTCGGCGGCGCGGGTGAAGTTCTTCAGCTCGTACACGGCGCAGAAGGCCCGGAGCTGGCGCAGCGTGATACCCATGGTGCGACTCCCGCAAGAGGCGGCTATCGTACCCAAGCCGTCCGGTTTGTGGGATTTATTCCATTTCAGACTTATTTCATGAAAATTACTCGTTTGTTGTGATCAAACCTCACCCTTAGCATCGGTGGCATAACCCTAGCTGGAGTTTCCATGACTGCGCCTATTCCCGCCTTTACCCATGCCCTCGTGACCCGCGACGAGCGCGGCGTCTACACCCTGCAGATCCACGATGCCAAGAGCCTGAACATCCTGGCCTCGGCGGTCACCCTGAGCCTGACCGACGCCGCCCGCTGGATCGCGGCGCAGGACGATGCCCGCGCGGTGGTCATCCGCGGCACGGGCGAGCGCGCCTTCGTGGGCGGCGCCAACATCTATGAAATGGCCGAACTCGATCCGCAAGGCGCGCGCGAGTTCATCACGCGGCTGCGCGACCTGTGCGATGCGGTGGCGGCGATTCCGGTGCCCACCATCGCCCGCATTCCGGGCTTCTGCCTGGGCGCTGGGATGGAGCTGGCCGCGGCTTGCGACATTCGATTGGGATCGGCGGACTCGGTCTTCGGCATGCCCGAGGTGCGCGTGGGCATCCCGTCCGTGATCCATGCCGTGCTGCTGCCGGCCATCATCGGCCCCGGCCCCACCAACTGGCTGCTGCTGACTGGCGAGACCGTGGACGCGGCGCAGGCCCGGCAGTGGGGCTTCCTGGAATTCGTCTGCGAAACCGGCGCGCTCGACGCGCTGGTCGAACGCACCGTGTCGCCCATCGCCGAAAGCGGCCCGATCGCCGTGCGTTCGCAGAAGGCCCTGTTGCGCTACTGGAGCGAGTCCACGGTAGAAGCCGGCCTGGACCGCAGCGTGGCGGCGTTCGGCGAGGCCTTCACCACCGACGAGCCGCGCCGCTACATGGCCCCCTTCGTCAATCGCAAGAAGCAGCAGGAGGCCAAGTAATGGCCGGCCCGCTCGCGGGCGTGCGCATCGTTGACATGACCTCGGTGGCCATGGGGCCGTATGGCACGCAGATCCTGGCCGACATGGGGGCCGAGGTGATCAAGGTCGAGGCGCCCGAGGGCGATGTGTTCCGGGCCTCGGCCCCGGCGATGAGTCCGGGCATGGGGCCGGCCTACTTGAACCTCAACCGCAACAAGTACAGCGTGACGCTGGACGCGAAGACGGCGGCGGACCGCGACAGCCTGCTGCGCCTGATCGATGGCGCGGACGTGTTCGTGTCCAACGTGCGTCCGGCCGCCCTGGCTCGCCTGGGCTTGGACGCGGCCACGCTGCGCGCGCGCAACGCCCGGCTGATCCATTGTTCGGCCGTGGGTTTTGGCCAGGACGGCCCTTACGCGGCGCGTCCGGCCTTCGACGACATCATCCAGGCGATGAGCGGCTTGGCCGACCTGCAAGGCCGCAACAGCGGCGCACCCGCCTACGTGAACACCATTCTTGCCGACAAGGTGGCGGGGCTGACGCTGGCCTACGCCATTCCCATGGCGCTGTACGAACGCGAGCGTTCGGGGCAGGGGCAGGAGATCGAAGTTCCCATGTTCGAAACCCTGGTCTCCTTCACGCTGGTCGAACACATGAGCGGCCACAGCTTCGTGCCGCCGCAGGGGCCGATGGGTTACAGCCGGGTGCTGTCGCCGCAGCGGCGTCCCTACCGCACGCGCGACGGTTACCTGGCGCTTCTGCCTTACACCGACGCGCAGTGGCGGCGCTTCTTCGCCCTGGCCGAACGCGCCGACCTGGCGGCGGACGCGCGCTATGTCGACGTGGCCTCGCGCGCGCGGCATTTCGACGAGCTCTATCAGGACCTGGCGGACATCGTCGCATTGCGCGGCACCGGGGAATGGCTGGCGCTGCTGGCGGACGCGGACATTCCGCATTCACGCGTGAACACGCCGGAAGCCCTGTTCGAGGATCCGCACCTGAAGGCGACGGGATTCTTCCAGCGCCTGGAGCATCCGACCGAGGGGCCGCTGATGGCGGCCGGCATCCCGGTGCGTTTTTCACGCACGCCGGGCGACATCAGGCGCCAGGCGCCGCGCCAGGACGCCGATCGCGATATGCTCAAGCCTGCGCGCTGAGGCCGGCATGGCCGGCGGCGCCAGGCGGCGACTTCGACCATGAACATCACTCTCAAGCAATTGCGCGTGTTTTGCGCGCTTTACGAACTGCGCAGTTTCACTGCGGCCGCGCGGGCAGCCTTCGTGACCCAATCGGCCGTCAGCAAGCTTTGCGCCGAACTCGAGGCCGAGGTCGGCCAGCCGCTGTTCGAGCGCTCCACCCGCAGCGTCACGCCCTGCGACGGCGCGGCCGATTTCTATGCCTACGCGCAGGAAATCCTGGGCACGGTGCGCGCGGCCGAGCGCAGCATGTCGGGCCTGCGCACGCTGGAACGCGGCACCGTGGGCGTGGCCACTTCGCCGCTGATGATGGTCGGCCTGCTGGGCGAGGTGGTGGCGGACTATCACCGCGCCCACCCCAGCGTGAAGCTGGACCTGTTCGAGCTGTCCACCGACGACACCATCGAGCACGTGCGCAACGGCCGCGCCGACTTCGGCGTCGTATCGGTCGAAACCCCTTCGGAGGAACTGGCCACGCGGGTCATCTACCGCGACACCATGTACGCGGTGTGCGCGCCGCGCCATGCGCTGACGCGCAAGCGCTCGGTCTCGTGGGCCGACGTGGCCGCCCACGACCACATCATGCTGCGCAACGTGTACAGCGTGCGGCGCAGCCTGGACCGCGTGGCGGCCGATCTGAACCTGGAATTCCGCTACCGCATCGAGGCCGGCATGCTGACCTCGGCGTTGAAGCTGGTAGGCGCGGGGCTGGGGATAACCGTGGTGCCCGGCTATGCCTGCGACCTGGCGCGGCAACTGGGCTTGCGCATCCTGGCCATCGACGGCGCGCGCAAGCACGGGCACGAGCTCTGGCTCATCCAGCGCCGCAACGCAAGGCTGTCGCTGGCGGCTTCGGCCTTCCTGCAGGCGACCGAGGAATATCTGCGGCAGCGCCAAGCGCAGGAGAATTAATCCCGGTTTGGAATAAGTCTATGAAAATTAGTCCCTTGTTGGGATAAGCGGGTCGCAAGCATCATACGGTCAGAGTTCAAGAGGCCGACCCGCGGCCCCTCACAGGAGACAAGCATGATCCGACCGTTCGGCGTCCGCCGCCGCCTGCTGGCCGCCGGCAGCCTCACCGTCCTGACCGCGCTGGCTGGCGCGCTGCCGTCCACGTCGCTGGCGCAGGGCGTCTATCCCGACAAGCCCATCACCATCGTCGTGCCGTTCTCGCCGGGCAGCGCCACCGACACCAGCGCGCGCATCATTGCCGAGAAGCTCGGCCCGCGCCTGAACGTGCCCGTCGTCATCGAGAACAAGCCCGGCGCGTCCGGCACCATCGGCGCCTCGTTCGTCGCGCGCGCCCAGCCCGACGGTTACACGCTGATCCTCACCAGCAGCTCGACGCACTCGGCCACGCCGGCGCTGTTCCGCAAGCTGCCGTTCGATCCCACCGGCGACTTCACCCATGTCGTACGCATCGCCACCATCCCGATGATGCTGGTGGTGCGCGAGGACGCGCCGTACAAGTCGCTGCAGGAACTGGTCAAGGCTACGCAGGCCAAGCCCCTGAATTACGCCTACGGCTCGCCCACCAGCCAGATCGCCGGCGCCACTTTCAACACCGTGGCGGGCGCGGCCGCCAACGGCGTGCCCTACAAGAGCCAGCCGCCGGCCGTGACCGACCTGCTGGGCGGCCATGTCGATTACCTGTTCGCCGACCTGTCCGTGGTCACCTCCTTCATGCAGGCCGGCAAGCTGCGCGGCCTGGCCTACACCGGCCATGAACGCGCCAAGGAGTTTCCCGGCGTGCCGACCTTGGCGGAACTGGGCTACCAGAAGTTCGACCTGGTCGTGTGGGTCGGCGTGGCCGTGCCGGCCAAGACGCCCGACGCCATCGTTCAGAAGCTGAACCAGGAAGTCGCAGCCATCCTGCGCGAACCGGATGTGCTGCAGCGCTTCGAATCCCTGGGCATGCAGGTCTCGCCCAACACCGTGGCCGAACACCAGGCCTTCGCGCAGTCGCAGCGCCAGGTCTGGACCCAGCGCGCGATCGACGCGAAGATCGAACCGCAGTAGGCGGCAAGGGCGTCGGCGGACGCCCTTTTTTTGTTTTTTTTGTGGTTGTTCCTGCGGTTCGTGCTTCGTAGGTCGCCCATCGGCGCGGGCGGCGTGGCGGCGAGCGCCCACGATTGCGGTCCGGAG
>MCNG01000051.1_pt1 | contig 44595 bp, 49 predicted proteins | sample 778231 | NCBI WGS metagenome assembly MCNG01 (sample SAMN04296815, study PRJNA304217) | bioreactor metagenome | isolation source: sea sediment enriched with benzalkonium chloride | place: Turkey: polluted region of the Marmara Sea
CACACCCAAACCATCTAGATCTAGAGCTAAGCCCAAAGAAACACAGCTTGCAGCTTAAAGCCTGCCATTCCCAAAAGCCCGTCTATCGGGCTTTTTCCTTTTTGTCGCTCACAAGTCTTCTACCCTTTACAAATCTGATTTTTCTTGTATATGTATTATATGGTTTACATATAACAAGGAGAGAGCCATGCAAGCGATAAGAAAAACAGACGATGTATTAGTGGATATCGTAAATACCATTGGGAGACTGAAAGAAGAGGCTCCCAAACGCGAACACTACTTGATGAACACCAAACCGTTTTCACACAAAGAAACCATCTATGTGATGAATGCGATAGACAACAATGACACTCAGCAATTGCAGAATCTAGCGAGTTCTGGTGTTGATCTCACCAGGTCCTGCGGCATTGCTTTGAGCTATGCAGTTTCTAAAGGGAGCAACGATTGCGTTTCTTACCTTATTCACAAAGTAGGTATCAATCCTCACGTGGATAACGATTCCGCCATGCTAATGGCAGCGGCAACCAATAATGCCAAAGCCGTTGGAATAATGCTTGATTCAGCCAACTTCAATGACTACTCATTGGCAAAGGCTCTTGACATGGCTGTTCAATCGAAAGCGGAAGACGCGACAGATGTACTGCTTGCTACATATCAGTTCACCTCCAAGCAGCTTCTAAGACTTACAGAGGAGACTATTCATAAAGGATTGGAGCGTATGGCAAAGAATCTACATACCGCAGCTTACACTGCGATAATCTCGCAGAATAGAACGGAAAGGCAGGCAAAGGATGAGAGCTATAGGTTATCAAAAGAGAATGAAAAGCGCGGTGTATTCATTAGGGTTTGATCTTCCAGTAAGCATATGAAAATGCCCTCATTAAGAGGGCATTTTTTTACATCGCTAAAGCAATCTTTCTATCTTTGAATTCCTTCGTAATTGCTTCTTCGCGCTTTTCTATAGCCTTCTGCTGTTCCTTGTCTTCTTTCTCGTCAAGGTGCTCTTCTTCCTCAAGAAACTTCATCGCTATCATCTGCTTCTCTACAAACTGAAATCCCTTGTGAGCTTCAAATAGGGCAGGAAAGAGAAACTCTTTCAATCCTTTTGGATCTGTGGTCAACACTTCAATCCAATTATTCAAATAGGCTGTATGGTTGTCATGGGTGCGAGGGTCATAACCATGCCCCGTTTTCATTCCAACCATCATTGAGAAAGTCTCAGCTACAAGCTCTTCAAAAGCATAGCCACGGCTTCCGAATCGGTGAGATTGATCTCTGTTCATTCGGCTCACATGCCCTGTGGCATGACCAATTTCATGTGCTTTTGTTCTCGCAAACAATGCGGCACTTTCAAATCTCTGCTGACCTGGTAGATGGATGAGATCTTGACTCGGTGAGTAATAAGCCTTGCCTTCTGCTGTGGAGTCAAAACGCAAGCCCGTCGCTTCCATCGCAAGTCCCATCTTGCGAATGAAATCCACCTCTTCGAACTCATTCATGACCTTAGGCGCACGAGCAGGAAACATCTCTTGCCCCGCATCAGATAGCTGGCTCACATTGTAGGCAGGATAGAACTTAACAAACTTACGAGTCTTTTGCTCCTGCTTCTCTTCCTCACTCTCTGAACTATCGTTCTTACTCCCTTCTGCGGAATCCTTTACAGGAACCACACTTGTAAAGCAAACATAGTTCGTGCATTTCTCCCCTTTTCTTATTCTTACCTCTCCGTTTGTCTCTTTGAAGAGTCTTGCTACATCAGTGCCAGTCACAAAGCCAGGATGCTCATATTGAGAAGACAGTAAACCCATGATGTTAGTAGGTCCCTTATATTCTCTTCCTGTCACGGCATTGTAGGGAAGTTGATTTGATACGAACCAACCCTTCTTATACTTTGTAGGGTTCTCCCGAAAATCAATCATGATCTGAACGAGCTTGTCGCCCATTAGCTTTAATTTCTCGTCTGAAAGTTCTTGCCAACTCTTCTTGGCACCCTCGTATGTGCTGCTTGTTTTATTCTTGTTATATGCCATAGCATCCTCCTTTTAACTTGAGAATACTAAATCCATCTTTGATGTCAACTTTCTGTCAATAGTCTCTTGCGTTTTTAGAGTTATATGTTATAGCTATAACATACAAGGAGAAGAACATGACAAAAACAACATACGATATCAAAGAGGCTATTCTAAATGCCGCTCTGTTTATGTCTATCGTGTTTATTACGACACTGGCATACAACTACATACAAGAACGATTGGAAAGGCGATCTATAACTTCTGAGGCGGTAACTGCATTTCAAGTGGAAGATATCCTCAAGAATGGAAGTCACCTAAATAAGGTGTTGGTAGAACAGGGGGCAAAATGAAGAAGATCCCCATATTGACGACAATTACTCTATCAATCATTTCTGCTTCAGCTATGTTCGCAAGTCAGAACACAATCGCTGATCTAAAGCCTCAGATGCTTCTAGCATCAAACTTCAAAGAAAAGCCTGATTTCAGACTTCAAAAACTAGAGGCTGCCATGGAGCAGCATGAAGAAGAGAAGCCCCAAGATTGGGATACTCTCGTAGATATCGTAAGAAAAGCTCGTGTAGAGCATGGCGACTACGCAATGGTGGCCACAGCCAATGTCATCATCAACCAAATACCCTATGTTGATGGGACTGATGGGAGCTATTTCCCACCTCTCAAAGGATTTCAAAGAGGCGGTGTGGTCTGTAAAGACTATGCCGTAGCTAAATATATTCTATTGAAAGAAGCAGGTTTTCCTGCTGAAAAGATGGCGCTTTTAATCCATCAATCGGTTCTCGATCCTGAGAACGGAGCTCACGTTGTTCTAATTGTTGATGTGGACAATGAGCTTTGGATAGCAAATCAATTTTGGAATTCTACTGCGAACGAGTTCTACAAGGACTATAAGATTGACCGCAAGAAATTCCAAAAAGAGATCAAAGAGAAAGGTGTTGCCGCATTGCGCACTGATATTTGGTTTGACAATAAGTACAACAAGAAGAGCTTAACAAAGCTTCGTCATTATGCTTACACAGATAGATTAGTTCTTTCTGTGGTTAATGAATACGGCATCTTTCAGCAAGCTAAGTTTGATGCTATGCAAGCAAAGCTAGCAAAGATTAAGTCTAACCAAAAGCCTAAGGCCGCTCCGAAAAAGAAGAAACAACAATCAGTGGGGGTGAGTCAAGCATGATGCCATCTTTACAAATGCGAATTATTGATTATATTGAATCTGTATAACGAGGAGAAAATATGGATTCAATTATCAAATTCGCTATGTTTCTCAATATCCTTGCTTCATTGGCATTGGTAGGAATCGTTTCCTACTATTCTTATGTTGGCATGGTTAAGTTGAGAAGTGCGATAAAGAGAAAGGAGGCGTCATGTCAAGAATAAAAGATAGACACAAAGCATTGAAGATAAATTCTGTTCATGCGCAGAAACTCGAAGAGATCCGCCTTGCCTTTGGCATGAGTAGTCGGAAGGCAGGTGCTTTCATTCTTGGCTATGTCTATGGGATAGAGAGCATCGTGAAGGAGTCGCACTCTTCCCCAAGTACATCCAAGCTAGCTGAGCAGAGAAACATCTTTCTACCGATGACCGATGAGCAATTTGATTCAGCGATAGATCAAGCTAAGAAATTGGGTTATGACTTCTCAACCCTTTTCAAAGTTGCCGTGGATAAGTTCTACGAAGAATGGAAAGGGAATGGGGTCGATCTTCAAAAGACTGCATTTATTAGACGAATACTTAAAGGGCACTTATAAGCCTAGATAACAATAACAAGGAGAAACTATGATCAAAGAAATTCAATTGCCCAATGCTCAAAGAGACATCGAACTCTTGATGATTGGTTATGCACAAGATGTGCCGGGTGTGATTCAGTCCGCATTGGATCAAATAGAGGATTCATTTGAAAGGCTAACTTTCCAAGATGAAGAGGAAAGCTATACTTTCGTGAACTTCCTTACTGCTCTATATCAAATCTTGAGGCTTCATTTTGAAGCGTCTGAAATGATGAATCTTCATCCTGAGCCACTTTATTCAGATGAACGATTTGATGATGCTGTCGTTAAGCTTGCTCAAATGTATGAGCTAGAAGACTCATCCGTTCAAGCGGCATCCATGAAATTCCTATTCGCTTTTGAGCATATCTTGAATGGATATGAAGAGAATGCTATTTCTTGGAGGGAGTTCTTGTTTGATGGTTATGAGGAGGTTAGAAAGCATATCCTTGCTATGCAACTAGCAGCCAATAAAAAAGCCATCGATAGTGATGGCTCAAAAGGTGAAGTATGAGTTGGCAGGCTACTAAAAGAAGGGTAGAAAGAAAGCTTGATGTGGCAGCAATGTCACTCATGAAAAAAATCGTGTTTTCTTTCTACTTCCTAGCATATGTCGGCTTCATTGCTAACTTCTTTGCTCAAGCTAAACAAACAAGCGCCAGTCAATTCATTTCCGCTTTTATCCTTCAATTGTTAGGATTCAGCTTTGTTGTTGGAGTTGTATCGCTAATCGCTTGGGTGTTGTACAAGATGCTGGGCTTTCTAATCAAGCCTTTTGTGAGTTAGTTTCTGTCGCCATAGTATGCATTGGTCATTGCCATACTTCCATGCCCAGCCAATGCCATAATTTCTTGTTCATTCAATGCTTCACCCCTTCTAAGCTTCGCAAAGATGTCTGCCATACGATCAGGCATCTTTTCTTTCTCTTGCTCAATGGTTTGAGGTGATGCTCCCATTTCTTTCGCAATTTGGAAGGTATTGCTTGACCGTTGGCGGATAAGCTTAGTGATTGCCGTTCGCCTTGTATCGTGAAAGTGAGGGCGGCGCTTCTCATCCTCATACATATCCAAAGCAGTCAAAGCATCAACCCAATATTGGCGGAAATTCCAATTCGTGAGTTTGAAGACCTTCCCTTGCTTTTGCTTGTTGTCACGAAGCCATTGCCTCAGTTGCTCATCGTCAGGGATGGAGATTGTTCTATCTTTGCCATTCTTTGTTTTGGGAAAGTAGATAGTCCAATCATGCAGATCCACATTCTCCCAAAGACAACCCAAGACTTCACTCTTTCGAGCTCCACTTTCAAGGCACAAGACGAAGACATACAACGGCTCTTGGTTCTTCTTCATGCTGAGCCATTCGCCAATCTTTGCTGCCTCATCGTCTGAGATGACTCGCTTTCGTCCGAGATAAGGCTTTGGCTTTTCATCTCGGGGCAACATCTTGACGGGATTGAGGATGCCATTGGGAAATTGAGTGGGATACATCTTATAGACTCTATCGAAGCCTGAGCTAACAATAGAGAGTTCCTTCAAGATGGTGTTGTCCTTGATACCTGACTTTTTGCGAGATGCGATGTAGGCCATGATGAGCCAAAAGTCCACGGTATCCAGCTTGAAGTCACCAAAGGGGATGAAATCCTCACTGTAGGTTCGCTTGAGCATGGCATTGACAATGTTGTTGCCATAGCGATAGTTAGGAAATTTCGCCCCGAGATCTGCCATGTAGATCGGGATGGCAGGGATGGAGCTCTCGCACCGATTTTTGTTGGTTTGCAGCGAATTGGGCGAGTGTTTGCTCAGGTAATCATCGAAGTGCTTCTGGAGCATGGAGGCTATACTCGGCATCTCCATCTGATACTTCAGATCGATGATCTTGTCCTGAGGAATGCCCATCTTGAGCCGCTTGAGTTCGTCTTCCTCAAAGGAGCGGGCTAGACTTTCCTCATCGAACACCTTGTTGATGTTCTCGCCATTCTGGCGAATTTGAACGCGCCATTTCTTCACCGAGACCTTACGCCCCGTTTGACGGTTCAGAACCTTATACGTGTATGGATATACAGCCATCAGAGCCTCGACTTTGCACAACAAACTTTTGTGGGCAATCTGTTGTGCTTGAGAACGGCGAATTTGTGCAATTCGGCGCGTATGATTACCTGAAAACCCTTGAAAATCAACGGGTGCATAGCATTTTACTTGGCTTCAACAAGGCGCAGCAGGACGCGTTCCTGCCGTATGTGGAAAGCGGGCTGTTCACCTTCATCGGCGCCACCACCGAAAACCCCTCGTTCGAGGTCAATTCGGCGCTGTTGTCGCGGGCGCGGGTGTACGTGCTGCAATCGCTCACGGCCGAGGAACTTCAGTTGCTGGTCGACCGCGCCGAGCAGGCCTTGAACGACGGGCTGGACGAGGGCGAGCGCATCCACATCGATCCCGACGCGCGCGAACAGCTGGCGGCCTGGGCCGACGGCGATGCGCGCCGCCTGATCAGCGCGGTCGAAGTGGTGGCTGAATCGGCGCAAGCCGCCGGCCGCGACACGGTGGACGCGGCCTGGCTGGAGATCTCGCTGTCGCAGAACCTGCGCCGCTTCGACAAGGGTGGCGACGCGTTCTACGACCAGATCAGCGCGCTGCACAAGTCGGTGCGCGGCTCCAACCCCGACGCCGCGCTGTACTGGTTCTGCCGTATGATCGACGGCGGCGCCGATCCCAAATACTTGTCGCGCCGCCTGGTGCGCATGGCGGTGGAGGACATCGGCCTGGCCGATCCCCGCGCCACGGACCTGGCCGTGAACGGCGCCGACATCTACGAGCGCCTGGGCTCGCCGGAGGGCGAACTGGCGCTGGCGCAGGCGGTGGTCTACATGGCCTGCGCGGCCAAGTCCAACGCCGTCTACAACGCCTACAACCAGGCGCGCAAGTTCGCGGCCGAACACGGCAGCGCGCCGGTGCCGATCCACCTGCGCAACGCGCCCACCAAATTGATGAAACAGCTGGGCCACGGCAAGGCCTACCGCTACGCGCACGACGAGCCCCATGGCTATGCCGCCGCCGAGCAATATTTCCCCGATGGACTCAATCCCTCCTTCTATCGGCCGACTGATCGCGGCCTGGAGGCTAAAATCCAGCAAAAGCTGGCATTCCTGCGCGAGCTGGACGCCCAGGAACGCGCCAAGAAACGGTAACGGGCTGCGCCCGTTGCTTCACGCAACCTCACCGATATCACCATGCTAGACCCGATACTGCTGCGCAAAGACCTGCAAACCGTCGTTGACCGCCTCAAGAGCCGTGGCGTGTCCTTCGACACGGAACGGTTCAATGAGCTGGAATCTCGCCGCAAGGCCGTCCAGACCGAAACCGAGTCCCTGCAAGCCCGCCGCAACGCGCTGGCCAAGCAGATCGGCCAGCTCAAGGCCAAGGGCGAGGACGCCAGCGCCGTCATGGCGGAATCCCAGGCCGTGCCCGTGCGCCTGAAGCAGCTGGAAGAAGAGCTGGCCGCGCTGCAGCAGCCGCTCAATGAACTGCTGATGTCGGTGCCCAACCTGCCGCACGCCAGCGTGCCGCTGGGCGAATCCGCCGACGACAACGTCGAAGTGCGCCGTTGGCTGCCCGGCGCGGCGGGCGCCGACGGCAATCCGCCGGCCCTGGCGTTCGAGGCCCGCGACCACGTCGCCATCGGCGAACCGCTGGGTCTGGACTTCGACATGGCCGCCAAGCTGTCCGGCGCCCGCTTCTCGTTCATGCGCGGCCCGATCGCGCGCCTGCACCGCGCGCTGTCGCAGTTCATGCTGGACCTGCAGACCGGCACGCACGGCTATACCGAGTGCTACACGCCCTACATCGTCAACGCCTCGACGCTGTACGGCACGGGCCAGCTGCCGAAGTTCAAGGACGATATGTTCGCCGTGTCCAAGGGCGGCGGCGACGACGATCCCAAGGTCGACGACCAGGGCAAGCCGTACGTGCGTGAAGACCAGTACCTGATCTCCACCTCGGAAATCACCCTGACCAGCGTGGCGCGCGACACCATCCAGGCCGCCGCCGACTTGCCGCTCAAGCTCACCGCGCATACCCCGTGCTTCCGTTCGGAAGCCGGCAGCGGCGGCCGCGATACCCGCGGCATGATCCGCCAGCACCAGTTCGACAAGGTCGAAATGGTGCAGATCACGCAGCCCGAGCAGTCCTACGATGCACTGGAAGACATGGTCGGCCACGCCGAGCGCGTGTTGCAGCTGCTGGGCCTGCCGTACCGCGTGGTGCTGCTGTGCACGGGCGACATGGGCTTCGGTTCGGCCAAGACCTATGACCTGGAAGTGTGGCTGCCGGCGCAGAACACCTGGCGCGAGATCTCGTCGGTGTCGAACTGCGAAACCTTCCAGGCCCGCCGCATGCAGGCGCGTTTCCGCAATGCCCAGGGCAAGCCGGAATACGTGCACACCCTCAACGGTTCCGGCCTGGCCGTGGGCCGCGCGCTGGTCGCCGTGCTGGAAAATCACCAGCAAGCCGACGGCAGCGTGCTGATTCCGCAAGCGCTGCAGCCGTATATGGGCGGCCTGACGGTGCTGAATCCGGCGTCGAAAGCCTGACGTTTTTCAGCTGTCCATCCGTCATTTGGCGGAATGGAAGACGGAGCCTGAGGGCTCCGTTTTTTTTTATTATCTGTACATATTCCTGTCGCCTCAGGCTATTAACCTGCCGGCGAGAGTGTTTGATTATGATGTGAGCAATTGTGTATTCCAATAAAAGGGCCGGATAGTTACGGCACAATATGCCCCGTGTGCTACACGCTTCATTCACTTAAATAACAAGGAGTTGCCCATGACTTCAAGAATGATTGGAGATTTTCGTGTGAGATGCTCCGTGGCTCAGGAAGACGAGCAGGGCTACCGCGTGCAGATATGGACCCGCCGGGTCGGCGGCACTGCGCCGGAAAAATGCTGGACCGTGCCTGGGCAGGCGCCGTTTTCAAGCCTGGACGAAGCCGAGCAGGAAAGCCGGCAGCTGTTCCAGGGCATCAACGGCGTGCGTTTCAACGGTGAACCGGAGTTTGCCCATGCGTCCGCATAATGGTTGGTGGCGGTCGTCGAGCGAGCCCCGCCGTTGGATCGATCTCGTTCAGGAAACGCCGCGGTGGAGCGATGGCAAGGCCAGCAAAACCCCGCAGCAACCGGCCGTGCTGGCCGGCAAACCCGTGCAGGCTCCCGCAGCCTGAAGGGTATTTCGCCGGGCACCGGACATTGCCCGCAGAAAAAAAGGCCACTCTTGCGAGTGGCCTTTGTCATTTCCCGGTTCAATGGGCCTGCGTGCGATGCACGGCCTGCCACTTAATCATCGTGGTCGTGTCCGCGGCCGCGGCCACGGTAATAGTCGTGTCCGTGCCCGCGTCCGCGGCCATAGTAGTAGCCTCGGTCATAGTAGCGGCCGCCGCCGCGGTAATAGACCGGCGCGGGGTAGACCACCGGCGGCGCGACATACACCGGCGCAGGGCGGTAATAGACGGGGGGCGGGGGCGCTACGTACACCGGCTGCGGCGCGACGTAGACCGGCGCGGGGTACACGACGCCCGGTATGCCGATCGAGATGCCGACGTCCACCCGAGCCAGGGCGACGCTGGAGATCAGCAGACCAGCGGCACCAGCACCAGCGATAAGCCATTTTTTCATGTTGCACCTGCCTGCCGCATGACGCAGCAAAGTTGAGTATTCGTTGATGCCATTTTCGGGCTTTTTGCGCTGGCAGAAGTAAGCGCACAGGCGTCAATCGCGACAATCCGCAACCGTCCCCGATGACGTGGCATGCAGTTTGCTGCTTCGCAGCACCGCGGGTCCGCCCGGGCGCGGCCGCGATTGAAATGGATTGAAATCGCCTGGAATCAGATGAAGCCGGACGGGCAGTTACAGCCGGTCACCATCCGCCCCTGTTTCCGGGTAACGGCGTTGCGCGGGCGCACCAGTCTTGCGGGCCCGCGACGGGCGCGCATCTAGGCGTCGGGTTCGCCGTCGGCCTGCTGGCGACGGAATTCGACGACCCATACCCAGGGGTTCGCAGCCCAGGCATGCGAGCCGTAACGCTCGCACCAGGTCAAGGCGAAGGCCGTTTGCAGCGGCACGCCCGGCAACAGGGCGGAACTTTGATACAGGGCCTGCGTGCCTTCGGCGCGGGCATCGGCCTCGGACAGCGTCTGCAGGCGTTGGATGCGCACGCCCACGATCACGGCGGTGGCGAAGGCATTGCCGGTTTCGTCGGTCAATTCGATGCTATCGCCCGATTTTCCATAAGGGCATCTGACCCAGCTGGAGGTCTTGCGCAGCTCGGACGGATTATCCAGCGATGGACCCATGGCTACCCATCTGCCGGAATCGGCGGCGTCCGCATACCAGACCGTGGTGAGTTTGGTCGGTTGCGGTTTCAGAATGCGCCGGCTTTGTATCTTGTGACCGTCCAAGACAGCTTGTTTAAGCGGCTCGCTGAATTGAAGAGACTGCCTTTTCATACGCTCGCGGTTCCTCTCACGATCAAAGCATATGCGCCAATGCGGCGACAGCCTGGTCGACGCATGCCTACTGTGCGGGCGGTTTGGGCCTGGAATCGGGAAGTATGCCGCCTCAAGCCCATCATGTCAGGCATGGCCTGGATTTATGTGTCTTTTTGAATACGGCGCGGGGATGTTTGTATACTCGAAACATGACTACGAACCTGCATGATCTCAAGCCGGGTTACTACTGGTACACCATGGCAAACGACCCGCTGGCCATCATTCATATCCATGAGGACGGCGGCGCCACGCTGATGGGCACGGATTACCGCATCGGCGCCGAAGGCGTGGCCGACATGGTCCGCCAGGGCGAACGCTTTTTCTGGATAGAACCGCCTCAAGCCTGAGCTTGAGGGCGCGTGCCGCCTGGTCTGCGCAAGGCCGGCCGCCACGCGCGGCGCCTGGATTCCTGCCATGACCGATCTGTTGTTGAAGAATGTCCGCGCGCCGCAAGGCGCCGCGGTGGACCTGCTGGTGCGCGACGGGCGCATCCAGGGCCTCGGGCCCGGCCTCGCCGCCGAGCCCGGCGTGCCTGTCGAGGACGGCGCGGGCGCCTTGCTGCTGCCCGGCCTGGTCGAAGGCCACACGCACTTGGACAAGACCACCTGGGATTCGCCCTGGTACGTGAACCAAGTGGGACCGGCGCTGACCGACCGCATCGAGAACGAACGCAGCTGGCGCGCGCGCAGCGGCCATGACGCGGCCAGCCATTCGCGCGCCCTGGCGCTGGCCTTCCTGCGCGAAGGCACGACCCGCATCCGCACCCATGTCGATATCGACACCGACGCCGGGCTGCGCCACCTGGAGGGCGTGCATGCCACGCGCCAGGAGCTGGCCGGACGCGTGGAAATCCAGACTGTCGCCTTTCCCCAGTCGGGCCTGTTGATCCGGCCCGGCACCGCCGAGCTGCTGGACCAGGCCCTGGCGCAGGGGGCGGACGTGCTGGGCGGACTGGATCCCTCGGCCATAGACCGCGATCCGGCGCGGTCGCTCGACGTGTTGTTCGGCATCGCCGATAAGCACGGCAAGCCCGTCGATATCCACCTGCACGAGCCGGGCGAACTGGGCGCCTTCACGCTGGACCTGATCCTGGACCGCGTCCAGGCGCTGGGCATGCAGGGCAAGGTCGTCATCAGCCACGCCTTCTGTCTGGGCGGCGTGGACGCGAAGCGGCTGGACGGCTTGCTGCGGCGGCTGGCCGCCCTGGAGGTGGCCTTGCTGACCACCGCGCCGCCGTCGCGGCCGGTGCCGGCCGTGCGCGCCTGCCGCGAGGCCGGAGTGACGATCTTCGGCGGCAACGACGGCATCCGCGACACCTGGACTCCCTACGGCAGCCCCGACATGCTGGCGCGCGCCATGCTGATCGGCCTGCGCAATGATCTGCGGCGCGACGATGAGGTCGAGTGGGCGTTCGACTGCGTGACCGCGGCCGCGGCCCGCGCCTGTGGTTTCGCGGATTATGGCTTGGCGCCGGGCGCGCGCGCCGATCTGGTGCTGGTCGACGCCAGCTGTATCGCGCAAGCCGTGGCGACGCGCGCGCCGCGCCGCCTGGTTGTTTCCGGCGGCGTGGTCGTGGCCCGCGATGGCCGCGACGCGAGTCCGCAGGGCTGATTTCCCGGGCTCAGTCCAGGCCGAGCTGGGTCTCGGCCATTTCCACGAACGCCTGCATCAGCGCCGCGCGCACGCCGGAGCGCAGCCAGACCGCGCCCACGGTGCGCACTGGGCAGGGCGGCGGCAGGGGCCAGCGCCTGACGGGGGCGGACGGCTCGCCCGTGGTCGCCCAATCGGGCAACAGCGCCACACCCAATCCTTCAGAGACCAGCTTGGCGATGGAATCGATTCCATCGAGCTCGAAGCGCACATGCGGCCGCAAGCTGCGCGCACGCAGATAGTCATCGGCCATTTTGCCGCCCACCACGCTGCGGTCATAGCAGATGTAGGGTTCGCGCGCGATGACTTCCAGCGGATCGCGCACCTTCATGCCGGCCGGCGTGACCAGCACCAGGGGTTCCTGCCGCAGGTCGCGCCAGGCGCAGGTCTTGGGGATGGCGAACAGCGGATGCACCAGCAGCGCGCCGTCCAGCTCGCCTGACAGCACCTTGCCGTAGAGCAGGGTGGTGGGCGCGGGTTCTATGTAGATCTCGATGTGCGGATGGCGCGCGGTCCAGGTGCGCAGCACGGGCGGCATGATGCCGGTCAGCGCGGTGGGGGTGGCGCCCAGGCGCAGCGGACCGGCCGGCAGTTCGGTGTCGGACGCGGCGGAACGCAGGTCGCGCACGTCGCGCAGGATGGCGCGGGCGCGCTCGAGGATCCGCAGGCCGGCCTGCGTGGGTTTCACGGTGCGGCCGGAACGCGCGATCAGGGCGCTGCCCACGTCTGCCTCCAGCGCGCGCAGGCGCTGCTGCACCGTGGCGGGCGTCAGTCCCTGATGGCGCGCGGCCTGGGCGATGGAGCCCAGTTCCACCACATGCACATAGGTTTGCAGAAAGCGTGAATCCACGGGCAGGACCCTCCTGAAAAGACGTTTTTTCCATATTCTAAAGATGGATGAAGATAATTGTTGTTTTCTTTGGCCGCGGCAAGAATACGGTCAGCGCGTTGAGGCCGCGCACGCTGCGCCGGCCCCGCCCGACCATCCCGATTACCAAGGAGCCTGTTGTGCCCATTATTGAATCCATAGACGTGTGCGCCGCCGCGGTGCCTCTGGACAAGGTCACCTCGTTTTCGAACCGCAGCGTGTCCACGCGCCACTACGGCCTGGTGAAAGTTCGTTCCACCGACGGCGTGGAAGGCATCGGCTTCTGCTACGTGGGCAGCGCCGGCGGCGCCATTTTCGAGGCCGCGGTGCAGAACCTGCTGGGCCCCGTGCTGCTGGGCAAGGATTCCCATGCCGTCGAAGGCCTGTGGCAGGCCATGTACCAGGAAGCCCTGCTGCAGGGCCGGCAAGGCACGGTGATGCGGGCGCTGAGCGCCCTGGATATCGCGTTGTGGGACCTGAACGCCAAGACCGTCGGCCTGCCGCTGCACAAGTACCTGGGCGCGGTCGAACTCGACACCGTGCCGGCCTACGCCAGCGGCGGCTACTACCTGGACGGCAAGACGCCCCAGCATTTGGGCGAGGAAATGGCGAGCTACGTCGACAAGGGCTTCCGCGCCGTGAAGATGAAGACCGGCCGCTTGTCCCCGGCCGAGGAAGAGGCGCGCCTGAAGGCGGCGCGCGAGGCCATCGGGCCCGACGTCGAACTGATGATGGACTGCAACAACGCCTGGCAGGACGTGACCCAGGCCATGCAGTACATCCGCCGCTTTGAACAGTACGATCCGTACTTCATCGAAGAGCCCTTCGGCCCCGACGACATCGACAGCCACGCCAAGCTGGCGCGCCTGACGCGCCTGCCCATCGCCACCGCCGAGATCGGCTATGGCCGCTGGTATCACAAGGAACTGCTGGACAAGGGCGCCGCGGGCATTCTGCAGACCGACGCGGCCGTCTGCGGCGGCATCACCGAATGGAAGCGCATCGCCGCCACCGCGGCCAGCTACGGCGTCGTGGTCTGCCCGCACTGGTTCCATGACGTGCACGCGCCCCTGGTCGCCGCGACGCCCAATGCGCGCTACGTCGAATTCTTCTGGGACGACCAGGTCCTGAACTTCCGCAGGCTGGTCGACCGCCAGCTCACGCACAAGCAGGGGCGCGTGGTGCTGCACCAGGAACCCGGCCTGGGCTTCGGCTTCGACGAGCGCATGGTAGAACGCTACGGCAAGTGGAGCCGCGTCGCCCGCTGAGCGCGGCAGCGCGGGAGCATCGCAGCCAGGCCGCGCCAGACGGCCGGTTGCGGTGCGCAGTGGCAGTGTTTCGATAATCAGTCGCCGGCCATTGGACCGGCGCGCGAGGAGACGGCAATGCAACGTAGGCAATTCATGACCGGCGCCGCGGCGCTGGGGGCTGCGCTGGTCCTGCCGGCGGCGGCGCGGGCGCAAGACCTGCCGCAGGGGCCGGTGAAGATCGTGGTGGGCTTTCCCGCCGGCGGCGGCACCGATGTGCTGGCGCGCCTGCTGGGGCAGAAGCTGGGCGTGATGTGGAACATTCCCGTCATCGTCGAAAACCGCGCCGGCGCGGCCGGCATCATCGCCGCCGAACAGGTGGCGCGCCAGCCCAACGACGGCAATACGCTGCTGATGGCGCACGTCAACAGCCACGGCATCGCGCCGGGCCTGCAGCCCAAGCTGGCCTATTCGGTGGAGCGCGACTTCACGCCCATCGCCCTGGTCGGCAAGACGCCTACCATCCTGATCGGCGGCGCCTCGCAGCCGGCCAAGACGCTGCCCGACCTGGTCGCGCTCTGCAAGGCGCAGCCGGGCAAGATCGTGTTCGGGTCAGCCGGCAGCGGCTCGGCGCAGCATCTGGCGCTGGAAATCTTCAAGGCCCGCGCCGGCATCGACGTGCTGCACGTGCCCTACAAGGGCTCGGCTCCCCTGATGAATGACCTGCTGGGCGGCCACGTGCAGTACTGCTTCGAAGGCATGACCACCGCCACGCCGCTGGTGCAGTCCGGCAAGGTGATCGCGCTGGCGCAGACCCTGCAGCAGCGCTCCAAGAGCCATCCCGGCGTGCCCACCGTGGCCGAGCAGGGCTATCCCGGCTTCGAGGCCAGCATCTGGTTCGGCATGGTCGGTCCGGGCAAGATGCCGGCCGCCATGGTCCAGCGCATGAACCAGGACATCGACCGCGTCCTGGCGATGGCGGACGTGCAGGAAAAGCTGGCGCAGGTGGGCGCGGAGGACGGCGGCGGCAGCGTCCAGCGCTTTGCCGACTTCATGAAGCAGGAGCAGCAGAAGTACGCCCAGACCATCCGCGACGCCAAGATCGTCGCTGAAGGCTGAGGCGCCGTCCGCGAGCGGAAATTGATGGAGACACTGGCCCCCCAAAAAGTGTAAAAAGATATAACCTCGCCAGCCGGCGATCCCTGGGGACGGCCTCGATGCCGCGCAAGTTTGTAATCGGCATCGCCATCGCTCTCGCTGCCGCCGCGGCGCTGCTGCCCATCGGCTTCGCGCTGCACATGTCCTGGTCCCGCGCCGTCGCGGGCGAACAGCGCTACCTGGACGACCAGGCCCAGCGCATCCTCAGGGACACCCAAGACTTGCTGGACCAGACCGTGGCCACGCTGCGCGACCTGGACGAGCTCGCCTTCGATCCCTGTTCGCCGCAGCACATCCGCCATATGCGGGCCCTGGCCCTGCGGGACCGGGCCGTGGACGACCTGGCCTATGTGGCGGGCGGAGTCGTGCAGTGCACCACCTGGGGCGTGCCCAGCTACGAAGAGCCGCTGATTCCGGCCCAGGTCGAACTGGCCAACGGCGCGCGCCTGCTGCTGGACGCGGTGCCCGTCTTGAGCCCGGGCATCAGGATGGTCGCGGTGCGGCACGGCGATTACAGCGCCCTGTTCGAACCGGGCCGGTTCACGGAAAAAACGCTCACGGACGGCGCGCAGCTCGCCGTGGTGCTGCCGGGCGTGGGCATGTTGGGCACCCGCAACGACCCCGATCTCGTACTGGTGTCGCAGGCGCTCAACGGCGGCAAGCTGGACATCGACGAAGCCTATCTCAGCGCCGTCGCGCGCAACGCGGACCTGGCCGTCGTCCTGCTGGAGCCGCAAACCGAAGCCTTGGACATGTTGCCCCGCGAACGCCTGTTCTGGCTGCCCATGGGGACGCTGGTCGCGGCCGCCATGATCGCGCTGGTGGTCTGGCTGTCGCGCCGGCGCCTGTCCATCGCGGGCGAACTGGCCGCCGCCATCAGGCGGCGGGAGTTCGTCGTCCACTACCAGCCCATCATCGACCTGCGCACCGGCCGCTGCATCGGCGCGGAGGCGCTGGTCCGTTGGATCCGGCGTTGCGGCAACACGTTGCGGCCCGACCTGTTCATCTCCATCGCCGAGGACAACGGCCTGATGCCCCGCCTCACCGAAGAGGTGTTCCGCCTGGTGATACGGGACATGGAGGACCTGCTGGGCGAGGACCGTGGGGCGCACATCTCGGTCAACCTGAGCGCCAGCGATCTCAAGGACGGCCGGGCGTTGCGCATGCTGCAGCGCAAGCTGGAAGGCACGGCCATCGATCCTGGGCAGATCTGGCTGGAAGCCACCGAGCGTGGATTCATGGACGTGGACAAGGCCTGCAGCGTCATCGAGCAAGCCCGCGCGCAAGGCCACGCCGTGGCCATTGACGACTTCGGTACCGGCTACTCCAGCCTGTCGTACCTGCAGCGCCTGCCGCTGGACTCGCTGAAGATCGACAAGTCCTTCGTCGACACCATCGGCACCGATTCCGCCACCCACAAGGTAACGGACCACATCATCGACATGGCCAAGTCGCTGAACCTGCTGACCGTGGCCGAAGGCATCGAGCGCCAGGAACAGGAAGACCACCTGAAATCGCGCGAAGTGGATTTCGGCCAGGGCTGGCTGTACGGCAAGCCCATGCCGGCGCCGGAGTTCATTGCCTACTACAAGAAAAACGTGGCCAGCACGCCGCCGCCCAGCCGGCTGCCCGACGCGCGGAGGTAAGGGCGGCAGATGCGCCTAGCGCGCCTGCGGCTCCACCCAGCCCGCCGTGGCGGAAATCGAGCGGGCTTTTTCACTGAGCAGCCGCGCGGTGTCGGATTGCAGGTCGTCGTCGATGGCGCCCACCGGCCCCATCAGGGTGATGGCCGCCTTCATCTCGCCCAGCATGTCGAAAATGGGCGCCGACAGCGACGTGAAATGCGGCAGCAGCGCGTCGCGGCAGCGGCTCAGGTGGTGTTCGAGCACTTCCTCGCGGATGGCCTGCACGTCTTTCTGCGTGTAGGACTTGCCGCCGTATCCATCGGAACCGGCCGAGGCCATTTCCTGTTCCAGCAGTTCGCGCGTGCTGGCTTCCGGCAGGTGGGCCAGGAAGTTGCGGCCCAGCGCCGAGGACAGCAGCGGCAGCACGCTGCCCACTCGTAGCTCCAGCAGGGGACGGCTGCGGGCGCCTTCGACGCGGTAGACGATGGTCGGCCCCTTGTTGCCCCATACGCCCAGGAACACGGTGTGGCCGGTGATCGCGGCCACTTCGGCCATGATGGGCCGGGCGGTGGTGAACACGTCGAATTGTTCAAGGGCCGCCAGGCCCAGCCGCAGGGCGTAGGGTCCCAGGCCGTAGTGGCCGGTATCCGCATGCTGCTGCACCACGCCCACCTTCTGGAAGCTGACCAGGTAGTAGTGGACGTTGGGCACCGTCAATTCACAGGCGTCGGCGATTTCCTTCAGAGGCAGGGGGCGGCCGGCGCGGCGAATGACGTCCAGGATCCGGAATCCCACTTCGATCGACTGGATGCCCCTGCGCGCGGCGGCGGGCGCCTGTTCCGCATTCTTTTCCATCTTGCCGGCGGGCCTTGCCATTGCTGCCTCCACTGATTTTCTGGCGCGAGTGTAGCAGCGGGGCGCGTCGCTTCCGGCCAGGAGGCGCGGCGGTCGCGCCGGGTTTTCCCTAGCTTTTTCGGGTCCTGGTTTAAGTTTGATAATAGTTAATGACTACAGCATTATCAATCTAAAGCGATTGGGGAAAGCAGGCATGGAAGCGAATGTGGCAATGCAGCGGATCGACGCCGGTCCGACGCTCAGCAGGAAAGAGGAACGCCAGGTGGTGGTGGCCTCGACCCTGGGCACCTTGTTCGAGTGGTACGACTTTTTCATCTACGGGACCTTGGCCGTCTTCATGAGCCAGGTGCTGTTCCCGCAGGACAACCCCACCGTGGCGCTGCTGGCCGCGCTGGGCGCGCTGGCGGTGGGCTTCATCATCCGGCCGCTGGGCGCGGTGATGTTCGGCTACCTGGGCGACAAGCTGGGCCGCAAGTACACCTTCCTCATCACCGTGGTGATGATGGGCGGCGCAACCGTCCTGATCGGCTGCCTGCCCACCTATGAATCGGCCGGCCACCTGTCGTGGATCCTGCTGCTGACCCTGCGCGTGGTGCAGGGCCTGGCGGTGGGAGGGGAATACGGCGGCGCGGTCATCTATGTGGCCGAACACTGCGAGCCCAAGCGCCGCGGGCTGCTGACGGGCTGGATCCAGATCACCTCGTCGGCGGGCCTGATCCTGTCGCTGATCGTGATCCTGTGCACCCAGGCGTCCATGAGCGCGGAGGATTTCCGCCAGTGGGGCTGGCGCCTGCCGTTCATCCTGTCGATCGTGATGCTGGCGATTTCGATCTACGTGCGCGCCAAGCTGCACGAGTCGCCCGTGTTCACGCGCATGAAGCAGCAGAACCGCCTGTCCAAGAACCCGGTCAAGGAGACCTTCGGACAATGGTCCAGCCTGCGGCTGGTGCTGCTGGCGCTGATCGGCGTCACCGCCGGCCAGGGCGCGACCTACTTCACTGGCCAGTTCTACGTCATGATCTTCCTGCAGCAGGCCGTGCAGCTGGACCAGACCAGCGTCTACACGCTGATCCTGATCGGCTTCATCATCGGCGCGCCGACCTTCGTGCTGTTCGGCTGGCTGTCGGACCGCATCGGCCGCAAGTGGATCATGATGGTCGGCCTGTTCGTCGCCGCCATCGGCTACCACTCCATGTTCGACGTGCTGCTCAAGGCCGGCAACCCGGCCCTGGCGCAAGCGATGCAGAGCACCCCGGTACGCGTGCATGCCGATACCAGCGGCGGCGCCTGCGACTTCGGGCTGCAGGCGGCCATGATCGGCAGCCATGCCGACCACAAGAAGGTCTGCGTGCAAGCCAAGAAATTCCTGGTGGGCAAGGGCATCAACTTCGAATACGCCGCGCCGCTGCCCGGCCAGAGCATCGCCATGAGCGTGGGCGGCACGACCGTCAACGGCTTTGACCGCGCCGCCTACACCAGCGCGTTGACGGCCGCCGGCTATCCGGAGCGCGCCGATCCCGCGCGCGTCAACCGCACTACCATCATCCTGATCCTGGTGCTGATGACGGCCGTGGTCGCCATGGTCTACGGCCCGGTGGCGTCCTATCTGGTCGAACTGTTCCCGGCCCGCATCCGTTATACGGCGCTATCCTTCCCGTACCACATCGGCGCCGGCATCTTCGGCGGCATCGTGCCCTTTACCGCCACCTACCTGGCCCAGGCTAGCGGCAATATCTTTGGCGGCCTGATGTATCCGGTCGTGGTGACCGCGGTGGTCGGCGTCATCGGCAGCCTGTTCCTGCCGAATACCCGCGCCCGCGCCATCGACGAAGACGCTGCACACTGAGAAAAAAGGAGAGACATGTCCACGCAACAGAGCTTCAAGGCTGCCGTCATCCAGGCGGCCTCCATTCCCACCGACAGCGTCGCCTGCGCCGAGAAGGCGGCATCCCTGATCCGCCAGGCGGCGGAGCAGGGCGCCCGGGTGCTGGTGTTCCCCGAGGCCTTCCTGGGCGGTTATCCCAAGGGCAACTCCTTCGGCGCGCCCATCGGCATGCGCAAGCCCGAAGGCCGCGACGCCTTCGCCAGCTATCACCGCCAGGCCATCCGGCTGGACGGCGAGGAAGTCGCGCTGGTGGCCCAGGCCGCAGCCGACACCGACAGCTTCGTGGTCATGGGCTGCATCGAGGCCGATGGCGGCACGCTGTACTGCACCGTGTTGTACTTCAACGGCCGCGAAGGGCTGGCGGGCAAGCACCGCAAGCTCATGCCCACGGCCGGCGAACGCCTGATCTGGGGCTTCGGCGACGGCTCCACCATGCCTGTCTTCGACACGCCTTACGGCAAGATCGGCGCCGTCATCTGCTGGGAAAACTACATGCCCATGCTGCGCATGTACATGTACAGCCAAGGCGTGGCGCTGTATTGCGCGCCGACCGCCGACGACCGCGATTCCTGGATACCCAGCATGCGCCATATCGCGCTGGAAGGCCGCTGCTATGTCCTCACGGCCTGCCAGCACCTGCGCCGCGACGCCTATCCCGACGATTTCGAATGCGCGCTGGGCGACGCGCCCGACACCGTGCTGATGCGCGGCGGCAGCGCCATCATCGACCCGCTGGGCGAAGTGCTGGCCGGCCCGGATTTTTCAGCCGAGACCATCCTGTACGCCGAGATCAATCCCAACCAGATCCTGCGCGGCAAGTACGACTTCGACGTCTCCGGCCATTACGCCCGCCCCGACGTGTTCCAGCTGCAGGTCGACACCCGTGAAAAGCGCGCCGTCTCGGCGCTGAATGCCGGGGAGGCTTGAATCATGCATTTTGATTTCAGCGCCTTGCCGACGCAGACGGTCTACAACGTGCTGACCTCGACCGTCACCCCGCGCCCGATCGCGTGGCTCACCACGATTTCCGGCAAAGGCGTTGTCAACGCGGCTCCCTTTAGCTTCTTCAATGTCATGGGGCCTCAGCCGCCGACGGTCGCCATCGGCCTGATGCGCCATGCCAGCGGCGAACTGAAGGATTCCGGCGCCAACATCATCGAGAACGGCGAGTTCGTGGTGAACCTGGTGCCGGAGTCGCTGGTCGCGCAGATGAACCAGACCTGCGCCGATTACCCGGCGGACGTGGACGAGTTGGCCGCGGCCGGCCTGACCGCGCTGCCGGCAACGCATGTGCGTCCCCCGCTGATCAAGGGCTCTCCCGTGTCGCTGGAATGCGTCAGCCAGGCGACCATCGTGACCGGCCCGCGCCAGCTCGTGGTGATCGGCCGGGTGCTGGGCGCGCACGTCGACGATGCCTACGTCCAGGACGCCGAACGCGGCTACATGGACACGCCGGCCATGGGGCTGATCGCGCGCATGCACGGCGGCGGCTGGTACGCGCGCAGCACGGACCTGTTCCAGTTGGCGCGGCCGACCGCGCCGTTGTAAGGCAAGGTGTGGTCGCCGGCGCTGTTTGCGGCGCCGGCACCGCTTCAGGGGAATCCGCCGGCCTGCCGGCGATTCCCCTTTTTTCTTGTCAGGCGAGGACGTACACCCACGCTTCCTTGCCCGATTTCAAGAGCACCCGCACGCGCTTGTAGTCCGAAACCTCATAGCTGTCGGCCGCGGCGAGTTCCTGTTCGGTGATGCTGAATACCTTGCCGGGGACTTCGTCCTGCGATTGGCCGGTGGGTTTGACGATGGGATGGAATTTCTGCCCGCTCTTGCGCAAGACCTCGGGATCGGTGATCTCGACCATGGACCGCTGGTAGCCCAGCATGGCGTCATCCTCGCCGTCCAGCAGGCGGCCGAAGGATTCCAGCTGGACCTTTTCCAGCTGCAGGGTTCCGTAGGAAAACAGCAGGCAATTCCGACCATCAGACACGTTCCGTCGCTCCTGTAGGTGGCGGGCTCCAGTACGTCGCCCGCGCTGGCGGAATTTTACCGGCGTGTCTGTTCTCGCCATCCCGCTTGCGTGGCGTCAAGGCCGCGAACGGCGGAGGATGCGAGATTGATGGCCGGCAGTCTGGCGTTGGTTACGCAAAGGGAAGAGCTTGCGTCAATTCGCTCTTCATTTCCCCGGATGCGAGCCAAATCCGCGCTGATAGCATTCCGCCGGTTGTCTCGATTGTCCTCGCAACAGAGGCTCGCGGCGGCATTTTCCATATACAACGGACATAATTTTTGGGGGCGGATATCCAGGGGCTTGCGGGCATCTGGCTTGCATTGGCGGGGGCGATAGTCCGGCGTCGAGGCTTCTGCCTGAGTGCGTATCCGTGCTTGCCCCGGGAGTAGCCGGGAGCAATATGAACAACATGAAGCTTGGAACCCGCCTTGCGGGTGGATTCTCCATCCTGCTGGCCATGATCATCGTCATGTGCGTGGTGGGCCTGGTCAGCCTGGCCAACATCAACGAATCAGTCGAGACCGTCACGCAGCGTTCCCTGATCAAGGAACGCCTGATCAACGATTGGGCCCGCAACATCCAGTCCGGGGTGACCCGCACCACAGCGATCGCCAAGAGCGCCGATGCGAGCCTGGCCGGCTTCTTCGCGGAAGAGGCGGCAGCCTCCACCCGGAATTCCTCGGCGCTGCAGCAGCAGATCGAGCCGCTGATCCAGAGCGATCAGGAAAAGGAGCTGTGGGAAGGCATCCGGAAATCCCGGGCGGACTACCTGCGCACCCGCGACGGCATATTCAAGGCCAAGCAGGAAGGCAATGTGCAGGCAGCGGACACCATATTCAATCGGGAATTCCTGCCGGCCACGCGCCAGTTCATCGATCAGATCACGCGTCTGTCCAGCCTGCAACGCGCGGAAATCGACGCCCGCGCGGCCGACATAGCAGGCGCTTACGGCACGGCCAATCTCTGGATGATCATCATTGGCTCCGTTGCAGTAGTCAGCGGCCTGTTGCTGGCCGTTCTGCTGACGCGCAGCATCACGCGCCCGCTGTCCGAGGCTGTGCGCGTGGCGCGCACGGTGGCCGCCAGCGACCTCACTAGCGCCATCGCCGTGACCTCGCGCGACGAGATCGGGCAGTTGATGCGGGCGCTGGAGTCCATGAACGCCAACCTGGCCGGCACCGTCGCCAGGATACGGGCGGGCGTGGACAGCATCGCGTCCGCTTCCGGCGAGATCGCCGCGGGCAACACCGACCTGTCTTCGCGGACCGAGCAGCAGGCCGCGTCCCTGGAGGAGACCGCGGCGTCCATGGAGCAGTTGTCTTCCACCGTGAAGCTGAACGCCGACCGCGCCGTGCAGGCGAACCAGCTGGCCTCGGCCGCGTCTGAAACCGCGGCGCTGGGCGGCTCCACGGTCACCGAAGTCGTCAGCACCATGAGCGCGATTTCGGCCAGTTCCGTCAAGATCGCCGACATCGTCTCCGTGATCGAGGGCATCGCCTTTCAGACCAACATCCTGGCCCTGAACGCGGCCGTGGAGGCGGCGCGGGCGGGCGAGCAGGGCAAGGGCTTCGCTGTGGTCGCCGCCGAGGTGCGCACCCTGGCGCAGCGCAGCGCCCAGGCCGCCAAGGAGATCAAGACCCTGATCGAAGACACCGTGCGGAAGATCGACCAGGGCTCCGGCAGCGCGGAGCGCGCCGGCTCGACCATGCAGGAGATCGTCAGCGCGGTGCGGCGCGTGACGGACATCATGCGCGAGATCGCCGCGGCCTCCGCTGAACAGGCCGACGGCATCGGGCACGTCAATCTGGCGGTGTCGCAGATGGACGAGGTGACCCAGCAGAACGCGGCCCTGGTGGAGGAGGCCGCCGCTGCTGCGGGGTCCATGCAGGACCAGACGGCGGAACTGACCCGGGCGGTTAGCGCGTTCAAGCTGCCGGGGGTGACCCGGGCGGGCGCCGCCATTGCTGCGCCGGCGGCCTTGCAGCTCGCGGCCTACTAGCCGGGAAGCGCGGAAAAAGCCCCTCGGAAGGGGGCTTGCGCAGAAAAAACAAAAGCCCCTCGGAAGGGGCTTTTGAGTCGCACTTTTGACTGAATCATCAGTGCAGGAATACTGGCGGAGAGGGTGGGATTCGAACCCACGGTACGGGGATACCGTACGCCTGATTTCGAGTCAGGTACATTCGACCACTCTGCCACCTCTCCTTGCTGGGTTTCGTAACGGCGGAGTTCCTGGCTGGTCTGGGTTACCCCAAGGGCCGGGTCTTCCACTAAAGACCCCTGGTCGGAAGGATCTCGTTGTCGAAGCAGCGAAGCCCGCAATTCTACAGGATTTTTTTTGTTTGTGTAAAGGGGGTAGTTGAAAGTCCCCCACAGCGGGTTTCAACTGGCTTTCAGTGGCTGCGATCTTTGCCCAGAATTCCGACATGCCCGGCGTTCCTGTCCAGGCAGTCTTCCGTCTCGGCGCTCATCCCGGAACCGCTAGTCCCATGGATCTCATCCTTATCCTTCTGCTTGCGGCCGTGCTGTGTGTGCCCCTGACCCAGCTGTTGGGCCTGGGCGCCATCCCGGGCTACCTGCTGGCTGGCGTGCTGGTGGGGCCGTCCTGCCTCAGGCTCGTCACCAATGTGGACACCATGATCAATGTGTCCCAGTGGGGTGTGGTGATGATGTTGTTCATCATCGGGCTGGAGCTTTCTCCCAAACGCCTTTGGGCCATGCGTAACGAAGTCTTCGTGCTGGGCTCCTTGCAGATGCTGGCTTGCGGACTGCTATTGGCCGTGGTGTTCGGCGCGGCGCTGCGGCATCTGGCCGGCATGGAGTGGCAGGCGGCGATCCTTTGTGGCCTGTCGCTGGCCCTGTCGTCCACCGCGGTGGCGTTGCGGCTGCTGGACGAACGCGTGCTGACGCGCACGCCGCTGGGCAGGTCGGCGCTGGGGATACTGCTGTTCCAGGACATGGCGGCGATCCCGATGCTGGTGGCGGCGGGCCTGCTGGGCTCCGACGGCACTTCGGCGCCTTCCTTCAAGGAAGCGCTGATCGCCGTGCTGGTGGTCGCGGCCGCTTACCGTCTGCGATTGCTGGGCTGGGCAGCCAAGGCGCAACTGAACGAATTGTTTACTGCCGCCGCCTTGTTGATGGTGGTGGGCGCCGCCCAATTGTTCGACTTCGCCGGCCTGTCCGCGGGCCTGGGGGGATTCCTGGTGGGTGTGCTGATGGCCGAATCGCGCTACCGGCACGATCTGGAAAAAGCGATCGACCCCTTCAAGGGCCTGTTGCTGGGCCTGTTCTTCGTGGCCATCGGCATGTCCGTGAACTTGAAGGTGGTGGCCAACCATTGGCCTTTCATTCTTGTGGGCGTGTTCGCGCTGCTGCTGGTCAAGGCCTTGATTCTGTACGGCTTTTCGCGCTTCCTGGGTCTGCCGCGCTATCACCGCCTGCTGTTCGCCCTGGCGCTGGCGCAGGGCGGCGAGTTCAGCTTCGCCATCTTCAACGAAGCCTGGGACAACCAGCTGATGAACCTGGAACAGCGCGACCTGCTATCCGTCATCGTGGCGATTTCGATGGGCGTGGTGCCGATGCTGATCAAGCTGCTGGAACGCATACCCGAGAACCGGGGCGGCATGGCCGATCTGCCGGCGGCGGAACCGGCCCAGGACGAGACGTCGAAACCTACCGCGCCGCGCGACCCGCCGCCCGCCGCTTGACCCTGCGGGTCGTACGGGCATGGCATGATTGCCGTCATGCCGGGCAGCTACACTTGACCCTTGCTTGGCCCGTCCAATGTGCCTGTCCACAGGAGAATGCTCATGCTTAAAGGAAAAGTCGCCCTTGTCACCGGTTCCACCAGCGGCATCGGCCTGGGTATCGCCACTGCCTTTGCCCAGCAAGGCGCCGATATCGTCTTGAACGGTTTCGGCGATGCCGCCGAAATCGAAAAGCTCCGCGCCAGCCTGGCCGACAAGCACGGCGTCAAGGTCATCTACGACGGCGCCGACCTGTCCAAGGGCGCCGCCGTGCGCGAGTTGGTCGAGAACACCGTGCGCCAGCTGGGCCGCATCGACATCCTGGTCAACAACGCCGGCATCCAGCACACCGCCTTGATCGAGGATTTCCCCACTGAAAAATGGGACGCGATCCTGGCCCTGAACCTGTCGGCCGTGTTCCATGGCACCGCCGCCGCCTTGCCGCACATGAAGAAGCAAGGCCACGGCCGCATCATCAACATCGCCTCGGCCCACGGCCTGGTGGCCTCGGCCAACAAGTCGGCCTACGTGGCGGCCAAGCATGGCGTGGTCGGCTTCACCAAGGTCACCGCGCTGGAGACGGCAGGGCAGGGCATCACCGCCAACGCCATCTGCCCGGGCTGGGTGCGCACCCCGCTGGTTGAAAAGCAGATCACCGCGATGGCGGAAAAGGACGGCGTCGACCAGGAAACCGCCGCGCGCGAACTGCTGAGCGAAAAGCAGCCGTCGCTGCAGTTCGTGACGCCGGAGCAACTGGGAGGCACCGCGGTGTTCCTGGCTTCGGACGCCGCCGCGCAAATCACAGGTACGTCCGTCTCGGTCGATGGCGGCTGGACGGCACGCTAAAAAGGAATTCCCGAATGCTGTTTCTGCTTTCTCCCGCCAAGAAGCTGGATTACGACTCGCCGCTGCACATCGAGACGCATACCCAGCCGCTGTTCGTGGACCAGGCCGCGGGCCTCATCAAGGTGCTGAAGACCAAGTCGGCCGAGGACATCTCCGAGCTCATGAGCCTGAGCCCGGCGCTGTCCGAGCTGAACGTGCAGCGCTATGCCCACTGGAAGCGCAGCTTCACGCAGGCCAATTCGCGCCAGGCGGTGCTGGCCTTCAACGGCGACGTCTACGAAGGGCTGGAAGCCGCCACCCTGTCGGCCAAGCAGCTGGATTGGGCGCAAGAGCACGTGGCCATCCTGAGCGGCCTGTATGGCGTGCTGCGCCCGCTGGACCTGATGCAGCCCTACCGCCTGGAAATGGGCACGCGCCTGGCCACGCCCAAGGGCAAGAACCTGTACGAGTACTGGGGGCCGGCCATCGCCGATTACCTGAACGAGCGGCAGGCCGGCCAGAAGACGCCCGTGATCGTCAACCTGGCGTCCGAGGAATACTTCAAGTCGGTCGACCTGAAGACGCTGAAGGCGCGGGTGGTGCAGTGCGTGTTCCAGGATTGGAAGAACGGCGCCTGGAAGATCATCAGCTTCCACGCCAAGCGTGCGCGCGGCCTGATGGCGCGCTACGCGATCCTGCACAAGGTGTCCAAGCCCGAAGGCCTGCAAGGCTTCGACCTGGAAGGCTACAAGTTCGACGCCTCCGCCTCGTCGCAAGACAAACTGGTCTTCCGCCGCAAGGTCTGACCCGGCCCCGGGCCTCGCGCCCGGGACTTCCCGATCCCGCCAGCTCGACCCAAGGCGGTCACGCTGCCGCCGCCACCCGCGGCGCGTGCGTGGGATCGGCCAGCGCGTGCAGTTCCTGGCGGATCATGTGCGCCGCCTTCAGCATCTGCTTGACCGGATAAACCAGCGCGGCCTGTTCGCCTTCGGTGTCGAACTGGGTCGGCAGGCCGGTCGGCGCCTGTGCCCGATTCTCGTCCAGCAGGTCCACCATGCCGGTCAGCGCGCGCTGCACGGCCTCGGGCGTGGCCGGCAGGGCGGCCAGGATGGGTATGGCAGCGGTGATCTGCGAGGCCAGGATGTGGTTCTGGATCAGCAGGTTGTTCAGCTCGGGCACGCTCACCTGGTGCGACGTGGGCTCGCTCATCATGCGGTAGAACGCCTCGGCGAAATTGCTGAACGAGATGTGCACGTTCTTGCGCGCCAGCCGCCAGGCCAGATCTGCGTCCGTCACCGCCGGGGTTTCGCCGGCGGCGGCGCCCACCGGCGCGCCGTGGGCCTGCATGGCCTCGACGTAGCGCAGGCCCGCGATCAGGTATTCGCGGTTGGCGCGCGTGGCCGCGGCCGCCAGCGGCTTCAGGTAGCGGGCCTCCCACCAGGGCAGGATGTAGCTGCAGATCAGCGCCAGCGCGCAGCCGATCAGCGTGTCGATGGCGCGTTCGCCGATCACCGCCATGGAGACGGTTCCTGGCGACACGAAGTGGAACACCAGCACCACGAACAGCGTGTTGAAGGTGGCGCTGGCCATGTAGTTCAGCTGCACCAGGCTGTTGCCCATGACGCAGGCGCCCAGCAGCGCCGCGAACAGCAGTTCCGGCCGGTCGGTCAGGTTGAACAGCAGCAGGGCCAGGATGCAGCCGATCAGCGTGCCCGTCAGGCGCCAGCTGTTGCGCTGGCGCGTCAGCGCGAAGCCCGGCTTCATGATGATGACGATCGTCAGCATGATCCAGTAGTTATGCGCGGAAAACGCCGGCGACAGCCACTGGCTGGCCAGCGTCATGGCGATGGCCGCGGCGGCCGTCACGCGCAGCGCGTAGCGGAAGTGCGGCGAATCCAGGCGCAGGTTGCTGGTCAAGAGCCCCACGCGGAATTCCTGGCGTGAAATGAAGCGCGTGAGCGACTTGTTGATGCGCAGCACGTCGGTCGGCTTGGCGTCGGGCGAGGCGGCGGTGTGGTCGGCCAGGCGGTCGACGATGCGCGCCGAATTGCGCAGCCGGCGCAGCACCTGGACGATCAGCGCCAGCATCTCCGGCTCGCGCTCGCCCAGGCCCTGCTGCTTGAGCTGTTCGATCTCGTATTCGATGGCGCGCAGCTCGGCCTTGGCGCTGCTGCGGTACTGCACCTTGCGTCCGCGCGACACGTCCAGCGCGATGCGGTTGAGCTCCAGCGACATCTTCACCAGCGCGTCGCGCATGAACATCAGGCAGTCGCTGCCCGCCAGCGCGCGGCGCAGCGCGGGGTAGTCGGTGTGCGTGGCCACCAGCGTGTCCAGCAGCTGCAGCATGTCCACGAACATGTTCCAGATCATCACGCGCTGGCGGTCGCCCAGACCCTTGCCGCGGGGCAGGGCGCGCAGCACCATGTCGCGCGCCGCCTGGTGCTTTTCGGTCATGACGGACTGGCGCTGGATCAGCTCGCGATAGGCGTCGTCCAGGTCGGCGGTTTCATCGTAGAAGGTGGCGCGCGCCGCGACATAGTCGGCCGTGGCGAACAGCGCCACCGACATGGCCTGCTGTTCCTCGCGCAGCCAGAACAGGCGCGAGAATCCCAGGCTGAACACGACATAGAACAGCGCCCCGCCCAGCGTGGCCGCGGCGTGCGCCAGCACCTCGTGCGGCGCCAGCGGCGAATGCATGGTCAGGGTCATCAGCAAGAGCCCGGCAAAGCCGATCAGCCCGCCGCGCTTGCCGAACACCGTGAACATCGAATAGACGAAGCACTGCGCGATGACCGCCAGCCAGATCAGCACGGGATGCGAGGATGCGAAGCCGGTGATGATGACCGTCAGCGTACCCAGCGCGGCGCCGCCCAGCATCTCGTTGGTGCGGTGGCGCTGCGGCCCGCCCGGCTGGTCGATGATGGCCAGGCATTGCGCCCCGAACGTTGCGACCAGACCCGTGGTGTAGTTGCCGAACAGGCCGCCCAGCACAAGCACGGGCAACAGCATCCCCACCCCCTGCCGCACCCCTCCGAAGAAGTAGTGGCTGTAGAGGAAGCGGCGGATGCTGGCAATGCGCAAATCCATGAGGCGGCGGCTCGGTTTCGGATGACGAAACAAGTATAGAGAGACTGTCCAAATTTTTGGGGTCGGATAGTTACCGAACCTTCCAAGCAACGGTCGTAGAAAGGCCGATTTGCTACCTTTGACGCAACGCGGTAAATTGCTCCACTTGCATCGGTCTGCCTATCCGAAACCGGTGCGTTGAGGCGGATTGCCAGGGTCACCTCCCAGCCATCCCGCAGCAGTTACACCTGCCGTTGGCCGCGCCACAAGCGTGTGTTGCCAAGGCTTCCATTTCGACCTCCAGCGTCCCCCAGGGGCGTTTGCACTGCGTTCTGTCGAGCGTGTGCCGGGTCGGCAAGGTGTCCGGGTGGCGTGGCTCCGTGAGCCGCAAAGCGCCGGATCATGTTGTCGGGACCGGTATGGGTTCAGTTGCCGCCGTATCCGGGCGAGCAGCAGTCAGGGTTGCAGGGCCGGTACTGAAAGGAATGACAACATGGAACTGAATGGCGCCGATATCGTCGTGCGCTGCCTGGCCGATGAAGGCGTGGAACACGTTTTCGGCTACCCCGGCGGCGCGGTGCTTTACATCTACGACGCGATTTTCAAGCAAGACAAATTCCAGCATATCCTGGTTCGTCACGAGCAGGCCGCCGTGCACGCCGCCGATGCCTATTCGCGCTCGTCGCAAAAGGTCGGCGTCTGCCTCGTGACCAGCGGACCGGGCGTGACCAATGCCGTCACCGGCATCGCCACCGCCTACATGGATTCCATCCCCATGGTCATCATCAGCGGGCAGGTGCCCACTGCGGCCATCGGCGAGGACGCCTTCCAGGAATGCGACACCGTCGGCATCACGCGTCCCTGCGTCAAGCACAATTTCCTTGTGCGCGACGTCAAGGACCTGGCCGAAACCATGCGCCGCGCGTTCTACATCGCGCGCACCGGCCGTCCCGGTCCGGTGCTGGTGGATATCCCCAAGGACATCACCATTGCGCAGTGCAAGTACACGCCGCCCAAGGGCGAGATCTCGATGCGTTCCTACGCGCCCGTCAACAAGGGCCACCAGGGGCAGATCAAGAAAGCCGTGCAGATGCTGCTGGCCGCCGAGCGGCCGATGATCTACACGGGCGGCGGGGTGATCCTGTCGAACGCCGCGCCCGAGCTGAACAAGCTCGTGTCGCAGCTGGGCGCGCCCTGCACCAGCACCCTGATGGGCCTGGGCGGCTACCCGGCCAGTAGCGGCCAGTTCGTCGGCATGCCCGGCATGCACGGCACGTACGAGGCCAATATGGCGATGCAGCACTGCGACGTGCTGCTGGCCATCGGCGCCCGTTTCGATGACCGCGTGATCGGCAACCCCAAGCACTTCGCCCAGAACGCGCGCAAGATCATCCATATCGATATCGATCCCTCGTCGATCTCCAAGCGCGTGCGCGTGGACGTCCCGATCGTCGGTAACGTCAAGGACGTCCTGGCCGATCTCAGCGCGCAGTACGAGATCGCCGCGGCCGAGCACAAGCCCGCCCCGATCACCAAGTGGTGGGAGCAGGTCGAGTCCTGGCGCGGCAAGGAATGCCTGAAGTTCGCCAACTCGGACGAGGTCATCAAGCCGCAATACGTGGTGGAAAAGCTCTGGGAAGTGACTGGCGGCGACGCCTTCGTGACTTCCGACGTGGGCCAGCACCAGATGTGGGCCGCGCAGTACTACAAGTTCGACAAGCCGCGCCGCTGGATCAACTCCGGCGGCCTGGGCACCATGGGCGTGGGCCTGCCGTACGCCATGGGCGTGCAGATGGCCAATCCTGGGCACGACGTCGCCGTCATCACCGGCGAAGGGTCGATCCAGATGAACATCCAGGAACTGTCGACCTGCCACCAGTACCGCCTGACGCCGAAGATCATCTGCCTGAACAACCGCTTCCTGGGCATGGTCCGGCAGTGGCAGCAGATCGACTACGGTTCGCGCTACTCCGAGTCCTACATGGATTCGCTGCCCGATTTCGTCAAGGTGGCCGAGGCCTATGGCCACGTGGGTCTGCGCATCGAGCGCCCGGCGGACGTCGAGCCGGCGCTGCGCGAAGCGTTCAAGAAGCACAAGGATCGCCTGGTCTTCCTGGACTTCATCACCGACCGCACCGAAAACGTGTGGCCGATGGTCAAGGCCGGCCGCGGGCTGACCGAAATGCTGCTCGGCTCTGAAGACCTGTAAGGAGGCCACCCATGAAGCACGTGATTTCCGTCCTCCTCGAAAACGAACCCGGCGCGCTGTCGCGCGTGGTGGGCCTGTTTTCCGCGCGGGGCTACAACATCGAGACCCTGACCGTGGCGCCCACCGAGGACTCCACGCTGTCGCGCATGACCATCGTGACCACCGGCTCCGATGAAATCATCGAGCAGATCACCAAGCACCTGAACCGCCTGGTGGACGTGGTCAAGGTCGTCGACCTGACCGAAGGCGCCCACATCGAGCGCGAGCTGATGCTCGTGAAGGTGCGCGCGGTCGGCAAGGAGCGCGAGGAAATGAAGCGCATGGCGGATATCTTCCGCGGCCGCATCATCGACGTGACCGACAAGTCCTACACCATCGAATTGACGGGGGTGCAGGAAAAAGTACAGGCCTTCCTGGAGGCCCTGGACCGCAGTGCAATCCTTGAAACCGTGCGCACCGGCGTGTCCGGCATCGGACGCGGTGAACGGATTTTGAAGATTTGACCGGCCTTCCAGGCCAAGCCGCACCCTACATCTGAATTAAACAAATATCCAAAATACTGGAATCTGGAGCACAACCATGAAAGTTTTCTACGACAAAGACTGCGATCTCTCCCTGGTCAAGGGCAAGACTGTTGCCATCATCGGCTACGGCTCGCAAGGCCACGCGCACGCGCAGAACCTGCATGAATCCGGCGTGAAGGTCGTGGTCGGCCTGCGCAAGGGCGGCGCCTCGTGGAACAAGGCCGCCAACGCCGGCCTGGAAGTCAAGGAAGTCGCCGACGCCGTCAAGTCCGCCGACATCGTCATGATGTTGCTGCCCGACGAGAACATCGCCTCGGTCTACAACAAGGAAGTGCACGCCAACATCAAGCCCGGCGCCGCCCTGGCGTTCGCCCACGGCTTCAACGTGCACTACGGCCAAGTCGTGCCGCGCGAAGACATCGACGTCATCATGATCGCCCCGAAGGCTCCGGGCCACACCGTGCGCAACACGTACAAGCAAGGCGGCGGCGTGCCCCACCTGGTGGCCGTGTACCAGGACAAGTCGGGCGCCGCGCGTGACGTGGCCCTGTCGTACGCCAGCGCCAACGGCGGCGGCCGTGCCGGCATCATCGAAACCAACTTCCGCGAAGAAACCGAAACCGACCTGTTCGGCGAACAGGCCGTGCTGTGCGGCGGTACCGTCGAACTGATCAAGGCTGGTTTCGACACGCTGGTGGAAGCCGGCTACGCGCCCGAAATGGCGTACTTCGAGTGCCTGCACGAGCTGAAGCTGATCGTCGACCTGATCTATGAAGGCGGCATCGCCAACATGAACTACTCGATCTCGAACAACGCCGAGTTCGGCGAGTACGAAACGGGTCCGAAGATCGTCACCGACGAAACCCGCAAGGCCATGCGCCAGTGCCTGACGGACATCCAGACCGGCGAATACGCCAAGAAGTTCATCCTGGAAAACACCGCCGGCGCCCCGACGCTGACCTCGCGCCGCCGCATCAACGCGGAATCGCAGATCGAGCAAGTGGGCGGCAAGCTGCGCGCCATGATGCCCTGGATCGCCGCCAACAAGCTGGTGGACAAGTCCAAGAACTGATCCATGCCACTGCGCGGGGCCTGCCCCGCGCAATCAGGGTCGAAGCGGCATGCCTGCGAGGGCATGCCGCTTTTTTTTGCAGGCTTCCCGTCGATTGCTCAGGCACGCGGCTTGCTCCGCCCCGCAAGCGGGGCCAGATGGGTTAACCTTTCAATGTTCGTTGTAAGTTATTGAGACCATGCCCAATTTTTCCATGCGCGATTCCGAGAACCGCCACCGCGGCATTTACCTGCTGCCCAACGCGTTCACCACCGCGGCACTGTTCGCGGGGTTCTACGCCGTCGTGCAGGCCATGAACGACCGCTTCGAAGTGGCCGCCATCGCCATTTTCGCGGCCATGGTGCTGGACGGCATGGACGGCCGGGTCGCCCGCCTGACCAACACCCAGTCCGCCTTCGGCGAGCAGTACGACTCCCTGTCCGACATGACCTCCTTCGGCGTCGCGCCCGCGCTGGTCATGTACGAATGGATCCTGAACGACCTCGGCCGCTGGGGCTGGCTGGCCGCATTCGTCTATGTGGCGGGGGCCGCGCTCCGCCTGGCCCGCTTCAATACCAATATTGCCGTGGTGGACAAGCGCTTCTTCCAAGGCTTGCCCAGCCCGGCAGCGGGTGCGCTGGTGGCGGGCTTCGTCTGGCTGGCGGTGGACAACAAGCTGCCGATCCATGACAGCCTGATGGCCTGGGCGGCGTTCGGGCTGACCATGTACGCGGGCATCTCCATGGTATCGAACGCGCCGTTCTTCAGCGGCAAGAGCTTTGCCCTGGGCCGCAGCGTGCCGTTCTGGGGCATCCTGCTGGTGGTGGCCGTGTTCGTGTTCGTGTCCAGCGATCCTCCGGTCGTGCTGTTCGGCCTGTTCGTGCTGTACGGCCTGTCGGGCTGGATCATGTGGGCCTGGCGCTGGAACCGCGCGCGCCGCCTGACGCAGGAACGCCGCAACCAATCTTCGTGATTGGCGGCAGCCCTGAAAGACAAGACCCGCCATCAGGCGGGTCTTGTCTTTCAGGGGGCGGGAAATCAGCGCCACATGAACCGGTCGTCGTCGTACATGGGGTCCGGGCCCGGATGGAAGTGCGTCAGCCTGTTGCCGTCGCGGCTCATGTACACGTACATCAGCGAGTTCCAGACGCCGTTTTCCTTGTAACGGTACGACCAGACCACCTCGCGTTTCTCGCCCAGGCCGGCTTCCTCGATCTTGGCGGGCGGCCCGAACTCGCAGCGCACGCGGTCGGGACCCCATTCGCCTTCGCTCAGCACCTTGAAATGCGCATCCGTCAGCAGCGGCACTACCTGACCGACGCGGCCGTCGGCGCCGACATTGGTGCCCCAGGCGTACTGGCCCATGGGCTGCTGGGTCCAGATCACGCGCCGTCCGCCATTGGCCTGCGGGCATTCGAAGTTGGGCCGGCCGAACTGGGCCTGCACATCGGCGTAGGGCGTGCCGGGCGGAATCTGGGCCATGTTGGCGCATGCCGCCAGACCGGCCAATGCGGCGGCGGCGAACGCGAGGCGGGCGCTTCTGTAATATCTAGACATGATTCTCTCCTGACGTCGGATTGCGGCCCCGCAGCGGGGCGGGCACCCGTCACTGGGGTAATTCTATCGAATCGGCTATAATCATCGAGCTTTATCAAGTGTATTGATTTTGCAACATCCTTTGCGTAGGCCGCAGAGCTGGTCCAGGTGCCAGGCCCCGGTGTCGAAACACCGCGTCCACACCAAGTTCCGGGCTTCTGTTTGAGTCATCAATGGCAGCAGTGAGAAAGCGAATTCCGCCAGGTCCGCGCAAAAATTTTCCAAACCACGTCAGGGCGCCTCGGCCCTGTCGCATGTCCGAAGAGGTCATAAATGTCTGTAGCTGACATCAAGAAATCCGATATCGTCGCGCAATTCCAACGCGCTCAAGGCGATACCGGCTCCCCCGAAGTTCAGGTGGCTCTGCTCACCGCCCGCATCAACGAACTGACCGGTCACTTCAAAGAACACATGAAGGACCATCACTCGCGCCGCGGTCTGCTCCGTATGGTCAGCCGTCGCCGCAAGCTGCTCGACTATCTCAAGGGCCGCAATCCCGATTCGTACCGCGCACTGATCGAAAAACTCGGTCTGCGCAAGTGATCGACGGGGCTGGCTCCCCATGACGCAACCGTGGTCGGTGCGACGTATGTCGCGACGGCCACGGTTTTTCATTTGTAAGGAATAATCGTCATGTTCAACAAAGTGACAAAATCGTTCCAGTACGGCCAGCACACGGTCGTCCTGGAAACTGGCGAGATCGCTCGCCAGGCCTCCGGCGCCGTTGTGGTGTCGGTCGAGGACACCGTCGTCCTCGCCACTGTCGTGGCTTCCAAGAAGGCCAAGCCGGGTCAGACGTTTTTCCCGCTGACCGTTGACTACATCGAGAAGACCTACGCCGCCGGCCGTATCCCGGGTGGGTTCTTCAAGCGCGAAGGCAAGCCCTCCGAGAAGGAAACGCTGACCTCGCGCCTGATCGACCGTCCCCTGCGTCCGCTGTTCCCCGAAGACTTCTACAACGAAGTCCAGGTGGTCATCCACACGCTGTCGGTCAATCCCGAAATCGATCCCGACATCCCCGCCATGATCGGCGCCTCGGCCGCGCTGGCCATTTCCGGCATCCCGTTCAACGGCCCGATCGGCGCCGCGCGCGTGGGCTACATCGATGGCCAGTACGCGCTCAACCCGACCGCCTCGCAACTGAAGTCGTCCAAGCTGGACCTGGTTGTCGCCGGCACCGAAAACGCCGTGCTGATGGTGGAATCGGAAGCCGACCAGCTGTCCGAAGAAATCATGCTGGGCGGCGTGGTCTACGGCCACCAGCAAATGCAGGCCGTCATCAACGCCATCCACGAACTGGTGAAGGACGCTGGCAAGCCCGATTGGGACTGGCAAGCGCCCGCCAAGGACGAGGCCCTGATCGCCGCCGTGACCTCGGCTGCCCAGGAAGGCCTGAACGCCGCCTACCAGATCCGCGAAAAGCAGGCCCGCACGACCAAGCTGCGCGAAGTGTCGGCCGACGTGTCGGCCAAGCTGGCCGCCGCCGCCGCCGAAAAGGGCGAAGCGCTGCCGGACGCCGTGACCGTCGACAACATCATGTTCTCGCTGGAATCCGCCATCGTGCGCGGCCAGATCCTGAACGGCGAACCGCGTATCGACGGCCGCGACACCCGCACCGTGCGCCCCATCAGCGTGCGTCTGGGCGTGCTGCCCCGCGCACACGGCAGCGCGCTGTTCACCCGTGGTGAAACGCAAGCGCTGGTCGTGGCCACGCTGGGCACCAAGCAAGACGAACAGATCATTGACGCGCTCATGGGCGAGTACCGCGACCGCTTCATGATGCACTACAACATGCCTCCGTTCGCCACCGGCGAAACGGGCCGCATCGGCGTGCCCAAGCGCCGCGAAATCGGCCACGGCCGCCTCGCCAAGCGCTCGCTGATCCCGCTGCTGCCGGCGCCTGAAGACTTCCAGTACACCATCCGCATCGTGTCGGAAATCACCGAGTCCAACGGCTCGTCGTCGATGGCTTCGGTCTGCGGCGGCTCGCTGGCCATGATGGACGCCGGCGTGCCGGTCAAGGATCACGTGGCCGGCGTGGCCATGGGCCTGATCCTGGACGGCGGCAAGTTCGCCGTGCTGACGGACATCCTGGGCGACGAAGATCACTTGGGCGATATGGACTTCAAGGTCGCGGGCACCGAAAACGGCGTCACCGCACTGCAGATGGACATCAAGATCCAGGGCATCACCAAGGAAATCATGCAAGTGGCGCTGGCTCAGGCCCGCGAAGGCCGCCTGCACATCCTGGGCAAGATGAAGGAAGCGCTGGACGGTTCGCGCGGCGAGCTGTCGGCTTTCGCTCCGCGCATGCTGACCATCAAGATCAATCCCGAGAAGATCCGCGACGTGATCGGCAAGGGCGGCGCCACCATCCGCGCGCTGACCGAAGAAACCGGCACGCAGATCGACATCTCCGACGACGGCACGATCGTGATCGCCAGCGTCGACGAAGCGCAGGCCAAGGAAGCCCAGCGCCGCATCGTCGAACTGACCGCCGACGTCGAAGTGGGCCAGATCTACGAAGGCGCGGTGCTGCGCCTGCTGGATTTCGGCGCCATCGTGCAAGTGCTGCCGGGCCGCGACGGCCTGCTGCACATCTCGGAAATCGCCAACTACCGCATCGCCAACATCAACGATGTGCTGAAGGTCGGCCAGCAAGTCCGCGTCAAGGTCATCGAGGCCGACGACAAGGGCCGCCTGCGCCTGTCCATCAAGGCCATCGGCGGCATCGAGCAGCAGCAAGCCGCTGCGGCCCCCGAAGCCGCCCCGCAATCGGAACCGCAAGCTGAATAAGCCTGCTTGACCGGTTGCATGAGACGGCGCCTTCGGGCGCCGTTTTCATGGGCCGGCGCCGCGCCTCGGGGCCGGCTGGATTCATCTTCTTGCTTCTTCAGGCCCCGGACATCTCCCAACTGCGCCTAGCTTCCTGTAAAGTCTTGCGCGTGAGCATGGCCCCCCGACCTCGGAGGATGGCATATGCGACGTGGCGGACAGGGGGAACGGATGGGCAAGGCATGACGGCGTGGGCCAGATCCGCCAGTGCCGCGGCGCTGCTTGCGGCGCTGCTGACCGGCTGCACCAGCAGCCCTGCGCCGGGTAAGGGCAGTCCCAAGAGCGAAGACATGTCCGCCGACCAGTTCGGCCAAACGGACTTCAACCGCACCGTCACGCTGGAGGTGCGCGACAACCTGGCCAGCCTGTACGTCCTGCTGGACAAGCTCTACCGCCGCAATCCGCGCGAATGGCGCAAGTCGGGCGCGCCCGACCTGGCCAAGGCGGTCTCGCTGGTCAAGCATTCCATCGAGGTCCGCATCCCGCCCAAGGACCTGGCGGGCCTGCGCGACATCCAGATCCTGGCCGTGTCCCTGGACCCCAACTATTCGGGCGACCGGGTCGGCGCCTTCATCTACGGCCTGGCCGACACCATCATCGCGGCCCACAACGGCAAGACCCGCCTGTACGCCACCGACGCGCTGGACGGGCAGCGGGTCTACAATGCCGCACGGAACGTCGAGGCAGCCGCCTGGCTGCTGGCGTCGCGCCGCAATGCCCAGGGCGAACCCTTGCTGCTGGCCAACGAAATGTCCCAGAACGCCACCAACCTCAGCTTTGAACGCGAATTCGGCGCCATCATTGGCCGCCTGGACCTGATCGCCAATCTGCTCGGCGAGAACGCGCGGCGTATCGGGATCAACTACGCGCAAGGTTTGCTGCTGTTCAATTTCCTGCCAGTGCGCTAACAGGATTTCCATCGTGATCGATATCGCTTCCATTCAGACCGCCCGCGAAAACCTGCGCGGCCAGGTGCTGAAGACCCCGTTTACCCTGTCCCGCACGCTGTCCGACATCTTCGGCGCCGAGATCTGGCTGAAGTTCGAGAACCTGCAGTTCACGGCTTCGTTCAAGGAGCGCGGCGCGCTCAATCGCATGCTGACGCTGTCGGACGACGAACGGGCCAAGGGCGTGATCGCGGTGTCCGCCGGCAACCACGCGCAGGGCGTGGCCTACCATGCCCAGCGCATGGGCGTGCCGGCCGTGATCGTGATGCCGCGCTTCACGCCTACCGTCAAGGTCGCCAACACGCGCCGCTTCGGCGCCGAGGTGGTGCTGGCCGGCGATACCTTCGACGACGCCAAGGCGCGCGGCTACGAGCTGGCGCAGGAGCGCGGCCTGATCATGATCCACCCCTATGACGACGAGGCGGTCATATCGGGGCAGGGCACGGTGGCGCTGGAGATGCTGGAAGACCAGCCGCAACTGGACACCCTGGTCATCGCCATCGGCGGCGGCGGCCTGATCTCCGGCATCGCCACCGCGGCCAAGGCGCTCAAGCCGGGCATCGAGATCGTCGGCGTGCAGACCGAGCGTTTCCCGTCCATGTACGCCGCCGTCAAGGGCGTGTCCATGCCGCAGGGCGCCTACACCATAGCCGAGGGCATTGCGGTGAAGTCGCCGGGCGCGCTGACCCAGCCCATCGTCACCCAGCTGGTCGATCGCCTGGAACTGGTCAGCGAAAGCGATATCGAGCACGCCATCGTGGTGCTGCTGGAGATCGAGAAATCCGTGGTCGAAGGCGCCGGCGCCGCTGGCCTGGCCGCGCTGCTGCGCGCCAAGGAAGAAGGCAGCGACCGCTACAAGGGCAAGCGCATCGGCCTGGTGCTGACGGGCGGCAACATCGATCCCCTGATGCTGGGCGAACTGATCGAGCGCGGCATGGTGCGCGCCGGCCGCCTGGCCCGCATCCGCGTGGACCTGCGCGACCTGCCGGGCGCGCTGGCCCATGCCACCAAGCTCATCGCCGACGCGCAGGCCAACATCACCGAAGTGCACCACCAGCGCGCCTTCACGTCATTGCCGGTGCGCAACGTCGAGGTGGATTTCGTGCTGCAGACGCGCGGCCATGAGCACATCCAGGAAGTGATCGACGTGCTCAACGCGGCGGGCTTCGCCGCCAGCAACCACGACCACTGAGCGCGCCGGCGCGGTTCAGGCGGCGCCGTTCTGCGCGGCGTCGCGCGCCAGCAGGTTCTTCAGGCCGTACAGGCGCTCGCGGTGCAGCGTCGTGGACAGCGGCTCGGGTTCGCGCCCCAGCGCCACGTAGTCCGCGGGCACCTGTGCCGCCGCCGCGCGGATGGCATCGGGCGCGGCCTGCCACCATTGCGTCAGCATGCGGTCGGGGTTGTAGACGTCCAGCCCCTGGCGCCGCAGCTCCGAGCGGTTGAAATCCTTCAGGTTCCAGGTCAGCACCTGCACCACCGGCGGCTGCTGCAGGCCGCAGCGCGCGCGCCGCGCCAGGCCGGCCGCGATCACGTGGAAGTCCTTGGGGTCGCTGTAGCGCAGGGAAGCCTCGTAGACCTGGGTGTCCGCCTCGCGGGCGCCAGGAAAGCGCGCGTTCATGTCGTCCCACATCTCCATCATCACTTCCGGCGGGATTTCCCAGATGCGCGAGGCGTTGCGGCGCCATTCCTCGCCGATGCGGTCGGTCCAGACCGGCGTGTACACGCCAGCGTCGGCCAACCTGAGCAGCAGGCGGCGCAGGATGCCGGACATGAGGACGCAGGCGTCGAGGACGATGAAGGGCGGGGAGGTGGAGGTGGCGGTCAAGTGAGGTCTGGGGCATTGCCGGCGCAGGGCGGGCAGGGCGGAAACATGGAAAACGAGGCGCAAGAATAACGCTTTTTGGAAGCCGCCCGGGGCCGGTGGCCGTGTGCAGGAGCGGCGGCAGGTCCTAGCCCAATTCGGCGCGCACGGCGTTGCAGTGGCTCACCAGATTGCGCCGCGCCACCAGGCATTGCTTGAGCGGCGTGTCGATGGCGTAGAAATAGATATTGGCGAGAAAGCCGTAGATCCCCGCGTCCACGCTGCCCGGATTGGGGCCGAACATGAAGCCGTCCTCGCCCAGCAGGCTGGAGATGGCCTCCAGGTCGGCGATGCCGCGGGCATAGGCGTCCTCGGGCGCATAGCGGCCTATGCCTTGGTAGTGGTAGCGCTGGAAGTTGTATTGGCGGGCGGCTTCCAGCTGCTCGGGCGTGACATCCGGATGGGTGTCCAGCAGCGCTTTGCGGAACGTTGGCCAATAGCGGTCGTCGCGCCAGCGCGAATAGGACATGACCCAGTACAGATCGTCCAGCGCGCGGCGCACCAGCAGGTCCTGCCGCTGCTGCTCGGGCGTGAGGGAATCGTCGACGGTCAGTTCGTACTGGCGCTTCAGGTGCGCGATGATGGCGTCGCTGTCGCCGATGCGCAGATCGCCGTCGGCAATATAGGGCAGCTGGCCGCGCGGGGCGGACTGCACGTCGAGCGTGTGCCGATGGTCGAAGGGCAGCCGGCACAGCTTCAGGAAGGCGTAGATCTTCAGGCCGTACGGATTGTTGTCTTCCAGCCCATAGAGCCCGGGATAGGAGTAGAGGGTGATCATGGCGCGCTCCCTGGTTACCGGACTAGATTAGAACGGCGGGGGGAATTTTGCGCGCTTCAGTTTGACTGACGAGGCAGGCGTTTCGCCGGTTTGCGACGAAGGAGGGACGCCTGGCCTGTGGCAGGGTGGTGCCCGAGACCGGACACCCCAAACCCAGTATTTATGCGGCTTGCGAGGGTATTTGGCGTAATGATGGCGTGCGCCGCCCGTCGGGTGCCTGCCGGCTTTCCTCGATCCATTCGAGGATCTCGGACCGGTCGTAGAGCTTCCGGCCCCCAATTCGAAACGCTCGCGGGAAGTCCTCGCGCTTGCAGATCCGATTGCGCACGTGGGCCGGGTTCATGCCGCCGAGCAGTTCGGCGATCTTGTTGGTGTCGATCAGGTCGCGCTCGGTCATGGCGATCATTCCTCGTCGGGTTGAATGTGGAGAACGTGTGCGGCGATGGCCTGGCGGATTCTCGGCATATCGCGGAGCGCCCAATATGTGGCTAGCCTGGTGCGCTGGACGGGCTGGATGCCCAGCGCCAGCAGCGCACTGGCCGTGGGCCGCATGCCTCCCAGCCGTTCACCGACCTGCGTGGTGGTCAGGACCCGGACGCCGTGGTGAAGCTCGACCTGCTCCCGAAGCATCGAGCTTTCGTTCGGCGCCGCGGCCGGCTGGTGGTGTTGGGCTGCGTGTGCCATTACTGCTCCTTGTTGTCGGTGGCGGCCAGGACGCGGTAGCGCAAGACCGCCCAGTTTCTGGTGGTGTGCCGCCAATCGAACAAGCCGGCCGCGCCGGTGTTGCTGCCTGCGGCATAGCGGACTTCTACTTTCTGCTTGGGTGGGACTGGGCACGGGCCGCCGGGCCAGGGCCATTCAACGAAGTCCGCCATGGGCGCCTCCTTCCTCGGTGGGCTGGGCAACTATTAAGGATTCCTGAATAGTTGCCGGGATCGCGGGCTGATAGGCGTGATCGTGAAAGCCGCTCAGGTGCTGCGCGCGGGCGTCGTATGCTGCAGCATCCTTCGGCTGGCAGATGCCCAGATCGACCAGGGCGGCGTGCAGGGTGTCCCACTGCCGCTCTACGTCCATCGCGGCTAGAACCATCGATGTGGCCAGGGTGTCGCGCTTCTTCGGCGTGCAGTCCATCCCAGCATCGCGGGCGCGATCGCTCTTGCGCTTGTAGTCGGCCTGGGCAGCTCGCAGATGCTGGGCAGCGCCTATGACGGCGTCCAGGCGCTGTAAATCAGGCTTCATCGCTGTTCTCCTTCTGCGCGCCCGGTTGCGCGGACAGGGCGGCGCGGGCCTTGATGTACGCCGGGACCGCTGACGGATCGCTCATGGCTTCCTGCCAAAGAAAATCAAGCTTTGAGCCTACGATGTCCGGGATGGGGAACGCATCGCGGCACTGGCCCAAGGCGTCTATCAAAGCATCCGCCTCGCTGGCCCGCCCCTCAAGCGCATCAGCCATGTCCGGCGCGCCAAAGCTGCGGGCCATAGCCGCGGCCTCCTTGAGTTCCGCCTCGCTGGCCTGGGGCGCGGCATCGCGGGACAGCATGGCCCGCAGAGTTGCGGCTGCGATACTGAGCATCCCAGGCTCGAACGTTTGCTGATCCAGCCAGTAGGCCAGGGCCGTTACGCGCTCGCGTTCCGTATCGGCGTGGCAGGTGTCGTGCTTCGCCTTTTGGATCGCCTCCCCGGCTACAGGGGCGCTTGCCAGGGCGTCGGTAGGGACACGAAAGCCACCAGAGCAAACAGCCCGGACAAACTCTTTGCGCAGCGCCTCGTCGTAGAAGCCCAACGTGACGAATGCCTGATTCTTGTGCGTCGTGTCCACGCTAAACGGAACCGGGATACGGACCGCTCGCTTATCGCTCGCCTGCACGCTCTCCGCGCGCTGCTTGGACAGCGCAGCCACGACTCGCAACGTGCGGTCGTATTCCGCCTTAGCTTCAGGCTCGCCGGTCCAGTCGTCAAAGGAATCGCCTAGCGTGTGGGCATGGCGAAGTTCATCGGCCGCGACCGTGAGAATGTCGATCGCCTCGAAGAGCGGGTCTTGCCCAGGCTGGGCGGCGTTGTTCTGGTTGGTCATTTCATCCACCATTGAGCATGAGTTCGTGGTACGCGGCGCGCAGCAGCTCGCGGCCTCGCTTGAGAACGTTTCCGTTGGCTTCGACGAGCTTGAGCCTGATCATGATTTGCGTGAGGGTGTGGCCGCAGTAGTAACCGCAGGCCTTCTTGAGTACGCCGACTTCGATCAGCTTGCGATGGTCAGCGCCGCCGAAATTCGTGCCGAGGAAGGCAACTTCCAGCTCCCGCTCGCTGACAACATGCGTGGTATCTGCCATCACGCCTCTCTCTGCTGCTGGGCGGCGAGGGCGGCGTTGTTCTCAGTCATGTCGTGGCTCCAACAAATTTGATTCGGAAAGGCCCGCTCTTGGAGCGGTGTTCCTTTTCGCAGTAGCGGCGCATGGCGGCTTCGTGCAGCTCGCCCGGTTCCATTTCGATGCTGTGGCCCGTGGTGCCGCCTTTCCACGAGCCTTTCTCAGGCCCCAGCTCAGAGCCGAAGCTCAAGTCAAGCGAGCGGTGAATCGTGGGCCGGTAGAGCAGGGAAAGCCACTTGAACCAGCCGGTTCCGCGCTTCCACTCTCGTTCCTGAATCTTGGTAGTGACGATGATCCGCTCGCCGTCGTAATCCTCGATCTCGAAATCGACAGAGGGGCATGCCTCTTGAGCCTTTCGCTGTTCATCCCAGTTTCGATTTCCGGTGAACGTGGCGAAAGGCTCCCCTTCCAAGTCGTATAGCGAGAAACGAACGAAGCGCTGGGCAAGCCATGGCAGCTCCTTGCACCACGACCGCGACGTGTTGGATGCCCACGTCTGCGCGCCGTAATAGACGTGCACGTAATTGTCGGAATAGGACAGGCCAAATTTGCGCTGGTGATATTCCTCGTAGCTCCCGTGGCTCGATTTATGGGCTTCGCAATACGGGCGAAGAAGCCAAGCTGGCAGCCACACGAGAAAGTGATGGCGGCAAGCGTCAATGGCGACGTATGCGCTGGGGTATTCCCTGTCTCCGCTGCACAGATTTAGGCCGATGCTCTTGGCTGGCCAGTCGGATTTGGCGTAGGTGAAGGGGCCGAAGTGGTGGTTCTGGTCGCCGTAGCGTCTACGTAGCATCACACCTCTCCCTTCTGCTGGGCAATGGCGGCGAGGGCGGCGTTCCGTACGTGGTCCGGATGAAGCTCCAGCGTATCGGCGACCGGGTCCAGCAGCTTGTTGCGCGAGTCCAGCACGACGGCCATGCCGAACGTTACGCGAAAGATGCTGCCCTGCTGCGCGGCGCTCAGAATGGCGGCGAGCGCGCGCTTGCAATGCTCGGGGTCGTCTCGGTCGAAGAACTCGGTATCCTCGGTGTCATCGTCGCCAGGCATGTAGCCCTTTTCCAGATCCTCGATGATGCGCGAGACGGTCAGCGCGGCTTCCAGGTCTTTTTCATTTGCGCGGGCCATCTTCATGCTGCACCGCCTTCGCCATGCTGGGAAGAAATCGCGGCGT
>MCNG01000055.1_pt1 | contig 41015 bp, 37 predicted proteins | sample 778231 | NCBI WGS metagenome assembly MCNG01 (sample SAMN04296815, study PRJNA304217) | bioreactor metagenome | isolation source: sea sediment enriched with benzalkonium chloride | place: Turkey: polluted region of the Marmara Sea
CTTGTGCCCGATGATCCTCCGGCCACGACCCAGTTTCGTCTCGACCCAGGCACGCTGGATGGCGTAGGCATCGGCGATGGTCATGTCCGGATGGGTGAGGGAGAGCTGGCGAATCTGTTCGCGCGAGCGTTCGGCGGCATCCAGGCGATTGGCGCATTCCTGTATTTCATGGGCATTCAGCATCGTTCTTTTGCGCCTGTTTGCGAGGTGGAGGGCTCCCGCCATGCCAGCAGTTCCTGCTCGCGGCCCTGGGCCTTCAAGGACTGCCAGGCTTGTGGCGTTGGAGTCGGCATCTGGAAATCCGCAGACACTTCGCAGTACCAGCCGGGACTGTGCAGCCGGCCGATCAGGGCCATGGAGGTCGGGTCGATGAACATGCGGGTCACGTCGACGATCGCTTCCTCGCACAGGTGCGTACCGACGATGTCGGCGAGGATGAAGGTGCGCACGCCGTCGATGTCGATCAGTTGGCGAACACGGCACTCCATCGAGCAAGGGCTCGAGGCGATGCGTGGAACGCTCACTTGCTGGCCGGGCAGCATCTGCAGGCCGGCCTCGAGGGCCTCGTTGACCTGAGCATCGAAATCGATGGAGGTGACGGTCATGCGCCCGGCCATCGGGGCCGAGACCAGGTTAACCACGAACTCTCCACGCTCGATGATGTTGCGCGCGGTGTCCTTGGGTTCTCCCGAGCGCGAGCCGATGCACAGGCACAGCAGCGGTGGGTCTCCCGACATCACGTTGAAAAAGGAAAACGGCGCGACATTGACCGCCCCCGATCCATCGCAGGAACTGACCCAGGCGATGGGGCGAGGGATCACGGTGGAATGCACCAGGTTGCTGCGCTGCTCCGGGCTCAGCGCCTTCATATCAAAATACATGGCTATGTCCTGAACGGTTTCAACGATTGGCGGTGGGGGGCTTGTCCTGGTTGGCCGAGTCGACGCCAGGGCGCCGCTCGCTGGCCTGGTGCAACTCGATCAGGTTGCCGGCCGGATCGCGCAGGAACAGCTGTTTCAAGGAGGGCGAGGCCACATTGTCGAGGGTGAAGTACTCGATACCCCGCTCCACGAGCACCTTCTCGGCTGCCAGCACATCCTCCACCGCAAGCGCGAAGTGGTTGGAGACCGGGTCCTGGTCAGGGCGCTTGGCGTATTGCGAAACGCCATCGCACCCGAGGATGTGCAACTGGGTGCCATTGGGCAGGTTGAACCACGAGCCGTAGATACCCGGGATCTTCCAGCGGGCCGGGTCCTGGGGCAGTGAAAGGACATCACGGTAGAAGTCCAGCATGGCATCGGCCTGGGCGTTGTTCACGCCGAAGCCTACGTGGTGAAGCTCAACAACTTTCACGGACATTGCGTTTTCCTTGTTGGTTTGCACGCGCTGGCCCCGGGAAGGGGCGTGATAGCAATATCGAAATATAATACGTGTTGCGTACTATACGGATAAAATACTATTTCCCCTTGGTATGATTGGCAACCTCCTCATTGACCCATGTCGCCCATGTCCCGCTCAAAACCACCTGCATCCAAGCCTGTCACCAGTCCCGAGCAAGGCTCCGGAAAATCTTTCGCCGCATCCGCCGCGACCCGTCCACACCTCGCCCTGATGCGCGATACCGCCGAAGGCGCGACCGATCGATCCCGGGCCGGATTGGGCCTGCTGATGCTCTGGCTGTGCGATGACATCGAGCAACGCGCCAATGCCAGCCTGGCGCCGTTCGGGCTATCGGAAAGCAAGTTCGACCTGCTGATGTTCTTCGGCCTGGCCGAGCGGGGCCTGATAGAAAGCCAGGCGGTTACGCCGTCCTACATCGCCGATTACTTTGGCGTGACCCGTTCGACGGTGACTGGCCTGCTGGATTGGCTGGAGAAGCGCGACCTGCTCAGGCGTCGCTTGAGTACCGAGGACCGGCGCAGCTTCGCCCTGGAGTTGACCGAGCAGGGGCGTGAGTTACTGGAGCGGTCCTTGCCGGTGTTCTGGGGGATGTGCGAATCCCTGACCAGCAGCCTGGACGAGGATGAATGCGCGCTGCTGCAAAAGGTTCTTGGCAAGCTCTGGGTGCAGTTGAAAGCGGATTGAGATCAGGCACCCGCAAGGCTGTAGGGCCATCCGCATTCGCCTGCGCCTGCCTAGCGCTGGCAACCCCGAGGGCAGATGGCGTAGCCTCGCCCTCATTTCGCACCAGGGATCGCTTCGATGACATGGAAAAAGCTGGCCGCACTACCCGAGCATCAATTCGTCGGTGCCTACGGGATCGAATACTGGGCCATCCGCGAGGGCAAGGTCTGGCATCAAGGGCGCAAGTTGGCGGCCGCTGATCCGCAGACATTCGAGTTCTGCGAGGAGCAGTATTTCCTGGGCCGGGATGCTTCCTGCATTTACCACGCCTGGAGCCGTTTGCCGAAAATAGACCGCGACAGCTTTCGCCGAGTCGGCCTGTATTGGCTGGACCGGCAGCATGTCTACTTCGAATATGAAACCTCGTTCAAGGCCCTGCGGGACGTCGATCCCGGCAGCTTTCGCCATGTGGGCGGCAGTTACGGCGCCGACGACCACAGCGCCTGGTACTACGGCCGGAAGATGAGCGGCAACCCACGGTGCATGGACTTGCGGGTCATTGCCGAGAACGACCTGTATGCCTGTGATGGCGAGGCCGTCTACTACGATGGCAAGCCGCTCAAGGGCGTGCTCGCCGCACAATGGCGAATCCTCACCGAGGAGTTTTCGGGTGATGGCAAGAACCTCTATTTCGCCGAGAGAAAACTGGCGCGGGCCGACTTTGCGACCTGGCGGCATGTTCATGGCGCCTGGTCGAAAGACCAGCACCGGGTCTTCCACATGAATCTTGTGATGAAGGACTTGGCGCCCGAGGGCTTCGATGAAACCCAGGCCAGGCACCTGTCCAGATGATGGTGCCTGCACTCCAGGCCCTGCGCCCATACCCGCCAGGATGATCCGCCGTATGTCCAGCACCGACCAGGACCACCTCCCTGACCCCATGCCGGGCGAGGTCGCAGAGTTCATTGCCGCTGCCATCGTCACCGGCGACCTCGAGTTGCCGGATAGCTATCCGACGCTAGACGAGTGGGCGCGCTTCCAGATCGGCTATCGCTCCCATGGCCTGACCGGCGAAAGCCTTGTCGCCTCTAGCTGCGGCGCCTGGCAGCCGGGCTGGTACGTGATCGCCAGGAACTACTTCGACGATCCGTTTTTCATCGATATCCATGAGCAGGCCGCGGGCTTTCCCGTGTACTTTGCCCGGCATGGAGCGGGTCGTTGGGAGGCGACGATGATCGCCCCCAGCCTCCAGGGTTTCGCCCAGTTGTTGTCGGCATTGCACGATCTGGCCCCGGCAAGTCCGCAAGCCCTGCACTTGATCGAGAATGAAACCGACCTGGCCCTTGAGCTGTGGCGCGAAGTCCATCGGCAACGCAGCGAGTGCGACCAGCCAGCAGAGCCGGACGTCGAGCAGCCAGTGCTGGACCAGAGCCTCTACCAATGCGGCCAATTGCTCATCACCGGCATCGGCCCGCAGAAGATCAAGGTGGTGAAGATTTTCCGCGCCGCGCTCGATGTACCCCTGGCACAGGCCCTGGCATTGGCGCAGCTGGACGAAATCCTGGTCGGCAGTGGCTTGCGCATACGCCTGCTGGCGCTGCAGGAGCAACTGCAGGCCGCAGGGGCAACGGTGGAGTTCCGGCCCGATGGCGAGCCGGTTCCCTAGGCCGGGTGCGGTGCGGCGACGGGTCTACTTGCCTGGTTTCTTAAGGCTGACTGGCAGGCCCCACACCAGGTCCTCCATGCCTTTCTCACCCAGTACCTGGGTCTTCATCGGCTGGATGCGCGCCAGCACCTGGCGGCCTGTCTCGGAGAGTTTCGGTTGCTCGTGATCGATGAACTTCTGCGTAAACTCCATGGGCGCGGGTCGCATGTAGACCTGGATGTCCCGCAGGGCGCACTTGATGTTTTGCGTGTCCACGGCCTTGCAGGTTTTCGGGTCGTAGTGCACGCCCGGAGTCTTCAGGTGGAAGCGGTCGCTGAGCAGGATCTGGCCCGGCTTGATGGTGAAGGCCAGCGGGGCATAGGCGTCGGGTATCTGCGCTTGCAGTTTGATGGACTGGACGTCCTGGATCTTCGTGCCTTCGGTCCAACCGCCCTGGGAGACCTGCTCGCGCTGGGTGTAGTTCTGTTGTGACCAGCTCACGCATTGGCCGGACGCCATGTGCACGGCGCTGCAGACGTTCTGGGAGTAGGTCCTGTCGGCATAGGAGGCATCACGCCAATACTCTTCCTTGACGAACCGGCGATACAGCACGGCGGACAGGTTCACCGCGCCCAAGGGCGTGGCCCCCGGCTGGCCCTTGGGCGCCTTGATGTCGGCCAGGGTGCTGTCGATCTTGTAGTCGATCCCGCCGGACAACAGGTAGGTCCCCGGCGGGATGATGTTGACCTCGAGGAAGTCCCACAGGTAGACGGCGTCCTTGATCTTCTCCAGGTCGTTGTTGGCGAAGGCCTGCATGTAGGCGATGCCGGGCATGTCCTTGTTCTTGAAGATGACCCGGTGCGAATAGCTGGAAAGATCGGTCACGCTCTTGTTGGGCATCAGCGTCGGCACCAGCACCACGGACATGCCTTCGCGGGTGGCCTGGTCGAGCATGTCCAGCAGTTGGCTGGTAGGGTTCTTTTGCGCGGGGCTGGCAGGGCCGCCAATCGATGCGCAGGCGGCCAACAAGCTGGCGGGGGCCAGGATCGCCAAGGAACGCAGGCTTTTTAGAGTTTTCATTGGATGTCCTTATCGGCACGAGGCCATGACTGGGTACTGGGGTTGCGGCGACCGAAATTAGTGGATGGGCAGCACCGGGAGTTCCAGCCTGCCGTCGACTGGGTCACTGTCGAACAGCCTGATCGGCGTTTTCAATAGCACTAAAGCCCTAGGGATGGAAAGCGCAAGGCGCTCTTGTCGTACGGTGTGCCAGCAGGCGCCAGGGGACGAACAAATCGCCAATTGCCATGAACAGTGAATTTTTTCGGATTCCTGGCTATCTGATGGCATGGAGCCCCGGCCGGTAGAACACTGGTCATCTCGCTGTCCGCTCGTACCTGCCACCATCCGGGCCCGGGGCAAAGGTATGCATGAGCACAGTCCAGCCATAGGGAAACTGCTATGAAGTCGCGCAAGAAAAGGGTCAAGCCGATCGGCTTGAAGGACATCACCATCGTCGACGACGCCAAGATGCGCAAGGCGATCACCGCCGCCGCGCTGGGCAATGCCATGGAGTGGTTCGACTTTGGTGTCTATGGTTTCGTCGCCTATGCGCTGGGCAAGGTGTTTTTCCCCAATGCCAGCCCCAGCGTGCAGATGATCGCTGCCCTGGCGACCTTCTCCGTGCCCTTCCTGATCCGCCCCCTGGGCGGGTTGTTCTTCGGGGTCCTGGGCGACCGCTACGGACGGCAGAAGGTCCTGGCGGCGACCATCGTGATCATGTCCCTGAGCACCTTCGCCATCGGCCTGATCCCGTCCTATGCCTCGATCGGCATCTGGGCGCCGATCCTGTTGTTGCTGGCCAAGATGGCCCAGGGCTTTTCCGTGGGCGGGGAGTACACCGGCGCCTCGATCTTCGTCGCCGAATACGCCCCGGACCGCAAGCGCGGGTTCCTCGGCAGCTGGCTGGACTTCGGCTCGATCGCCGGCTTCGTCCTCGGCGCGGGTCTGGTGGTACTGATCTCCACCATCCTGGGTGAAGAGAAGTTCCTCGAATGGGGCTGGCGCCTGCCGTTCTTCCTGGCCTTGCCGCTGGGCCTCATTGGCCTCTACCTGCGCCATGCCCTGGAGGAGACCCCGGCCTTCCAGCAGCATGTCGAGAAGCTCGAGCAAGGTGACCGCGAAGGCCTGGCTTCGGGCCCGGCGGTGTCGTTCAAGGAAGTGGCAACCCAGCACTGGCGCAGCCTGGTGACCTGTGTCGGCGTGGTGGTGGCGACCAACGTCACCTACTACATGCTGCTGACCTACATGCCCAGCTACCTGTCGCACAACCTGCACTACAGCGAAGACCACGGGGTGCTGATCATTATCGCGATCATGGTCGGCATGCTGTTCGTGCAACCGCTGATCGGCTTCATGAGCGACAAGGTCGGGCGCCGGCCCTTCATCATCTTCGGCAGCGTCGGCCTGTTCGTGCTGGCCATCCCGGCTTTCATGCTGATCAACAGCGGGGTACTGGGGGTGATCTTCGCCGGCCTGTTGATCCTGGCCGTGTTGCTCAACTTCTTCATCGGCGTGATGGCCTCCACGTTGCCGGCGATGTTCCCCACGCGCATCCGCTACAGCGCCCTGGCCAGCGCCTTCAACATCTCGGTGCTGATCGCCGGCCTGACCCCGACGATCGCCGCCTGGCTGGTGGAAACCACCGAGAACCTGTACATGCCGGCCTACTACCTGATGGTGATCGCGGTGATCGGCTTGATCACCGGTATTTCCATGCGCGAGACGGCCAACAAGCCATTGCGTGGCGCGGCCCCGGCGGCGGCCGATATCGAGGAGGCCCGGGAGTTGCTCCAGGAGCACCACGACAACATCGAGCAGAAGATCGAAGACATCGATACGCAGATCGCCGAGCTCGAGGCCAAGCGCAAGAACCTGGTGCAGCAGCACCCGCGGATCGACTAGGACCTGGGGCCCGGCTCGGCGCCGGGCCCACGACTGGACGTCGCGGCCCAGGAGAGTGGCAGGAGGGCGCTTCAGTCGCGGTCGCGGTGGTCGGCGACGCCGCGCATCCAGTAGCCCTTGCTGCGTACCAGGCGGCGCTGGATCGAACAGGCGTCGGTGAGGTAGTCGCGGACTTCGTTGATCGCCTGGGCTTCGGCGGCGATCCAGAACTGCCCGACCCCCGAAGGCAACTGGAGCTTGTCGATGCCTTCGAGCAGCAGGTTGGTGGCGTGCGGATGCTCGTCGCGGAACATCCATTCGTAGTTGACCGTGGCCAGGGTGTCCATGGCCTGCAGCTCGGTCATGCTCGCCGCTTCCAGCACCACCACCGCGCGGTCGCCGGGGGCCAGGCTCTCGAGGATGCTCATCACCGCCGGGGTGCCGGTTTCATCGGCAGCCAGCAGCAACCATTCGGCCTCTTCCTGGGGCTGGAAACCACCACGCAATGCCGAACAGCCGATCCAGTCGCCGACCCGGGCCTGCTCCGCCCAGCGTCCGGCCGGGCCATGGCCATGGCGGACGAAGTCGATATCGACGCTGGACGAATGCCGGTGATGCCGGCGGATGGTGTAGGCACGACTGGCGGGGGTGCCGCCATTGGGCAGGAACAGCTTCAGCCATTGGGCCGGCTGGCACTCCAGGTCGTCGCCGAACAGCTCGCCCCTGAAGGTGACGCGCCGTACCAGGGGGGTGAGGTCATGGAGGGCGGTGACTTCGAGGTCGTATTTCATTTTTTTACGCAGGAACATGAATACTCCGGATCTACTTGGCTTTCGCCTTGGGTGAATGAGCCAGCCAGACGATGCTGAGCACGGCGAAGAACAGCCATGCGCTGGCCAGCGAGAAGTCGTTGAGCGCCAACATGTGGGCCTGGCGATCGATGGCCCGGCCTAGCCATTCCAGGGCGCCCTCGGGTGACAGGCCGAGGCTGTCGAGGTTGGCCCGGGCCTGCCCGCTCCAGTGATCGAAAGGGCTCATGCGTTCGGCCAGGTCGACCTGGTGGCCGCGGGCCCGGTGATCCCAGAACGCCGGGCCGAGGGATACGGCGAAGCTGGCGCCGGTCATGCGCAGGGCGTTCTGCAAGCCGAGGGCCGCGGGGATCTTTTCCGGTGGCAGGCGCGACAGCGAAATGGCCACCAGCGGCGTGAACAGGAAGGCCGTGCCGGCGCCCATCAGCACCGAGTTCCAACCGATGAACTGAATGTCCAGGCCGGTCTCGAAGCCCATGCGCCACAACGAGGCGCCGATCCAGCAGATGAAGGCCATGCTCGCCAGCATCCGCGCATCCAGGTGCTGCATCAGCCGCCCGATGAAGGGCGCCAGCACCACCCCGGCGATCCCCAGGGGCGCGGTGGCGATCCCGGCCCAGGTCGCGGTGTAGCCCATCTCGGTCTGTAGCCACAGTGGCACCAGCACCAGCGAGGCGAAGTACAGGGAGAAACCCAGGGTCACGCACAGGGTGCCGATGGCGTAGTTGCGCTCCTTGAACAGGCGCAGATCGAGAATCGGATGCTGCTCGGTCAGTTCCCAGCTGATCAATGACGCAAAACCCAGCACCGCCACCGCCGCGAGTACGCGGATCGGCGTGGAGGCGAACCAGTCCAGGTCCTGGCCCTTGTCGAGGAGAATCTGCAGCGAACCGACCGCGACCATCAGCAACAACAAGCCGATCACATCCACTGGCAGTTTGCGGGTCGGGTTGTCCCGGCCATGCAGGACCTGACTGAGGGTCAGCAGGATGAACGCCCCGACCGGCACGTTGATGTAGAAGATCCATGGCCAGCTGATGTTATCGGTCAGGTAGCCGCCCAGGATCGGGCCGCACACCGGCCCGAGGAAGGTAGTCATCGACCACACCACCAGCGCCGAGGTGCGTCGCTCGGGCGGGAAGATCGCCACCAGCAGGGCCTGGGACAGCGGGGCCAGGGGGCCGCACACCGCGCCCTGGAAGATCCGGAACAACAGCAGCGAACCAAGGTTCGGCGCCAGGCCGCAGCACACCGAGGCCAGCACGAACAGGGCGACCGCGGTCATGAACAGCTTGACCTGGCCGAAGCGCTGCACCAGCCAGCCGGTCAGTGGCAGGCCGATGGCCAGGGAGATGCTGAACGAGGTCAGCACCCAGGTGCCCTGGTCGGGGGCCACGCCGAGGTTGCCGGAAATGGTCGGCACCGCGACGTTGGCGATGGTGGTATCGAGCACCATCATGAAATTGGCCATGCCGATCGCCAGCGCGCCCAGGAGCAGCGTGCCGCCGCTCAGTGGTTCGATGGGACGCTTGGCGATCATCGTTCGTTCCTCGACAGGTTGAGTTTCGACGCTTGCAGGTTCTGCGCGATGATCTGCTCGACCAGCGCCTGGCTACCTTGCTGGAGGTTGTCGTAGACCCCGGTGCTGTCTTGCAGCTTGGCTGGCTCGGGTTGCTCCCCGGGATCGCCGAGGATCGCCTTGGCGCTCATCGACAGGCCGATGCGCAGCGGGTGGCGCAGTACTTCCTCGCGGTCCAGGGCGATGCGCACCGGCACCCGTTGCACCACCTTGATCCAGTTGCCGGTGGCGTTCTGCGCCGGGATGGTGGCGAAGGCGGCGCCGCTGCCAGCCTCGATGCCCTGGATACGCCCGTGGTAGGTGACTCTCTCGCCATACAAGTCGGCGAACAGTTCCACCGCCTGGCCGACCTTGATCTGCCCCAACTGCGATTCCTTGAAGTTGGCTTCCACCCAGACCCTGTCCAGCGGTACCAACCCCATCAGTACGGTGCCGGGCTCGATATGCTGGCCCACTTGTACGGCGCGCTTGGTGACCAGGCCATCGGCCGGCGCGGGAACCTTGGTCCGGGCCAGGGCCAGGTAGGCTTCGCGCACCCGTTCGGCCGCCGCGCTAACCTGCGGATGATTCTCCACCGTGGTCCCCTGGATCCGTGCCTGCAGGGCCGCCAGCTTGGCCTCGGCGGCACGCAATCCGGACTGGGCCACCTGCGCCGCTTCCTCGGCGTGGTGCAGGTCCTCGCCGGAGACCCCGCCCTGGGCGATCACCGCGCGGCGCCGCTGCAGGTCCTGGCTGGCGCGGCTGGCCTCGGCCTGGCGCAACCTGACCTGGGCCGCCAGGTCGTTCTCCTCGGCATACAGGCTGCTGACCGTGCGCACGGTCAGGGCCAGTTGATGACTGGCGGCGTCCAGGCCCAGGCGGGCATCGGCCGGGTCGATTTCGACCAGGGCGTCACCGGCCTTCACGGTGTCGGTGTTCTGGACATGCACCGCCGTAGCGGTGCCGCGCGCCTGGGCCGAGACCAGGATCACGTCGCCTCGCACGTAGGCGTTGTCGGTGCTTTCGTAGAGGCGGCCATAGAGCAGCCACCAGGCGCCGGCCGCGAGAATCAGGGCCAGGGCCACCAGGGTGATGATCAGGAAGTTCAGGCCACGGCGCGACTTGGCCGGGGTCGGGGTTGGGGAGGCGTCAGTCATGGGAGGTCTCTGCAAGTCGGGTGACGTTCGTGTCGGTTTCGGTCTGGCCGCCTAGTGCACGCAACAGGCCGGCGTGGTTCTGTTGTGCGGCCGTCTTGAGCTGGACCAGTTGCATGCGGGTATCGAGCACCCGGGTCTGGGCGTCGAGCACATGCAGGAAGTCGGTGAGGCTCTGGCGGTAGCGCAGGTGTTCCAGCTCATAGGCCTGTTCGGCTTCGTCCAGGCCTTGCACGGTCTTCACTCGCTGGCCCTCCAGGGCCTGCAGTTGCGAGAGATAGCGGGCGACGTCGGCCAGGGCATCCACCAGCACCTGGTTGTAGTTCGCCACGGCCTCGGCATAGCCGGCCTGTTGGGCCTGGTACTGGCCGCGCAGGCGGCCGGCATCGAAGATCGGCAGGGTCAGCGCCGGACCGACGCCGTAGGTACGGCTGTCGTGGTGGAACAGGTCCTGGAAGCCAAAGCTCTGGAATCCGGCGAAGGCCAGCAGGTCGATGTTTGGGTAGAACGCCGCGCGTGCCGCGCCAATGCGCTGGGCCTGGGCCTCGACGCGCCAGCGCTGGGCGATGACGTCCGGGCGGTTGCCTACCAGGTCGGCTGGCAGTTGCCCGGGCAATACCACGGCGCGTCGCAGGTCCGTGCCGCGGGGCCGCCATTGTTCGCCCCAGCCCGGGCCTTTGCCGGCCAGGGCTGCCAGGCGCAGTTGATAACCGCGGGCAGCGCCCTGCAGCCGGGCCTGCTCGGCCTCGAGCAAAGGGATGGGGCCGCGGGCACGGACCACGTCGACCTGGGTGCCCAATCCTGATTGCAAGCGTTGTTCGCTGATGCGGTAGATGCTGCGCCGTTGCTCCAGGGCCTGGTCGACCACGGTCTGTTGTTCCAGCACGCCGGCCAGGGCGAACCAGGTTTCCACCAGGCTGCCGCTCAGGGCCAGGCGTGCCACCGCGCGGTCGGCCTCGGCGGCCCGCAGGCTACCCACCGCCGCTTCGTTCAGCGCGTGGTTCAGGCCCCAGAGGTCGAGGTTGTAGCGACCTTGCAGCAACGCCTGGCCGTCGGTATGCCAGCTGCCGGACTCGCTGGCGCTGGTCTTGTAGTGCTCGGAATCCTGGCTGCGCAGGATCTGGGTCATGGCCGACAGACCGGGCCGGGTATTGGCCTGGGCGACGTTGGCCTCGGCCTCGGCCCGGCTGATGCGCGCACTGGCGATCGCCAGGCTGGGCGAATTGTCCAGGGCTGCCTCGAGCAGGCGATCCAGGTCCGGGTCCCGGAAGGTTCGCCACCACAGGTCGTGGTCGCTGGCCGGTGTCCAGAGGGTGGCCTGGGTGATGTCCTGGCCGGCAGCGAGAGCGTCGGCGAACAGGAGCTTGGGCGGTTCGGGCGTGCGCCCTGGGCTGATGCAGGCCGGCAGCGTCAGCAGCAGGCCCAGCAGCGTGGCTGACTGGATCAAGCGATAAGGAGCCATCACAACGTCCTTGAACGGTTAGGTTGTGATGGGATGCTAGAGACGCCGGGGTCTATTGAAAATTGCAAATATCAGAGTTTAGATTTGCACAAAATGCAAACGAGACGCTGCGATGAACTTCCCCGACCTCAACCTGCTCTTGACCTTCGACGCGATGTTGCGCGAAGGCAGCGTCACCGGCGCCGCCGAACGCATGAACCTGAGTATCCCGGCCATGAGCCGGCGCCTTGCCAACTTGCGCGAAACCCTGGGCGATCCGCTGTTCGTCCTGGCCGGCCGACGCCTGGTACCCACGCCGCTGGCCCTGGAGCTGGCGCCCCAGGTCCACAATCTCCTGGAGGAGGCACGCAATGTCCTGGGCAACAAGCAGGTGCTCAACCTGGGCACCATCAAGCGCGTGTTCACCCTGCGCACCGAGGATGGTTTCACCGGTGCCTGGGCCCTGCGCTTGAGCCAGCGCATCGCCGAGCAGGCGCCCCATGTCACCCTGCGCTTCATGTCCCAGGGCAACGAGGATGTCGCCGCCTTGCGCGACGGCCTGAGCGACCTCGATATCGGCATTGCCGGGCCGCTGGGCCCAGAGGTGTACAAGCAGCGCTTGTACATCGACAGCTTCGTCGGCGTGGTCAACAACCAGCATCCACTGGCCCGACAGGCCAAGGTCAGCGCCGAGGACCTGGTGGCCTATCCGCACCTGTCGGTCTCGCGCCGGGGGCGAACCCGTGGTCCGCTGGACCTGGAGCTGGAGAAGATCGGCTTGCAACGCAAGGTGCAATTGGTGGTGCCCGGTTTCCAGGCTGCCATGCAGTTGGCCAGTACCTCGGAACTGATCGCCGTGATCCCACGGCGTTTCGTCGAATGGTCCTTGCCGCTGCTGCCGCTGAGCATCTTCACCTTGCCAGTGGTGACTCCCAGCGGTGAGTTCTCCCAGGCCTGGCACCCACGGGTGAACAACGACCAGGTGCATCGCTGGTTGCGCCAGCAAGTGCAGGAGTGTTCCAGCAGTTGAACAGGGCGGGCTTGCCGCTGGTTGGTCCTGGCGCTTCGGCAGAGGGGCGATATGGCCCCCGTGCAGGCCGCCAAAAGATTTCGTCAGGGTTTCGGGAAGGGCGTTGGGTTGTCTACCATGTCGCGCCCTTGCCAATGATGATGGGGCGCCTGGAGTTGGAAACTTGAGCGGGAGAGTGGCTGCAATGATGTTCGACCATGGAAGGCTGCAGGGCATGCCCAGGGCGCAAGCCGGGTTGTTCTGCCTGCTGGCTGCGGAGCGGCTGGTGCCGGTCTACCGGGCTTTTTCCGAGAAATACCGTTCAGGCACGGACGTCAACGCCGAGGTCCTGGACCTGCTGTTCCAGCAGGTCGGCCACTGGCACGACTTGCCGTTGCAGGCGCTGCATCAGCAGCTGTACCTGATGATTCCGGACACTGAAGACTACAGCGACGAGTTGGCCGACCAGGCCCAATGCGCGGTGATCGGCACGTGTTATTGCATCGAGTACCTGCTTTGGGGCGAGGCTGACAAGGCACGCTGGGCCATCGGCAAGGTGCTCGAGGCCATCGATGTACTGGATGAGCCGGTGGAGCGGGAAGCGCCCCGGGAGTTTGCCTGGTGTGCCACCCTGCTGGAGCTTCTGGAACAGGGCGACCTGGGGGATCTGGATTTCATCGCACAGCTGCGCCGGGACAACCAGGAGCATTGCGTGCAAGTGGTGGACAGCCGTGGCCGATAACCTGGCGCCCCGGGCCCCATTACCGTTCGACAAGGAGCAGCAGGTACCCAGGATGCATGAACGTAAACGGCATAACCTCCTGGCCATGGCGCCGCAAGAGCGACTCGATTATTTCGTGCGCAAGATCGTGGATTTCGAGCAGGCCTGGGGGCTGTATCAGGACGGTTGGGCCACCTCGGCCTTTGACGGTGGCGAGGCCGTGCCCTTCTGGCCCGAAGCGGCGCTTGCCCAGGCCTGTGCCACGGGGGCCTGGGCCGGTTTCGTGGCGCGGCCGATATCCCTCGATGACTTTCGCGGCCGATGGTTGCCGGGGCTGCGCGCGGATGACCGGGTCTGCCAGGTGTTTCCCGTGCCGACGCAGCAGGGTGTGGTGATATGCCCCGACGACCTGGGCGGCCTGATCCACGACGAGCTGCAGCCGTATCTTTGATCCGAGGATTGAGCAGGTTCCATGCAAGCACTAGAGCGTATTGAGCTGTACGTCGCCTTGAAGTCCCTTGACCGTTTGGCGGGGCTCCAGGGGCCCCGGGCGCTGGCTGTCCCCAGGTTCTGCCGGGATTTCATCGACCAGGCCTGGACCTGCCTGGCCGGAGGGCCGGCGCCGGACTGCGAAGGCCTGGAGGCGGCGATAGATGCAGTGGTGGTGGACGAGCAGGATGCAACCAGCGCCCAGGTCATCAGCAACCTGTACCTGTATGCCTTCTCCGACCTGTTGCTGTACTTCGAGCAAGGGGAGGGGCAGAGCCTGGAGTGCGTCCAGGCGTCGATCATCGACCTGCATGACTACCTGGCCGCCCAAGCCTTCCTGGAGCGGGCGGGCATCAGCGATGGCGTGGTGCTGAGCCCGTCCCAGGAGCAGCAGATCGCAGCGGACCCTGTCTATGCCCGGGAACGGCAACTGTTGGAAACCGACCGGCTACACGCGCAACAGCTTGGCAACTGGCAGGTCGTCATCACGATGCGCTGAAACCTGGCCCTGCATGGCACTGCCCGGCCAGTTTCGAGCGAACAGCGAGCGTGCTGGCTTGTTTGCACGCTGCGTAAATAGGGGCAATTTTTTACTTATATTTACACATGGGTTTTTCCTCGATTGTTAATGTGGAACTTCCAGTGGCTTGCGACTTAGTTCAATAAACAGGTGTGCTCATAAAGTCTTTGATTGTATGACGAGTGTTGCTCGGCCTTGGCAATCGATGCGTTATCGATGGTTTTTGAGTATCCCTGGTTAATCTGTGTGCCTGACCTTAAGCCCAGGTAAACCGGTGGCCTGATGCCTGTTCGAAGCTGACGTTGGCTGGCTTTTGGCTTATGTCGGCCAAGTATCAATAACTTGGGAAAATTTGAGTCGGTTATTGAAATCAGCCTGGGGCTGGAGTCGCAAGTTGTCCTGCTGGTATTTGAACTCTCGGTAAGTTTGCTGCGTGGTGCATGGGACCCCGAGTGAGTGAATATAAGTTTCTGCATGGTACAAGGCCGCACCATTCGGATGTTTAGTCCTGGAGTAGGTGCCATGCCGTCTTTTTCCCGTAGAGCCTTGATGAAATTGAGCCTGTTGGCGGCGTCGCCGCTAGTGGTGCCTGCCATTGCCAGTGGCGGCCCCGCGCTCAGCAGCAAGACCGTCCTGGTGATCGGTGCCGGGATTTCCGGGCTGGCCGCCGCCAGGATGCTGCACACGGCTGGCTATCGAGTGACAGTGATCGAAGGGCGTGACCGGGTGGGCGGTCGGATCTGGACCAATCGTAGCTGGAAGGAGGTACCGGTGGACCTGGGGGCCTCCTGGATCCACGGTGTGGATGGCAACCCGGTCGCGGCCCTGTCCAGGCAGTTCGGTATCGAGACTGTGGTGTATGACGTGGAAAATCCCACCTCCAATCAGGTCTATGACGCCAATGGGCGAGCGCTGGGCAGCCAGGAGTCGGAGCAACTCGCGCAGCTCTACGAACAGGCCAGCAAGCTACTCGCCCAGAAGGTGCAGGGGGCTGCGTCGCAATTGAGCGCCCAGGAGGCCATGCAACAGGTGCTCGCCGGGTTGGGAGAGACGGCGGCGCAGAAAGCCACGGTCCTGGAGCTGTTCAGTCGCCAGATGGAGGATGGGCTGGCCGCCGATCCGCAGGACATTGCGGCCTGGGGCCTCAACGAAGGCAGTGCCTTCGATGGGCATGAAGTGGTTTTCCCCAACGGGTATGGGCAACTGGTGGACAGGTTGGCCGCAGGCCTGGACATCCGCCTCAAGCACCGGGTCACGCGTATCCAGCACGGTGTTTCGGGCGTACGGGTACACACCACCGAAGGCGAGCTGGCGGGTGATATCGCGATCGTTACCTTGCCCTTGGGAGTCCTGAAGGAGGGTGGGGTCGAGTTCTCGCCGGCACTGCCCGTGGCCAAGCGCGGAGCCATCGAGCGCCTGGGCATGGGGGTCTACAACAAGGCGGTGTTCCTGTTCCCGCACGTGTTCTGGGGCGAAGCTGCGGTCATCAGCCAGTTGAACACCGACAAGGGCCTGTGGGCCAACTGGTACCCCTTGAATCACTACGCCAAGAAACCCGTGCTCTGCGCCCTGCATGGCGGCATCCCGGCGCGGTTGCTCGAGGGCATGTCGAACCAGGAGATCCAGGACGACGCCATGGCCCACCTGCGCCAGATATTCGGCTCCTCGATCCCGTTGCCGACGGGCCTGCACGTGACCCGCTGGCACGCGGACCCCTTTGCCCGGGGCAGCTATTCATTTCCCCAGGTCGGGGCGCGGCCTACCGACCGGCGCGACCTTGCCAGTCCGGTCAACGCCACGTTGCTGTTTGCCGGCGAAGCCACGCACCCGGACTACAGCGGTACGGTCCATGGCGCACTGTTGTCGGGTTGGCGCGAGGCGCGCCGGGTATTGGGTGAGCCGGTCTGAACCAAAGGGGCGCTCAGGGCAGCTCGCCGATACACCCGAGCAAGTGCTCCATCAACTGCCGTGCCTGGACCTGCTGCTCGCTCCAATCGTCTATCAGCTGGCCCAGGTAGGCGCGGCGCGCGTAGTCCAGGGTGCGGGCTTGGGGGGCGGGGAGTTGCGCGATGGCCCAGGTCGCAGCGCGCTCCTTGTCGAGGAAGTCTTCGCAGCAAGCCGTGCGCCAGATCCTGGCCAGGGTCAACAGGACGTTCCGCTCATCTCCATGTAACCCCTGCAGCAGTGCTGGCAGTGCCTGGCTCATGGCCTGGCGCACCTGTTGTGGCGAGATCTCGGGCAAGCGCAGCGGATCGCTGCCAGGCAGCAGGGGCAGGGCCTGGTGCCGTGCCTGGGCCAGCAGCAGAGCGTACTCGGGGTCACCATGGGGCATGGGTAGCTTGCCGTTCTCGAAGTCGTCGCGCAGCCACTCGCCGTAGACCAGCTCGGCTCGTGGGGCAACGCCCGGTTCCTCCAGGTCGGCCTGGCTGAAGACCAGTAGTTCCAGGCAGCGTGGACCAGGGGCAACGGCCGGGTGCCGGGCAGAAATCTGCAACAGGCCGGTGCTCAGCACGCGGTGCTGCGCCAGGTTGAGCGAGTGCCCGACGACCGCCAGCAAATCGATATCGCTTTGCGGTTGCAGGCCTGCGCCGACCGCCGAGCCATGCAGGTACAGCGCCTGCAGGTCGTGGCCTAGGGTCTGTTGCAGCAGGGCTACGGTGGCGAGCAACTGCCGGTCGTTTTCCAGGGGATGGGGGGCTCGGGTCAACTCGCTTCTTCCTGTTGGGGGGAGTCGGTTATCTGGCCGGCCTGTTCCTTGAGGAAGGCCAGGCAACTGTCGACCGCTGGGGTACGTGGCCCATGGCAGGTTTCGAACAGCACGATGTCGCGGTGGATACGCGGCTTGACGATGGGCCGCCAGGTCAGCTCGTCGCCCAGCAGGCCCTCTGCGGTCAGGCGCGGCACGATACCGACGCAGAAGTCGGAGCTGATCAGGCTGTACAGCGTTTCGGTAAAGGAGACTCGGTACGCCGCCTTGACGATGACTTCCTGGGCCTTGGGCGAGCCCAGGGCCAGGTCGGCGACGCTGCCGAGCAGAAAGTGCGCCACAGGCCGGGTATCGAGCTGGGCCCAGCTGACGCTGCGAGCGCTGCAGAACGGATCGTCCTTGCGCAGTACCACCACCAGTTCGTCCACCAGCAGTCGGTGCATGGGCAGTCCGGCCGTCGCGTCACCGGCGCCGATGCCGAAGTCGACCCTGGCGCTGCGCACATCGTTGATCAGGGCCCGGGTGGGCAAGTCGACGAAGTCGAACTTGAGGTCGGCATGCTGGCGTTGCAGGAGCCGGAGCAGGGGGAGGATGCGGTGGGCCACCGATGGCACCAGCCCGATGCGGACCGTCTGCTGGTGTTCCTGGCTGATGTGGACCATGTCGGCCATGGCATTGCCGGCGGTGTTCAACAGGTGCTCGGCGATGGGCAGGATCGCTGCGCCGATCTCCGACAGCGTGACCTGGTGGCCCTTGCGGATGAACAGCTGGGCGCCGATCAGGCGTTCGGTCTCCCGGATCGAAGTACTGAGAGCGGAGGCCGTCAGCGCCAGCTCCTCGGCCGCGAGGCGAAAGTGCAGGACCCGAGCGAGCGTGAGGAAGTAATGCAAGTGACGCAGCGACAGGGCTGCGAGCAGACGCTTGGAGACGCCTGTGCTTTCTTTGGTTTTCATGAGTCGGTCCCCCAACGGGAAAGGTGTTGACCAGTGTGGCTGATCATCAAGAAAAATCTAATGAATATGAATAATTAACAACTTTTTCTAATAAGTCGCAGGCCTATACTCGATTCACCGGTTGCCGAGCTGGTAAGCCGCAAGGATGGGCTGGATGACCGTAGAACAATAATCAGAGGAGCGCTCGTCCATGATTCAAGACCCTGTCTTGAGTGACTTCCTGCGTCGTCTTCCCAAGACCGACCTGCATATCCACCTGCTGGGCGCCATCCGCCCGACAACCCTCGTGGCCCTTGCCCACAAGCATGGCCTGGCGCTGCCGGAAGCGGGCGCCCGGGAGGTCTATGAGTACCGCGACTTTCCTGGCTTCCTGGAGGTCCTGCGCCTGGCGGGCCTGTGCCTGGTGGATCGGGAAGATTTCTCCCGGGTGGCCTACGAGCTGCTGGAGGATGCCTGGCGCAAGGGTAATTGCCGGCACCTGGAGCTGTCGTTCAATCCCACGGTGTTCTTCGACAACCAGGTGCGCTACCCCACGGTGGTGGATGGCCTGCTCGACGGCATGGCCGCGGCCCGACGCGACTTCGCCATCTCCAGCCTGTTGATACCCTGTATCGACCGCGAGCGCCCGGCAGAGGTGGCACGGGCCATGGTCGAGGAAGTGCTGTTGCATCGACGTGATGCCGTGGCCGGCATCGGCATGGACTTCGCCGAAGGCAAGGGCCCGCCCCTGCGCTTCGTCGAGGCTTATCGGTTGGCCGCGCGCCACGGGCTGCGACGCACCGCCCATGTCTGCGAGGATAACCAGCCACTGGCCCTGGCTCCGCCCGCTCACTTGCGGATCTGTATCGAGGACCTGGCTTGCGACCGCGTCGACCATGGCTACAACCTGCTGGCCGATCCGCAGGCGGTCATCGCGGCGCGCGAGCAGGGCATCGCCTTCGACGTCACCGTTTGCACCGCCAAGAAGAGCAACCTGGGCAACCGGATGGACGCGATCAAGCTGATGCACGATGCCGGCTTGCGCCTGAACATCGGCACCGACGATCCCTACCTGCATCACACCGACCTGGAGCACTCCTGGGCCAAGTTGTTCCATCACTGTGGCTGGGGCATCCACCAGGCCCGTGAGCTGGCGCTGGCCGGGGTCGATGCCTGTTGGTTGGACGAGGGCGACAAGCGGGCGCTGCGCGAGACGTTTTCCCGGGAGATCGACCGACTCATGCTGCAGGCCTGGCCCCTGATCAAACCGCCCTACATCGATGAACAGGCCGCGTAGGCCAACCTGGTCCGATTCCCGAGGCTACCGTGATGAGTCCTATGAACACCCTGAGCCTGCGTCGCTCGCAATGGACCGCCGTGGTGCTGTTGATGCTGATGGGCATCATCAACTACTTCGACAGAAGCACCGTGGCGATCGCCAACCATCTGCTCAGCCGCGACTTGGCCCTGAGCGCCACGCAGATGGGCTGGATCTTCTCGGCGTTCTCCTGGGCCTATGCCTTTGCGCAACTGCCCACCGGTGCCCTGGTGGATCGCAAAGGGGCTCGGCTGGTCCTTGGCTGGGCCCTGGCGGCCTGGTCGGTTGCACAGGCGGTCTGTGGCCTGACCACCTCGATGTTGCAATTGCTGGCGGCGCGAGTCTGCCTCGGTATCGGCGAGTCGCCGCAGTACACCGGCGGGGTCAAGGTGATCAGCGACTGGTTCCGGGTGAGCGAGCGTGGCCTGCCTACTGGCGTGTTCCTGGCTTCCACCACCATTGGCTCGATGATTGCGCCACCGTTGCTGACCAGCTTGATGGTCACCTTCGGCTGGCGCGGCATGTTCGTCATCATGGGCGTGGTGGGCGGCTTGCTGGCGGTGGTCTGGCTGGTGGTTTATCGCGATCGCAACGAGGTGCGGCTCGCACCCGAGGACCAGGCCTACTTCCAGGACGACACCGAGGTAGCGGCGCCCAAGGCCAGCTTCGCCGACTGGAAGGGCTTGTTCCTGCATCGCACCACCTGGGGCATCGCCCTGGGGTTCGTCGGCGTGATGTACATGGTGCTACTGACCCTGGCGTGGTTGCCCGGGTACCTGGCCGGAGAGCGCCAATTGAGCGTGGAAGGCACCGGCTGGGTGCTGACCATTCCCTACCTGTTCGCGACACTGGGCATGTTCAGCAGCGGCTGGGTGGCCGATCGCTTGATCGCAGCCGGTATCCGTCCCATCGCCAGCAGGAAGCTGCCATTGATCGCCGGCTTGTTGGGCGGCGCGTTGTTCAGCGTGCCTTCGGTGTTCGTCGACAGCATCGTTGCCTGCATCGCCTACCTGTCTGTGGCGATGTTCTTCGTCAACCTGGCGGGTGGTTCGGCCTGGGGCCTGGTGAGCGTGGCGGCGCCGCGCCAGCTCGTGGCGTCGCTGGGCAGCATCCAGAATTTCATCGGCTTTTTCGGCGGCTCGTTCGCCCCGGTGGTGAGCGGCTGGATCATCGACCGTACCCACTCCATTGCCCTGGCCTTCGTGTTGGCGGCGGGCGTGGCCTGCCTGTCGGCCCTGGCCTATTTCCTGTTGGTCGACCGGCCGATAGCCGCCACGGGTGACCAGGGCACCACTCAACGCAATGAACCCGACGTCATAATAAAAACAGGAGCCTGATCCGATGTTGCCAACCACCCTTACCCACGATTTCATCAAGGGCCTGCCGAAGGCCGAATTGCACCTGCACCTGGAGGGCACGCTGGAGCCTGAGCTGAAGCTGGCCCTGGCAGAGAGGAACCGGGTCGATATCGGCCAAGCCACCATCGAGGAGGTCAAGCGCAGCTATCAGTTCGATTCGCTGTCGTCATTCCTGCAGGTGTATTACCCGGCGATGAATGTCCTGCAGAGGGAGGAGGACTTCTATCAACTGGCCATGGCCTATCTGCACAAGGCCCGGGAGCACAATATTCGCTACGTCGAGTTGTTCTTCGATCCCCAGGCCCACACCAGCCGCGGCGTCGCTTTCGAAACCGTCATCAACGGCTATCACTGGGCAGTCCGCGAGAGCGGTGCCCTTGGCGTGGAAACCGCCCTGGTCATGTGCTTTTTGCGGGACATGTCCGCACAGTCGGCCGCCGACACCTTGGAGCAGGCCCTGGCGCACCGGGACAAGATCCTCGGGGTCGGCCTGGATTCCGACGAGAACGGCAACCCGCCGGGCAAGTTCCGCGAGGTGTTCCACAAGGCCAGGCAGGCGGGTTTGCACCTGACCATGCATTGCGACATCGACCAGCACAACTCCATCGGCAACATTCGCCAGGCCTTGCTGGACATCCAGGTCGATCGCCTGGATCACGGTACCAACATCGTCGAGGACCCGGAGCTGGTGGCCTATGTGCGCGACCGGGGCATCGGCCTGACTTGCTGCCCGGTATCCAACGGCTTTGTCGGTGACATGAAGGGCAACGAGATCCTGCAATTGCTGCGGGCCGGGGTGAAGGTCACGGTCAACTCCGATGACCCGGCGTACTTCCAGAGCTATGTGTCCGACGATATGTTCGCCCTGGCGCAAAACTACCCGATGACTCCTGCCGAGATGGTGCAACTGGCACGAAACTCCTTCGACGCCAGCTGGCTGTCGGACGACAGGAAGGCGGCGTACCAGCAGGAGATTACCGACTACGTGGCGGGTTATTGAGAGCAGAGCCCCAGGACCGATACCGCACGGCTTGGCATCGGTCCCGGAGCCTGTCGATCAGGTACTGCATGGAGGGGGCTACGGGGCCCCTGCGTGCCAGGGCATCACCAGCCGAAAGAGACGATCATGCCCAGGAAGGTCTGCATGCCGCTTTCTCCGTAGAGCGCCTTGGCACCCTGTTGTGGCTTCCACAAACCGACGATTGGGATGACCAGCACATTGGCAGTCGGGGTGATCTGGAAGTACAGGTCCAACTCATCCCCCAGGTGCTCACGGCTCCTCTGGCTGCTGAAGCGATAGGCCATGGCAGTGATCGCCAACTGATCGTTGAGGGTGGTCCGCAAGGAGGCCCTGTGGATGCGCGCGTTGGTGTTGATCGCAGCAAAGGTCCCGGCGATTTCGCCCTGGACCCAGGCCGGGTTACCAACGATCGAACCATAGAACCATCGCTCACCAGAGTGGTGTAGCCAGGTTCACGAGTCTCGTCGATGGAGAACCGCTTGCCGATACCTCGCGCAGGGGAAGAGTCAGTCGGTTCTATTCACCCGCCGTCCACCGCGATAGGCCCCTGGCGCAAGCCCGGTCCATTGCTTGAAGGCGCGTTGGAACGCACTGGGTTCGGAGTAGCCCAGCAGGTGTGCCAGGTCGGCGACGCTCATCGAGCCACGTGCCAGTTGGGCGCAGGCCAGGTCGCGCCGCAGGTCTTCGCGGATACCGAGGAAGCTGGTGCCCAGGCTTGCCAGCTTGCGTGCCAGGGTTTGTCGGGAAAGCCCCAGGGCCTGGGCGGCAGCGATCTCGGACAGGCTGGCGAAGGGCTCGGCCGCGCACAGCAGGCTGCGCAACTGCGTCTCGAGGTGGGGCGCGGGAGCTTGCGCGATCAGGGTCGGCAACAAGTGGCGGGTGAAACGGGCCACTTCCTCGGGGCGCCGCAGGATCGGGGCACGCAGGCTGGCCACTGGTAGTTCCAGCAGGGCCCTGGTACCGCACCGGGGCTGGTGGCCGAACAGGAAGCGCGATTGCGGGGCGAACGTGGCGAGGTGCTCGGGAAGGACGATCTGGCGCAACGGCAGGGTTTGCCCTGTGAGCCAGCTTGCGCTGTGCCAGAGCGCCAGTAGCAACATATGGGGCCAGAGCGTGGAGTCGGCCTGGGCTGTCGTTCGCGGAACCAGTACCAGGCGGGCACTGTTGAGGTCCTTTTCCAGCTGCCAGGGCCGTGCACCATCGAACAATTGGTAAAAACGCGCTGCTTCTTCAAGAGCGTCGGCCAGGGTGGGCAGGTGCACCAGCAGTCGCAGCAATTGCGCGAAGCTGCCCAGGGGAACGGGCCGGGCGAAGAATCCGAAGGCTTCGTCGTGACTGGCTCCTACGGCCAGCCGGCTCAAGGCCCGGTAGGTGAGGGGGGCCAGGCGATGACCGTCATGCAGCATCTCCCTGGACAGCCCGCAGCGTTGCAGCAGGGCGTCGTGGGTGGTTGCATCCAGGCGCAACTGAGCCAGCAGTTCGCGGGCAAAGCGGGCGGGAATGGTCGGGGCAACGATCCAGTCGGTCATGTCAGTTGAGGCAAAGCGTCATTGGCGGTTGCGCCAGGGTCCTACAAATTGAGGCGACCTACCACCCGGGAGCAGAGCAATGAATAACAAGACCTTGCCCGAGCAGCACGACTACATGCACAGCGGTTATGCCAGGACCCATCCATCGACTGCTGGCAGCCAGGAAGCCGTGGCACCGGCGCTGCTGGAAAACCTTGCCAGGGGCTTGCAGCGCGATGGCTTCGTGGTGCTCGAACGCCTGTTCGATGAGCAGCAGGTGGATGAGATGCGCAGGGCGCTTGGTGGGCTCTTTTCGCATCACACCGGACGCAATGCCTTCGAGGGCATGCGCACCCAACGCCTGTACGCGGTGATCGCCAAGACCTTGGCTTGCAACCCTTTGGTGGAGCATCCGCTGGTGCTCGGCCTGCTGGATCGGATCCTGGCACCGAACTACCTGCTGTCCCAGCTGCAGGCCATCAATATCCTGCCGGGAGAGGCCGCGCAGAGCCTGCATTACGATGATGCGTTCTATCCGGTGGCGCGTCCGCGGCCACCTTATGGCGCGGCCACGGTCATGGCGGTGGATGACTTCACCACGGACAACGGCGCCACCCTGGTCATCCCCGGTAGCCATCTCTGGGATGGTCGCCTACCCACCGAGGCGGAGCGGGCCTGCGCGCAACCGGTGGTGATGCCCAAGGGATCGGTGGTGTTCTTTCTCGGCACGCTTTGGCATGGCGGTGGCGCCAATCACAGCCAGGCACCGCGCTTGGCCCTGACTGCACAGTATTGCGAGCCCTGGGCACGCCAGCAGGAGAACTTCAGCCTGTCGATCCCGCGCGATACCGTGCGCCAGTGCAGCGAACACATCCAGCGCTTGCTGGGCTACTCGATCCATGCGCCGTTCATGGGCATGGTCAATGGCATGCATCCCAAGCGAGTGCTGGAGGAGCCGTCCAGCGTGGGCGCCGACTGAGTGCCAATGGCCGTTGGCCCGGTCGAGCCGCTAGCCGGGCCAACAGCGTTTTGCCCGTCAGTCGGTATGCGCTGTGAAGATCAGCCGGCGGACAGAATAAGCTTTTGAATACTCGGGATATTCTGTAGCCTTGCGCGGCTCCAACGTTGTCCGTGCTTGATGAATTCACTCTCCCGGCGGGGCCCTGAGCGGTCCGGAGCCGGTGGTATACTCGACTTTCGCGCCCAAGCGCCTGCAGGTCTTGCGAACATGACGCAAATTTCCGAACGCCTTCTGGTTCAAGCCCACCTCGACGCCAAACAGCCTGTGCCCCTGAGTGCTGAGCAAGAGGCTCATTTCCGTGCCGCCATCGCGGCTGAGCTCAAGGCTCAAGATGCGGTGCTGGTTGCCCACTTCTATTGCGACCCGGTGATCCAGGCCCTGGCCGAAGAGACCGGTGGCTGTGTTTCCGATTCCCTGGAAATGGCCCGCTTTGGCAATGCCCATCCGGCCAAGACCGTGGTGGTGGCCGGCGTACGCTTCATGGGCGAGACGGCGAAGATCCTCAATCCCGAAAAGCGCGTGCTGATGCCGACGCTGGAGGCTACCTGCTCCCTGGACCTTGGGTGCCCGGTGGATGAGTTCTCTGCCTTCTGCGACCAGCATCCCGAGCGTACGGTAGTGGTGTACGCCAACACTTCCGCTGCGGTGAAGGCCCGGGCCGACTGGGTGGTGACATCCAGCTGCGCCCTGGAGATCGTCGAGAGCCTGATGGACAACGGCGAGAAGATCATCTGGGGCCCGGACAAGCACCTGGGCACCTACATCCAGCGCCAGACCGGTGCCGACATGCTGCTCTGGGACGGTGCCTGCATCGTGCATGAAGAGTTCAAGTCCAAGCAGCTCGAAGACATGCGGGCCTTGTACCCGGATGCGGCGATCCTGGTGCACCCGGAGTCGCCAAGCTCGGTGATCGAGTTGGCCGATGCGGTGGGTTCCACCAGCCAGTTGATTGCCGCGGCGCAGCGCCTGCCGAACAAGACCTTCATCGTCGCAACCGATCGCGGCATCTTCTACAAGATGCAGCAGCTGTGCCCGGACAAGGTCTTCATCGAGGCACCTACTGCCGGTAATGGCGCGGCTTGCCGCAGTTGTGCCCATTGCCCGTGGATGGCCATGAACACCCTGGAGCGCACCCTGCATTGCCTGCAACAGGGCAGCAACGAGATCCATGTGGACCCGGCGCTGATCCCCAATGCCATTCGCCCACTCAAGCGCATGCTGGATTTCACCCAGGCTGCGCGGATGAAGCTGGCTGGCAACGCCTGAAGGTTGTTGTCACGGACAAAAAAACGCCCCGATCTGTCGGGGCGTTTTCATATGGGGCAGATCATTTTTTCCGCTTGGGGATACGCACCAGCTGTGTGTTGGAGTAGATGTCGTGCCAGCTGCGTTTCTGCTTGTCTATCAGCACCCAGAAAAAGCCCAGCCCGGCACACAGCCACGAGGCAATGGACACCATGAAGCGCAGCAGCGCTTGCCACAGGTTGATGCGGCTGCCATCGGCGTTCTGCACGCGAATGCCCCAGACTTGCATGCCCAGGGTCTGGCCGGTGTGAGTCCAGAACTTGGCGAAGAAACCGAACAACACGAACAAAAGGACGGTGGAGTACAAAGGATCACCGTCCAGCGCTCCGGACTCGGTCAGGGTCCGCATACGAGCTTCACCGATGATCTGCATCTGGATCAGTTTGTAGATGCCGCCCGTGACGATCAACAAGGCGACGCACAGCAGGAAATCATAGAACATCGCTGCCAGGCGACGACCCAGGCCGGCGGCGGGGAATTCGCCTTGGGGGCTTAGCAGATGTTTCGACATGACAGGCTCTCATCTGAAAAAAGAAGCCATTTTACGGAATTGCACGCACAAAAAAGCCCCTGATGTCAGCATCAGGGGCTTTTTCGTTACAGACGATTAAGCTTCTGCTTGTACTTCGTCAGCCTGCATGCCTTTCTGGCCTTGCACAGCGATGAAGGTCACTTTCTGGCCTTCTTTCAGGCTTTTGAAGCCGTTGCCTTGAATGGCGCGGAAGTGTACGAACAGATCCGGACCGCTCTCTGGAGTGATAAAACCAAAACCTTTCTCGTCGTTAAACCACTTGACGGTACCGCTCTGACGTTGGGACATTTCTTATTTCCTTTGACGCTAAAAAATTAATGACAGTCTCTTCCTTTGGAAGAGTACTGGGCTGGGTTGCAGGAAAGTAAGAGACGTCGAACGGGTGTAGCAAACTTGTTAGCTACTGCCCAGGTCACGATTCCAAGCGACCCATGCAAACACAGTGGGGAAACTCTACGCCAACTATGGGAGAAAAAACAAGCCCCGCGAAGCCCCGGTTTTACGCAGCTTGCCGAGGTTTGGCAGAACTAGCGCATGATGCTTATTCGATAGGATTGTTCAATTCTTTTCGGGGGTTATAAGTGACTTTCAGTATCGAAAATATGCACTGTTTTATGGCGGTTGCGTTACAGATTAGTGCACTTTTAACGCAACCGCGTTACTTATAGAAACAGTCCTTTAGCCACGGTAGTAGCGTTGTGGGACGAATGGCATTTTGCTTACAAGCATTGGCACCTTTTTCCCACGAACTATTGCGGCGACCGGCGTATCGAGAGCGGTGTACTGGATATCCAGGTAACCCATGGCCAATGGTCCACCCAGGGTCGGGCCAAAGCCGCCACTGCACACGCTACCGATGATGTTGCCGTCGGCATCGACGATTTCCGCGCCTTCGCGTACCGGTGTGCGTTCCTGGGGCAGCAGGCCGACACGCTTGCGCGCCACGCCTTCTTGTTGCTGGGCGAAGATCACTTCGGCACCGGGGAAACCACCGGCCCGGGCACCATCGGCGCGGCGGACCTTGGAGATGGCCCAGAGCAGGCTGGCCTGGATCGGTGTGGTCTGCTCGTTCATGTCATGGCCATAGAGGCACAGGCCGGCTTCCAGGCGCAGGGAGTCGCGGGCGCCCAGGCCAATGGGCCCCACTTCTGGTTCGGCCAGCAGGGCGCGGGCGATCTTTTCCGCCTGATCGGCGGGAATCGAAATCTCGAAACCGTCTTCACCGGTGTAGCCCGAACGGCTGACGAAGCAATCCACCCCTAGTAGCGTTACTGGCTTGAACTGCATGAAGGTCATCTGCGCCACTTGCGGTGCCAGGCGCGCCAGCACCGTGACCGCCGCCGGGCCTTGCAAGGCCAGCAGGGCGCGCTCTTCGAACAACGGCTGAATATCGCATTGCTCGCCGATATGCCGGCGCAGGTGGGCCAGGTCCTGGTCCTTGCAGGCGGCATTGACCACCAGGAACAGCTGCTCGTCGCCCAGGTTGGCCACCATCAGGTCGTCGAGGATGCCGCCTTGCTCATTGGTGAACATGGCATAGCGCTGCATGCCCACAGGCAGGTCGATGATGTCTACCGGCACCAGGGTTTCCAGGGCCTGGGCGGCGTTGGCGCCACGCAACAGGATCTGGCCCATGTGGGACACATCGAACAACCCGGCTTGCTCACGGCTGTGCTGATGTTCCTTCATTACCCCCAGCGGGTACTGCACCGGCATGTCGTAGCCGGCGAACGGCACCATGCGCGCCCCCAGTTCCAGGTGCAGGTTGTGCAGCGGGGTTTTCAACAGTGTTTCGGTGGACATGGGCAACTCCTGAAAATGAGCCGATACCTGGCTTGGGTATCAGCACTCGATAATGTTCACGGCCAAACCGCCACGGGCGGTTTCCTTGTATTTGCTTTTCATGTCGGCGCCCGTCTGGCGCATGGTGCGGATCACCTTGTCCAGGGAGACGAAATGTTGTCCGTCTCCGCGCAAGGCCATGCGCACCGCATTGATGGCTTTCACCGAGCCCATGGCATTGCGTTCGATGCAGGGCACCTGCACCAGCCCGCCAATGGGGTCGCAAGTCAGTCCGAGGTTGTGTTCCATGCCGATTTCCGCGGCGTTCTCCACCTGCTGCACGCTGCCACCCAGTACCTCGCACAGGGCGCCGGCGGCCATCGAGCAGGCCACGCCCACTTCCCCCTGGCAACCGACTTCGGCGCCGGAGATCGAGGCGTTTTCCTTGTAGAGGATGCCGATGGCGGCGGCGGTCAGGAGAAAACGCACCACCCCGTCCTCGTTGGCCCCGGGGATGAAACGCATGTAGTAGTGCAGGACCGCCGGGATGATGCCGGCGGCGCCGTTGGTGGGCGCGGTGACTACCCGGCCGCCATTGGCGTTTTCCTCGTTGACCGCCAAGGCATAGAGGTTGACCCAGTCCAGTACCGACAGCGCATCGCGCAGGGCCGCTTCCGGGTGCTTGCACAGCTGGCGGTACAGGGCCGGGGCCCGGCGCTTGACCTTGAGCCCGCCCGGCAGCACGCCTTCATGGCGGCAACCGGCGTCCACGCAGTCCTGCATGACTTGCCAGATCTTCAGCAAGCCTTCGCGGGTCTGGGCTTCCGGGCGCCAGGCACTTTCGTTGCCCAGCATGACCTGGCTGATGGACAGGCCATAGGTGCTGCAGTGCAGCATCAGCTCCTTGGCGGTCTTGAAGGGAAAGGTCAGGGGCGTGGTGTCCTCGACGATGCGGTCGGCGCCGGCGGCATCCTCATCGACGACGAAACCACCACCCACGGAGTAGTACTCGCGGCTGCGGATCTGCAGGCCGGCGCTATCGAAGGCACGAAAGATCATGCCGTTGGGGTGATAGGGCAGGGGCTTGCGGATCAGTGCCAGGTGTTCTTTCTCGTTGAACGCGATGCGCTGTTCGCCGAGCAGGTTGATGCTGGCGCTGCTACGTATGGCTTGCAGGCGCGCGGCAATATTCTCGGTATCCACGGTGTCCGGCTGTTCGCCTTCCAGGCCCAGCAGCACGGCCTTGTCGCTGCCGTGGCCCTTGCCGGTGGCGCCCAGCGAGCCGTACAGCTCGACCTTGACGCTGGTGGTGGCGGCCAGTAGCTGCTCACGGCGCAAGCCCTCGACGAAGCGCGCGGCTGCGCGCATCGGGCCAACGGTGTGGGAGCTGGAGGGGCCGATGCCAATCTTGAACAGGTCGAACACACTCAGGGACATGTGGGGTTCTCCGGTTTCTTGTTATAGCGGCAGCGGTAAGTCACAAGCCGCAAGCTGCAAGTCAGAAGTCGGGCGACTCTTGCTTGCAGCTTGAGGCTATTAGCTTATTGCTGCCTTAAGCGTAGTTTTCGATCGACGGGCAGGCGCACACCAGGTTGCGGTCGCCGAACACGTTGTCGACCCGACCCACAGGAGGCCAGTACTTGCCTTCGATCAACGAAGCCACCGGATACACCGCTTGTTCGCGGCTGTACGGATGGCTCCACTCGCCCACCAGTTCGGCAGCCGTGTGCGGAGCGTTCTTCAGCGGGTTGTCGTCCTTGTCCAGGGCGCCGTTCTCCACCGCGCGGATTTCCTCGCGGATACGGATCATGGCGTCGCAGAAGCGGTCCAGTTCTTCTTTGGATTCACTTTCGGTCGGTTCGATCATCAAGGTGCCAGCCACCGGGAACGACATGGTCGGGGCATGGAAGCCGAAGTCGATCAGGCGCTTGGCCACGTCGTCGACGCTGATGCCACTGCTGTCCTTCAATGGGCGCAGGTCGAGGATGCATTCGTGGGCTACCAGGCCGTTGCTGCCGGTGTAGAGCACAGGGTAATGCTCTTCCAGGCGACGGGAGATGTAGTTGGCATTGAGGATCGCCATCTGCGAGGCACGCTTGAGGCCGGCACCGCCCATCATGCTGATGTACATCCAGGTGATCGGCAGGATGCTGGCGCTGCCGAACGGCGCGGCGCAAACCGCGCCTTGCTTGTTGGCCAGGGCCGCATGGCCAGGCAGGAACGGTGCCAGGTGCGACTTGACGCCGATCGGGCCGACACCCGGGCCGCCACCGCCGTGGGGAATGCAGAAGGTCTTGTGCAGGTTCAGGTGGGACACATCGCCACCGAACTTGCCCGGGGCGCAGAGGCCGACCATGGCGTTCATGTTGGCGCCGTCGATGTACACCTGGCCGCCGTTGTCATGAATGATGCCGCAGATCTCGCGGATGCCTTCCTCGAACACGCCGTGGGTCGATGGGTAGGTGATCATCAGCGCAGCGAGGTGCTCGCGGTGCTCGATGGCCTTGGCTCGCAGGTCTTCGATATCCACGTTGCCACGGGCGTCGCAGGCGGTGACCACCACGCGCATGCCGGCCATGTTGGCGGTGGCCGGGTTGGTGCCGTGGGCCGAAGACGGGATCAGGCAGATATCGCGACGACCTTCGCCACGGCTCTGGTGATAGGCGCGGATCGCCAGCAGGCCGGCGTACTCGCCCTGGGAGCCGGCATTGGGCTGCAGGGAGACGGCGTCATAGCCGGTGGCGGCGCAGAGCATCGCTTCCAGTTCGCTGGTCAGTTGCTGGTAGCCGGCACTTTGCGCGGTTGGAGCGAAGGGGTGCAGGGCGCCGAACTCGGCCCAGGTGATCGGGATCATTTCGCTGGCGGCGTTGAGCTTCATGGTGCACGAGCCCAGCGGGATCATGGTGCGGTCCAGGGCCAGGTCCTTGTCCGCCAGCTTGCGCAGGTAGCGCATCAGCTCGGTTTCCGAGTGATAGCGATTGAAGACCGGATGGCTGAGGATCGCCGACTGGCGCACCAGTGCCGCAGGAATGCGACTGGAAGTGGCCTTGGCCACGGTGGCGAAGTCTGGCACCGACTTGCCCTCGGCCAGCAGTGTCCACAGGGTCTCGACGTCGGCCTGGGAGCAGGTTTCGTCCAGGGACAGGCCCAGGCGCTCGGCGTCGATCACCCGCAGGTTGATGCGCTGTGCACGCGCCTGCTCATGCAGCGCGGCAGTGCGGGCACCGGTGTGCAGGCTCAGGGTGTCGAAGAAGCCTTGCTGCTCGACAGGCAGGCCCATTTCGGCCAGGCCCTGGGCCAGGATCGCCGTCAGTTGGTGGATGCGCTGGGCCATTTGCGCCAGACCCTTGGGGCCGTGGTAAACGGCATACATGCTAGCGATGTTGGCCAGCAGTACCTGGGCGGTGCAGATGTTGCTGGTGGCCTTCTCGCGGCGGATGTGCTGCTCGCGAGTCTGCATGGCCAGGCGCAGCGCCGGCTTGCCGAAACGGTCCACCGAGACGCCGACCAGGCGGCCGGGCATGTCGCGCTTGAACGCATCGCGGGTGGAGAAGTAGGCGGCGTGCGGGCCGCCGAAACCCAGCGGTACACCAAAGCGTTGGGCGCTGCCGATGGCCACGTCGGCGCCGAATTCGCCCGGCGGGGTCAACAGGGTCAGGGCCAGCAAGTCGGCGGCGACGGCCACCAGGGCGTTGGCAGCATGGAAGCGCTCGGTCAGCTCGCGATAGTCGAACAGATCGCCGTTGCTGGCTGGGTATTGCAGCAGGGCGCCGAAGAACGGGCTGACATCGGTCAGTTGACGTTCATCGCCCACCACCACATTGATGCCCAGCGGTTCGGCCCGGGTACGCAGGACGTCGAGGGTCTGCGGATGGCAGTGCACGGAAGCGAAGAAGGCATGGCTGCCCTTGTTCTTGCTCAGGCGCTTGCAGAAGGTCATGGCTTCGGCGGCGGCGGTGCCTTCGTCGAGCAAGGAGGCGTTGGCGATCGGCAGGCCGGTGAGGTCGCTGATCAAGGTCTGGAAGTTCAGCAGGGCTTCCAGGCGGCCCTGGGAAATCTCCGGCTGATACGGGGTGTAGGCGGTGTACCAGGCCGGGTTTTCCAACAGGTTGCGCAGGATCGGCGAAGGGGTGTGGCAGTTGTAGTAGCCCTGGCCGATATAGGTCTTGAACAGTTGGTTCTTGGCGGCGATGGCCTTGATCGATGCCAGGGCCTGGGCTTCGCTCTGGCCGTTGCCCAGTTCCAGTACGCTAGTGCCCTTGATGCTCTCGGGGATCACACTGGCGCTCAGGGCTTCCAGGGAGTCGAAGCCCAGGCTGGCGAGCATGGCTTGCTCATCGCCCTGGCGCGGGCCGATGTGGCGGCTGATGAATTCGTTGGTGGTGGTCAGGTTGACGGTCATGGCGGACTCCTCAGGCCTGGGCGTTGGCTTGGATCAGGCGGTCGTAGGCGTCCTGGTCCAGCAGTTGGCCAACGGCAGCGGCGTCGGCAGGAATGAAGCGGAAGAACCAGCCTTCGCCCAGCGGGTCTTCGTTGACCAGCTCCGGGCTGTCTTCCAGGGCCGGGTTGGTGGCTACCACTTCGCCATCCAGGGGCATGTACACGCCGCTTGCCGCCTTTACCGATTCCACGGTGGCCGCTTCGGCCCCTTTTTCGTAACCCTGCAGTTCAGGCAGTTGCACAAACACCACATCGCCCAAGGCGTTCTGGGCGAAAGCCGTGATGCCGACGGTGACGCTGCCATCGGCTTCGGTACGCAGCCATTCGTGATCTTCAGTGAAACGCAACTCGCTCATGGAAACTCCTTAGGGCCAGATTTCGTCTGGTGGACGCGATTGAATGCTCGGGCCAGGCCGAGCCGAATGACGATGTCCATAGCAAGAATGTGGCCAATATTGATTTATTTCTTATAAATCAATTGGTTATTGATGTTTTTAGGATCTGGGGATTTGTTCGCTGTAGCGAAATCGCTACAGTAGAGAGCCCTGAAAAAACGCTTTGGGTATCAAAGCCTTGGGCGACGGTGCTTGGCTCTGGCTGTATCGAAATCGTTCCACTGTAGCGCTTTCAGTACAGGTAAAGGTCGTTTCCAGGCGTGCAGCCGGTGATGGAGCCTGGCAGGGCCGACAACCAAACTCTTCGGCCCCCAGGCTCATTGGCCCTGGCCTGCGGTCACTGGGATTCAATCGAGAATGCCGTGCAGCACTTCATAGATCACCCCAGTGGCGATCGTCACCAGGATCAGGTCGGTTCCGGCTTGCTGCCATTCATAACCGTCGTAGCGAGGCAGATGCCCGAGCAGCCGGCCATCGAGTTTCTTCGCAATGCCGGGTGGGAGCGGTTTGCCCCGAGCGAGTTTTTTCTGGATACCGGGAGGCAGTGACGGGCCGGGGCTCCAGTACCCCCGGTTGCCCTCGAGGATGCCGCGTATCCCGCCTGGGTCGATGGATGGACCCGCCTGGCGGTCACCGGCATTTCCTTGATGGCCATGCTGTTCGCCATGGCCTTTGCCTTTTCCCGGGTCTGCCTGCGGTGAAAGGCAGGTGCCGACCAGGGCCGCGCCCAATGCGACCACCAGCAGAGACTTGGTTTTCATGCCCGGTCATCCTCGTATGCCTGCCCGAGTGTTTGAGCGTAGCTGCTGTTCAATAGGGCGTAAGGATGAAGGCGCCGCAGGGGCTCATCGGGCGTGCAGCAACAGGCATGAGGGGCTTTCAGGCCTTGCCGGGGATACCGTATTTGCGCAGGCGATGGGCGATGGCGGTGTGGGACGTTTGCAGTCGGCTGGCCAATTGCCGGGTGGAGGGGTAGTTGACGTAGAGGCTTTCCAGCAGCTCCTTCTCGAAGCTTTCCACGGCCTGTTCCAGGCTCTGTACCTCGACATCGTTCTGGCGTGCCACCGACGTACCGGCGATATCCAGGTCACCGATGTCCACCAGGTTACTCTCGCAGATCGCTGCGGCCCGGAAGATCACATTCTGCAACTGGCGCACGTTGCCTGGCCAGCGATTGCCCAGCAGCGCCGGGTAGGTGCCCGGCGTCAGGCGGCATACCGGTCGCTGGATCTGGGTACAGGCCTGCTGCATGAAGTAGCGGGCCAGGAGCAGGATGTCCTGGCCGCGCTCGCGCAACGGCGGTACCTCGATGTTCAGCACATTGAGGCGGTAGAACAGGTCCTCGCGGAAACTGCCCTCGCTGACCATTTTCTCCAGGTCGCGATGGGTCGCGCTGAGGATGCGCACATTGACCTTGATCTCGCGGTCGCCGCCGACGCGACGAAAGCTGCCGTCGTTGAGAAAGCGCAGGAGCTTGGCTTGCAGGTAGGGCGACATCTCGCCGATTTCATCGAGGAATACCGTGCCCTGGTTGGCCAGCTCCATCAGCCCTGGCTTGCCCCCGCGCTGGGCCCCGGTGAAGGCCCCCGGGGCATAGCCGAACAACTCGCTCTCGGCGAGGTTTTCCGGCAGCGCGGCGCAGTTCAGCGCCAGGAACGGCGCGCTGTGGCGGGTACTGATGGCGTGACAGGCCCGGGCCACCAGTTCCTTGCCGGTCCCGGTTTCACCCTGGATCAGCAACGGGGCATCCAGGGCCGCTACCCGCTGGGCCCGGGCCTTGAGGGTACGGATCGCTGGCGATTCGCCGAGCAGGGCGTCGAAGCCTTCGGCGTGATCGTGGTGCAGCGCCGACAACTGCTCGCCAATACGGTTGGGCTGGTACAGGGTCAGCAGCGCACCGGCATCGGTGATGGGGGTGGCATCGAGTAGCAGGGTCTGGCCATTGAGGATGATTTCCCGAAGGGGCAGGCGAAAGCCGTTTTCCAGGAGGGAGGCGAGCAGGCCAGGGTCGGCAAACAATTCGGCGACGCTTTCTCCCGCAGGTTCGCGACCGCACAGGGCAATCAGCGCCGGGTTGGCCAGCAGGACCTTGCCGGCGCTGTCCAGGGCCAGCACTGGATCGGTCATGGCTGCCAACAGGGCATCGAGCTGCAGGTGGCGACGTTGGCCGGGCAGGATGTCGACCACGGTCACTGCCTGTACACCTCGTACGTTGAACAGGGCGTCGCGCAGCTCTTCCAGGACTTCGGGGCTCAGTGTCGGGGCGTCTATGTAGACGTTGGGTGGCACCATTTCCACCGCATCCAGGTTGAGATTACGTCCACCCAGCAGGGCCAGGACTTCCTGGGTGATGCCGACGCGGTCGATGAAGCTGACATGGATACGCATGGGGTGACGGAAGGTTCTGGGACACTGAGGGGCGCCAGTATGCCTTGGACGAAGGGCTTAGTCGAAATCGTCGCGGCTATCGTGCAGCCCTGCGGGGCGCTTGCATCAGGCACGGAGCCGATGCCAGGCAGGGGGGGCCGGCCGACTCCTGCGCAAGGCGAGGTGCTATTCCAGATGCTCGGGTTTCATCGGGTCGCCGGGCTTGATGTCCAGTTGCCTGCGCACGTCTTCGAACATCTCGTCGTAGTACTTGTGCAAGGACGAAATATTCGCGCTCTTGGGCATCCCGTGTTGCTGGGCGATACGCGCGGCATGGCGGGCGAAGTCGAAGGCCTGGTCCTTGGCCAGGAAGAACTGCTCCTTGAGGGGCTTGTCCTCGATGGTGCCGTGCAGGGTGAACTGCATGCCGCGACCCTCCTTGGGGTCCTGGGCCAGTTCATAGTCGATGCACAGGTTGTAGCTGTAGTCGTCCTTGTTCAGCGCATGGCGCTCGATATGCAGGTGACCGGGCTCAAACATGGCCATAGGCGTTGTCCTCCTGGGCGTTGAAGAGGGGCAGGCGATGGGCCTGCCCGTGTTCCAGCAGCGGGCGTCTACAGGTAGCTGATGCCGGGTTTGCCTGTGCTGATGCGCGTACCGGCCTGGCCCTGGACGATGGCTTCAATGTCCGAGAGTGAACCGATCACCGCGACTTTTCCAGTCTGCCGGGCGAATTCGCAGGCCGCCTGGACCTTGGGTCCCATGGAACCGGCGGCAAAGCCGAGCTTCTCGATTTCGTCCGGATGGGCCTGGGCAATGGCCTTCTGGGTCGGCTTGCCGAAGTCGACGAACGCCGCGTTGACGTCGGTGGCGATCACCAGCAGGTCGGCTTCCAGTTGCCGGGCCAGCAGTGCCGAGCACAGGTCCTTGTCGATCACCGCCTCGATGCCCTTGAGCTTGCCGTCCTCGCCATACAGGGTCGGGATACCGCCGCCACCGGCGCAGATCACGATGCTGCTTTTTTCCAGCAGCCACTTGATCGGACGGATCTCGAAGATGCGCTTGGGTTTCGGGCTCGCCACTACACGGCGGTACTTGTCACCGTCCGGGGCAATGGCCCAGCCTTTTTCCTTGGCCAGCTTCTCGGCTTCTTCCTTGTCGTAGACCGGGCCGATGGGCTTGGTCGGGTTCTTGAAGGCCGGGTCCTTGGCATCCACTTCCACTTGGGTCAGCAGCGTGGCGAACGGCACCTCGAAGTCCAGCAGGTTGCCCAGTTCCTGTTCGATGATGTAGCCGATCATGCCCTCGGTCTCGGCGCCGAGTACGTCCAGCGGGTAGGGCGAGACCTGGGTGTAGGCCGCCGCCTGCAGCGACAGCAGTCCCACTTGCGGACCATTGCCGTGGGCGATCACCAGCTGGTTGCCGGGATGGATCTTGGCGATCTGTTCGGTGGCGATGCGGATGTTGGCGCGCTGGTTGTCCGCGGTCATGGGTTCACCACGGCGGAGCAGGGCGTTACCGCCCAATGCAACGACGATACGCATAATGCAGTCCTTCTAGAGTCCGGTGCCGGCGCTACCTGGGCAGCGCCGGTGCCGAAGGGGAATTACAGGTCGGCCAGGGTCGAGACCAGGATCGCCTTGATGGTGTGCATGCGGTTCTCCGCCTGCTCGAAGGCGATGCAGGCCGGGGACTCGAACACGTCATCGGTGACTTCGATGCCGTTGGCCAGGTGCGGATACTGCTCGGCGATCTGCTTGCCGACCTTGGTATCGCTGTTGTGGAAGGCCGGCAGGCAGTGCATGAACTTGGTCCGTGGGTTGCCGGTGGCCTTCATCAACTGGGTGTTGACCTGGTAGGGCAGCAGTTGCTCGATGCGCTCGGCCCAGGCTTCCACCGGCTCGCCCATGGAGACCCAGACGTCGGTGTGGATGAAGTCCACGCCCTTGACCGCGGCTTTCGGGTCCTCGGTGAGGGTGATGCGCGCGCCGCTTTCCTCAGCGTATTTCTTGCAGCGCTCGACCAGGTCGTCATGGGGCCACAGGGCCTTGGGCGCGCAGATGCGCACGTCCATGCCGAGCTTGGCGCCCACCAGCAGCAGCGAGTTGCCCATGTTGTTGCGGGCATCGCCCAGGTAGGCGTAGCTGATTTCGTGGATCGGCTTGTCGGCGTGCTCACGCATGGTCAGCACGTCGGCGATCATCTGGGTCGGGTGGTATTCGTCGGTCAGGCCGTTGAACACCGGTACCCCGGCGAACTTCGCCAGTTCCTCGACGATCTCCTGCTTGAAGCCGCGGTACTCGATGGCGTCGTACATGCGCCCCAGCACCCGGGCGGTGTCCTTCATGCTTTCCTTGTGGCCGATCTGCGAGGAATTGGGGTCGATGTAGGTGACGTTGGCCCCTTGGTCATAGGCCGCTACCTCGAAGGCACAGCGGGTACGGGTGGAGGTCTTTTCGAAGATCAGGGCGATGTTGTTGCCCTTCAGGTGCTGCTGCTCGGTGCCGGTGTACTTGGCGCGCTTGAGGTCGCGGGACAGGTCCAGCAGATAGCGCAGCTCGCGTGGGGTGTGGTGTTCCAGGCTCAGCAGGTTGCGGTTGTGGATGTTGAAAGCCATGGTGATTCTCCTCGAATTCAGTGATCGGCCCGACCGGCGCCGGGCGGGCGCGGTCGGACAGCGGGTCGTCTAAAGGCTCAGTAGTCGATCGGGTCGCGCACGATCGGGCAGGTCATGCAGTGGCCGCCGCCACGGCCGCGACCCAGTTCGCCGGCGCTGATGGTGATGACTTCCACGCCGGCCTTGCGCAGCAGGGTGTTGGTGTAGGTATTGCGGTCGTAGCCGATGACCACGCCGGGCTCCACGGCCACCACGTTGTTGCCGTCGTCCCATTGTTCGCGTTCGGCGGCGAAGCTGTTGCCGCCGGTCTCCACGACTCGCAGAGCCTTGAGGTTGAGGGCGGCGGCCACGGTGTCGAGGAAGTTGGTCTTCTCGCGCTGGATATCGATGCCGTGGGGCTTGCTCTCGTCAGGGCGCAGGGTGAAAGGAACGATCTGATTGACCACTTCGGGGAAGATGGTGACCAGGTCGCGGTCGCAGAAACTGAACACGGTATCCAGGTGCATCGCTGCGCGGGATTTCGGCAGGCCGGCAACGATCACTCGCTCCACGGCTTTGTTCTTGAACAGGTTGCGCGCCAGTTGGCCGATGGCCTGGTGGGACGAACGCTCGCCCATGCCGATCAGGACCACGCCGTTGCCAATGGGCATGACGTCACCGCCTTCCAGGGTGGAGGCGCCATGCTCCTGGTCGGGGTCGCCGTACCAGATCTGGAAGTCGGCGTTGGTGAACTCGGGGTGGAACTTGTAGATGGCGGTGGTCAGCAGGGTTTCCTGGCGTCGCGCCGGCCAGTACATGGGGTTGAGCGTCACGCCGCCATAGATCCAGCAGGTGGTGTCGCGGGTGAACTGGGTGTTGGGCAAAGGCGGCAGGATGAAGCTGGCGTGGCCGAGGAAGTCGCGGAACATCTCGATGGTCTTGCCGCCGAAGCTGCTGGGCAGGTCATCGGCCGAGACCCCGCCGATGAGGTATTCGGCGATCTTGCGCGGCTCCAGGCTGCGCAACCACGAGCCGACTTCCTCCACCAGCCCCAGGCCCACGGTGTTGGCGGTGATCTTGCGCTCCAGGATCCAGTCCAGGGCTTCGGGGATGGCGACGATGTCGGTCAGCAGGTTGTGCATCTCCAGCACATCGATATCCCGCTCGCGCATCTTGGTGACGAAGTCGAAGTGATCGCGCTTGGCCTGGGCCACCCACAGCACGTCGTCGAACAGCAGTTCATCGCAGTTGTTCGGGGTCAGCCGCTGATGGGCCAGGCCTGGGGAGCAAACCATGACTTTGCGCAGTTTGCCGGCTTCGGAATGGACGCCGTACTTAACTTTTTCCGTGGTCATTACTGTGATCCTCCAGAGGTAAAACAATCAGGGGGTATTGCCGGTGCAGCTATAGGGTCAGGAAGCCGTCGTAGAGTCCGTAGGCCGCCAGGGCGGCGCCCAGGAGCACGGCTGCGAAAATCAGCTTCTCTACACGGGTGAAAATCGGTTTGTGCAATTCCATCTTGGCCTTGGCGAAGAGCACCGCGCCGGGGGCGTACAGCAGGGCCGAGAGCAGCAGGTACTTGACCCCACCGGCGTACAACAGCCAGATGGCGTAGAGCAGGGCGATGCAGCCGATCACCAGGTCTTTCTTGCGCTCGGCCAGGGCCTGTTCGTAGCTTTCGCCACGTACCGCCAGGAGTACCGCGTAAGCCGCCGACCACAGGTACGGCACCAGGATCATCGAGGTGGCCAGGTAGATCAGCGACAGGTAGGTGCCCTTGGAAAACAGGGTGATGACCAGGAAGACCTGCACCATGACGTTGGTCAGCCACAGGGCGTTGGCCGGTACGTGGTTGGCGTTCTCGCGGCGCAGGAACTCCGGCATGGTGTGGTCCTTGGCGGCGGCGAACATGATCTCGGCGCACAACAGGACCCACGACAGCAGGGCTCCGAGCAGCGAGATGATCAGGCCGATGCTGATCAGCAGCGCGCCCCAGTGGCCCACCACGTGTTCCAGGACCGCGGCCATGGATGGGTTCTGCAGCTTGGCCAGTTCCGGCTGGGTCATGATCCCCAGGGACAGCACGTTCACCAGCACCAGGAACAGCAGCACGGTGATGAAGCCGATGACGGTGGCCTTGCCCACGTCGGAGCGTTTTTCCGCCCGGGAAGAGAAGATGCTCGCGCCCTCGATGCCGATGAACACCCAGACGGTGACCAGCATCATGTTGCGTACCTGGTTCATCACGCTGCCCAGGTCCGGGTTCTTCACGCCCCAGATGTCAGCGGTGAAGATGTCCAGCTTGAAGGCGAAGAGCGCGATCAGCACGAACAGCAGCAGCGGCACCACCTTGGCCACCGTGGTCACCAGGTTGATGAAGGCCGCTTCCTTGATACCGCGCAGTACCAGAAAGTGCACGGCCCAGAGCAGGACCGAGGCACCGATCACCGCCGCAGGAGTGTTGCCCTCACCGAAGATCGGGAAGAAGTAACCCAGGGTGCTGAACAACAGGACGAAGTAGCCGACGTTGCCCAACCAGGCGCTGATCCAGTAGCCCCAGGCTGAGGAGAAGCCCATGTAGTCGCCGAATCCGGCCTTGGCGTAGGCATATACACCGCCATCCAGGTCAGGTTTGCGATTGGCCAGGGTTTGAAAGACGAATGCCAATGTCAACATGCCGACTGCAGTAATTGCCCAACCAATAAGAACTGCCCCGACATCGGCGCTGGCTGCCATGTTCTGCGGCAAGGAAAAGATCCCCCCGCCAATCATGGAACCCACTACCAAGGCGACTAATGCGCCCAGTTTTAGTTTTCCGGGAGATTCAGACATTGCATGACTCCAATGCAGGAGAAGAGAGACTTCAGATTAAGTCTGTCGCCAATCCAAACTGCTGACTTGGATCAGTCAATTGCTGCATTTCGTTGTGAATGAATGACTTAAGACGTGTAGCGAGAGGTAGAATGCAGCCCTGCAAGGCCCATCCCATAAGGCTTTGATCTCCTTTCAAAGAGGCGGCTTCCATTATCGATGTCGATTGACGCTAGACCCTTTCAAAGAATATGCAAATCATCTCGCTCGCTAATTAAGGCGAGATGGGTGATGGCACTTGGCGCATACTCTTAACAAAATACTCGGTTATTCAGTGTGTTCTGGCGGGTGTTCGCGGAGTATCCGAATAAAGGATGGTTAATTGACTGTTACTATCAGAATCAATTTCCTAGAAAGTTATTTAATTGCGTCTAATTTTATCGCCAGGGCGACTCGCTGATATAAGGAGTAGGGATGTCACAACCGGCACAAAAACTTCAATTGGGTGCGCTGATCGCGTTGGTGGTGGGTTCCATGATTGGCGGGGGGATCTTTTCCTTGCCGCAGAA
>MCNG01000061.1_pt1 | contig 38463 bp, 33 predicted proteins | sample 778231 | NCBI WGS metagenome assembly MCNG01 (sample SAMN04296815, study PRJNA304217) | bioreactor metagenome | isolation source: sea sediment enriched with benzalkonium chloride | place: Turkey: polluted region of the Marmara Sea
GCGGCGCGCACGCGCACGTTCTTGCCGTCCAGTCTGGCTTCGTGGTCGATCACCGGGCTGTCCTTGGCGGCGGCGGCGGCATCGCGGGCGACACCAGCAAGGGCTTGCAGCTGGGCTCGGGCGGCTGGACCCCAGGCAGCGGCCAGACGGGCGGCAACGGCAACGGCGGCGCGGTCAACCTCAATGTCGCCAGCAACATCACGACCCAGGGCGCCTACGCCTTCGGTGTGATCGCCCAATCGATCGGCGGCGGGGGCGGGCTGGGCGGCAGCGCGGCAGGGGGCTACGCCGGCAGCACGGCAGGCGCGGGCAGCACGGGATCCGGCGGGAACGTCACGGTGGCGCAGAGCGGCACCATCGCCGCCACCGGCGCCGGCGCCACCGGCATCTTTGCGCAAAGCGCCGGTCCCCAGGGGTCTGGCCAGGTCGCGGTCACCGTCGACGGTTCGGTCGGCGGCGGCACCGGCGCGGGCGCCTATGGCGTCTGGATCGCGGGCGACCAGCAGAACACGCTGACCGTGGGTACGGCGGGCACGATCACGGCCGGCGCGGGCGGCAGCGCGGTGCGCTACGACGGCGCCGCCCTGCAGCAAGCCAAGACCGTGAGCTTACTGGCCAGCGCGCCCGGCGCCAGCCTGTCCATCCACAATGCGGGGACTGTGCTGGGCAACATCGAATGCGGCGGCGGCGCGGGCGGCATCGCCTGCAATGTCTGGAACGCCGCCAGCGGCACCCTGGGCGACGCCACGCTCTACCAGGCGAACGTCGACAACGCGGGCGTGGTCGCCATAGGCAGGTCCGGCGCCTTCGACACGCTCACGGTCGCGGGGAACTTCAACCTGCGGGCAGGCGGCCTGCTGCAGGCGGACGTGGACTTCGCCAACCTCAAATCGCCGAGCATGGTGGTGCAGGGCGATACCCGCCTGAACGGCCAGGTGTATGTCCAGCCCATCACCTTGCTGCCCGACCACGAAGTCACCGTGGCGACGCTGCAAGGCGATATGCAGGGCGCCCCCGCCGCCAAGGACAGCCCGGTGATCGACTACGAAGCCAGACTGGACGGCAAGAACGTGCGCGTGCGCGCCGCGCAGGCCGACTTCGCCGCGCCTTCCATGCAATTGGCCGCCAACCAGCGCTCGGTCGCAAGGCATCTGCAAGGCGCCTGGAACCTGGGCGGCAATGCCGACATGGCGTCCTTGTTCGCGGCGCTGGACATGGCCTCCAGGGATAGCGCGGCTACCTATTCGAACCGGCTTTCCGACCTGTCGGCTGGCGTCAGCGTGGCGCCCGCCGCGCAGATGCAGGCCAGCATGGCGCGCTTTACCGGCGCCATGATGTCATGCCCGGCGTTCCAGGGCGGCGACGCGCTGACCGGCGAGCAGGATTGCCTCTGGGGCCAGGTGTCCGGCATCAATACCAACCAGGATGGCGAGGGCGGGGTCTCCGGTTTTTCGTTCGATGGCGTCACGTACCAGTTCGGCGGCCAGCGCCAGGTCAGCCCGGGCTGGTTCCTGGGCGGATCCGTCGCCTACCAGAACAGCCACCTGAGCGGCGACGACGGACGGGTCAGCGGCAAGGGCGACAGCGGCTATGCCGGCGTGGTGGTGAAGCGCGAAACCGGACCCTGGACCCTGTCAGCGGCCCTGGGCGGCGGCTACGGCCAGTACGACATCAACCGCAGCATCCGCATCCCCGGGATGCAGAGCACGGCCGACTCGGACCTGGACGTCTATGGCGCGGCCTTGCGCCTGCGCATCGCCCGCACCTACGCCGCGGAACGCGTCTATCTGAAACCCTATGTGGACCTGGACGCGTCCTACACCCACATGCCTGGCTACGGCGAATCCCGCAACGCCCTGCATCTGGACGTGGAAAGCAGCAACCAGTTCGTCATGGCCCTGTCGCCGACGCTGGAGCTGGGCGGCAAGGTGGCGCTGAAGAACGGCGCGACCCTGCGCCCCTACATGTATGGCGGCGTGTCGTTCCTGTCCAAGGACGAATACACGGTCAAGGCGCGCTTGCAGGGCGCGCCGGCAGGCTCCGGCGCCTTCGAGACCTCGGTGCCCATGGACGATGTCATCGGCCGCGTCGGCGCGGGCCTGCAGGTATCGAACGCGGGCGGCCTGGACTTCCGGCTACAGTACGACGGGGACTTTTCGTCCCACATACAAAGCCATCGCGGCACCTTGAAGGTGATGGTGCCGTTCTGAGCGCCGCAGGCGCCTTGGCTCGGGGTGGCGCGCAATCCCGGTTCCCCGCCGGGATTTCCAATACTCCGTTTTGAGTATGGACGGCAGGGCGCGCAGCCGCTGAAATCGGACCCTGTTCCGTCGGGCGCGTCCAAGGCGCGCCCTGCGGGCGGAACCCGCCTTGCGGATCGCACGTACTTCGAAGGGAGCAGGCAATGGTGCAAAGGCGTCAGCTCATCATCGCGGCCACCGCGGCATGCATATCCCGCCCGGCGCTTGCCGCGTCTGTCGATATAGACCATACGAGCAGAATCGTGCCAGTAGACCAGGGCCTGTCGAATCTGTGCTGGCTCGCGTCCGCGGCCATGCTGATGTCGGCAACGCGGGGAGTGCCCGTCACGATGGCGCAACTCGCCGGCGAACTCGGCGGCATGTGGAAGCCCATGTACGACACGAAATCCGCCATCACCGCCGATCGCGTGGTTCCTTTCGCCGCCGCCTTGAAGGTCCGCACGGATGGCCTGAAGTCCATGACGGCCGATGCATGGAGCAGTTTGCTCAGTCCGGGGCCGATCTTGCTTTTGGGCTATTCAAGCAACGCCCAGATGGGCCATGCCATCGTCCTGTCGGGACTCAAGGGTGACACGGCGGACTTCCAGGGCCTGAGCGCGCGGGTTGTCGACCCGAATGGCGGCAAGGCCTACACCACGTCCTTCAAGAATCTCGTGGCCTTCTACGAAGGAGCGGCTTTGGCTGGCATTCCGCAGTTGATGTACGCCTGAGGCCCAAGCGTCGCAGCGGCGGCGCCGCCAGCTCGATACTGCGAACGGTTCTTGGTATCATTTAGCCCAATTGGCCGCCATTGCTTGGTCTGGGCGGACCGCTATTTCGTGTCATCGCGCTGCCTATCGGGGCGTTCGAGCATGCCCAACCCCCTACAGCCGCTCCAGCTACTCTGCGAAACCCATTACGACTGGCTCTGCCAATGGTGGCGGCATCGCCTCGGCCATGGCGATGAGGCAGCGGACTTCGCGCACGACACCTTTCTGCGCGTGCTGCGCCATCCCGAGGAAGCCAGCACGCTGCGCCAGCCCAGGGCCTATCTGACGACCATCGCCCGCGGGCTGCTCAATGATCACTGGCGCCGCCGCTCGCTGGAACGCGCCTGGCTGGAGGCCATGGCCGCGCTGCCGCCTGAATTGGCAGCCTCGCCCGAAATGCTGCTGGGCGTACAGCAGGCGCTGCAACAGCTGGACCGCATGCTCGGCAATCTGGCGCCGCAGGCGCGCGAGGTATTCGTCCTGTCGCAACTGGAAGGGCTCACCTACGTCGAGATCGCCGCCCGTACCGGCTTGAGCGACCGCACGGTAAAGCGCTACATGGCCCAAGGCTTCGAAATCTGCCTGACCATGCTGGAGTCCTGATCCATGGCCGCCGCCGACTCCACGCCGCTGGACGCCTCGGTCATCCGGGAGGCCGCGCGCTGGCTTGTGCGCCTGCACTCCGGCGAGGCCGGACCGGCGGACCATGCCGCCTTCGAACGCTGGCGCCACGGCCATCCCGAGCGCGAACTCGCCTGGCAGCGCGCCCAGCGCCTGATGCAGCAATTCGACACGGTCCCGGCCTCGCTGGGCGTGCCGCTCCTGACGCGCCCGCCGCAGGTCAGCCGGCGCACGGTGCTGCGCACGCTGGCGGCGCTGGGACTTGCCGCGCCCGCCGCCTTGCTGGCCTATCGCATGTATGGCCAGCCGGCGGGCGCCTATCACACGGCGGTGGGCGAAAACCAGGACCTGCGCCTGGCCGATGGCAGCCAGGTCCACCTGAACACCGATACCGCGATGGATGTGCGCTACTCCGACGCGGCGCGTCTGCTGCAACTGCGCGGCGGCGAAATCTATGTGCGCACGGCCGCCGACCGGGCAGGCACGGCGCGGCCCTTCATCGTCGAAACTCCCCAGGGCCGCATGCGCGCGCTGGGCACCCGTTTCGTGGTCCGGCAATGGGATGACGGCGATGCCTTGACCGAACTCGTCGTGCTGGAACACCGCGTGGCGGTCAGATTGGGGGCCGGGGAGCCGGAGCGGATCTTCAGCGCCGGAGAATCCGTGCGCTTCACGTCCCGCGCCTTCCTGCCCGGTGCGCCCGCGAAGTCGGACACGCCCGGATGGACGCGCGGCGTGATCGAAGCCGACAACATGCGCCTGGACTCGCTGCTGGCCGAGGTCTCGCGTTACCGGCGCGGCGTGGTGCGCTGCGATCCCGCGGTGGGCGGCCTGCGCGTATCCGGCGTGTTCCGCCTGCAAGACACCGACGCGTTGCTTGCCATCGTCGCCCGGACGCTGGATCTGCGTGTCGTGGCGCGCACCTCGTACTGGGTCACGCTGACGCGCTGAAACCGCGCCAGGCCATGAAGTTTCACCTGCTTACAACTCTGCCATCCCACGCCTGTCCCTTTTGCCAGCGCTCATTCGGCATACCGCGAATTGACGACCTGTAGGGATGTGACCAAGTGGCAGCCGAAGACTATACCCAACCCCGTGTCCTGCGATTGGCTGGATTGACGCTGAGCCTGGCGGCTGTGTTTGCCGCCGCGCCGCCTGCGGCAGCCCAAAGCGCGGCGCCCGCTGCCGTGCATGACTATCACATTCCGGCGGGACCGCTGGACCAGGCGCTCTCCGCCTTCGCCAGGGCGGGCGGCATCACGGTTTCGTTCCGGCCCGAGGACACGGGCGGGCTGCGAACCCAGGGCCTGGATGGCAGCTACGGCGTGGCGTCCGGCCTGGCCCAACTGCTGTCCGGCACCGGCCTGGTGGCGGTGGAGCAGGGCGGTCAGGGTTATGTGGTGCGCGCGCCCGCTCCCGCGGCCAAGGCCGCGCCGGCCGGCAACGCCAACACGCTGGAATCAATTCAGGTCAGCGGCGACTGGCTGGGCACTGGTCTGGAAAACAGCGTGCAGACCTTCGGCGGCGCACGCACGCTGGTCAAGCGCGACGAAATCCAGAACAGCGGCGCCACCAGCGTGGCCGACGTGCTGCGCCGCGTGCCGGGCGTGCAGATCAGCGGCAGCACCAGCGCCAGCGGCAGCTCGGTCGGCCTGCACGTCGGCATCCGCGGCCTGAATCCGCGCAACTCGTTCCGCACCACCATGCTGCTGGACGGCATCCCCATGGCCATGGCCCCTTACGGCCAGCCGAACCTGGTGATGTCGCCGACCAGCCTGGGCAACATCGAGGCCATCGACGTGGTGCGCGGCGGCGGCGCGGTGCGCTACGGCCCGCAAAACGTGGGCGGCGTGATCAACTTCAAGACCCGCTCGATTCCCACCACCAGCGGACTCACCGCCGAGGCCTCCGCCCGCTACAACATTTTCAGCCAGGGCGGCACCAACACCCAGTACACCGGTTTCATGGGCACGCAGTTCGAAAACGGACTGGGCGTGGCGCTGATGTATTCCGGCATGGACGGCGAGCAATGGCGCGACGCCAGCCATGACCGCTATAACGACGTGGCGCTGAAGTGGCGCTTCGAGCTGACCCCGACTTCGGAGATCTACGGCAAGTTCGCCCACTACGACGTCAAATCGATGACGCCCGGAGGCCTGACGGTGGCGCAGTACCGCGACGACCCGTTCCAGAACACCCATCCCACCGATTACTGGAAAGGGCAGCGCGATCAGGTCGACATCGGGTACCTGAACTCGATCTCGGACACCCAGGAGTTCGAGGCCCGGGTCTATCACTACGACAGCTCGCGCCAGAGTTCGCTCATCAATACCGCAACCGGCCGCAACGACTATCAGCCGCGCAACAACCAGGTGCTGGGCATAGAGCCGCGCTACACGCAGCGCCTGGAATGGGGCCCGACCACGCACGACGTGACCATCGGCTACCGCTACATCCACGAAACCGGCCAGGACCGGCGCTATTCCGAATCCCTGGCCACGGGCCAACGCATCGGCGCGGCCCAGGTCTTCGACAACGAAACCGAGGCGCACTCCATCTACCTGGACGACCGCATCGCCTACGGCAAATGGCGCGTGACGCCCGGCGTGCGCTATGAACACATCCGCACCAATCGCCAGCCCAGCGGCACCGCCAACGACACGCCGTTCGACCTGCGCAACAGCCGCGGCCTGCCGTCGCTGAACGTCGCCTATCTGGTCGACGACGCCTTGACGCTCTATACCAACTACAACACCTCGTTCGGCGCGGTGCAGTACACGCAGCTGAACTCGATGTCGGCGTCCAACCCCCTCAGCCCCGAAGTCGCCAAGACCATCGAAGCCGGCCTGCGCTACTCGGGCGAGCAGACCCATACCGAATTCACCGTCTTCAACCTGAAGTTCGACAACCAGATCCTGTCGATACCCGGCACCAACCCGGCCGTCTTCCGCAACCTGGGCGCCACCACCCACAACGGCGTTGAATTCGCCATCGACTACGACTTCGACAAATCCGGGCCGCTCGCCGGACTGAACCTCTACGCCAACTACACCTACGTGCGCGCCATCCAGAAATCCGGCGAATTCGAAGGCAAGGACGTGCCGTTCTATTCTCGCCAGACCGGCACGCTGGGCGGACGCTACATCCGCAACAACTGGACCTTCAACCTGTACACCACGGCGCAGAGCGGCCAGTACTCGGACACGGCCAACACCGAAGAGGAAAACGCCGCCGCCAGCAACGGCCGCGTGCCCGGCTTCAGCGTCTGGAACACGCAGCTCAGCTACAAGCTGCCGCAATGGAAGGGCAGCGAATTGGCCGTGGGCGTGAACAACCTGTTTGACCGCCGCTACTACACCCGCAACGTCGACACCAACGGCGGCCGCATGGTCGGCGCGCCGCGCATGGTCTACGTGCAGGCGCGCCTGGCCTACTGATGCCCAGGCGCATCTGGCTGCTGTGCCACCGCTGGGTGGCGCTGGGCCTGGGCGGGATCCTGATCCTGTCCGGGCTGACAGGCGCGTTCCTTGTGGCCGCGCGGCCCCTGGACAAGCTGCTGCATCCGGAGTTCTTCCTGGCCGACAGCGCAGGCGTCGGCCCGCCCGCATCGTTCGAATCCATGCGCCACAATCTGGCCGCCGAGTTCGGCCCGCAAGCCTCGTACACCTTCCGCCCGCCGCGCGAATCCGGCGAAACCATGCAGGTCAGGGTGAGGGCGCCGGGCGCCTGGGACGGCACGATCTATCTCGATCCGGCCAGCGGCCGGGAGCAGGGCAGAAGAGGGGAGGACGATGGCATCGTCGCCCTGGTCTACAAGCTGCACAGCGCCCTGATGCTGGATCGCACGGGCAAGGCCGTGCTGGCCTGGGCCGCGTTGGCCTATCTGGTCCTGACGGTGTCAGGACTGATCGCATGGTGGCCGCGCAGATGGCCGCCGTCCTTGCGCATGGTGTTCAACAAGGGCGCGTTGCGCGCCTTGTTCGACGTGCACCGCAACGGCGGCGCCATCCTGGCGCTGCTGCTGGCGGTGTGCATGGCCAGCGGCGCCTATCTGGCATGGCGTCCGATAGGCGGCTGGATCACGCTGGCCAGCGGCCAGACCCCGGTCGTGGCGCCCAAGCTGCCGGCGCGGCCCGCGGGCGCCATCCCGCCACGTTCCCTGGACGACCTGGCCGCAACCGCACTGGCTGCATTTCCGGACGGCGCGATCGGCTACCTGCTATACACGCCGCGCACGGATCGCCCCTTGGCCATCCGCATGCGCGTGCCCGACGATCCCCACCCCAACGGCAGATCCACCGTCTGGCTGGACCCGCGCGACGGCAAAGTGCTGGCGGCGCAGCGCTGGAACGAACTCGATCCCGGCGCGCGGATCAACTCCGTGCTGTATCCGCTGCACACAGGAGAGCTGGGCGGCGCTGCGGGAGAAATCGTGGTGGCGCTGCTGGGCCTGGGCTTGGGCGCCTTGGGCATCAGCGGCATCTGGCTCTGGTGGAGCCGGCGCTCATTGAGACGACGGCAAGCCGTCAAACAAGCGTTACCGGCCGCACCCAAGCCATAGCCTCGGCCCCATTCGGGCGGCGGGCCGATAGCCATTTCTCCAATTGCCACTGCGCATACCCAGGCTTATCCTAGCGGCGGCACCTTCCACGTGCCCCGCTTGAAGGTTGGCAAGATGGAAACAGCACAAAATTCTCCCGGATTCCTTTTTCTCAAGCGTCTGAAAAGCGGTAGCGCATGGCTGCACATGTGCATCAGGCACCGCGAGACGGCCAGCTATCTGATGGACGAGGTCGCGCTGGAAGACCTGGTCGTGGAGGCGCTGGTCAAAGAAGATACGCGTTCGCGCATGAGGGCGCGGGACGGCGGGATCATGGTGCTCCTGAAGGTCATGCGGCCCCAAGGCGACGGCGCCGCGAGACCCGAAGACATGGTTTCGATACGCCTGTGGATTACCGCCAATACCATCGTCAGTACACGCGAGGCCGACGTCGATCCGATCATGGAGATCGCCGCGCGCCTGGATGCCGGCTCAGGACCGGCTACGCCCGGCACATTCCTGGCCGACCTGGTTGACGTTCATTTGAACCAGATCGAGCAGCAGATCGAGCGGTTGGAAGACGATACCGACCGGATCGCAGCATTGGCCGCCGCACACAAGCTGGAAGCCGTCTGCAACCCCATGGCCGAAACCACCATGCGGATCAGCGGCTTTCTGCGCCATCTCGGGCCGCAGCGAGCGGTACTCGAAACGCTGTGCGCACAAGGAGATACCGTTCTGGATGACCGCGACCGCATGCGTTTGGACGACTCGCTCGACCGGCTTCTGCGCTTCCTCGAGACGCTACAGAGTCTGCGCGAACGGATCGACATACTGAACACCCAGGTCACCCGCATCCAGGACCGGCGATTGAGCAAATCGTCCCACACCCTGGTCGCCGTGGCGACGATATTCCTGCCGCTCGGCTTCCTGACCGGACTGTTCGGGGTCAATCTCGCAGGAATCCCCATGGCCACGGATACGCTCGGCTTTTGGGTGCTGGCGGCAGTCTGCGCAATCCTGGCCGGACTGCTCATGGCATTCTTGCGCTGGAAAAAAATGCTCTGAGCCGCGCATCATGTATCGCGAGGAAATCGGCGGTTCAGCAGCCTAGTTGACGGGCAATCCAGACCATCCATGGATTCCCACGTAAATGCCGACGGCAATGATCAGCAGACTCGATAGGTAGGGAGCCCGCCGGGCGACTGCGCTGAACCAGGGAGCGCGCCGAGTAACGTGCCGCACGCTCAGCGCCGCAACCGCCCCAACCGTAACCAGGGTAAGGGCCAGCCCGATCGAGAAGCACAACACCAGCACAGCCCCCAGGGTGAACTCCTTCAACTGCAAACACAGGAGCAGCACGGTGATGGCCGCCGGGCAGGGGATAAGGCCTCCCGTAAGCCCGAACAGGGCGATCTGCCAGTTGGTCACGTTCCGGTTCGCGAATCGCCGCCGGATGTCGTTGGCGTGCGCCAACTGGTGGGCGTCCTGATAACCCTCGCCGGCGACGTCCAATCCGCGCAGTTCTTCGTGAATGTGATCGTGCTGGCGGCTATCTGGCTCCAGGAACGCGACGTCATAGCTATGGACGTGGCCACCGTGAGTCAACGCCAGGCGCGCCATGAACTCATGAGGTTCCGGTATCTGTTCCAGCGACTCCAGGTAGCCATCCTTCTGCGCGAACTGGAACACTTGCTGACGGCCATCGGTTCGTTCGGTTGTCAGCGTGGCATCCTCTGCCCGCCAGTGGCTCCCTCGCAGGTTGGTCAGACGCCACCGAGGAGGTACGCCGTCCTCGAACACTTCGAGTGCGACGCGGCCATGCCCGGTGTCGATCTCGTGCCGCTCCAGGCCATGGCTGTGCCCCTCATGTTCATGATGGTGATGGGAATGGCCGTGCGCCTCGCCATGCTGTTCGCGCCAGGTTCTCCAGAACATCCAGGCCGCGATCAGCACGATGATCGCGCCGGAAGCCAGCTGGAAGTAGGGTTCCAACTCCTCGGCCGCCACGCCTCGCCATAGGTACATGCCGCCCAGACCGATGCCCCACACGATCAATGTGTGCGAAATGGTCGCGGTAACCCCCAACAGGACCGCCTGCCATACCGTCCCTCGGATCGCGACGATAAAGGCCGCCATCATTGTTTTGGAGTGACCTGGCTCGAGGCCGTGCAGGGCGCCCAGCAGGATGGCGCTGGGAATGAACAGCCAGGCGTGCGAAGCGCCCTGAGCTATCAGCTCGGAAAACGACAGCATGGAAGAAAAGCCCTTACAGGTACTTGGTGATTTCTTTGAATTCGTCGATGGTGCGCTGCTTGTCCGCGTCCAGATCGCCTACAGCGTCTTGCAGGCAATGATCGATGTGGTCCTGGATAAGGACCTTCTTGGCCTGCGATATCGCCTTCTCGACGGCATGCAGCTGCTGGGCCAGTTCAAGGCAGGAGCGGTGCTCCTCCATCATTTGAAGAATGCTGCGCAGGTGGCCTTCCGCTCGTTTGAGACGCTTGGCGACGGCATCGTGATGGTGGTGCGGATCAGGTTTCATCATGCGCACATCATATCCCCCCTGGGAGGATATGGAGGTGAATGCCACGCGAGCAGCCCGGGATCTATTGAGTTTCTGAAAATTGAAGAGTACGCTACATAAAAGTAGATATCTCTACATTTTTATTACTGGATCTACAGATGAGCTGGTTGGCCCTGATTCTTTCAATGCCCACCGAGAACGCGACGGCACGCATGCGTGCCTGGCGCGCGCTGAAATCAAGTGGCGCCGCCGTGTTGCGCGATGGCGTCTATCTCTTGCCGTCACTGGACCGCACCCGGGAAACCCTGAGTGCGATCGCGCACGATGTGCAAGAGAGCGGGGGCACGGCCTACCTGGCCGACACCGAGTTTGCGGGTGACGACTCCATACGGCTCAAAGAGCTTTTCGACCGCTCGGCAGACTACGGCGAACTGATGAAAAGCATCGAGCCAGTTCAGGCAGCTCTGTCCCCTGATACCGTCATGGATACGTTGAAGCAGTTGCGCAAGCTCCGAAAGACCTACGCGCAACTGGTCGACATCGACTTCTTTCCAGGAGAAGCGCAGCGCCAGGCCGATGCGGCGTTGCTTGAACTCGAGGAGGGCGCTAATCGCGCGCTCTCCCCGGACGAACCCCATGCCGTCGATGGAGCCATCGTCCAACTCCTTGTCGACGACTACCAGGGTCGAACCTGGGCGACACGCGCACGTCCTTGGGTGGACCGGCTAGCGAGCGCCTGGCTGATTCGGCGCCGCATCGACGAGAATGCTCGCATCCTGTGGCTCGCTTCGCCTGGAGAATGCCCGGACAACGCTCTGGGGTTCGACTTCGATGGCGCGAGGTTTTCCCATGTTGGGGCAAAGGTAACGTTCGAAAACCTGGCCACCGCCTTCGGTCTGCAAAGCAGAGGCATGGACCGGCTCGGTGCCATCGTTCACTTCCTGGACGTCGGCGGCGTGCAGCCTCCAGAGGCCGCGGGGGTGGAACAGGTCCTGGCTGGCCTGCGGGCAACGATTGCCGACGACGACCAGCTCCTGGCGCTCGCCAGCGGCGTCTTCGATGGGCTCCTGGCCAGCTTCGAGAAGGAGGGCAAGTCATGAGCACGCAAATCCGGGACACTGCCATCCCGACCGGCGAGCCCGATGACAAGCCGCTCGGGCGACCTCAACTGGTCACCTTCCGGCAGGCGTTTTGGTTCTGGTTCAAACTGGGGTTCATCAGTTTCGGTGGCCCGGCAGGGCAAATTGCCATCATGCACACTGAACTGGTGGAGCGCCGACGGTGGATCAGTGAACGACGCTTCCTGCATGCCCTCAACTACTGCATGCTGCTGCCCGGGCCAGAGGCGCAGCAACTCGCAACCTACATCGGATGGCTGCTGCATCGGACGTGGGGCGGGGTAGTCGCCGGCGGGCTGTTTGTCCTGCCGTCGCTGTTCATCCTGATCGGCCTGTCTTGGGTCTACGTCGCCTGGGGCGATGTGCCCGTAATCGCCGGCCTGTTCTATGGCATCAAACCGGCAGTGACCGCCATCGTCCTGCACGCCGCCCATCGCATAGGGTCGCGCGCGCTGAAGAACCCTGTTCTCTGGAGCATTGCAGCCGCGGCGTTCGTTGCAATCTTCGCGATGGAATTGCCGTTCCCTCTGATTGTCGCAAGCGCGGCATTGATCGGCTTCCTTGGAGGCAAGAGATGGCCCGAGTGCTTCCAGGTTGGCTCGCGCCACGGGTCGAATTCGCAAGGCTACGGCCCGGCATTGATTGACGACGACACCCCCTCGCCAACCCACGCCCGCTTTCGCTGGAGCCGCTTGATCTGGATCGTTGCTGCCGGCGTGGCGCTCTGGGCCGCGCCAATGGCAATACTCTCGGCAGTTTATGGATGGCAGGGCGCGTACACCCAGATGGGGTGGTTCTTCACCAAGGCCGCCTACCTGACATTCGGCGGCGCATATGCGGTGCTGCCATACATCTACCAAGGTGCCGTCGATCATTACGGATGGTTGACGCCCATACAGATGATCGATGGCCTGGCTCTCGGTGAGACCACGCCGGGCCCCTTGATCATGGTGGTGGCTTTCGTCGGATTCGTAGGCGGATATGCGCATGGCCTGCTTGGCCCGGAGCACCTGTTCGTGGCAGGAGCGCTGGCGGCCGCCGTCGTCACCTGGTTCACCTTCCTGCCGTCGTTTCTGTTCATCCTGGCAGGCGGCCCGCTGGTTGAAGCCACCAAGGAAGACCTGAAATTCACCGCGCCGCTCACCGCCATCACCGCGGCGGTGGTCGGCGTCATCCTCAACCTGGCGGTATTTTTTGGCTATCACGTCCTGTGGCCGGCAGGCCTGGCAGGGCGGTTCGACCTGGGCTCGGCGCTGATCGCGCTGGGAGCTGCCATCGCATTGTTCAGATTCAAGCGCGGTGTCATCGAGGTCATTGCGGCCTGCGCCGTCATTGGCCTTATCGTGAAACTCACCCTATGAGGTGGCGCCATGAAGTGGATCACGAGGGAACACCCAAAGATCGACCGTATCGCGTGTCCGTGGCTGATCAGCCGGCACATCGATAAAGACCCCGAGTTCCTGTTTGTCGAGGCCGACCGCGTGCTGAGCGAAGCCGGCGCGACGGGAGCCATTCCTTACGACGTGCCGGGCGTCGCGCTGACACATGTCGGGGAGAGATGCAGCTTCGATGCTTTCCTTGACCAATATGCGCTGCAGGATCCCAGTCTGAGGAGTTTGGCCGTGATTGTGCGCGGCGCCGACACCAACAGGCTGGATCTTGCGCCGCAATGCGCCGGACTCCTGGCCGTATCGCTGGGCCTGTCGCGGAACTTTCCCGACGACCAGGAAATGCTCAAGCATGGCTTGGTGATCTATGACGCGCTCTATGCCTGGTGCCGTCACGTTCGCGGCGAAACGCACGCGTGGAACTATGCATCGCCAGGCAGGCTGATCGCCTAGCGGTCGCCTCGTACGTCGAAAGGGAGCCCCGCCATGGAATTGACGCCAAAACCGCTACCCGTGGATCCCGGCCAGATTGCCGGGCTCAGCAGCAATCTCATACGCAGCCACTACCAAAACAACTATCTCGGCGCTCTATCGCGCCTGAACACCATCAGACGGGCCCTGGAGAACGGGGATCGCGCGAATACGCCAGGATTTGCGCTGGTCGGCGCAAAGCGAGAAGAGTTGCTCGCGGCGAATTCGGTGTTCCTCCATGAAGCCTATTTTGACGCGCTGGGCGGCGATGGATCGCTCCCGGCCGGAGGACTGTCGGTAGCGATTGAACGCGACTTCGGTTCATTCGAAAACTGGCTTGCCGAGTTCACTTCGCTGGCGAAGGCCATGGGCGGCGGCTCGGGCTGGGCAATTCTGGCGTGGTCCGCGCGGGAAGCCAGATTGCTCAATCACTGGGCGGGTGATCACACCCAATTGCTTGCAGGGGCCTCCATGCTGCTCGCGCTTGATATGTATGAGCACGCCTATCACATGGACTTCGGCGCGAAGGCATCCGCCTACGTCGACGCCTTCATGACTCAAATCCACTGGGAAGTCGTCGCTTCGGCCTATGCCTGCGCAATAGGCGCGGCCAGCGCGGGATTGGGAATCCACCCCCGCGAAGCGGCCAGCGAGAGCAGGGCGGTGATGCTGGACGTTCGCCGCCGTCCAGTCTTCGAGCTAGCGCATGAACAGATCCCCGGATCGGACTGGCGGGATCCCGCCCTGGCCTCCACTTGGCAACATGAGCTCGAAGAAGCCCGGCCAGTAGTTGTTTACTGCGCCAAAGGACATGAAGTCAGTCAGGGGCTGGCGCTGACCCTGAGGGCCAACGGGGTGGGCGCGCAGTTTCTCATCGGCGGAATCGAGGCCTGGCGGGAAGCAGGCCTGCCGCTGGCAGGCAAGGCGCAAGGTGCGTTCCCATGAAGCATGGCTATGGCCCATTGGACACAATCGCTTGAATAGGTACCATGTCCGAACCGTTGGCCGTCGCCCCTGCGTTAGCCAAACCGACCGCCAATACAAGGCAACCAATTGAAGGAAGTCCCTCATGAAAACCAGCGCCCGCAATCAGTTTTCTGGCGAAGTCACAACCGTCACGCGAGGCTCGGTCAACGACGAAGTCGTGCTGCGCACCACCGGCGGCCTGGAGATCGTAGCGATCATCACCCATAACAGCTCGCTCTCCCTGGAGCTCTCCAAGGGCAAGACAGCCACGGCGCTGGTCAAGGCATCGTCGGTCCTTCTCATGGTCGATGTCTCGGCGACGCAAGTATCCGCCCGCAATTGCATCACAGGCGTGGTCAAGGCCATTGAGAAAGGCGCGGTCAACAGCGAAGTCATCGTGCAGGCCGGCGGCGGCGCCGAGATCGCGTCCATCATCACCAACGCCAGCGTGGAACGACTCAATTTGACCGTCGGCAAGCCAGCCAGCGCGGTATTCAAGGCATCTAGCGTCATCATCGCGGTAGGCGCCTGAAGCCAGACGAGCCATCCCGTCCGGGGCGCCTGGACCGGACTCTCCGCCATACGATTACTGCTTCACCCGATAAGAATCAGCACGCATGCGAGATAGAACAATGCAAATTGCCATTGCATCCGACCACGCGGGATACGAACTGAAGGAAAAGTTGAAGAAGGCGTTTGACGCTGTGGATTGGCTCGATCTGGGTACGAATAGCGAAGACTCAGTGGACTATCCCGATTTCGGCTTTGCGATGGGCGAGGTGATCACGACAGGAGCAGCGCGGCAAGGAATCGTGATTTGCGGGTCGGGCATAGGCATCTCAATGGCCGCCAATAGATTCCCAGCCGTCAGAGCCGCGCTCTGCGCCAACGCCACCATGGCGCGTCTCGGACGCCAGCACAACGACGCGAATGTGCTGGCGCTCGGCAGCAGAATCGTGGGATTCGAGGTGGCATGCGACTGCGTCAGGGCATTCCTGAACACGCAGTTTGAAGGCGGGCGTCATCAACGACGGGTTGACTGCCTCGGCAAGCTGAAAGTGCTATCCGCATGAGGGGACGGTTTCCTCTTTAGGGGCCAATCTTTCACTTTACATAATACACATTATGCGTATATTAAGTAGGCCAAGCCAGGTCACCCCATAGACGCTGATCACGCCGCTGCCGACCGAGAGACTAAACCTTGCGTCCCGCCCGGGACTCCTCTAAAACGTAGCCGTATCATCATCAGGGAAACGATCTTGCGAGTTTCAACCCTGCGCCATATCCGCCTGTACCTGCCGCTGATACTCCTCGTATTGATGCTGGGTTTCCCTCCGGCCTCATCCGCGGCGCTACCCAGCCTGACCGGATCGACTGCCGCCAAACCCGTCGACCGCGCACAGCTGAACCAGTCGCTGGATCAGGTCATCCAGACGCTGGAAAACGACAAGCAACGCGCCGACCTCCTGGGCCAGTTGAAGCAACTGCGCGATGCCACCAAGCCAGGCGCGGAGAACGAAAAGGACGGCATCCTCGCCCTCATCCGCGACACCGCTGAAAGCCTGGAAAGACGCCTGGACGGCCCCGAAGGCGCCTTGACCCGCTGGAGCATGCTGTACCGGCAGGCGCGCGCCGAACTCGCCACCGGCTTGCCCGCATGGCGCGAGTGGCCCACGCTGATAGCCGATTTCCTGGTCGTTCTGGCGATCTGGGCCGGCCTGGCCCTGGCGCTGCGCTGGATAGGCCGGCGCCTCGAGCGCCGTCGGGCGCCGGCGGACACGGCGCCCGGCCGTCCGAAGACCCGCCAGCTGCTCTGGCTGGCGGCGCGGCAGTTGGCGCCCTGGGCCATCGCCTTCGTGATCATGCTCTCCCTTTCCGTCCTGACGCCGGACTCCGTGGGCCGGCTCGGGGCCCTGGTGCTGGCCTACGTGTTGCTTGCAGGCGCCTTGTTCTCTTCGCTCTGTCTGATCGCCCTGACCCTGCTGGACGGCCCGCACCGCGGCCGGGCGCTGGACATCCTGCAGCGGCGCGCGGCCTTGCCGCTCTGGCTGATAGGCAGCCTGGCCGCCCTGGGCGACGCCTTGCACGATCCCGAGATAACCAGCGTGTTCGGACTCGGCATCGCGCAATTCGCCGGCCTGCTCGCCAACGTGGCCGCCGCGACGCTGAGCGCGCTGTTCATCCTGCGGTTCCGCCGCCCCGTCACGCACCTGATCCGCAACCAGCCCAGAGAGCGCCGCGCCAAGCGCCAAGGACTGCACAAGCTGTTGCGGCTGATCGGGCCGCTGTGGTTCATCCCATTCCTCATCCTGGTGGGGATCTCGCTGTTCACCACCCTCTTCACCGCCGACGACAGCGATCAGGTGATACGCCGCGCCCTGCTCTGCGCGCTGGTGGCAATCGCGGGCATGACCGTCAGCGGCATCATCCGCCGCGCCTACCTGAGTTCCAGCCGTGCCGCCAATCGGCGCACGGCCTACCTGGGACAGCTCAGATACTTCGGCTACACCTTGCTCTGGGTTGCCAACCTGCTGGTGTTCCTGGAAATCGGCCTGCGCGTGCTGGGCATGTCCCTGATCGAGCTCATGGAAAGCAGCGGATCGGCGATCGGTCCCAAGGTGGCGAGCTTCGTCGGCACCCTGCTGGTGGCCTGGCTGATATGGATACTCACGGACACCGCGCTGCAGCACGCCCTGGGCACCAGCGGCAAGAACCGGGCCAACGTCCGCGCGCTGACCATGCTGCCGCTGATCCGCAACGTCCTGCTCGCCACTATTTTCGTGATTGCCGTGATCGTCGCGCTGGCCAACATGGGCATGAACGTCACCCCGCTGCTGGCCGGCGCCGGCGTCATCGGCCTGGCCATCGGCTTCGGCGCGCAATCTCTGGTGGCCGACCTGATCACGGGCTTGTTCATCATCATCGAGAACTCCCTTTCCATCGACGACTATGTGGACGTGGGCAATCACCTTGGGTTTGTCGAGGGCCTGACCATACGCACCGTGCGCCTGCGGGACCTGGATGGCGTGGTGCACACGATTCCGTTCAGCGAGATCAAGACCATCAAGAATTACTCGCGCGAGTTCGGCTACGCCATGTTCCGCTGGCCGGTGCCGGCCACCATGCCGATCGACGACGCCGTGGCGCTGGTCCGCGAGGTAGCCATGGAGCTGCGCACCGATCCGGCGATCTATCCCTTCCTGTGGTCCCCCATCGAACAGCAAGGAGTCGAAAGCTTCGACAACGGCCAGGCCATCCTGCGTTTCCGCTTCAAGACCGCGCCGCTGCGGCAATGGGAAGTCCAGCGCGCCTTCAACCTGCGCCTGCGGCGCCGGCTGGACCAGGCCGGACTGGAACCTTCCATGCCGCGCATGAACGTGCAACTGTCCAGGGCGCGTCCGCCCAAGGGCCCGGCCGCGGCTTCGGACCAGAGCGCATGACGCCCTTCCCTTACCCTCCTGCGTCCAGGCGCTGCTTGAGCCGGACGCTAGCTCCGGTTTCATAGCCCGGCCACGGGGCGAAAGCCTCGCGATAATGCTGGCCGAATAGCACCGAGGTCGGACACCTGTATTCTGCCGCGCCCTCTTCCAGCCGGACCAGCAAGGTATCGCCCACGCACTCCAGTCCTTCGTCGGCCAATTCGGGCCGGACATTGCGCGCCATCGCGGAATCACGGAAAAAATACGCGTGGTCCAAAACAGCCAGGCAAACATACAGGCCGGCAATCGCCGTCACCCACAACGCCCCGGTCCTGAAAGCGGTGGCGCCGCGCGATCGGTCGGGCAGTTTCCGCAAGGGATTCGAAGCGATCAGGAGCATCATGCTCAACAGCCCGGACGCGAAGTATGCCGCAGGCGACCAGTTCTGCGTCTCCGTATACGGCTCGGTCCAAGCAACCGGGCCGACCACCTCGGTGCCGAGCAGCAGGCCAAGCATAGCCGCGCAACCCGCCGCCGCGTGGCCGCTTCCCAAAAGCGCCGAGCGGCGATCAAGCGGTTCGGTCGCCCAACGCAGGGCCGTGGCAAGGTTCGCGTAGATCAGCAAGTAGCTAGCGGCCAGAAACAGCATCGTCGTCACAGAAAATCACGCAACCCTCTTTCATCATCGCGGCCCTAGTCCATGTGCATGCGAGACCGCAGCCCTCGATTCAGCGCATCGACCATCCAAAGCAAGCCGCCCCGCCAGAAGCCGTGCACGCGCGCCTGATGCTGCCGGTAGAGCATCGCATGGCTGATTTGCGCCAGCCTGCCGCGGAACGTAGCGCCTTTGAAGAACCCGAATTTTCCCAACGACCCGTAGGCGTCGTAGTCGGCCAGCGAGACCAGGGCCCCGAAGTTCTGATACTCGAATGGCCTGGCCTCCCCGCGCTTGGACAGCGCGCGCGGCAAATGCCGGGCCAGGTATCGCGCCTGCTGGCTCGCTACCTGCGCGGTGGGGGGCAACGGGAGGCCCGACTCGCCGGACGTATGGCTGGCGCAATCTCCCATGGCGTAGATGCGTTCATCCAGCGTGGTCTGCAGCGTGGATATCACCCGCAAGCGGTTGGCCATATCGGTTTCAAGCCCGGCGATTCCCTGCAGAAAGTCTGCCGCCTTCACGCCGGCAGCCCATACTTTCAGGGAGGCCGGGACTTCCCTGCCATCGTCCAGGCTGAAGCCGCCGGCGTGCGCCGCCCTCACCCGCGCGTTCTGCAACACGGTTACGCCCAACGACGCCAGCCGTTCGGCGGCCATCGCTGAAATATCCTGCGGAAAGGCGGGCAGCAAACGCGGGCCGCTATCGACCAGCGTGATCGAAATGCGCTTGACCATTCCCCGCGCGCCGTAACTTTCCGCGATCCGTGCAAGCTGCACCAGTTCCGCCGCCAGCTCCACTCCCGTCGCGCCGCCGCCCACGATGGCGATATCGAGCCTCTTATCCTGCGCCAGGCACTCCAGCATGCAGCAGCCCAATTCACGATTGAACGCGTTCGCTTGATCCAGGGAGTCGATCTTCCAGCAGTGCTCCGCAACCCCAGGCGTGCCAAAATCCCGCGCCTGACTGCCCACAGCAAGTACCAGCGTGTCGTACGGGACGGCGAGCGCTGGAACCAGTACACGGCCATCGTGACCTGAGACAGGGCCCAGCAACACTTCGCGTGCGCCCCGGTCCAATCCCTGCATTTCGCCAGGCTGGAACATGAAGCCAGCGCTTGCCGCATGAGCGATGAATGATGTCTGCTGCTGCGAAACATCGCGCGTTCCCGCCGCAATGGTGTGCAGCATCGGCTTCCATATGTGGCTGTAGCCACGATCCACCAGCGTCACCGTCACGGCAGGCGGCTCATGGCTCGGGGACTTCCAATGCCGGCCCAGCGTAGACGCCAGATCCAGGCCGGCCACCCCGCCGCCGACGATGACGATTCGATGCGTGTTCCTACTCATCGCCGCGCCACCCTCCGCCCAAGGCGCGATACAACGAGGCCAAGGCGATCTGGCGCTCGGTACGCACTTCGATCAACGCGATCTGGTTGGCGAAGTCGCTGCGCTGCGCATCCAGGTAGCGCAGATAGTTGTCCACACCGCCGCGATAGCGCGCCTCGGACAGGCGCAGCGCGATCTGGCTGCTGTCGGTCTGCGCGCGCAGCGCGTCCTCCTGCCTGCGCAAGGTGTCGGCTGCGGCCAGCCCGTCCATGACCTCGCGGAACGCGGTCTGGATGGACTGTTCGTACTCGGCCACCGCCGCGTCCTTGCGGACCCGGGCCAGATCCAGGTTGGCCTGGTTGCGGCCGCCGTCGAAGATGGGCAGCGTGATCTGCGGCGCGAAGGACCAGGCGCGTTGGCCGCCCGAGAACAGGTCCGACAGGTCCGCGCTGGCGCTGCCGAACATGCCGGTCAACGAAATCCGCGGGAAAAATGCCGCGCGCGCAGCGCCTATGTCGGCGTTGCGCGCCCGCAAGCGATGCTCGGCGGCCAGGATGTCCGGCCGGTTGCTCAGCAGCTCGGACGGCGTGCCTGCACGCAGTTGCTGCACCAGCATGGGCGCGGCGCCGTCATTGGGCGCCAGGTACGGACTCATGTCGCTGACCCCAGCCAGCAGCGTCAGCGCATTGGTCGACTGCCGGTACTGTCGCTCCATGCGCGCCAGATCGGCGCGCGCATGGTCCGCCAGGCCCTTCGCCTGCTCGTAGTCCAAGGCGCTCCCGATGCCTTCTGCGCGGCGCCGCGCGATCAGTTGCAACGACTGCTCGCGCGATGCCAGCGTGCGCTCGGTATGCAGGCCGCGTTGGCGCGCGCCTTCGCGTGTGAGGTAGGCGTCTATTACTTCCGCGACCAGGCTGATGCGGACGCTGCGCGCGCCGTTCTCGGTGGCCAGATACTCTTGCAGCGCCGCCTCCGACAGGCTGCGCACGCGGCCGAACAGGTCCAGCTCGAAAGCCGTGACGCCCACGCCGGCGCGCCACTCGCTCTGCACGCCGGAGGTGCCGTTGGCATTCAGATCCGCCGGATTATGCTGGCGCGAGCCGCTGGCCTGGGCGCCTATGGACGGCAGCTGTTCGGACCGCTGCACGCGGTACATCGCGCGCGCCGCCTCGACGTTGAGCAAGGCGCGGCGCAAGTCCCGGTTATTGGCCAGCGCGGTTTCGATCAGCCCGCGCAGCGACGGGTCGGTCACGAAGCCGCGCCAGTCCAGCGTGGCCGCGGCCGAGCCCGGTTCGGACGCGAAGTCCGCCTGGCCTTCGGCGCCCCACTGCTGGGCGACGGGGGACGCGGGGCGCTCATAGGTCGGCGCCAGCGCGCAACCCGTCAGCATTGCCACGACAGCGGCGGCCGCGGCCAGCGGCTTGAGCCGCATGAGGGTAAGGTTCATCGCTTTCACTTTTCACCTGCTTGATGGGTCGCCAATTGGCTGGGCGCGGGCTGCGCCTTGCGGCGCTTGAACACGGATAGCGTCCAGACGAAGAACACGGGCACGAACAGCACGCCCAGGATGGTGGCGCTGAGCATGCCGCCCAGCACGCCCGTGCCGATGGCGCGCTGGCTGGTGGCGCCCGCGCCCGTTGCGATCACCAGCGGCACCACGCCCAGGATGAAGGCCACCGAGGTCATCACGATGGGACGGAACCGCAGCCGCGCGGCTTCGATCGCGGCCTCCTTCAACGAGCGGCCTTGCTCATGCAGGTCCTTGGCGAACTCGATGATCAGGATCGCGTTCTTGGCCGCCAGGCCGATGATGGTTACCAGCCCCACCTTGAAATACACGTCGTTGGGCAAGCCGGCCACGATCACCGCGGCCACCGCGCCCAGCGCGCCCACCGGCACGATCAACAGCACCGACGCGGGGATCTTCCAGCTTTCGTACAGCGCGACCAGCACCAGGAACACCACCAGCAGCGCCAACGCCAGCAGCATGGGGGCTTGCGAACCCGTGGCCTTTTCCTGGAACGACAAGCCGGTCCACTCGAAGCCGATGCCGGCAGGCAATCCCGAGATCAGGCGTTCGATTTCCTTCATCGCGTCGCCCGTGCTGCCTCCGGCCGCGGCATCGCCGATCAGCTTGATGCTGGGATAGCCGTTGTAGCGGATCAACTGGACTGGACCATGCTTCCAGCCGATTTCGCTGAAGGACTCCAGCGGCACCAGCTCGCCTGCTCGATTGAGGACGTTGAGCTTGGCCAGCGATTCCGGCGTATCGCGGCTTTCGGGCTGGGCCTGCACGATGACGCGCTGCATGCGGCCCTGGTTCGGAAACTCGTTGACCAGCGCCGAGCCGAACGCGGTGGATAGCGCCGAATTGATGGCGTCGAACGATACGCCCAGGGCCTCGGCCTTGTTGCGGTCGATGCGCAGGTCCAGCTCGGGCGCATCGGATAGCCCCTCGATCAGGATGTAGGAGAAGACCTGGGGATTCTCGTACACCTTCTTCATCAGGGTTTCGGTGGCCGACAGCAAGGCGTCCCGGCCCAGGCCCGCGCGGTCCTGCAAGCGCAGCGCGAAGCCCGAGGAATTGCCCATGCCTTCGACCGAAGGCGGCACCACCGAGAACAGCACGCCGTCGGGAACTCCCGCGAGGGCCTGATTGGCCTGGTCCGCCTCGGCCATGGCCGACTCGCCCTTGGCGCGCTGGGCCCAATCCTTGAACATCACGAAGCCCAGGCCCGCGTTCTGGCCCTGCCCGGAAAAGCTGAAGCCTTGCAGCGTCAGCACGTCCGAGACCGCCGGGCGCGTGCCCAGGTAGTCTTCCAGCTGCTGGGTCGTTTCCAGCGTGCGCGACAGCGTCGCGCCTGGCGGCAACTGCACGTCCGTATTCATATAGCCCTGGTCCTCGGTCGGCAGGAAGGCCGACGGCAGGCTCGCATAGACGTAGCCCAACGCGCCTACCAGGGCGGCGTACAGCACCATCATGCGGCCGGTGCGGGCAAGCAGGCGGGCATTGGTGGCCGAATAGCGCTCGGTCATGCGCGCGAATACCCGGTTGAACCAGCCGAAGAAGCCCTTCTTCTCGTGGTGCCCTTTCTCGATCGGCTTGAGCAACAGGATGCTGAGCGCCGGCGTCAGGGTCAGCGCCAGGAAGCCCGAGAACAGGATGGACACGGCCAGCGACACCGAGAATTGGCGGTAGATCACGCCAACGGAGCCCGTCATGAAGGCCAGCGGCAGGAACACCGCCGCCAGCACCAGCGTGATGCCCACGATCGCGCCGCTGATCTGCCCCATGGCCTTGATGGTCGCTTCCTTGGGCGACAAGCCCTCGTCGGCCATCAAACGTTCCACGTTCTCGACCACCACGATCGCGTCGTCCACCAGGATGCCGATCGCCAGCACCATGCCGAACATGGTCATCATGTTGACGGAGAACCCCAGCGGCAGCATCACCGCCAGCGTACCCAGCAGGCAGATGGGCACGACGATGGTCGGGATCAGGGTGTAGCGGAAATTCTGCAGGAACAGCAGCATCACCAGGAACACCAGCACGACGGCCTCGGCCAGCGTCATCAACACCTTGGAGATGGCCACCTCGACGAAGATCGAGGTGTCGAACGGCACGCTGTACTCGATGTCGCCGGGGAAGTTCTTGGACAGTTCGGCCAGGCGCGCCTTGATGCCCTTGGCGGTTTCCAGCGCGTTGGCGCCTGGCGCAAGCTGCACGCCCATGGCCGCCGCCGGCTGGCCGTTCAGGCGGCTGGACAGGCGGTAGTCCTGGCGTCCCAGCTCGATGCGGGCGACGTCGCCCAGGCGCACCGTGGAACCGTCCGGATTGGCGCGCAGCACGATGCCTTCGAACTCCGGGATGCTCGTGAGCTGGCCCTGGACCATGATGCTGGCGGTGATTTCCTGCGTCGCCGGACTGGGCTGTTCACCCGTGGAGCCGCCCGAGACCTGGACGTTCTGCGCGGCGATGGCCTTGTTGACCTCGTCTACCGACAAGCCGTAGCCGACCAGCTTGGCCGGATCGATCCAGATGCGCAGCGCCCGTTCGGCCGCGAACATCTGCACCCGGCCCACGCCCGGCACGCGCCGGATTTCGTTGTTGATGTTGCGGGCTGCGTAGTCCGCGAGGCCGACCTGGTCCTTGCCCGCATCCTTGTATGTCAGCGCGTAGATCAGCAAGAAGCTGGAACTGGCTTGCTCGAGCTGCAGGCCCTGCTGGATGACCGCCTGGGGCAGGCGCGATTCCACGCGCTTGATGCGGTTCTGCACGTCCACCTGCGCCAGGTCCGGATTGGTGCCCGGCTCGAACGTCACCGTGGTTTCCGCCACGCCCGAGCTGTTGCTCTGCGACTCGTAGTACAGCAGGCCCTTGGCGCCGTTGAGTTCTTCCTCGATCAGGCTGATGACGGTGTTGTTGATGACTTCGGCGGATGCGCCCGGATAGGTCGCCTTGATGATGACCTGCGGCGGCGCAACGCTGGGGTACTGCGCCACGGGCAGCGCGAAGATGGCGAGCAGGCCCGCCAGGGAAATGAAGATCGCGATGACCAACGCGAAGTTGGGCCGCTGGATGAAGAAGTTCGGCATGATGTGATCCGTCCGGACTCAAGGTTGTTTGACGGTCACGGGCGTGCCGGCGGGGATCTTGGCGGCGCCGTCGACGATGACCTTGTCGCCCGCCGCCAGGCCCTGCGTGATCTGCCACTCCGTACCCTGCATCGCGCCGGTCTGCACCGCGCGCTCCTCTGCCTGGCCCTCGGCCGACACCAACAACAGCTTGGCCTGCCCGTCGGCGCCGCGCATCACGGCGCGCTGGGGCACGAAGATCGCGTTCTGGTCCCTGCCCTGCTCCGAGCTGACGCGCACGTACATGCCCGGCAGCAGCAATCCGTCGGGATTGCTGAACTCGCCGCGCAGCAACACCTGGCCCGTGCCCGGATCCACCGAGACGTCGGCGAACAGCAGCTTGCCCTGGGCCGTGTAGTTCGTGCCGTCGACACGCACGCTCACCGCCGATTCGGCCTGGCCGCCCGCCTGCATCTGGCCGCCCGCGGCCGCCTCGCGCAGCTTGAGCACCGCATTGACGGGCTGCCGGAAGTCCGCATAGATGGGATCGATCTGCTGGATCAGCGCCATGGGCGTCGATTCGCCCTGGCCGACCAGGCTGCCTTCGGTCACCAGGCCGCGGCCGATGCGGCCCGAGATGGGCGCGCGCACGCTGGCGTAGCCCAGGTCCAGCTGCGCGGTCTTGACGTCCGCCTCGGCGGATTGCTGATTGGCCCGCGCGGTCTGCAGCGCGGCCACGGCGTCGTCAAATTCCTGCTTGCTGACGGCCTCGATCTTCACCAGCGGCTGGTAGCGGCCGACCAGCGCCTGGGCCTGCTTGACCTGAGCCTGAGCGCGCGCCAGCGCACCTCGTGCGCGTCCCAGCGCGGCGTCCAATGGCGCCGGCTCGATCGTGAACAGCAGATCGCCCTCCTTGACCGTGGCCCCTTCCTCGAAATGGCGCTTCTGCACGATGCCCGCCACCCGGGCGCGCACTTCGGCCACGCGCACAGGTGAAATGCGCCCGGGCAAGTCGACCATGATCGCCTGGGCCCGGGGGGCAATGACCAGCGGCTGCACTTCGACGGGCGGCACCTGCGCCGCTTGCGGGTCTTGCTTGCCGCACCCGGCGAGAACGGCGAGTAGGCATAGCGCCATGGCGCTGGCTCTGAATCGGGTCATGTAGTCCTCTGACATCCATTGCCGCCTCAGGCTGAGGCGATCGAGGACCCGATAGTACTTATTGGATTTAAATGAGTCAATATTGATTCATTAGATATTTATTAGATTCTTAAGATTCGTAGTAGACTTTATGCGTGTGTTTTTCACCACACCTGAATTCAAAAAGACTCATCAACATCGGTCGCCAGGAGAACCCCATGTCTGAAGGCCTCGACGACAAACTCGCTCGCGCATTGGCCCTGTCCGTGTCGCAACAGCCCAGGGCGAACCTGCAACAGTTGGCGCGCGCCGCCGGGATCAGCAAGGCCACGCTGTACCGGATATCGCCTACCCGCGAGGGGGTCATCGACCTGCTCATGGAGCGGGCCACCCAACACTTGCAGGATGCGCTGGCCCGGGCGGACCTGGAGACGCCGCCCCATGCGGCGGCGCTGCAGCGCCTGACCGAGGCGGTGGTCCAGGGCCGGGAGTACTACCTGTTCTGGAACCACGCCGAGTGGATCCGCGTGATCGATGCGAGGACCGAGGACGCCAACGTACCGATACCCTCGTTTTACGGAGAAGCGCTGGAGACCTTCTTCCTGAATGGCCAGAAGGCAGGCGTGTTCCGCATAGACGTGCCATCCCTGTGGCTGGTCAGGGCGTACGACTACTTGCTGTATGCGGCGATGGATGCCGCCCAGCGCGGGGAAATTGCGCCGCTCGGGATGGCGTCGATGGTGCAGAAGCTCTTTCTGGAAGGGGCGGCCGGCCAACCCGGCCTCCTGAACCACGCAAAACGCGCATGCGACGTCAATGTCCGAACCCGGTCTTGGCACATCGTGTGCGCCTTCTCGCTCAAGGCGCCAAGCATGCGTATGACCCGCCGGGTAAACGATTGCTTGCGGCCCAGGACCTTATTAACAATAATAGGAATCATTATTGAGAATGGCCACGGCTGTGCGTACCGGGCCGAAGCCGCTTTTTCTCCCGTTCCGATGTCCGCATCCTCTCCAACTCGCTCCCCCAAGCAGCCCGCAGCCCCCTCGACGGTACGCGGATTCGTCGACGAGTTGCTTGCCCATTACCGCGACCTGCAGCGGCATCTCAGCTACCAATTGCGCAACCCGGACGACGCCGCCGATATCGCCCAGGCGAGCTTCGAGCGCGTTTACGCCAACGGCCTGAGCAACGCCCGCAAGAATGGCCCTGGGATCGAATCCTTGCGCGGCCTGCTGTTTCGCGTCGCCCACAATCTCTGCATCGATGAGGCGCGCCGCCGCAAGGTCTCGCAGGGGGCACCTCAGAAAACGGAAAATAAAGCACGCTAAGGCATAGCTGACCTTGCCAGGCCTGCTTCGCCCTGTAGTGACGCGATCAACGGGCAGGAAACATTCCCCTTTCGTGCATGGCAGGCGCACACGAGTTCAGACAGCACGGTTTCCATGCGCGCCAAGTCGGCCATCTTCTCGCGCACGTCCTTGAGCTTGTGTTCGGCCAGGCTGCTGGCCTCCTCGCAGTGGGTGCCATCGTCGAGCCGCAACAGCTCGGCAATCTCGTCCAGACTGAACCCCAGCCGCTGTGCCGATTTCACGAATTTCACCCGAACCACGTCCGCCTCCCCATAGCGGCGGATGCTGCCGTAAGGCTTGTCCGGTTCCCGCAACAGGCCCTTGCGCTGATAGAAGCGGATTGTCTCCACGTTGACCCCGGCCGCCTTGGCAAAAACGCCAATGGTCAGGTTTTCCAAATTATTTTCCATATCGCTTGACTCCGTACATGAGTACGGAAGTAAGGTTACGCTATCCAATCCAAATTCAAAAGGGCCAACGTATGTCTGAACCACAAAACGGGCGCGGTGCGCTCTTCGCCGGCGGGCTGGCCGCCATTCTTGCATCGACCTGCTGCCTGGGGCCGCTAGTACTGGTCGCCCTGGGCTTCTCCGGTGCTTGGATCGGCAACCTGACGGTGCTGGAACCCTATCGACCGTTGTTCATCGGCGCGGCGCTAGTGGCGCTGTTCTTCGCCTGGAAGCGGATTTACCGGCCCGTGCAGGCATGCAAGCCAGGTGAGGTCTGCGCGATTCCGCAGGTGCGCGCCACCTACAAGCTGATTTTCTGGATCGTGGCCGTGCTGGTCCTGGTCGCGCTTGGATTTCCCTATGTCGTTCCATTTTTCTATTAACCAGGAGTTCATCATGAAGAAACTGTTTGCCTCCCTTGCCCTCGCCGCCGCTGTTGCCCCGGTGTGGGCCGCTACCCAGACCGTCACGCTAGCGGTTCCCGGCATGACTTGCGCCGCCTGCCCGATCACAGTCAAGAAAGCGCTCTCCAAGGTCGAAGGCGTGAGCAAGGTCGATGTGGGCTTCGAGAAGCGCGAGGCCGTCGTCACTTTTGACGACACCAAGGCCAGCGTACAGAAGCTGACCAAGGCCACCGCAGACGCCGGCTATCCGTCCAGCGTCAAGCAGTGAGCCAGCAAGCCAACGACAACAGCGAGAGCCGCTTCATGGGACTGATGACACGCATTGCCGATAAAACCGGCGCGCTCGGCAGCGTCGTTTCCGCGATGGGCTGCGCCGCCTGCTTTCCAGCCCTCGCCAGCTTCGGCGCGGCCATCGGGCTGGGCTTCTTGAGCCAGTACGAGGGACTGTTCATCAGCCGCCTGCTGCCGCTGTTTGCCGCGCTGGCCTTCCTGGCGAACGCGCTGGGTTGGTTCAGTCATCGGCAATGGCTGCGCAGTCTGCTCGGCATGATCGGCCCGGCCATCGTGTTTGCGGCCACGGTCTGGCTGCTCGGCAACTGGTGGACGGCGAACCTGATGTACGTCGGCCTGGCCTTGATGATTGGGGTGTCGATCTGGGACTTCGTGTCGCCGGCGCATCGCCGTTGCGGACCGGACGGCTGCGAACTCCCCGCCAAGCGCTTGTGAAAGACGGCTGACCGTGCGACACGGCGGCCCACACGAATAAGGAACGATGGTATGAGCACTCTCAAAATCACCGGCATGACTTGCGACTCGTGCGCAGTGCATGTCAAGGACGCCCTGGAGAAAGTGCCCGGCGTGCAATCAGCGGATGTCTCCTACGCCAAGGGCAGCGCCAAGCTCGCCATTGAGGTCGGCACGTCACCCGACGCGCTGACGGCCGCTGTAGCTGGACTCGGTTATCGGGCCACGCTGGCCGATGCCCCCTCAGTTTCGACGCCGGGCGGATTGCTCGACAAGATGCGCGATCTGCTGGGCAGAAACGACAAGACGGGTAGCAGCGGCGCATTGCATATCGCCGTCATCGGCAGCGGCGGGGCCGCGATGGCAGCGGCGCTGAAGGCCGTCGAGCAAGGCGCACGTGTCACGCTGATCGAGCGCGGCACCATCGGCGGCACCTGCGTCAATGTCGGTTGTGTGCCGTCCAAGATCATGATCCGCGCCGCCCATATCGCCCATCTGCGCCGGGAAAGCCCGTTCGATGGCGGCATCGCCGCTACCACGCCGACCATCCAGCGCACGGCGCTGCTGGCCCAGCAGCAGGCCCGCGTCGATGAACTGCGCCACGCCAAGTACGAAGGCATCTTGGAGGGCAATCCGGCGATCACTGTGCTGCACGGCTCCGCCCGCTTTAAGGACAATCGCAACCTGATCGTGCAACTCAACGACGGCGGCGAGCGCGTGGTGGCATTCGACCGCTGCCTGATCGCCACCGGCGCGAGCCCGGCCGTGCCGCCGATTCCCGGCCTGAAAGACACTCCGTACTGGACTTCCACTGAAGCGCTGGTCAGCGAGACGATTCCTAAGCGCCTGGCCGTGATTGGCTCATCAGTGGTGGCGCTGGAGCTGGCGCAGGCGTTCGCCCGACTCGGAGCGAAGGTGACGATCCTGGCTCGCAGCACGCTGTTCTTCCGCGAAGACCCAGCTATAGGCGAAGCCGTCACGGCCGCATTCCGCATGGAGGGCATCGAGGTGAGGGAACACACCCAGGCCAGCCAGGTCGCGTATATCAATGGTGAAGGGGACGGCGAATTCGTGCTCACCACGGCGCACGGCGAACTGCGCGCCGACAAGCTGCTGGTCGCCACCGGCCGCGCGCCCAACACACGCAAGCTGGCACTGGATGCGACGGGCGTCACGCTCACCCCGCAAGGCGCTATCGTCATCGACCCCGGCATGCGTACAAGCGTGGAACACATCTACGCCGCAGGCGACTGCACCGACCAGCCGCAGTTCGTCTATGTGGCGGCAGCGGCCGGCACTCGCGCCGCGATCAACATGACCGGCGGTGACGCGGCCCTGAACCTGACCGCGATGCCGGCCGTGGTGTTCACCGACCCGCAAGTGGCGACCGTAGGCTACAGCGAGGCGGAAGCGCACCATGACGGCATCAAAACTGATAGTCGCACGCTAACGCTGGACAACGTGCCGCGCGCGCTCGCCAACTTCGACACGCGCGGCTTCATCAAACTGGTGGTTGAAGAAGGCAGCGGACGACTGATCGGCGTGCAGGCAGTGGCCCCGGAAGCGGGCGAACTGATCCAGACGGCCGCACTGGCGATTCGCAACCGGATGACGGTGCAGGAACTGGCCGACCAGTTGTTCCCCTACCTGACGATGGTCGAAGGGTTGAAGCTCGCGGCGCAGACCTTCAACAAGGATGTGAAGCAGCTTTCCTGCTGCGCCGGGTGAGGACAAGGAGGTGTGCGATGAGCGCCTACACGGTATCGCAACTGGCCCATAACGCTGGGGTGAGCGTACATATCGTGCGCGACTACCTGGTGCGCGGCTTGTTACGGCCGGTGGCCTGCACCACGGGCGGCTACGGCGTGTTCGACGATGCGGCCTTGCAACGGCTGTGCTTCGTGCGCGCGGCCTTCGAGGCGGGTATCGGCCTGGATGCCCTGGCGCGGCTGTGCCGTGCGCTCGACGCAGCGGACGGCGCACAAGCCGCAGCGCAGCTTGCCGTGCTGCGCCAGTTGGTCGAGCGGCGGCGCGCGGCGTTGGCCCATCTGGACGCGCAACTGGCCTCCATGCCAGCCGAGCGGGCGCACGAGGAGGCATTGCCGTGAACGCCCCTGACAAACTGCCGCCCGAGACGCGCCAACCCGTTTCCGGCTACCTGTGGGGTGCGCTGGCCGTGTTGACCTGCCCCTGCCATCTGCCGATTCTCGCCGCCGTGCTGGCCGGGACGACCGCCGGTGCCTTCCTTGGCGAGCATTGGGGTGTTGCCGCGCTCGCGCTGACCGGCTTGTTCGTTCTGGCCGTAACGCGGCTGCTGCGCGCCTTCCGGGGCGGATCATGACGAGTTCGCAGCCCGCCGGATGGACGGCGGCCGAGTTGGCGCAGGCGGCGGCGCGCGGACAGCTTGACCTGCATTACCAGCCGCTGGTCGATCTGCGCGATCACCGGATCGCTGGCGCGGAAGCGTTGATGCGCTGGCGGCATCCGAGGCTTGGCCTGTTGCCGCCCGGCCAGTTCCTGCCGCTGGCCGAGTCGTTCGGCCTGATGCCGGAAATAGGCGCGTGGGTGCTGGGCGAGGCCTGTCGCCAGATGCACAAGTGGCAAGGACCGGCATGGCAACCGTTCCGTCTTGCCATCAATGTGTCCGCCAGCCAGGTTGGGCCAACGTTCGACGACGAGGTAAAGCGGGTGCTGGCCGATATGGCCCTGCCCGCCGAGCTTCTGGAGATCGAACTGACCGAATCGGTCGCATTCGGCAATCCAGCCCTGTTCGCCAGTTTCGACGCCTTGCGCGCCATCGGCGTGCGCTTCGCCGCCGACGACTTCGGCACCGGCTATTCCTGCCTGCAACATCTGAAATGCTGCCCCATCACCACATTGAAAATCGACCAATCCTTTGTCGCCAGGCTCCCGGATGATGCCCGTGACCAAACTATCGTGCGGGCGGTGATCCAGCTCGCGCACGGGCTGGGCATGGATGTCATTTTCAGAAGACGACTGCACCAGTTGATTGGGCGTAATGGCTGTTGTGCAGCCAGCTCCTGACAGTTCAATATCAGAAGTGATCTGCACCAATCTCGACTATGCTCAATACTCGTGTGCACCAAAGCGAGGTGAGCATGGCGACGGACACCCCACGGATTCCAGAACAAGGCGTGGCCACTCTGCCTGATGAGGCTTGGGAGCGTGCGCGCCGTCGTGCGGAGATCATCAGTCCGTTGGCGCAGTCGGAGACGGTCGGGCACGAAGCGGCCGATATGGCGGCTCAGGCGCTGGGCTTGTCTCGGCGCCAGGTATACGTTCTGATCCGGCGTGCCCGGCAAGGCAGCGGCCTCGTGACGGATCTGGTGCCCGGCCAGTCCGGTGGAGGTAAAGGTAAGGGGCGCTTGCCGGAACCGGTCGAGCGCGTCATCCACGAGCTACTGCAAAAGCGGTTCCTGACCAAGCAGAAGCGCAGCCTAGCGGCCTTTCACCGCGAAGTCACTCAGGTGTGCAAGGCTCAAAAACTGCGAGTGCCGGCGCGCAATACCGTGGCCTTACGGATCGCTAGCCTTGACCCGCGCAAGGTCATCCGCCGGCGGGAAGGCCAGGATGCCGCTCGTGACCTACAAGGTGTGGGCGGCGAGCCTCCTGCCGTGACCGCGCCGCTGGAGCAGGTGCAGATAGACCATACGGTCATCGACCTGATCGTGGTCGATGACCGCGACCGGCAACCTATTGGCCGCCCGTACCTGACCCTCGCCATCGACGTGTTCACCCGCTGCGTGCTCGGCATGGTCGTCACGCTGGAAGCGCCGTCTGCCGTTTCGGTTGGCCTGTGCCTCGTGCATGTCGCCTGCGACAAGCGCCCTTGGCTGGAAGGACTGAACGTGGAAATGGATTGGCAGATGAGCGGCAAGCCCTTGCTGCTCTACCTAGACAACGCGGCCGAGTTCAAGAGCGAGGCCCTGCGCCGGGGTTGCGAGCAGCATGGCATCCGGCTGGACTATCGCCCGCTGGGACAGCCGCACTATGGCGGCATCGTGGAACGGATCATCGGCACGGCGATGCAGATGATTCACGACGAACTGCCGGGAACGACCTTCTCCAACCCTGACCAGCGCGGCGACTACGATTCCGAAAACAAGGCCGCCCTGACGCTGCGCGAGCTAGAGCGCTGGCTCACATTGGCGGTCGGCACCTACCACGGTTCGGTGCACAACGGCCTGCTCCAACCGCCGGCCGCGCGCTGGGCCGAGGCCGTGGCGCGTGTCGGCGTACCGGCCGTCGTCACACGCGCTACTTCGTTCCTGGTCGATTTTCTGCCGATCCTCCGGCGCACGCTGACCCGCACCGGCTTTGTCATCGACCACATCCACTACTACGCCGATGCGCTCAAGCCGTGGATTGCGCGGCGTGAACGCTGGCCGTCCTTTCTGATCCGGCGCGATCCGCGCGACATCAGCCGTATCTGGGTCCTGGAACCGGAGGGACAGCATTACCTGGAAATTCCCTACCGTACCTTGTCGCATCCGGCTGTCACCCTCTGGGAACAACGGCAGGCGCTGGCGAAACTGCGGCAGCAAGGGCGCGAACAGGTGGATGAGTCGGCGCTGTTCCGCATGATCGGCCAGATGCGTGAGATTGTGACCAGCGCGCAGAAGGCCACACGCAAGGCGCGGCGTGACGCGGATCGCCGCCAGCACCTCAAGACATCAGCTCGGCCGGACAAGCCCGTTCCGCCGGATACGGATATTGCCGACCCGCAGGCAGACAACTTGCCACCCGCCAAACCGTTCGACCAGATTGAGGAGTGGTAGCCGTGGACGAATATCCCATCATCGACCTGTCCCACCTGCTGCCGGCGGCCCAGGGCTTGGCCCGTCTTCCGGCGGACGAGCGCATCCAGCGCCTTCGCGCCGACCGCTGGATCGGCTATCCGCGCGCAGTCGAGGCGCTGAACCGGCTGGAAGCCCTTTATGCGTGGCCAAACAAGCAACGCATGCCCAACCTGCTGCTGGTTGGCCCGACCAACAATGGCAAGTCGATGATCGTCGAGAAGTTCCGCCGCACCCACCCGGCCAGCTCCGACGCCGACCAGGAGCACATCCCGGTGTTGGTCGTGCAGATGCCGTCCGAGCCGTCCGTGATCCGCTTCTACGTCGCGCTGCTCGCCGCGATGGGCGCGCCGCTGCGCCCACGCCCACGGTTGCCGGAAATGGAGCAACTGGCTCTGGCACTGCTGCGCAAGGTCGGCGTGCGCATGCTGGTGATCGACGAGCTGCACAACGTGCTGGCCGGCAACAGCGTCAACCGCCGGGAATTCCTCAACCTGCTGCGCTTCCTCGGCAACGAACTGCGCATCCCGTTGGTTGGGGTAGGCACGCGCGACGCCTACCTAGCCATCCGCTCCGATGACCAGTTGGAAAATCGCTTCGAGCCGATGATGCTGCCGGTATGGGAGGCCAACGACGATTGCTGCTCACTGCTGGCCAGCTTCGCCGCTTCGCTCCCGCTGCGCCGGCCTTCCCCAATTGCCACGCTGGACATGGCTCGCTACCTGCTCACACGCAGCGAGGGCACCATAGGGGAACTGGCGCACTTGCTGATGGCGGCGGCCATCGTCGCCGTGGAGAGCGGCGAGGAAGCGATCAACCATCGCACACTCAGCATGGCCTATCGACAACCTCTCGCGCAACCAAGACATCGCGGTCGGACTGCAAGTGATCTTGAAGCCACGGGCCCGTCCCACCCCGACATGGACCTCGATGCCCGAACGGACGTTAGATTTCGAGTTCTAGGCGTTCTGCGATGAAGGTTGGATCCCAGCCGGGATTGAAAGTGTCGACGTGGGTGAATCCGAGCCGCTCGTATAGGCCACGCAGGTTCGGGTGGCAGTCGAGCCGCAGCTTGGCGCACCCCTGCGTTCGCGCGGCATGGCGGCAAGCCTCGATCAGCGCGGAGCTGACACCCCGGCCCGCATGTGTCCGTCGCACCGCGAGCTTGTGCAGATATGCGGCCTCCCCCTTGAGGGCGTCGGGCCAGAACTCGGGATCCTCGGCCGACAAGGTGCAACAGCCGACGATGCCGTCGCTGCAACTCGCGACTAGGAGCTCGGATCTCAGGACGAAGGTCTCCGCGAATGTCCGGTCGATCCGCGCGACGTCCCAGGCGGGCGTTCCCTTGGCGGACATCCACGCCGCAGCGTCGTGCATCAGCCGCACAACCTCGTCGATATCACCCGAGCAGGCGACCCGAACGTTCGGAGGCTCCTCGCTGTCCATTCGCTCCCCTGGCGCGGTATGAACCGCCGCCTCATAGTGCAGTTTGATCCTGACGAGCCCAGCATGTCTGCGCCCACCTTCGCGGAACCTGACCAGGGTCCGCTAGCGGGCGGCCGGAAGGTGAATGCTAGGCATGATCTAACCCTCGGTCTCTGGCGTCGCGACTGCGAAATTTCGCGAGGGTTTCCGAGAAGGTGATTGCGCTTCGCAGATCTCCAGGCGCGTGGGTGCGGACGTAGTCAGCGCCATTGCCGATCGCGTGAAGTTCCGCCGCAAGGCTCGCTGGACCCAGATCCTTTACAGGAAGGCCAACGGTGGCGCCCAAGAAGGATTTCCGCGACACCGAGACCAATAGCGGAAGCCCCAACGCCGACTTCAGCTTTTGAAGGTTCGACAGCACGTGCAGCGATGTTTCCGGTGCGGGGCTCAAGAAAAATCCCATCCCCGGATCGAGGATGAGCCGGTCGGCAGCGACCCCGCTCCGTCGCAAGGCGGAAACCCGCGCCTCGAAGAACCGCACAATCTCGTCGAGCGCGTCTTCGGGTCGAAGGTGACCGGTGCGGGTGGCGATGCCATCCCGCTGCGCTGAGTGCATAACCACCAGCCTGCAGTCCGCCTCAGCAATATCGGGATAGAGCGCAGGGTCAGGAAATCCTTGGATATCGTTCAGGTAGCCCACGCCGCGCTTGAGCGCATAGCGCTGGGTTTCCGGTTGGAAGCTGTCGATTGAAACACGGTGCATCTGATCGGACAGGGCGTCTAAGAGCGGCGCAATACGTCTGATCTCATCGGCCGGCGATACAGGCCTCGCGTCCGGATGGCTGGCGGCCGGTCCGACATCCACGACGTCTGATCCGACTCGCAGCATTTCGATCGCCGCGGTGACAGCGCCGGCGGGGTCTAGCCGCCGGCTCTCATCGAAGAAGGAGTCCTCGGTGAGATTCAGAATGCCGAACACCGTCACCATGGCGTCGGCCTCCGCAGCGACTTCCACGATGGGGATCGGGCGAGCAAAAAGGCAGCAATTATGAGCCCCATACCTACAAAGCCCCACGCATCAAGCTTTTGCCCATGAAGCAACCAGGCAATGGCTGTAATTATGACGACGCCGAGTCCCGACCAGACTGCATAAGCAACACCGACAGGGATGGATTTCAGAACCAGAGAAAGAAAATAAAATGCGATGCCATAACCGATTATGACAACGGCGGAAGGGGCAAGCTTAGTAAAGCCCTCGCTAGATTTTAATGCGGATGTTGCGATTACTTCGCCAACTATTGCGATAACAAGAAAAAGCCAGCCTTTCATGATATATCTCCCAATTTGTGTAGGGCTTATTATGCACGCTTAAAAATAATAAAAGCAGACTTGACCTGATAGTTTGGCTGTGAGCAATTATGTGCTTAGTGCATCTAACGCCTGAATTAAGCCGCGCCGCGAAGCGGCGTCGGCTTGAATGAATTGTTAGATGCCAACCCGGTCAATGTGCGCTGACCTTGGATAGCAGGTTTAGAACGGCGACGCCACTGACGATAAGTCCCATGCCAATGAACGCCCAGAAGTCTAGTTTTTGGCCATGGAAAATCCAAGCAATAGCTGCCACAAGCACGATGCCAAGCCCAGCCCATACAGCGTAAGCAATACCGACCGGAATGGACTTGAGCGCGAGAGACAAGAAATAGAACGCAAGCCCGTAGCCAGCCACAACTACAACGGAAGGAACTAACCTAGTGAATCCATGGCTAGACTTCAGTGCGGAAGTTGCGATGACCTCGCCAAAGATTGAAACAGCCAGAAATATCCAGTTCTTCACGCGCAATCTCCTCTACGGTATGAAGGAGAAATTGTAGTGGCTATGAGTTGCCAAAAACAGTCTTGCGGCTATCGATTTTCTGTGAGCATACGCAACGCCAAATCTGGCATCTAACTTTGTTTTAGGGCGACTGCCCTGCTGCGTAACATCGTTGCTGCTCCATAACATCAAACATCGACCCACGGCGTAACGCGCTTGCTGCTTGGATGCCCGAGGCATAGACTGTACAAAAAAACAGTCATAACAAGCCATGAAAACCGCCACTGCGCCGTTACCACCGCTGCGTTCGGTCAAGGTTCTGGACCAGTTGCGTGAGCGCATACGCTACTTGCATTACAGCTTACGAACCGAACAGGCTTATGTCCACTGGGTTCGTGCCTTCATCCGTTTCCACGGTGTGCGTCACCCGGCAACCTTGGGCAGCAGCGAAGTCGAGGCATTTCTGTCCTGGCTGGCGAACGAGCGCAAGGTTTCGGTCTCCACGCATCGTCAGGCATTGGCGGCCTTGCTGTTCTTCTACGGCAAGGTGCTGTGCACGGATCTGCCCTGGCTTCAGGAGATCGGAAGACCTCGGCCGTCGCGGCGCTTGCCGGTGGTGCTGACCCCGGATGAAGTGGTTCGCATCCTCGGTTTTCTGGAAGGCGAGCATCGTTTGTTCGCCCAGCTTCTGTATGGAACGGGCATGCGGATCAGTGAGGGTTTGCAACTGCGGGTCAAGGATCTGGATTTCGATCACGGCACGATCATCGTGCGGGAGGGCAAGGGCTCCAAGGATCGGGCCTTGATGTTACCCGAGAGCTTGGCACCCAGCCTGCGCGAGCAGCTGTCGCGTGCACGGGCATGGTGGCTGAAGGACCAGGCCGAGGGCCGCAGCGGCGTTGCGCTTCCCGACGCCCTTGAGCGGAAGTATCCGCGCGCCGGGCATTCCTGGCCGTGGTTCTGGGTTTTTGCGCAGCACACGCATTCGACCGATCCACGGAGCGGTGTCGTGCGTCGCCATCACATGTATGACCAGACCTTTCAGCGCGCCTTCAAACGTGCCGTAGAACAAGCAGGCATCACGAAGCCCGCCACACCGCACACCCTCCGCCACTCGTTCGCGACGGCCTTGCTCCGCAGCGGTTACGACATTCGAACCGTGCAGGATCTGCTCGGCCATTCCGACGTCTCTACGACGATGATTTACACGCATGTGCTGAAAGTTGGCGGTGCCGGAGTGCGCTCACCGCTTGATGCGCTGCCGCCCCTCACTAGTGAGAGGTAGGGCAGCGCAAGTCAATCCTGGCGGATTCACTACCCCTGCGCGAAGGCCATCGGTGCCGCATCGAACGGCCGGTTGCGGAAAGTCCTCCCTGCGTCCGCTGATGGCCGGCAGCAGCCCGTCGTTGCCTGATGGATCCAACCCCTCCGCTGCTATAGTGCAGTCGGCTTCTGACGTTCAGTGCAGCCGTCTTCTGAAAACGACAATGGAGGTGGTAGCCGAGGGTGTGGAAACACCCGACTGCCTTGCGTGGTTGCGGCAGGCGGGTTGCGACACGGTGCAGGGTTTCCTGTTCGCCAGGCCGATGCCGGCGGCGGCCTTCGTCGGCTTCGTCAACCAATGGAGGAACACCACCATGAACGCCAATGAACCGAGCACCAGTTGCTGCGTGTGCTGCAAGGAAATCCCGCTCGATGCCG
>MCNG01000062.1_pt1 | contig 38137 bp, 35 predicted proteins | sample 778231 | NCBI WGS metagenome assembly MCNG01 (sample SAMN04296815, study PRJNA304217) | bioreactor metagenome | isolation source: sea sediment enriched with benzalkonium chloride | place: Turkey: polluted region of the Marmara Sea
GACCTGGATGGGGGCGGGAAGCGGTCCTAGAGCGATTTGACCTGTTTGGTCTTAAGTCTGTCGAATTATGACTTGGACGGTCTCGGTTGGCCGGTTTTAGGATGCGCTCACTGGAGTTCACAAGCGACTCCCCCCAACCAGGAGCAATCCATGAGCCTCAAATCCTTGATCCCAACCCGCCTGGGTTTCGGCAGCGCCCCACTGGGCAACATGTTCCGCGCCGTATCCGCCGAAGAAGTACAGTCCACCGTCGATGCCGCCTGGAACAACGGCGTGCGTTACTTCGACACCGCACCCTTCTACGGTGCCGGCCTCTCCGAAAGCCGCCTGGGTGCCGCACTGGCCAAGCGCCCACGCAACGAATACGTACTGAGCAGCAAGGTCGGCCGCATCATCCTCGACGAACTGGAAGACCCTGCCGCCCGTGAACTGGGTGAGAAGAGCGGCCTGTTCGAACACGGCAACCGCAACCGCATCGTCAACGACTACAGCGCCGATGCCACCCTGCGCTCCATCGAAGACAGCCTCAAGCGCATGGGCACCGACCATCTGGACATCGTCTGGATCCACGACATCGCCCAGGACTTCTACGGCGACGAATGGCTGACCCAGTTCGAAATCGCCCGTACCGGCGCCTTCCGCGTGCTTTCCCGCCTGCGTGAAGAAGGCGTGATCAAGGCCTGGGGCCTGGGCGTCAACCGCGTCGAGCCGATCGAGCTGACCCTGGACCTGGACGAACCACGTCCCGATGGCTTCCTGCTGGCCGGCCGCTACTCGCTGCTGGACCACGACCGCGCCCTGCAACGGGTCATGCCGCAAGCGGTGGAGCAAGGTGTCGGCATCGTCGTCGGCGGTCCGTACAGCTCGGGTGTCACCGCCGGTGGCGAGCACTTCGAGTACCAGAAGGCCAACCAGCAAGTGCTGGCCAAGCTGGAGCGCATCCGCACCGTTGCCCGTGCTCACGATGTGGACGTCAAGGCCGCTGCCCTGCAGTTCGCCCTGGCTCACCCGGCGGTGGTCTCGGTGATCCCCGGTTCGACCCGCCCACTGCACGCCAATGAAGACCACGCCGCCATGAGCGCGGTGATCCCGGCCGCCTTCTGGCAGAACCTGCGCGAGCAGGGCCTGATCAACCCAGTGGCGCCTGTTCCAGCCCAGTGATCCTACCCGCGCGGGGCCGCCTGGCGGCCCTGTCGCAAGCGTTTACGACCTTATTGAAGGGGCTGTTGCCCCAGGAGAAATCATCATGGCCCAGGCCAAAGCTTCCATCGAACTGAACATCGACGTTGCGCGCGTCTGGCAACTGATCGGCGGTTTCGACTCGCTGCCCGACTGGCTGCCCTTCATCCCCCAGAGCGCCCTGAGCGAAGGCGGCCGGGTCCGCAGCCTCAAGAGCGCCGAAGGCGACACCATCATCGAGCGCCTGCTGGACTTCAACGAAGCCGGGCGCAGCTACAGCTACACCATCCTCCAGGGGCCAGCTCCCGTACGTGACTACCAGTCGACCCTGCGCGTGGTAGAGAACGACAAGGGCTCGCGCGTCGAGTGGTCCGGCTCGTTCGTGCCAGCCGGCATCAGCGACGAACAAGCCATCGAGCTGTTCACCACCATCTACGCCGATGGCCTGGCAGCGCTCAAGCAAGCCCTGCAAGGTTGATCGCGGCACCCAAGGCGCCTTGCCCGGCGGCGATCACTCGTCGCCGGGCAAGGCGCTTTTTTGGGGTTATGGCTTGAGATACCAGCCCCAGGGTTCCTGGCTGCGGTACTCGGTCACCTGCTTGATCTCCAGGTAGTTCTCCAGCCCCCAGCGCCCCAGTTCGCGCCCGATGCCGCTCTGCTTCATCCCGCCCCAAGGCGCCTGGGTGAAGGTGGGTTGTGAGCAGTTGACCCAGACGATGCCGGCTCGCAAGCCATTGGCTACCCGGGCGCTGCGCTCCAGGTCGGCGGACATCACTGCCGCGGCCAGGCCGAAGCGGCTGTCGTTGGCCAGTTGCAAGGCTTCGGCCTCGGTCTTGAAGCGTTTCAGGCATAGCACCGGACCGAAGATCTCGTCACGCCACAGGCTGCTATCGGTGGCGGGCTCGGCAAAGATCGTCGGCTCCACGAAGAAACCTGCGGGCAGGTGCCCCGGGCGCTTGCCTCCGCTGAGCAGACGGGCGTCCCGGGTACCTTGTTCGATCATCGCCATGACCTTGCGATACTGGCCGGCACTGACCAGCGGGCCCAGTTGCACGCCAGGTTGCAGGCCCGGGCCGATGTGGATGTCGCGGGCTGCTTCCACCAGGCGTTCGGTCAGCCGGGCGGCGATGCCTTCCTGGACCAGCAGGCGCGAAGTAGCGCTGCACACCTGGCCCTGGTTCCAGAAGATGCCGAACATGATCCATTCCACCGCAGCTTCCACATCGGCATCGTCGAAGACGATGAATGCCGACTTACCACCCAGTTCCAGGCTGATGTTCTTGATCTCGGCCGCCGCCGCCGACATGATTTTCGCCCCAGTGGGAACGCTGCCAGTGAAGGCCATCTTGTCCACCTGTGGGTGGGCACTCAGCGCCGCTCCGGCCTGATGGCCAAGGCCGGTCACCACATTGAGGACGCCGGCGGGCAGGCCAATGTCGTTGGCTGCCACGGCGAGCTCCACGGCGGTCAGTGAGGTCAGCTCCGAGGGCTTGAGTACGCAGGTGGCACCGGCCGCCAGGGCCGGGCCGACTTTCCAGGCGGCCATCAGCAACGGATAGTTCCAGGGAATGATCTGTCCGGCCACGCCCACCGGTTCATGGCGGATGCGGCAACTGAAGCGCGGATCGGGCAGCTCCAGTGGCTGGTCCTGGCGCTGGTCCAGCTCCCTGGCCAGGCCGGCGTAGTAGCGCAGGCAATCGATACTGTCGCTGATATCCAGTCGGGCCTCGGGCAATGGCTTGCCGTTGTCGCAGGTTTCGAGAATGGCCAATGCCTCGTGTTTGCGCGCCAACTCGTCCGCCAGGGCCTCGAGCCAACCGGCGCGTTCGGCGCCGCTGGTCTGGCCCCAGCCTTGGTCGAAGGCCCGGCGCGCGGCCTGCGCCGCCAGGTCGACGTCCTCTGCGGTGGCAGCGGCCACCTGCTGCAGGGTTTCCTCCGTGGCCGGGTCGATGGCCGGAAAATGGCCACCTTGGGCCGGGGTTACCCACTGCCCGTCGATGTAGAGCTGCTTGAGCATGGAAGACTCCTTGTGTGCTGCTGCGGGGAAGTACCCAATGCTTGGGTTCAGGCGATCTTCAGCACTTTGCGTCCAACCACCGCGCCGCTGCGGATCTGCCCGAACACCTGATTGATTTCCCCCAGGTGTGTCATGGTCACGGTGGCCTTGACCAGGCCGTTGGTGGCGAATTCAACCGCTTCATGCAGGTCCTGGCGGGTGCCGACGTTGGAGCCTCGAATCGTCAGCTCCCAATTGACCACCCGGTCGATGGAGTTGCGTACCAGATCGGCCTTGCCTCCGGGTTGGCCGATGTAGATCGCCGTGCCACCCTGGCGCAGCAGTTCCACCGCCAGCTCGAAAGCCTGATTGGCCACTGCCGTCACCAGCACCGCGTGCACGCCGCCCAGCTGCGCCTGGATCGCTTCCTGGGGATTGCGACTGGCGTCATACAGGCGCTCGGCGCCCAGGCTGCGGGCCAGTTCGAGTTTCTCCGGTGAGACATCCACCGCCGCGACGCGCAGGCCCATGGCCTTGGCGTATTGCACCGCCACGTGGCCCAGGCCGCCGATGCCGATGATCGCCACCCACTGTCCGGGGCGTGCCCCAGAGCGCTTGAGGCCGCGGTAGGTCGTCACCCCGGCGCAGAGGATCGGCGCCAGGGCGTAGAGGTCGGCAGCCGGGTCGACCCTGGCGACGAAGGCCGCGGGCGCCACCATGTACTCGGCATAGCCGCCGGGTTTGCTGTAGCCGGTGGCTTCGCCATGCTTGCAGATGGTCTCCATCCCTGCGCGGCAGTATTCACAGGCACCGCAGGCGCTGAACATCCAGGGGACGCCCACTGCGTCCCCGACCTCCAGACCCTGCACCGCCTCGCCCAGCTGCACCACGTGGCCGGTCACTTCGTGGCCGGGGATCAATGGCAGGACCGGCGGGCTGGGCCAGTCGCCATCGCAGGCGTGCACATCGCTGTGGCAGACGCCGCAGGCGACCACCTTGATCAGCACCTCGCCGGCGCCAGGTTGCGGGATCGCCACCTGCTCAAGGTGCAACTGGCCGCCCAGTTCGCGCAGCACGGCGGCTTGCATGGTTTTGGATTGCAGGTCGTTCATGGTGGTACTCCTGGTTATTGTGGTGTTGTGCAGGGGCAGCAGGCCGCCTCGGTAGCCGAGGGCCCGGCAGCCGGTTGTCATGGATTCATGGAGCGAAGGAGCGAATCAGCCGCACTCGGCGCAAGGCGGTTCCAGGTGGTGGCGCAACAGGGTCGAGAGCTCATGGATCAGCAGCATGGTGCTGTCGACTTCGGCTTGCGATGGCTGGCGGATGTACTTCAGCGGCGGCATCAGCAGCCAGACGAAGTCGCCGTAGTTTGGCCGCAGCAACACATCGCAACGGCGCTCCTGGGCGCGGTAGTGAATCTCCAGTCCGCCCAGTTCCATGGCCAGGCACAGCGGCAACAGCACCGGACTGCGATTGAGGGCGGCGAGCAACGACGCCGGACAGTCCTTGCCGACAAACGCGGCCTGGCGGTTGCGTTGGCGCCAGCCTCGGTAGTTCAGGCGGATGTGCATGGAGCGTCGGCCCAGCTCCATGGGCACGTGCCACTGCCAACTGAGGCTGTAGATGCGTCCGAACAGTTTGCTGGCCAACTGCTGTTGCAGGCTCAGGTCGTCTGCCGCCAGCTTGTGTCCGTGGCTTTCCAGGCAGTAGGGGCGGTTCGAGTCACGAGGCTGGAGATAGGCGCTGAAGCGCTGGGCTGTCCCTTTAAGAGCCAGCTGGGCATGACGGTCGATAGCGGCATACAGGTTCATGGCGATGATCCCCGGCTACTGCAGTTTCAGTTGGGCGCAGTTGTTGCCGTGACTGTCCACGGATGACGACTCGGCGCGTTCCTCGATACGTCGCAGCACCTCTTCCAGGGACGGCGGGGAAAACAAGGCTTGCCCGGTACTTTTCAGGTACAGGACGGCGAACAGGATGATCAGGCTCGCGCACAGGGTGGCGATGAACAGCACCTGTGGATCGCTGACCAGGGTAGTGATCATGTACAGGCAGGCGCCGATACCGATCACCTGGGGCAGGGGATAGAACGGTGTCTTGAATGGGCGTCGCGCCTGTGGATAACGCCTGCGCAGCACTAGCACATCGATCTGGGCGATCACGTAGCTGAGCAGCCAGGTCGTACAGGCCACGCTGATCATCATGGTGATCAGGGCGATGTCCGCATGATTGGCCATGGCATACAGGAGCACGATCATGATCAGCCCCACCACGAAGAAGATACCGAACCATGGCGTGCGCGCCGTCGGATGCAACCAGCAGAAGATCTTCGGCAGCAGGCCTTCCCGGGACAGGCCGTAGAGCATGCGTGGTACTGCCACCAGGTAGGTATCGCAGGTGGTGACCGCGGCCAGGATGGAGATCCCCCCCATGATGATCAGGCCCGGGGTGCCGAGCATGGCCGCTGCGCCATCGACGTGGGGAATGGTCGAGGCCGCCAGGGCGTCTAGGCCGATGTAGCGGGTGATGCTCAGGCCGAACAACAGGTCGACGAACCAGATGCTGGCGCAACCGACGATCATCGCCAGGGGAATGGTGCGTCCCGGATTCTTCACTTCCTCGGCCAGGGGAGCGACGAACTCCATGCCGATGAACAGCCAGATGGCCAGGCTCAAGTGGCTGAACTGCTGGCTCACCGGCACCGGGGAAAAAGCCGGTTGCTGCTCCAGCGGTGCCAGGGTGCCGAAGCCCGTCAGGCCCCAGGCACCGACGGCCCCGAGCAGCAGCATCATGGTAATTGCCAGGGTGGTCTGGACCCGGCCGAAGACCTCGATGCCCTTGAGGTTGATCGCTACCAGCAAGGCCAGGATGCCCAGGGAGAACAGGTACCAGGGAGCGCCGGTCAAGCGCTCCAGGGACTGCCCGCCGATGATCATGTTGGTCCCGCCATCGGTGCCCACCAGGACGATGTAGCCGGCCAGCACCGCGAACAGGGCCGGCAGCTTGCCCAGGGCGGGCAGGGTGTATTCACCGATCATGCCGGCCCCGGGCAGCATGGCCGCCAGCTCCGAATAGGACAGCGCGACGCAGAGGATCACCAGCAGTGCGCCGAGGGCGACGATGCTGAATGCGGGCCCCGAGACGCCGTAGCCGTTGGCTAGCGCCACCATCGCAGTGCCGGAGACCACCAGTCCGACGGAGGTCGAGTAGGCCGCCCAGAAACCCAGGCTGCGGTTCAGTTTCAAGTTGCTCATGTGCCTACCTCAGTGGATGTTTCTTGTTGTTCTTGGTAACGACCCAACTGCAGTTGCAAGCCCGGGGCTACTGGCGCGACGGGATGTAGGGACGCTATCAGCAGGGCTTTCGGGCTGTACATATCCCGATAGGGATAGATTGCCCAGGGCGGCGCGGGAAGCAGGGATCAGCAGGCTGTGAGCTTGTCGAGGAAGAGTCCCAGCAGCTCCGACTGGCTGCCGATCTCGAGCTTGGTGTAGAGGTTCTTGCGATGGATCTTCACCGTACCGCTGCTGATGAACAGCTGCTGGGCGATGGAGTCGTTGGAGTGGCCACGCAGCAAGAGCCTGGCGATTTCACATTCGCGCAGGGTGAGCAGGCCTTCGCCGAAGCGTTCGAAGGCCTGGCGAATGGCATGGTCCATTTCCAGGGCCGGACGTGGATTGGACAACCGATGCTGGCTCCAGGCGCTGCGCACCACCAGCCTCACCACCTGCTCGGCGCATTCGAGCAACTGGCGCTCCCGATCATTGAAGTCGCTGTGCTCGCTGCTGCGCATCAGCGACAGCACCCCGGTGCTGCTGTCATCCAGGTCGACGAAGAAGGCTATCTCCTCGGTCAGTCCCAGGCGGTGGTAGTAGCTCAGGAAATATTCGCTGAGATAGAAGTGGTCCGGCGCCAGCTCCTTGAGGCTGTGCAGGCCCTGATGCAGCTGGTTGCTGCAGGCCAGGTAGAGCGGGTCCAGCAGGTAGGGGCCGGTCTGGTAGTCGTCGACGAAGTACTGTCGCTTGTGCGCGGTGAAGGTGTCGAACAGCGACAGAGGGCGGTAGTTGCCCTGGTAGATGAACAGCACGAAATGGTCCACCTGGCACAGTCGCTGCAACCATTGGCTGGTTGCCAGCAACTGTGCCGGGCCGGGGTTCTGGCCCAGGATCTGGGTGATTTCCTGGGTCCATGCCTTGAGTTCGTCGTACTGCATGGCGCGTACCTGGGGACCTGGCGGTCCTGCCGGGAAGATACCCGGCAGTGTGCACAGGAACTTGGCCCCCGGGTATCGGGTGCGAGCAAAAAAACCTGGATCCGGCTCAACCCCGATTCGCCACCGACTCGGCCAGGATGCACAGCAGCTCGAACATCAGGGTCGCGCCGGCCAGGGCGGTGGCGCCGCCGAGGTCGAAGGGCGGCGAGACTTCCACCACGTCGGCGCCCACCAGGTTCAGGCCGCGCAGGCCGCGGATCAGCTGCTGGGCCTGCAGGGTGGTCATGCCGCCGATCTCCGGGGTGCCGGTGCCGGGGGCGAAGGCCGGGTCGAGCACATCGATGTCGAAGCTGATGTAGGTCGGCTCGGCACCCACCACGCGCCGGGCTTCGGCCAGGGTCGCCTCGACGCCCAGGTCGGCGAATTCCTCCATGTGGATCACGCGGATCCCGCAGTCCTTGGCGAAGTCTTCGTCGTCGGCCGAGTAGATCGAGCCGCGGATGCCGATCTGTACCGTGCGCCTGGGGTCCAGCAGGCCCTCTTCGATGGCCCGGCGAAAGGGCGTGCCGTGGGTGTAGAGGTTGTCGCCGAAGTAGCGGTCGTTGGTATCGGAATGGGCATCGAAGTGCACCATGCCGATCGGCCGCTGGCGGGCCAGGGCCCGGAAGATCGGCAGGGTCACCAGGTGATCGCCGCCCACCGACAGCGGCACCGCGCCGGCCTGGTGCAGCTGGCTGAAGAAACCCTCGATCTGTTTCAACGAGTCCAACAGGTCGATGGGGTTGACCGGGGCATCGCCCAGGTCGCCGACCCGCACCAGGTCATAGGGGGCGATGCGGCTGACGTGGTGCACCTTGCGCATCAGGCTCGACTGGTTGCGCACCTCCCGCGGGCCATGGCGGGCCCCGGCGCGGTTGGTGGTGCCGCCATCCCAGGGCACCCCCACCAGGGCGATCTGTACCTGCGCCGGGTCGTCGAACAGCGGCAAGCGCATGAAGCTTGGAATACCGGCGAAGCGCGGGACCAGGGCAGCGTCTACCGGCTGCGGGAAAGACTGGGACATGGGCGATTCCTCGTTGTGGATTCAGGGATCAATCGGCGGTGCTGCGCAGGGCCGGGGCCGGCTGGCTCATCAGGCTGACGGCGACGAAGGTCAGCAGGCTGACGCCCAGGCCGTAGTAGATCGGGGTGTTGGCCAGGATGCCGTCGCGGGCCATGCAGGCGATCACCGTCAGGCTGCCGCTGACCATGCAGGCGATGGCCCCGGCCGCCGAGGCCCGGCGCCACAGCAAGGCGCCGATGATCGGCACCAGCAGGCTACCCACCAGCAGGTTGTAGGCGATGCTCAGGCCGGCGATCACGTCGTTGACCAGGCAGGCCATCAGCAGCATCGCCACCCCTAGGCCGAGGGTGATCCAGCGGCTGCTGGCCAGGTGGTTTTCCTGGCCACGGGTCAGGAAGCGGCTGTAGATGTCTTCCTTGAGCACCGTGGCCGAGGCCAGCAGGCAGGCACTGGCGGTGGACATGATGGCGGCCAGGGCCGCCGCCACCACCAGCCCGCGCAGTCCGGCCGGCAATACGTTGCGGGTGACTTCGGCGAAGGCGTTCTCGGCCACCGAGAGGTCCGGTAGCAGCAGTTTGGCAGCGGCCCCCACCAGGGCACAGGCGGCGCCGTAGAACATGCAGTAGATCCCGGCGCCGAGGCCGGCGTAGCGCACCACCCGTTCGCTGCGGGCGGTGAACAATCGCTGCCAGATGTCCTGGCCGATCAGCGCGCCGAAGAAGTACAGCAGGAAGTAGGCGAGGAGGGTGTCCAGGCCGATGTTGCCCCACTCGAAGAACCCCGCCGGCAACCTCGCCTGCATGGCTTCGAGGCCGCCGGCCTGGCCGACGCTCATGGGCAGCAGGACGCAGAAGATGCCCAGGGTCATGATCACGAACTGGATGATGTCGGTGAGGGTCAGCGACCACATGCCGCCGATCACCGAGTAGAAGATCACCAGCGCGCCGCCGCAGAGAATCGCCGGGATGCGCGGGATGTCGAACACCACCTCGGTGATCGAGCCGATGGCGATGGTCGCGGTGACCGCCACCATCAGGTCGTAGGCCACCATCACGCAGCCGCCGATCAGGCGTGACGACGCCTGGTACCTTTGTTCGAGGATCTGGGTCACGGTGAACACCCGCAACTGGGCGATCTGCCGGGACAGCACCAGGCTCAGGACGATAATCCCCAGGCCCAGCATGAACACCAGCCATAACCCGGAGATTCCGTAGCTGTAGCCCAGGCGTACCGAGCCGATGGTGGAGGCGCCGCCGAGCATCACCGCCGACAGGGTGCCCAGGTACAGCGCCGGTCCCAGGCGTCGCCCGGCCACCAGGAAATCGTCCTGGTTGCGCACTTTGCGCATGCCCCACCAGCCAAGGCCGGCCATCAGCAGGACGTAGACCAACATGACCGCATAATCGAGTGCCATAACGGGTGCTCCCTGGTTGTTCTTGTTGTGCAGGCAGGTGAGCGCAGGGTAGATCGTGGATTGGCCGGGATACATCCCGGCAGGCGCAAGCTGGCTTGTGTTTTCACGCAAGTGGCCCGGTGGCGTGGTTTTGTCCGGGCCGCCATGAAGTCTGTGCCATCCCTGCCGATAGCCTGCCAGGGCCACGAGGCGCAATCAGTCAAAGGAAGCAGTAGCGATGAATGTCAGAAGTCTGGCCCTGGTGGCGTTGTTGGGCTCGCTTGGCGCGTGCAGCGTCAAGCCGGTGGAGCCCTATTCGGAACCGCCCCTGGGCGCGTCGGTCGCGCAGTTGCGGGTGATCACCAACGGTGAAGTGCGTGGTGGGGCCTATGCCGGCTGCATCGGCGACAACCAGCGCCTGGCCAAGGCTGGGCGCTTTGGCAGCGAGCACCGGGCGAACGTCAACTATCCACAGTTTCCCGAGGCCCCGCGGCAGATCGACATGCTGCCGCGATTCGCCCCGAAGCTGCCGGACTACCCCGGAGCCATTCGCCGCGGTGAAGGCGAATACTCCGAGATCGCCACCGAATACCGCGTGCCCGCCGGACGTCCGTTCCTGCTGGAGGGCGGCGGGGTGGCGGCCGGGGGAACCAGCAATGCCTACCGCACCTGCCCGCAGGTACAGAAGGTGGTGGTGTTCGAACCGGGCAAGAGCTACGAGGCCTATGCCGGCCTGAACTACATTCCGGTGGCCGGCGGCGAGGTGGAGGCGCTGTGCGTTTTCACCGTGTACCAGCTGCTGCCCCTGAGCAAGCCGGGGGCCAGCATGCCTTTGGCGTTGCACACCAGCGCGCCTGCGCAGCAGCGCTGTTCCGGCCGGTGAGGGGATGACGCCCGGGCCTGCCGCGATGGCAGGCCCGGGCGCGGCTGGGCTAGGTGGCCTTGCCGGGGGCGTCGATGGCTTGGCACACCAAAGGATGCAGCTCGCTTTGCCGTTGCTGCTGGTGCCAGGCCAATAGCTCCTGGCGCATGGCTGGGGTCCAGAACAGCTGCATGTGGTTGCGCACGCTGCTTACCGCCTGGGTCTGGTCCGGCTCGTTGACGAAGTACGAAGCGATCTGGTTGGCCATCTTGACCAGGTTGGCGGTGCTCATCGGCGCACCTCCGCCTTGTGGCCCCGGGACCGGTCGCGGGCTTGCAGCAGGCGCTGCTGCTCGTCACTGAAGGCCTGGTAGCGCTTCTGCCACTCGGACGGATGGTAGACCCGGCTGACCTCCACCGCCGTGACCTTGTACTCCGGACAGTTGGTGGCCCAGTCGGAGTTGTCGGTGGTGATCACGTTGGCGCCCGACTCGGGGAAGTGGAAGGTGGTGTAGACCACCCCCGGCGCTACCCGCTCGGTCACTCGGGCACGTAGCACGGTCTGCCCGGCGCGGCTGCCGATGCCGACCCAGTCGCCTTCGCTGATGCCCCGGCTCTCGGCATCGGTGGGGTGGATCTCCAGGCGGTCCTCGGCGTGCCAGGCGACGTTGTCGGTGCGCCGGGTCTGGGCGCCGACGTTGTACTGGCTGAGGATGCGACCGGTGGTCAGAAGCAGCGGATAGCGGCTGTTGACCTTCTCGTCGGTGGGCACGTAGCCGGTGAGCATGAAGCGCCCCTTGCCGCGCACGAATTCATCGATGTGCATGGTCGGCGTACCGTCCGGGGCCTGGGCGTTGCACGGCCATTGCAGGCTGCCGTGACGGTCCAGGCTGGCATAGCTGACGCCGGTGAAGGTCGGGGTCAGGCGGGCGATCTCGTCCATGATCTGCGATGGGTGCTCGTAATGCATCGGATACCCCAGGGCCGCCGCCAGGGCCAGGGTGCCTTCCCAGTCGGCCTTGCCGCCCAGCGGCTCCATGACCTTGCGCACCCGCGAAATGCGGCGCTCGGCGTTGGTGAAGGTGCCGTCCTTTTCCAGGAACGAGGCCCCAGGCAGGAACACATGGGCGAACTTGGCGGTTTCGTTGAGGAAGATGTCCTGCACCACCACGCATTCCATGGCCGACAGGGCGGCGGTCACGTGCTGGGTGTTGGGGTCGCTCTGGGCGATGTCCTCGCCCTGGCAGTACAGGCCCTTGAAGCTGCCGCCCAGGGCCGCCTCGAACATGTTGGGAATGCGCAGGCCCGGATCGGGTTGCAGGCTGACGTTCCACGCTTGCTCGAACTCCTGGCGCACGGTCTGGTTGGAGATGTGCCGGTAGCCCGGCAGCTCGTGGGGGAAGGAGCCCATGTCGCAGGAACCCTGGACGTTGTTCTGACCCCGCAGCGGGTTGACCCCGACCCCTTCGCGGCCGATGTTGCCGGTGGCCATGGCCAGGTTGGCGATGCCCATCACCGAGGTGCTGCCCTGGCTGTGCTCGGTGACGCCCAGGCCGTAGTAGATCGCCGCGTTGCCGCCAGTGGCGTAGACCCGGGCCGCGGCGCGGATGTCGGCCGCCGGGACCCCGCAGATGGCGCCCAGCACCTCCGGCGAGTTGTCCGCACGGCTGACGAAGGCGCTCCACAGGGCGAAGGCCTCGGGCTCGCAGCGGGCCTCGACGAACGCCTGGTCCACCAGGCCCTCGGTGACGATCACGTGGGCCAGGGCGTTGAGCATGGCCACGTTGGTTCCCGGGCGCAGGGCCAGGTGCAGCTCGGCGCGGGCGTGGACCGAGTCCACCAGGTCGATGCGCCGAGGATCGATCACGATCAGCCGCGCCCCTTCACGCAGGCGGCGCTTGAGCTGGGAGCCGAATACCGGGTGGGCATCGCTGGGGTTGGCGCCCATCACCAGGATCACGTCGGCCTGCATCACCGAATCGAAGCTCTGGGTCCCGGCGGATTCCCCCAGGGTCTGCTTGAGGCCGTAGCCGGTGGGCGAATGGCAGACCCGGGCGCAGGTGTCGACGTTGTTGTTGCCGAAGGCCGCCCGCACCAGTTTCTGCACCAGGTAGGTTTCCTCGTTGGTGCAGCGGCTGGACGTGATGCCGCCGATGGAGTCGCGACCGTACTTGAGCTGGATGCGCCGCAGCTCGCTGGCGGCGTACTGCACGGCTTCATCCCAGCTGACCTCCTGCCACGGGTCGCTGATGTGCTTGCGGATCATCGGTTTGGTGATGCGGTCCGGGTGGGTGGCGTAGCCCCAGGCGAAGCGGCCCTTGACGCAGGAGTGGCCATGGTTGGCCTGGCCGTTCTTGTCCGGGACCATACGTACCAGTTGCTCGCCCTTCATCTCGGCGCGGAACGAACAGCCCACGCCGCAGTAGGCGCAGGTGGTGATCACCGCCCGCTCGGGCTGGCCCATTTCCACCACGCTCTTTTCCATCAGGGTCGCGGTGGGGCAGGCCTGCACGCAGGCGCCGCAGGACACGCATTCGGAGTCCAGGAAGTTGTCGCCGCCGGCCGCCGCCACCCGGGATTCGAAGCCCCGGCCGCTGATGGTCAGGGCGAAGGTGCCCTGGGTTTCCTCACAGGCGCGCACGCAGCGGTTGCAGACGATGCACTTGCTCGGGTCGTAGTCGAAGTAGGGGTTGGAGCGGTCTTTCTGGTCACTCAGGTGGTTGGCGCCGTCGTAGCCATAGCGCACTTCGCGCAGGCCCACCTGGCCGGCCACGGTCTGCAGCTCGCAGTTGCCGTTGGCCGAGCAGGTCAGGCAGTCCAGCGGGTGGTCGGAGATGTACAGCTCCATCACATTGCGGCGCAGGCTCGAGAGTTTCGGCGTCTGGGTATGCACCACCATGCCCTCGCTGACCGGGGTAGTGCAGGAGGCCGGGTAGCCGCGCATGCCGTCGATTTCCACCAGGCACATGCGGCAGGAACCGAAGGCCTCCAGGCTGTCGGTGGCGCATAGCTTGGGAATGCTGGTGCCCAGCAGCGCGGCGGCGCGCATCACCGAGGTGCCCTGGGGCACGCTGATGCTGCGGCCGTCGATGCTCAGGCTGACCTGTACCTGGCTGTCGCGGGCCGGGGTACCCAGGTCCACGGCGTTGAGGTCGATGTCCTTGGCGGGGTCGAAGAGCGTGATCATTGGTCGGCCTCCGTGGTGTGCAGACCGAAGTCGGCAGGGAAGTGCTTGAGGGCGCTGGCCACCGGGTAGGACGTCATGCCGCCCAGGGCGCACAGCGAGCCGTATTGCAGGGTGTCGCACAGGTCCTTGAGGATCAGCGCCTGGTGCTGGCGCTCCTCGGGGCCGGGAGCCGCCAGTAGGCGGTCGATGACTTCCACGCCACGGGTCGAGCCGATGCGGCACGGGGTGCACTTGCCGCAGGACTCCTCGGCGCAGAACTGCATGGCGAAGCGCGCCATGTGGGCCAGGTCGAGGCTGTCGTCGGCCACCACCACGCCGCCGTGGCCGAGCATCGCGCCCATGGCGGCGAAGGCCTCGTAGTCCAGCGGTGTGTCGAACTGCGTGGGCGGGACCCAGGCACCGAGGGGGCCGCCGACCTGGGCCGCCTTCAGTGGCCGGCCACTGGCGGTACCGCCACCGTAGTCATGCAGCAGCTCGCCCAGGGTCAGGCCGAAGGCCCGTTCCACCAGGCCGCCATGGCGGACATTGCCCGCTAGCTGGAAGGGCATGGTGCCCAGGGAGCGGCCCATGCCGTAGTCGCGATAGAACGGCGCGCCCTTGGCCAGGATCAGCGGCACCGAGGCCAGGGTCAGCACGTTGTGTACCAGGGTCGGCTGGCCGAACAAGCCTTGCAGGGCCGGGATCGGCGGCTTGGCGCGGACGATCCCGCGCTTGCCTTCCAGGGAGTCGAGCAGCGCGGTTTCCTCGCCGCAGATGTAGGCTCCGGCGCCTACCCGCACTTCCAGGTCGAAGGGCTGGCCGCTCCCGCCGGCATCGGCCCCCAGGTAGCCGGCGTCCCGGGCCAGGTCCAGGGCCGCGCGCAGGGTGGCCACTGCCTGGGGATACTCCGAGCGCACATAGATATAGCCCTGGCTGGCACCGACGGCGATGCCGGCGATGGCCATGCCCTCGATCAGCAGGAAGGGGTCGCCCTCCATCAGCATGCGGTCGGCGAAGGTCCCGGAGTCGCCCTCGTCGGCGTTGCACACCACGTACTTCTGCTGCGGCGAGGTCTCGCGCACCGTGCGCCACTTGATCCCCGCGGGGAAGGCCGCGCCGCCCCGGCCACGCAGGCCGGAGTCGAGCACCGCGGCCACGGTCTGCTCGCCGCCCAGGGCGATGGCGCGCTCCAGGCCGGCGAAACCGCCGTGGGCCCGATAGTCCTCCAGGGACAGCGGCCGGGTGATGCCGGCGCGGGCGAACAGCAGGCGCTGCTGGCTCTTGAGGTAGGGAATCTGTTCCACCAGGCCCAGGGCCAAGGGGTGGCTGGCCGGATCGGCTTGCAGGGCGTCCAGCAGCGCTGGTACGTCGGCCACGTTCAGCGGACCGAAGCCCAGGCGGCCCTCGGGGGTATCGACTTCCAGCAGCGGTTCCAGCCAGTACAGGCCACGGGAACTGGTGCGTTGCAGTTGCAGTTGCAGTTGGCGCTGGCTGGCCTGGGCCAGCAGGGCGTCGGCCACCTGGTCGGCGCCCACGGCGCGGGCCAGGGAGTCACAGGACAGGTAGAGGTTCATCACGCATCCTCCCGGCAGCTGTCGAGCAACGCGTCCAGGCGTTCGGCGCTGAGCCGGGCATGCAGCTGGCCGTCCAGCTCCAGGGCCGGCGAGCAGGCGCAGGCGCCCAGGCAGTACACCGGCCGCAGGCTGATGCGGCCATCGGCGCTGCTGCCATGGTCGTCCAGTTGCAGGCGCTCGCGCAGTTGCGCCGCCAGTTGCTCGGCGCCCCGGCTCTGGCAGGATTCGGCGCGGCATAGGCGCAGGATGTGCCGCGCGGGCGGCGCGGTGCGAAAGTCATGGTAGAAGCTGATCACGCCGCGTACTTCGGCCTGGCTCTGGTTGAGCCCATGGGCGATGGCGGGGATGGCCACGTCGGGGATGTAGCCCAGCTCTTCCTGGATCTGGTGGAGCAGCGGCAGCAGCGCCCCGGGAACGTCCTTGTAGCGCTCCAGCAGGGTGTGGATCACAGGCAGGTGCAGCGATTCATCAGGCATACAGCATTCCTCACGGTCACGGACACACCTGGTGGTTGTCGGTTGTCCGAAAGTCTCGGCTGCGGCCCTGGTTGCCACGTCACGGTAGCGCGGCGATCCGGCCGGTAGCCATGCACCCTGAATGGGTATCTTGTTGTACCCGGTGCGGTCGTCGCCGTACCTGTTCAGGGCATAAAGGGCAGCTTGACACGCTGCCTCTGATTGATCCGCACCAAAGCGACTTGCTCAGTTCCGAATACGACCATTCACTGAGTCTAGAAGAGGCTGGGAAAGCCGGTTGGATGGGGCGCGCACTATGGAACGAAACCGGAGGGTCCCGAAGTGACTTCGGTCAGTGTTTGTGGCGGGGAGCCTGCCCCCGCCACCCACGATCAGGAGGAACGCGCGCGGCGCTGGGCGTAGTGCTGCACGACCAGGCGCCCGATCAGCGCCAGCAGGGTCAGGCTGATCAGCAGCACCGAAATGGCCGCCACGCTGGGGTCGACGTTGTCCCGCAACCCGCTCCAGATCCGTCGGGGCAGGGTGTTGACGTCGACGCTGGTGATGAACAGGGTCACTGCCACCTCTTCCCAGGACAGGGCGAAGCTCAGCAGCGCGGTGGAGAAGATCCCCAGCTTCAGGTTCGGCAGGATCACCAGGAAGGTGGTCTGCATCATGCTGGCCCCCAGGTTGCGCGAGGCCAGTTCGATGCGCCGGTCTACCTGGCTCAGCGCCACCAGCATGGTCACCACGCCGTAGGGCACCACCATCACCACGTGGGCGATCACCACCCCGGGCAGGGTGTCGTAGCCCCAGCCCGGGGCGATGCTGCCCAGCTTGGTTTCCATGAAGTACAGCACCAGGGCCGAGATCACCGGCGGGATCGCCATGGGCAGCAGCACCAGGCCGATCAACAGGGTCGCCAGGCGTGAGCGCAGGTACCAGATGCCCAGGCTGAAACTGACCGCCAGCAAGGTGGCGATCAGGCTGGTGGCCGTGGCGATGGCCAGGCTCTGGCCGGTGCTCGACAGCCAGTCGGGGTTGCTCAGCAGGGCCTCGTAGTGACGCAGCGACCAGTTGCCCTCGGGCATCGACAGGTAGCGCTTGGCGGTGAAGGACACCGGGATCACTGTCAGCAACGGGAACAGCATGAAGGCCATGGCGATCACGGCGATCAGCCGGGTACTCAAGGCAGTGCGATGTGTATTCATAGTGACCTCAACCCACCAGTCGATTGACACGGGTGATGCGCATCAGCAGCCAGATCAGCGCGCTGACCAGGGCCAGCAGCACCAGGCTCAGGGCCGCGCCCAAGCCCCAGTTGCTGGTCTGGAACATCTGCAGGAACACGTACTCGGCGATCATCACCGTCTGTCCGCCACCCAGCAGCACCGGGGTGATGAAGAAGCCCAGGCAGAACACGAAGACCATGATGAAGGCCCCCAGCAGCCCCGGCAGGGTCTGCGGCAGCAGCACTTGCCAGAAGGTGCGCAAGGCCCCGGCGCCCAGCCCGCGGGAGGCCAAGAGGACCCGCTGGTCCAGCTGGCGCATGCTCGACAGCAGCGGGAACAAGGCATAGGGGATCATGAAGTGGAGCATGCCGATCACCACCCCCAATTCGTTGCGGGTCAGTTGCAGGGGGTGTTCGATCCAGCCCAGGGACAGCAGGCTGTCGTTGACCACGCCGTTGCTGCGCAGGGCGATCAGCCAGCCGAAGGCCCGCACCAGCACCGAGATCCAGAACGGGATGAACACGCAGATCTCCACCATGCGCTGCCAGAACGGCGGGCTGAAGACCCAGCAGTAGGCCAGCAGGTAGCCGATCGCCAGGGCCAGCAGGCTGACGGTCAGGCACAGGCGCAGGGTGCGCAGCAGCATGTCGTGGATTGCCGGGTCGCTGGCGATGCGCTGGTACTGCTCGATGCCGGGTTCGGGCAGGGTGAAGCTCCAGCTCACTACGCCGACGAAGGGCAATAAGTAGAACAGCACCAGCAACAGCGGCAGCGGTACCAGCAGCAGGCTGCGTTCCAGGCGCGCGGTTTGGGTCGCACTCATGGTCGGCGCCTCACTTGGACAGGTGGGTCAGGTACTGCTCCAGGGTGCTGGAGTAGTGATCGGCGTACCACTGGGTGTCCAGCAGGATCTGCTTCTTCATGTTGGCTTCGGACGCGCAGTTGAGCTCCAGCTGCTCGGGGCTCATCAGCTTCTGGGTGGCCGGGTTGGATGGGCCGTTGCCGAGGATCTCGAACAGCTTGAACTGGCCCGCCGGCTGCAGGGCATGCTGGATGAACTGCATGGCCGGGGCAGTACCTGCCGGGTTGTCGCTGAGCACGGCCCAGCTGCTGTTGGTGAGGAAGGCGTTGTCATAGCCCCATTTGATCCGGCCACCGCTGTCCTCGCGCAACAAGGTGGCGCGGGTGTGCCAGAGCACGCCCATGGAGGCTTCGCCTTCGATCATCAGTTGCTGGCTTTCCGCGCCCGAGCCCCAGAACGACAGGACGTGGGGCTTGAGTTCGTCGATCTTGCGCAGGGCCCGTGGTACGTCCAGCGGATACAACTTGTCGACGGGTACACCGTCGGCCAGCAGGGCGGCCTCGAGCATGCCGTTCATCCACTTGTAGAGGGTGCGCTTGCCGGGGAATTTCTCCACGTTCCAGAAATCCGCCCAGTCCCTGGGGCCGTTGTCGCCGTATTTCTCGCTGTCCCAGGCCAGCACGTAGCTGAGCATGTAGCCGGCAATCCCGTAGTCATGGCTCATCCCCGGGGCTACCTGGTCGCGCTGCACCACGCTGTAGTCCAGGGGTTGCAGGATCTTCTCGCGGCCCAGGTTCAGGGCGCTGTAGCCTTCCATGTCCACCACGTCCCAGCTGGGCCGGCCGCTGGCCAGTTGCGAGCGTACCGCGCCTTCGGTGGGGCCGGCGCCGTCGATGCGCACCGGGATGCCGGTGCTCTTGGTGAAGCTGTCGGTCCAGGCCGTGCGGAAGGCATTCAGTGCATCGCCGCCCCAGTTGACCAGCACCAGGGGCTTGTCGGCCGACCAGCTGATCCCGCTGCGCAGGGCCAGGGGCACGGCCGCCAGCAGGCCCATGGCCTGGACGAAGGTGCGGCGGCTGATCTGTCCGCCACGGGCTTTTTCGATGAGGATTTCGATGCAGTCGCGCTGGTGGTGCTGGCTCATGGGGGCAAGTCCTCGCAAGGCCGGTGCCCGAGGCGCCAGCCGTTGATTGTTGTTGTTCTGTACGAAAACCGGGGTGGTGATCCTCTGTAGGAGCCAAGCGTGCTCGCGATGGTCGTGAACGTTACGGGGTCAACGCAGCGCTCTGCAGTCCATCGCGGGCAAGTCTCGCTCCTACAATTGCCTGACTGATCGCGGGGCTCAGGCTTCCAGCAGGAAGCTGTGGCGTACCGGCCAGCTCAGCCACACCGGGGTGCCGCTGGGCAATCGGGCGCCGGGGTGATCGCCGGGTACCGAGAGGTTCACCGGTGCCAGCTCCGGGGCGATGTTCAATGCCAGATGCGTGCTGGAGCCCTGGTAGACCCGTTCGCCCAGGTGCGCCGGCAGCACGTTGTGCTCACCTGCTTGCGGTCGTTCGGTGTGCAGCGTCATGTGCTCGGGGCGTACCGCCAGCAACTGTGGCTGGCTGCTCAGTTCCCCGGGAAGCGCGGCATGCAGGGCGACGTCGCCGCAGCGGCCACTGGCGTGGCTGCCATTGCGGGCAATGTCGCGCAGCGGGAACAGGTTCATCTTGCCCAGGAACTCGGCGACGAAGCGGTTGCTGGGGCGGTCGTAGATGTCCTGGGGCGAGTCGATCTGCGCCAGGCGTCCCTGGTTGAAGATGGCGATGCGGGTCGACAGGGCCAGGGCTTCGCCCTGGTCGTGGGTGACGAACACGAAGCTGGTGCCCACCTGGCGATGGATGCGCTGCAGCTCGGCTTGCAGTTGTTCGCGCAGGTTCTTGTCCAGGGCCGAGAGCGGCTCGTCGAGCAGCAGCATGTCCGGCTCGAACACCAGGGCCCGGGCGATGGCCACCCGCTGCTGCTGGCCACCGGAAAGCTCGGACGGTTTCTTGTGCAGGTGTGCACCCAGGCCCACCACTTCGAGGATGTGCTTGACCCGGCGCTGGCGCTCCTCGGCCTTGACCCCACGGATGCGCAATGGGTAGGCGACGTTGTCGGCCACGCTCATGTGCGGGAACAGCGCGTAGCCCTGGAACACCATGCCGTAGTTGCGTTTTTCCGCCGGGCGCCGGCTGATGTCGACACCACGCTCCATGAGCTTGCCGGCGCTGGGTGAAAGGAAGCCTGCGAGGATCATCAGCAGGGTGGTCTTGCCTGAGCCGGAGGGGCCCAGGAGGGTGAGGAATTCGCCTTGGCGAACGTCGAGGTCAATGCCGTCCAGGGCAGTGAAGTTGCCGTAATACTGGCTGATTCCTTGGGCGCTGAGTTGAGTCGAAGGACTGCTGGACACTACAGAGTTCTCCTGCGGAAACCGACCTGCGCTGTGGAGTTTTTATTGTTGGAACAGCAGGCGGTCGGCTCATTATTGGCAAAAGCAACGGCACATCAATGGAATAATTTTTGCCTCATTGGTGAGTGAAATTATCCATTGGCCAGGGGCCGCTGCTGCCTTCTCCCAGGTTCAAGGCTTGATCAGCAAACTGTCGGTGATGCCTTGGGTGGTGTTTTGCAGCTGGTATTTAAGCCACGTCGAAAAGGCCCGTACCGCCGGCCTTTCAGCCTTGGCCGGATCGATCGCCAGGAAGTAGCCGCGCCGGGCGCTGATGGCGATATCGAAGGGTCGTACCAGCAGGCCCCGGGCCAGGGCATTGCCACTGAGCAGGCTGTCGCCGATGGCCACGCCCTGGGCGGCGATGCACGCCGACTGCGCACAGTGGGCGTCGGAGAAGGTGATGCCGCTGTCCGCGTCGATCTGCTCGACCCCGGCAGCGGCCAGCCAGGCGCGCCAGTCACTGGTGTCGTTCATGTGGATCAAGGGCAGGCCGGCCAGGTCCTGGGGCGTCTTCAAGCCGCCGATGGCGTTGATCAGGCGCGGGCTGCATACCGGTGAAAAATGCAGGGTGAAGATCGGCTCCACCTGCAGCCCGGGCCAGTCGCCGATGCCGTAGGTGATGAACAGGTCGGCCTCGGGATCGCTGGTATCGTCCCAGGAGCGCGGGTTGACCACATGCAGCCGTACCTCGGGGTATTGGCGCTGGAAGCTGTTGATGTGGTTGCACAGCCAGAAGCTGGTAAACCCCGGGTTGCAACTGATGCGCAACTTGCCGGACACCGCGGGCCCATCGAAGAGCCGGCCGGCGTCCTGGATGTCGGCGAGGATGCGCCGAACTTCGAGGGCATAGCACTGGCCCTGGTGCGTCAGGCCGATGCCGCGCCCGACCCGTTCGGTCAGGGCGAAGCCCAGGCTCTGTTCCAGGCTGATGATCTGGTGGCTGATGGCGCTGCGGGTCAGGCTCAACTGCTGGGCGGCGGCGGTCACGCTGCCCAGCCGGGCGACCGCGTCGAGGGCGCGCAAGGCGCTGATCGTGGGAAAACGCATACAACCTCCGGGGCGGGGGGAACGGGTCTTCGAATGCGTCCGGCCTGGTGTGTCCAGGCGCTTGCGGCGCATCAGGTCGCGCCGAAGTATGGGTCGCGCCAGCGTGGCATTGGTTAGTTTTTTTGACCATTGCTGGCGAAATAATTTGATTGATGTAGCCAGCGCTTCACCAATACTGGCCCTCGATCCGGGCTGAGCCGACCGGACCATTCCCATAACAACAACAGGTCCGGCTGGCCCGGGCGGGCGCCGAGGCGCCCAGCGCGCGACTGGCCGGGACCTGGATAACCAGGAGTGCCGAGGATGTCCCGCTACAAAGAATTCGCGCTGGATTGGGTCGAACGCCACCGTCAGCAACTGTCGGACTGGCACCAGGTGATCTGGCACTACGCCGAGCCGGCGTTTCGCGAGTACAAGTCCAGTGCCTGGTACGTGGCGTTGCTGGAGGCCGAGGGCTTCACTGTCGAGCGTGGCAGCGGTGGCATGCCCACGGCCTTCTGCGCCACCTTCACCCAAGGCCAGGGGCCGCTGCTGGCCACCTATGGCGAGTACGACGCAGTGCCAGGCAACTGCCAGGCGGCCACTACCCGCAAACAACCGCGCGAGGGTCTGTCGCGCTTCGCCCCGGGGCACACCGACCCGCACTCGGCCCTGGGCATCAGCGCCCTGGGCGGGGCCCTGGCGGCCAAGGCGACCATGGTGGAGTTCGGCCTGCAGGGCAGCATCCGCTTCTTCGGCGAGCCGGCGGAAAAGCTCCGTGCCTCCAAGCCGGTACACGCGGCCAAGGGTTATTACGACGACCTGGATGCGGCCATCAGCTTCCACCCCACCTACATGCTGCCACTGAACAACACCACCACCTGGGACACTCACTGCGGCATTGCCTACGCCTACATCTACAGCTTCACCTGCGAAGAGCCGGAGCAGTGGATCGCCGCCGATCGCTACAGCCCGATCCCGCAGAACCATCTGGCGGCCCGGGCCCCGGGGGCCAACGATGCCCTGGTGCATTTCTATACCCTGAACGAAAGCCTGCGCCGCTCGACCCTGCCGTTCACCGGGTTGTGGAGCTACAACGAGGCGATCCTCACCGCAGGCCAAGCCACGGCCGACAACCTGCCGCCGCACTTGTCGCAGATCCAGTACCTGCTGCGTTGCGACTCCATCGAGCAGGCCGAGACCATTTCCCAGGTCATGGACAACAACGCCGCCGCGGCGGCCATGGCCACCGGCTGCCGCTGGAAGAAGACCTGGGTGTGCAAGTCCCGCGGTGGCCTGCCCAACCATGTCATGGCCCAGGCCACCTACGACAACCTGGCGGCGGTGGGTGCCCCGCAGTGGAACGAAGAAGCCTGTGAGATCGCCCGCCAGATCCAGCGCAATCTGGGCCTTGAGGCCATGGAGCGGCCCTTCCTGCCGGCCACCGAGGCCTTGATCGAACCCCAGGAGTGCGAGCGCCAACTGCGCCTGCAAATGCCGGCCTGGCAGAACTACCTGACCTCCGACGACTACCCGGAATACACCTGGCACTGCCCGACCGTACGTTTGCTGGTGGCCCGGCCGATGCTCAGCGCGCCGCCGGGGACGGTCTATCCGGATTGGGTCTCCAACGCCCTGGGCGGGATTCGCCAGACCATCGACCCAATGATCGAGGTAGCGGCCAAGACCATCGCCGCGACCCTGGTGGACTTGCTGACCGACGAGGCATTGCTGGCCGCGGCCAAGGCCGAGTTCGTCGAGCGCACGGGTGGCGGGATCGGTGGCAGTGGCTGGCAGGCGCCGCTGCTGCCCAAGGACTTCCAGGTGCCCCATGACTTCCGCTGGCCGGAGTACATCCGCACGGCGCGGGGTGAGGAATGGTGGATTCCGGCGCGGGCCGACGAGTAGCCGCCGGTGCCAGGGCGAGGGGGCGTTATGCCGCTTCGCTCGGGCGCTTATGCACAATGGATGGGTTTTTCGGCCAGGCAGATGACGAATCTGTGGAGCCATTCTCATCTTTTTGCAACTGGCTGTTTTTTCGGGATTTTATTTTATGAACAAAAAATGACCAACTGCGGATTGCGCTTGCGCATCCCGTAATCACGGGCATTCTCAAGATTCCATCAACAGACTTATCCACAGGTAGCGACGTCCTGTCGCAGAGGCATGCAGCCTGCTCGTCTAGCCGATGGCGCTGGGCCGCCGGGAGGCTAGATCGAGCACGCTGTGGTCATGCCGGTGTGATGTGTCCAGGCCGGCACCTACTCGGTCCTTGTGGCCGGAATGGACAGTTCATTACGAAACAGGTTGTGTGGGTCAACGGCGGCTTTGAGGTTGGAAAGCTTGGTGATGAGCTCGGTATTCCAGCCGTAGTACAGGTTCAGCCAGTTGGGGTCTAGCGCGCCGGTGTCGGTGTACTTCATGTCGACATCGGGGTAGTTGATGTAGCAGCCATCGTAGGCAGGTCTTTGCGGCTTGCCGCCGTGCACGGCGGTGAAGATGTTGCGAATCCAGGCCAACTGCACCGTGTCATCGGCGGCATGGGTCCAATAGGTCTGGTATTGGGCCTTAAGCAGCGAGCTGCGTTGAGGAACAGCAGTGGTGCCCATGCCCTTTTTGTTGATCGCCCCGCCGTAGGAATCAATCTGCACCAGCGACTGGCTGAAGCGTTTGTCTGGCGTGGCTTCGGTCAAGTGCGTCAACAACGCGTTGCAGGCCTGCTCGGAGAACTGTTCGACCTGATAGTCGGACTTGTATTTACCCCGTTGATTGTTGCCTGAGCCGTTGATCATTTGAGTGACGTACAGCCAGTCCATCGCCGTGTGTTGAGCGGCTGCTCCTTTGAATTTCCTGCCCGCATGAGGGTGCCTGAGCGGGGCAATGTTCGGTTCGATGAAGCCGTCATGCAGGGTCGGCGTCAGGCCCGCCGCGGCATTCATCTTGTTGATGAAATCGTTGAGCGGTATGTCGTTGGCGCCACCGACCTGGCCATTGGGGCCGGTGTACTGGATTGCCAGCACCACATGGTCGGAGGTGTCCACGTGGTTGAGTTTCAACAGGGTGAACAAGCCACCGTTGCCAATGCCTTCCACCGTGCTGGTTGCGGCGGCGTCGTTATCGGCGAACCACTGCCAATAAGCTCGCAGGAAGTTCGAGAAGTTGGGGATCAGCTCTTTCCACGGGTAGGCCAGGGGAATCCAATAGGCTTTTTGTGGGGCTTGGGGCAGTTGGTCGAAGTAGTAGCCGATGATGATGCCGAAGTTGCCGCCGCCGGCTCCGCAACAGGCAGTGAACAATGCCTTGTCGTTGTTCGATGGGCTGTCCGCGCGAACATGGCGGAATTCCAGTTGCCGCGAGTTTTCCACAGGTACAAGAATGTCGACGCCAGTGACCCAGTCCACGGTCAATCCCTGCAGGCGCGATAACAACCCATAACCGCCACCGCTGATATGGCCGCCCACGCCGACCGAATAACATGAGCCGCCAGGAATGGTGCGCCCGGCCTGCTTGTACAGCGACAGGTAGGCGTCCCAGTTCTGGTTGCCGGTCAAGATCATGAATCGATACTTCTTGTTCCGGCTGTCCCAGGGAGAAGTGATGGATTGGCTTTCATCGTATTTCAGGCCTTTCATTTCCCCCACGTCGATAATCGCCAGGTTTTCTGTCTCGCCGTTTAACTTGTTGGAAACAAAGCCCTCGTAGCAGTGGCCGCCACTGCGCACCGTGATGCGATAGCCCTCACTCAGTGCGGTATTGGCTGCGGCCAGAACTTCATCGGGTGTCGTACACACATAAATCCGCTGTGCGCCCTGTTCGATGCTGGGCGGCCAGCGCAGGTTGAAACCCTTCTGCAGGGTTTCATAAGTGTGCGCCAGGTGGTCTATGACGTTCATGGATAACTCCCTGTAGGTGATGGTGAACCTGGCGACTTCCTGTCGAAAATGACCGCCCTGGTTGCGCCGGATCGGTTGCCCGAGCGCTGCTTGTGGCCAGCACGCCTAGAGACTAGTAGCTGTAACGAACTTGGTTTTTCTTTCGTGGGGGCAAGTGCAACCAGCAAGGGTCGGGGCAGGCCCAACGGCGGGTTATCGGCGTTCTGCCAGCAACAGCAGATTGCGCGGGGTCAAGGAGGCCTGGCAGAAGGTTCCCAGGCGTACGGCATACCCCTGCTCTTGCAGGAACAGCGCCCGGTCCAGTACCAGCCACAACTCCAGGGGGCGGCGGAACAAGCCGCGCAGCAGTTCCAGGTTGCGTACCTGGGCCAGGCGTTGCCAGCCAGCGGCCTCCAGTGCCGGCCAGTCCTGCTCGCCCACTGTGGATAATTCTTTCAGACTTGCCAGGTCGCGGCAGTAGTCGGCGAACGGCTTGTCCAGCCAGTGACTGGGCAGCGAGGGGGTGGGCAGGTAGTCATCGACGCCACGCAACTGGCGTTGCAGCAGGTCGAAGGCCAGGCGGCGGGCCATGGAGGTGTCGCGCTGGCGACGCACGCGGGCGCCGGCGGTCACGGTTTCGCTCATGGGCAGGGCCAGGTCATCCACGGACAATGCCAGTGCAGAGGCCTGGGCGGCTGTGGATAAACCCTGGTAGTGGCTGGCGCTGGTGCGGTTGTAGCAGCACGGGGCGATGGCCAGCTGTGGACAACCCTGCTGGCTGGCCAACTGGATCAGGCGCACATGCAGATCGCCGCAGGCATGCAGGGCCACCGGGGCGCATTGCGGATTCAGGTGCGATGCGGCGCCCGCCGCCAGCACATCCTGCTGGAGATGACGGGCGGACAGGGCATGGTGTTGGCTCAGTTGTTCGCCGCTGGCCACCAGCGCTGGGTCGTATTCCAGGCAAGTCAATTGCTGCCCGGGCTGGAGCAGGCGTCGGCCGAGGTGGCCCTTGCCGGCGCACCAGTCGAGCCAGTGAGTAGGTGTGCGGTCGAATTGCAGGCGGGCGGCGAAGGCCTCGATCTGCTGCCATTTGCGCCCGGGCACATCGACGTTCAGGCGCTGGCGCATGGCTGGCAAGCCTGCGCCGGGCAGTTCTGCCACGTTGCCCAAGGCCTGGGACTGGGTGGAGAGTTCGGCGAAGGGCGCAGGTGCCTCCAGCTGTTCAGGGTGGTTGTGGGCCGCCTCGGCGTCCTCGAGGGAGCGTTGCCGCAGCCATTGGGCAAGCCCGGGATGCCGGGCTTCCCAGGGCAGTTGCAGGTGGTGGAAGGGGCGCGGGCGCCACAGGTCCTGGTGCTCCAGGAGAAAGCTGTCCAGGGCCTGGAAGCGAGTCAGCAGGGCGGGGCCTTGGAGAGTCGGGGGCATGGCGTGGCGTCCGGAACAGGCCCGCTTCCAGGTGGAAGCGGGAGGGACTCAGCGTCCCTGGCAGGCCTCGACCCGCAACCAGCGCTCCAGCAACTTGAAGCCGCGCACCAGGATGTAGGCCATCAGCAGGTAGAACAGCCCGGCGGCGAAGAAGATCTCCACCGGCAGGTAGGTCCGGGCAATGATGGTCCGGGCCATGCCGGTCAGTTCCAGCAGGGTCACGGTACTGGCCAGGGCACTGGCCTTGAGCATCAGGATCACTTCGTTGCTGTAGGCCGGCAGGCCGATGCGCGTTGCCCGCGGCAGGATGATGTAGAACAGGGTCTTGGGCCGGGACATGCCCAGGGCCCGTGCCGCTTCGATTTCCCCAGGCGGAATGGCCTGGATCGCGCCCCGCAGGATTTCGGCGATATAGGCCGCGGTGTGCAGGGTCATGGTGGCGGTGGCGCACCAGAACGGGTCCCGCAGGTAGGGCCACAGGGAGCTTTCGCGCACGCTGTCGAACTGTGCGAGGCCGTAGTACACCAGGAACAGTTGCACCAGCAGCGGCGTACCGCGGAAGAAGAAAATGTAGGCATAGGGCAGGGCGCGCACGTACCACAGGCGCGACGAGCGGGCGATGCCCAGGGGGATCGCCAGCAGCAGGCCGGCGATGACGGCGATGGCTACCAGCTCCAGGGTCAGGGTCGCCCCCTGGGCCAGCTTCGGCAGCCACTTGATGATCACTTCCCAGTTCATTGGGCGCTCCTTGCGAAGCCGCGAGCGGCGCGTTTTTCCAGGAAGTGCATGCCGATCATGGCCAGGATGGTCAGGCCCAGGTACATGAAGGCGGCGACCATATAGAAGGTGAACGGTTGCTTGGTGACGGTCACGCCGATCTGCGCATGGCGCATGATTTCTTCAAGACCGATCACCGAGACCAGTGCGGTGTCCTTCATCAGGATCATGAACAGGTTGCCCAGGCCCGGTAGGGCCACGCGCCACATCTGCGGCATGATCAGCCGGGTGAAGATCCGCCATTTCGACAGGCCCAGGGCCAGGCCGGCCTCACGATGGCCCTTGGGAATGGCCAGCAGCGCGCCACGGAACACCTCCGTGGCATAGGCGCCAAAGCACAGGCCGAGGGCGATGACCCCGGCGGAGAAAGCGTTGAGTTCGAGGTCGGGGTTGCCGAGAAACTCCCCCAGGGCACGCATGCCGTTGACCGTGCCGAAATAGATCAGCAGGACCCAGAGCAGCTCCGGAACGCCACGCACTACGGTCGAATAGGCGCCGCCCAGCCATTGCAGGGGCCTGTAGGGCGAAGTCTTGGCCAGGGCACCGGCCAGGCCGAGCACCAGCCCCAGGCACAGCGCCGAGAGTGCCAGTTTGACGGTCATCAGCGCGCCAGCGGCGAGCGCCGGGCCGAATCCGTAAAGGTCGAGATTCATGGTCTAGTCATATCGCAAGGCGTTGCAGAGGAGCGGCGCACTCAGGGGAGTGCGCCGGCCAGGCAGTTCAGGATCATTCGATGCTGAAAGGGAAGTACTTGTCGTTGATCTTCTTGTAGGTGCCGTCGGCCTTGATCTCGGCCAGGGCCTTGTTCAGGCGCTCGCGCAGTGGGTCGCCCTTGCGCACGGCGATACCGATCTTGTCGCTTTCCACCACAGGCTCGCCCTTGAACTCGAAGTTCTGGCCGTCCTTGCTCTTGAGCCATTCGTACTGCACGTACTTGTCGGCGAGGATGCCGTCCAGGCGACCGGAGAGCAGGTCGAGGTAGGCGTTTTCCTGGGTGTCGTAGAGCTTGATGCTGACGCCGTAGTCGTCTTCCATGTTGCGGTCGTCCAGCCAGGTGCCAGCCAGGGTCGCGCGCTGGGCACCGATCACCTTGCCCTTGAGGTAGGACTTCTCGACCTTGAAGTCGACCTTCTTCGGTGCGATGAACTGCAGCTTGTTGGAGTAGTACGGATCGGTGAAATCCACCGCCTGCTTGCGCTCGTCGGTGATCGACAGCGAGGACACCAGGAAGTCGAACTTCTTGGCGTTCAGGGCCGGGATGATGCCGTCCCAGTCGGAGGTGACCACTTCGCACTTCTCGACTTTCATCTTGGCGCACAGGGCATCGCCGATGTCCTTGTCGAAACCGACGACCTGGCCACTGGCGTCCTTGTTGTTGAACGGTGGGTAGGCTGCCTCGATGCCCATCTTCAGGGTCTCGGCGGCAGCGCTGGCGCTGAAGGCCAGGGTGACGGCAGCGGCCAGGAGGATTTTCTTATAGCTCTGCATGCGTTTAGCTCCGTTAGCGGTTGCTGGACATGAATTGTTTGCAGCGTGCCGAAAGCGGGTTCTCGAAGACCTGCTGCGGCGAACCTTGCTCTTCTACCAGACCCTGGTGCAGGAACACCACTTCGCTGGAGACCTGGCGGGCAAAACTCATTTCATGGGTGACCAGCAACATGGTGCGGCCTTCTTCGGCCAGGGCGCGGATCACGTTGAGGACTTCCTGGACCATTTCCGGGTCCAGGGCCGAGGTCGGCTCGTCGAACAGGATGACCTTGGGTTGCATCGCCAGGGTCCGGGCGATGGCGGCACGCTGCTGCTGGCCGCCGGACAGTTGGGCCGGGTAGGCGTGGCGCTTGTCGGCAATGCCGACCTTGGCCAAAAGGGCCTCGGCGCTCTCGATAGCCTCGGCCTTGCTCTGGCCCAGCACTCGGCGTGGCGCTTCGATGATGTTGTCGAGCACCGTCATGTGCGGCCAGAGATTGAAGTTCTGGAATACGAAACCGATCTCGCTGCGCAAGCGGTTGATCTGCTTGCCATCGGCGGCTATCAGCTCGCCGTTCTTCGCGGCCTTGAGCTTGAGCTCTTCACCGGCCACCAGGATCTGGCCCTGGTGCGGGTTTTCCAGCAGGTTGATGCAGCGTAGGAAAGTGGACTTGCCGGAACCGGAGGAACCCAGGATCGATATCACGTCACCGTCGCGTGCGGTCAGCGAGATACCCTTTAGTACCTCCTGGGAGCCGTAGCGTTTGTGCAAGTTGCGGATTTCAAGCGCGGGCGTGGCCTCAGCCATGTGCGGTCCTCATAGAGTTCATTGTGCTCCTGCTGTTGGGCTGCCTTCCTGGCGAGGCGCCAAGCTAGCATAGGGTTCGAATCGCAGCCAACAGCACTGCCGGAGGTAAACGGGGAGCATGTGACAGGTTGTCGCATCGGCACAGCTGACTGTCGCCCCATCAACAACCGAACGCCCGTTTGAACCCTGAATCCGGCGGGTGTCGCGTAAAAAAAGGCGCGATGGTGCCAGCTTTGGCCGGGTGTTGGAAGGGTTAACGGGCCAAAGGTCATCGATCCGCTTCTTAATTGGGCATTCGCTACTTTCCGGGTGTGTTTCTGGTGCGCGATTTCGCTCTGCAATTGGGTTGCCTGGTAACGCCGTGGCGAAATGCCATTGTTCTCAAGTACTTGCGAATCTCCGCCGGTCGGTTGGCCAACCCGCGATGCCTGGGGCTCTGTAACATTTTGGCGCAAATCTTGCGTATGAAATAAAGCACGCCCTGTTGATTTCTTTTTACGAGAACGAATGCAAGCCGGGTGGAGTTAGTCTTTTTTCGTTGCAAAGGTGCTTTCCATGAGCGGTACGCAACTCTCCAATGACCTCGAACAGGGGCTCAAACCACGGCATGTGACGATGCTGTCGATCGCTGGCGTCATCGGTGCCGGTCTCTTCGTCGGTTCCGGCCATGCCATTGCCGAGGCCGGTCCGGCCGTACTCCTGGCCTATGCCGCCGCCGGTACCCTGGTGGTACTGGTCATGCGCATGCTGGCGGAAATGGCGGTTGCCTCGCCGGACACGGGTTCGTTCTCGACCTATGCCGACCGTGCCATCGGGCACTGGGCCGGTTTCACCATCGGTTGGCTGTACTGGTGGTTCTGGGTGTTGGTGATCCCATTGGAAGCCAATGCCGCCGCCACCATCCTGCATGCCTGGTTCCCCGGCGTGGCGATCTGGGTGTTTACCCTGGTGATCACCCTGCTGCTGACTGCCACCAACCTGTTCAGCGTGAAGAACTACGGTGAGTTCGAGTTCTGGTTCGCCCTGATCAAGGTGGTGGCCATCATCGGTTTCGTGATCCTGGGCCTGGCGGCCATCTGTGGCCTGTTGCCCAATAGCCAGGTCAGTGGCGTCGCGCATCTGGTCGACACCCAGGGCTTCATGCCCAACGGTCTGGGCGCGGTGCTGGCGGCAATGCTGACCACCATGTTCTCGTTCATGGGGACCGAGATCGTCACCATCGCCGCGGCCGAGTCCCACAACCCGGGCAAGCAGATCACCAAGGCCACCAATTCGGTGATCTGGCGGATCGGCCTGTTCTACCTGGTGTCGATCTTTATCGTCGTGGCCCTGGTGCCATGGAACGACCCAAGCCTGGCCCAGGTCGGTTCCTACCAGACTGTGCTGGAGCGCATGGGGATTCCCAATGCCAAGCTGATCGTCGACCTGGTGGTGCTGGTGGCTGTGACCAGTTGCCTGAACTCGGCGCTCTACACGGCCTCGCGCATGCTCTTCTCCCTGGGCAAGCGTGGTGATGCGCCGGCTGCCGCCAAGCGCACCAATGCCAGCGGTACGCCTTATTGGGCGGTGATCCTGTCCACTGCCGCAGCCTTTCTCGCGGTATTCGCCAACTATGTAGCGCCGGCTGCGGTGTTCGAGTTCCTGCTGGCCAGTTCCGGTGCCATTGCGCTGCTGGTGTACCTGGTGATCGCGGTATCGCAATTACGCATGCGCCAAAAACGCATGGCCGCCGGCGAGAAAATTGCCTTTCGCATGTGGCTGTTTCCCGGCCTGACCTATGCGGTGATCGTATTCATTGTGGCGATCCTGGGCATCATGCTGTGCCAGCCGGAGCACCAGACCGAGATCCTCGCCACCGGCTTGCTGAGCATCATCGTGGTGGTTGCCGGACTTCTGGTGGCGCGTCGACGCAAGCTGGAGCGCAACGGTGCCCTGGCCTTGAGTTGACAGGTTGAACGCTTGAGAGCAGGAAAAGGCCGCTGCCAGCATTGACAGCGGCCTTTTTTATTGGATTTGAGACTTGTTACATGGCGTTTCGTGGACAGCATGCAGGCGAAATAGTAGCCTGCGCGCTCTTCGATAAGAGCTCTTGCGTGCCAGCGTGAGAGGAGCTAAGGAATAGCGCTGTAGTACAAGGGATTGAACGCTTGTCGGAACTTCGGATCCGTTGCCACCTACCTTGCACCTGCTTCGCCTTTCCTGCTCCTGACTTGTCTGCGCCTGTCTTTGGCGTGGCCGATGGTCCCATCTCGAAGAACTGAGCATTCAGGTTCCAATGGTGATCGCCCGGTCATTGGTTCCTCAATATGGGGCGGCAAGGAGACGCGCATGGCGTTCACTAAAATCATCTTCAAAAACCCGAACACCGGAGCCATCAAGGAAGCGCCAGTTGGTTTTTCCTGGACCGTGTTCTTCTTCGGCTTTATCCCGGCTCTGTTCCGCGCCGACTGGAAATGGGCAGCCATCATGTTCCTGCTGTCCATGTTCACCTTTGGCCTGAGCAACCTGGTGTTCATGTTCATCTACAACAAGCTGTTCGTCCGTGACCTGATCGGTGCCGGCTTCAAGGCCCAGTCCATTGCCAGCGGCGACCTGAACTTCGCCAGCTCGCGCATCGGCATGGAAATCCCGCGGCTGGAAGCGGCCTGAGTATCGGGCAGCTCTCGTAGCTGAAATGCAAAAGGGCGCATCCACTGGATGCGCCCTTTTTTCATGCCTGTCGGCAGCCCTCAGCCTTTGTCGCTGAACAGTGCCTGGGAAGCGGCGACATAGTCGGCCTGGAAGGATTCGGACTCGATCCAGGCCAGCGCCGTGGCTTCGTCGGCCTCGGTGGACCAGTTCCGGTATTCGATCAGTGCCGCGAGGATGAAGTCGGTGGCGCCTTCTTCGCCTTCCTGTTCGTACACCAACTCCAGCAGCGGGTCCGCCAGGAACGTCGCGCACATGGCTTGCTGGCTGGTTTTCTCGGCTTCGCGCATTTTCACGAACAGCTCGGTCAGGTCCACCGACTCGAAATCGATGCGGCTGTCGTTGGGGTCCAGGTCCAGCTCCGAGGTCGGTGCAGTACGCTTGGCGCGGTTTTGCTTGGCCTTGGTTTTCGCCCGCTGGGCCCTTTTCTGTTGCTTGTTCGCAGATGCCATGGGCGTCTTACCTTGTTGCCTGAAGGTGTATCGCATGGGGCGCCGCAGGGTGGCGCCCGGTCAGGCGGGCAAGGATGCCAGTAAATCGAGGGCGGGGCACCTGCCATCGGCCGGGAGGTGGCGTCCTGGGCTGCTCAGGGGCGAGGGACGATGCGCCCAGGGCTGCGGCTGTCCAGCTCGCCGTGGCGCAGCCAGCCCAGCATGATCGGCCAGAGCCGGGTTTCGAAACGGCTGTGGAAGAACGCGAAGTGGCCGACCTCGGTTTCGCCGATGTCTTGTGGGGAAATGCGCAGGTGAGTGCGTGGGCTGTTGTGGAAATAGCCCAGCAAGCGCTCGATGGCGGCCACGGTGCCGAACGGGTCGTCGCTGAGGCTGATGGCCAGGATCGGTGCCGTGACGTGGGCGAAGGGCTGGCCATTGCGCTCGGCGGCGATCCTGCGGCCGCTGGGGCGTCCCTCGTAACGAGGGTGGGGAGTGCTCCAGTCGCTGACCACCCCGGCCGGCGTATCCTCCATCCAGCCCAGGCGTTTGCCGGGGAAGTAACCGTAGAGGCGTGTCAGCAGGGGCATTGCCAGGTGCCATTTGCCCAGCATGCGCCAGCGCACTTGTGGGGCGTAATCGCGCCAGTAGGCGAATTGCGCCCCCATGGTGGCTATGCGGCGGATTTGTCCAGCCGACTCGCCAAGGCCTGCCGCGCAGCCGCCGAAGCTGTGGCCCACAATGTCGATCGGTTGCCCGGGAAACTCTCTCTGGGCGCGTTTGAGCATGGCCTCGAAGTCCAGGGCGCCCCAATCCGACCAGGAGGCCTTGAAGCCCTTGAGGGCCGCTGGGCGGGATTCACCGATGCCGCGGTAGTCATAGGTCATGACGTCGAAGCCGTGGGCGAACAGGTAGTCGGCGAAGCGGAAGTAATAACGGCAGCGCACCGAGGTGGCGGCGCTGATGATCACTACCGGGCGCTGCGGATCAGGCTGGGCGTGGCGCCAGGCAAAGCCGCCAATCAGGAAGCCGTCTGCGGCAGGCTCGTTGAAACTCTCGCTGGGGCCGCTGGCAGGCTCGACCCTGGCGGGGTCCGAGACGGGCTGTTCGGGGGGTGACAGCAGGGACATGGGAGGTTGTTCCTGGATGGCCGGAGTGAGGGGTTCAGGTTCAGCGGCGGCGTTTGTCGGTGCTCATTAATAACCGGCCAATCCACAGCGCGGCAACTGCCAGTGCGCCCAGTAGCAGAGTGGTGGTGCCCTGCCAGAGCAGTTCGGCGTAGAACTGGGTGGGCTGTAGCTCCAGGCTATAGGCGAGCTTCGGGCCGGCGCGGTTGCTGGTGACAATCACGCCCTGGCGCACCGCGCTCCCCAGGGTCCAGCCCAGCAGTGCAGTGAGTGCCAACAGCACGCCACCGATCAGCAGGAATACCCAGGCCCCCCTGCCAGTCTTGCCGGGCTTGGGGTGGGGCAGGGGGATTCGGGTTCTCTTCTGGTTCACGCGAGCAGTTCCTTGGCGGTCGGATGGGCGCGAGCCGCAACTTTACTCCCATGCGCCGCCATGGGAATAATCCGGGCCGGCCAAGGCCGGGTATCCCTAGACGTCAATGGAGCCTTGAGCATGGAAGTGAAGCACCAGATGAGCCCGGAACAATGCCAGGGCATGGACGATATCCGTCGGGAAATCGACACCCTGGATCGGGCGGTCATTGCGTTGCTGGGCGCGCGTTTCAAGTACGTGCTGGCCGCGTCGAAGTTCAAGACTTCGGCGGCCACCGTACGGGCCGAGGAGCGCTTCAAGGCGATGCTCGCCACCCGCCGCGAATGGGCCGAGGCCGAAGGCCTGAGCGCGGACGCGATCGAGAAGCTGTACAGCGACTTGGTGCAGCATTTCATTGCCGAGGAGATGAAGCATTGGCAGGCGGCGCAGGCGCCTGCTTGAGGTGGTAGGTCGGTGCCCGGTGTTGAGTGGGTTGTGCTGCGCCCAGACGCGCGCTTGATCTGTATCGGTGCGGGTATGCTGGCGGCTTTTTCTTGATCGATCAGGAACGACAACGATGCAATTTCGCTCATGGACAGGGCTGGCGCTGGCGGCGCTATTGATGGTGACCGGGCAGGCGCAGGCCAGCGAGCCCTCCTCGGTGTACTTGCGTTGCACCATGACTCCCGAACAATACGCCAATGCCATGGCGGCGGCGCCACGCCCGGCGATCTCCTATGGCGATTGGCAGAAGTGGTTCGACAGCAAGGACATGTACGGCTCGGCGCGGGTCGATGCCCAGTGGTTGCAGGATTCCGGTGCGCGCAGCCTGCAGGAGGTGGTGCAGATCTGGGCGGGGCAGGGTAGCGCTTCGCACTATGATCCGCGCACCGGCCGCTGGCAGTTCGCCTTGCTGGAGTTCACCGACAACTACGGCGAGATGATCCAGCTGCTGGCGCCCTTGCGTGGCGTCGCCGCCTTCTGCCAGCCCGACTCCGACAGCTTCCTGTTCATCTACTCCTACATCTGGGGCGATGGCGACAACGCCTACCTGGCCCTGGACCAGGGGCGCAGCCGGTTCGCCGGCGGACCGACCGCGGCGCAGCGGGCCGAGGCCGATGCGGCGCTCGAGGGGCTGATGGCGTCTGGGGCGGACTGAGTCGGCCTTAGGCGCCTTTGCTCAAGCCATGGTGCCGAATCGGTCTAAAACCGCCGATCTCGGGGCGTACACTGACATTTGGGAGCTTGAGGCGGGCCGGCTGTGCAAGGCTGCCGTGGCTTGGCCATTCGAGATGCAATAGGGGAGGCCCGGGCGCTACCGATCCTGGGGCTGGAGGCTTGATGGTGGCGTCCCATTGCAGTGGTTCGAAGCGAACCCGGGAGTGGTCATCATGAAATGCTCTTCCATCAGTGTCATGTCGGCGCTAGCCGTGGTGCTGCTTGCGTTGGCATCGCCCAGCGCACTGGGCGCCGTCGCCAGCAGCGAGCCGATCGATCCGGCCGGCGTCCAGCTGGTGCCGCAACAGCAGAACGGTATCGCCTATCTCAGTGGCGGGATCGGCCTGGACGAGTCGCGGGCTATCCAGCAGGTCAGGGGCTACAACCTGCACCTGACGTTTTCCGTCGGCCCGCAGAACCAGTACACCTCGGATGTGGACGTGGCGATCGAGAATGCCCAGGGGCATTCCCTGCTGAACCTGGCCGGGGTAGGGCCGATCGTCTATGTGCAACTGCCCCCCGGCAAGTTCCAGGTCGTCACTACCCGCAAGGGCCTCGAACGGCGTAGCACGATCGATGTCGCCGCTAGCGCCCGGCGCGATCTCAACGTCCATTGGGATAGCTTTTGAGCGCGGCCCTGGGGGCTTGAACCTGACGTAGCGTGAGGATTTATGCTGTCTTCAATCATTGCTCGGCATGGATAGGCAGGTGAGGAATGTTGAAGATCGGTGAACTGGCTCTCAGGGCTGGCGTTACAGTGCGCACCTTGCATCATTACGATGGGCTGGGACTGCTTTCTCCATCCGCACGCTCCAATGGCGGTAGTCGGCTGTATTCACCAGCCGACGCCGCTCGTTTGGGGCGTATCCAGTTGCTCAAGCAGGGCGGGCATTCGCTGGACCAGATCAAGCAGATGCTGCAAGCGGACAGCCTGTCTCCCGCAGAGCTCATTTCCCGGCAACTCGAATCCCTGGCTGTGCAGCAACGCCAGATCGAGAAGCTGCGCGTGCGCCTGCTGAGGCTGAACCAGACGGTGTGCAAAGGTGCTGTGCTCCTCGGCGTCGACTGGATCGACAGGCTGGAGATGCTGGTGCTGCAAGAGGAGGTCTTGTCCGAGAGCGAGATCGCTGCCTTGCTGGCTGTAGAGGAGCGGCTGGACGATCTTGAGCGGGACTGGGAAGTGCTGGTGGCCGATGTCCAGTCAGCCATGGCGGCGCAGATGCCAGATCACTGTGCGCATGCGCAGGCACTGGCATGGCGCTGGATGCGCCTGGTGCACTTGACCGTCGCAGAGGATACCGGGCTGGCCTTCAAGCTGACGGCGCTCCAGCGCAACTCCCGGCGAGCGCAGCAACTCAATGGCATTCATGACGCCATGCTGGATTGGGTCATGACGGCATTCACACATGCTCGAGTAGCGCTATTGGGCAACTACCTGACCCCCACCGAGCAGAGAGACCTGACCCGGCGCCAACTCGAGCATCTCTGGCAGTGGCAGCCCTTGATCGCGCTGGCCCGCGAGCATCAGCGCAACGGCCTCGAAGCCGCATCCCCTGGCATGCAGGAACTGGCTCGACAGTGGTGGGGGTTGTTTCGGGCCTCCCATTACGGTGACGACCCGGAGCTTGAGCGCAAGGTGCGCCATGCCTATGAGCAAGAACCTGGCCTGAGTCGATACACGGGCCTGGACGACTCGCTGTCGCAATTCATCCACCGCGCTCTGGCGCTGATCTAAATCGTGTTGCCGAACTTTCAATAGGGAATTGATCATGGAACACAATGCTGTCCACCTGGTTTGCGGGCCCGTGGGAGCGGGCAAGTCCACTTATGCCCATGAACTCTCGAGCGGCGGTAGCGCCGTGGTTTTCTCGATGGATGCGTGGATGGCCAAGTTGTTTGCGCCGGACATTGCGCCGGGCACCACTGTCCAGGCAATGAACCCTGCCTGGTTCGCCGAGCGAGTGGATCGTTGCGAGGCAGTCATCTACTCGATGGCTGGCGAGGTGTTGCGCTGCGGCGGTTCCGTCATCCTCGACCTGGGCTTTCTTCGCCGCCAGCGACGCGATACGGCTTATGCCTTTGCTGCTCGGCATGCCAGCCCGGCCGTACTTCACTACGTCACCGCGGAGCCGGAAGTGCGGCGCAGTCGAGTGGCACGCCGCAATGAACAGCGGGGGCAAACCTACGTCATGGAGATCACTCCGCCGATGTTCGATTTTGCTGAAAGCGTGTTCGAGGCTCCGGAGGCGGAGGAGCTGGCCAGCGCGCGGGTGGTATTCACCGATCGTGAATAGGTGCCAGGTGCGGCGCGCCACTCAAGCGCTCTGCCTGATGCTGGCAGTGGGGCGTATCGCGGCCTTGCTGGGAGCGGGGCTCCAGGCCGAATCGGCTGGCAAACCGTAGAAAGCAAAAAGCCCGCACTAGGCGGGCTTTCTGTGTGTCTTCAGGTGTGCTTGGCACCACCTGAAAACTGAAGGTGGTGCCCAGAGACGGAATCGAACCGCCGACACGGGGATTTTCAATCCCCTGCTCTACC
>MCNG01000064.1_pt1 | contig 37061 bp, 29 predicted proteins | sample 778231 | NCBI WGS metagenome assembly MCNG01 (sample SAMN04296815, study PRJNA304217) | bioreactor metagenome | isolation source: sea sediment enriched with benzalkonium chloride | place: Turkey: polluted region of the Marmara Sea
TAGTCCAGCGAAGTTCGGTGCTGGAGTCATGGTGAAATAAAAAAAGGCGCCTCATAGAGGCGCCGGATTGATCTGGCGGTAGGCGCGCTCAGGAAAGCCGCAACGCGTGATGGCGCAAGATTTCCAATAGCGTCCTGATGAAACGCTGTGCCAAGGCGTCAAGATTGCGTTGGCCCTTCAAGCTTTCCCCATTGGGCCCCGACACAATCCCTTGTTGCCATGCATCGCGCAGCAGCTTGCTCAACGCGGCGTCGTTGCGCTGGCCGTCCATCTGACGCATGGTCCAGAATTGCACGGCATCGGGCGTCCAGTAGACGGGGCAATGCCAGAGGTTCGAAGGCGCCACTTGGTTATCATCCCCAGCCTTTGCATCAAGCAACGCCACGATACCGGGTATCAAGCTGGGCGCCATGTCTTGCGGCATGGCATCGTAGGGAGTCTGGTCCTGCGCAAGCAATACCCGCCCGACGGAGACCAGATGCAACCAAGCCCGTTCGATGTCGGCAGCGGGCAAGTCGATACGGTCAACAATCTCTGCCACCGTCAACGAACGAGGCCATGTCTGCGACAGCAGGTCCGTGACAGCCAACGTTGCCGCATTGTCGGCACACAGCATGACTCCATTCTGATCGCGCAACCATTGCTCACCAGGCTGGGAGGAAACATCGGCGGGTGCATCCACCTTGTCAAAGTGCGCAGCCAGGCGGAGCGCGCTGGCTCGAGCCGGGTCGGGCTGATGCAGCATTTCGGCTTGGCGCGAGAGCTGCACCAGCAGGCTCTTGCGGAAGTTCTGTCCGACGAGAAAATCCAGGTATTGCTGACGGACCAACCTGGGCTGACCAATTGCGGTGAGGCTCAGATTCAATTGCACGTTCTGCCCATAATTTGCCGAAATTTCCAGCTGGGGTTGGGCATCTCCCATGTGGTCCAACCCACTGCGCATGGCGAGGTCGGCAAATTCGACCAGGTAGCACGGTGAATTGAAGGTCTCAAGGTATTCGTGTTCGAGGTAATAGTCCGGCAAGCGATCCAGGGCATGAGTGATCTTGCCGAGCGCCGCACCCAGCGTATTGCTGCCTGCCGTCCCCTGCTTGAACATGTTGATCACCGCCCGGGCCGACTCCACACGCTCCTTGCCTGAGGTCAGTCCATGCGCATGCAAAGTCATGGCATCCCGAATGATGTCTCCCGCCTTCCAGCCTGGGTACGTGTTGTAGCTGATGTAGGCCACGCCTTCTTCAGTTAGGTTGGTATGGCTCAGCTTCATCAGCGCTTCGCGCACAGCTGGAGGGATCCAGCTGAAAACGCCGTGCGCAATGATGTAATCAAACTTGCCGAACTCCGGCCCGATATCGGTCAGGCTCATGGCATGCAGCGTCAGGTTCTTCACGCCTGTGCGCGCCAGTACCCGCCGGCCCGCCTCGATCTGCACCGGCGAGAGGTCGACCCCTACCACCTCCGCATCAGGATAGGCCAACGCGAATGGCAGGAGGTTCCCGCCTGCCGCGCAGCCGATTTCCAGCACTCTCGCGCGATGGGGCGCAGGCGCGGTCACGCCGTACAGGTGTGCAACTGCCTGGATATGTGCGGGGGAGGAATAGTAAAACGCCTCCGAGGCATACGGCCGCTCGTCGTACTGGCGAGCGATTTCCTGGTTGGCGCTGTCGTCGTCGGACGAAACGGGGATGGTGGCGTCCACGGGAACTCCTGAAAGCATGGGCGGAAAAATGGAGGAGCCACGTTAACAGCCCTATCGTCAAGAAAATCCCGCGAATAGCGGCCAAATCGACGGGTATTAGCGAGGACTCGCAGTAGCGCCGAACCGCTGGCCGTCCGCCCGAGCCGCAGCACGGCACGACGGAACACTCGGGGTGTGTTACAGCCCCAGGGGCGCCCGAGTCCCAATCTAGGCCCATTTTTTCAGACTATTCCCCTTTTTCACTTGCGCCGATTGCCTCATACTCGCGACTGCACGATTTTGTATCTATAGTTTTCACAACATGACCGCGACGCCCCCCGATCCACTCGCTACGCAGCACGGCAGCATCCCGGATCCAGATACCCAGGCGCCGATGGACGAGCAGACCCTGCGTCTGCGCGAAGAGAACCGCGCCTTGCGCGAATTGCTGGTTGCGCAGGCACAGGGCGCGCCCGCTCCACAGGAGCCCGGTCCGCTGCGACGGATGTTCTGGTGGTTGATTTCGGCGCCTGGCGCCGCGCTGGTTGGCTGGCGCGCCCTGGTGGGACGCGAAGACGCGCGGCCAATCACGGGTAAGCGGGTGGGTTATGCCACGTTGACCGTGCTGTATACGCTGGCGATCTACGGTGCGCTGGTGCTGTTGGTGGTGTCTTGGAGTTCGCCGAATACGGCGGTTTCCGGCGCCACGGCTGCCGGCCCGGTACGGGTGCCTTTGACGCCCGCACCAAGCTCGAACGCAGGGCCTGTATTCGGTCAGCCCGAACCGACATCGGTGGCGCCGGCAACACAAGCAGCCGGTTCGGATTCGGATTCGCGTTCGAATCCAGGTCCCGCAGAACTCCAACCTGAGTCCAGTCCCGCTTCTGAGCCGGCGCCTGCCGATCCACAGCCCGCCTCGCCTGCACAGCATGAGCATGCGGCAGCGCCGCGCGCGGCACCGGACACGACGAACACTGTCAGCGCCGCGCCCAGGTCCACCTTGCGCGTGACCGAAATCCCCGCCGAAGATCCTACGGCCTGGGTAGGCGAGCTGAGAAACGAGTTGGCGCGTTGCGCAACGCTGGGCTTTTTTGATCGCCCCGACTGCGCCTGGGCCGCCCGCAATCAGTTCTGTGAGCCTAATCGCGCGTGGGGCACCATCAAGGAATGCCCGAACCGGCCATGAAGCTGCGGGCCTTCCTTCAAGGCTGCCGCATGCGCCTGCGCCACCGCGCCGCAGCCATTGCCTGAATTGCACCGGGCCTGAGCCTGGCTCGGCCGGTGCCGGCCGGCCGGTATCCCAAGCACGCCGCAACGCACGACAGCCCCGCCGATCCCGCGGCCAGTGCTGAAACCGTCCCTGTCCGCCACAACGTTGAACTGCGTACGCCTATCCTGCCTGCTGCGCGGCTATCGCAGCCCGCAGCCATGGCAAGACTGGCCTACGCATCTGTCCTGCACGCATCCCCGCTCACCAGATCGTTCGGCCTGGCTTTTCAGTACTTGGCGGGCTGCGGTTGGAGGGGCTTGTTGTTTATATCTGAACGGATATAATCGTGGATAGAAAGATGCTGTACTAGGAGGGCGCCAGCAAGAAGGACTTCAAGAAGTTTCCCCTCGAAGTCCAGAAAGACCTGGGCGTGGCGCTGTTCGTCGTTCAGTTGGGCGGCATGCCAGTCACCGCCAAGCCTTGGAAAGGGTTGGGGCCGCGCGTGTACGAGCTGGTGGATGACTATCTCGGCGATACGTTTCGGGCTGTCTATACCGTGCGCGTGGCTGACGCGGTCCATGTGTTGCATGCTTTCCAGAAGAAGTCCAAGTCCGGCATCGCTACGCCGCAGCCGGATATCGCGCTCATCGAGAAGCGCGTGAAGGCGGTTTTGGCTCGGCATGAGTCCGGCAGGAGTTCGCAATGACACGTAAAGGACATTCCACGGGCACCGACAACGTCTTGTTGGATCTTGGTTTCGAAGATGCCGCGGAACTGTCGGCCAAGGCGGCGTTGGCGCTCAAGCTCAATGAGTTGATCGATCAGCGGGGGCTCAGCCAGATCGAAGCCGCAGCGCTTACGGGCATGACCCAGCCCAAGGTTTCGCAGATTCGACGCTACAAGCTGCAGAACATCTCGCTGGAGCGTTTGATGCGGGCCTTGGTGTCGCTGGATCAGCATGTGGAGATCGTGGTCGAACCCGCGCGGCGCACGCATGCGCCGGGGATTACCGTCGCTGCGTGAGCACCGGTGTTTTCGGTCACGAAACTCGTGCATTGCGGCGCAGTCCACGCGATAATCCGGTGTCGGTTTGAGCCTCCTTCCACACACTAGGACACCCGAGCATGGACGCATCGATCAGCAGTACCGTCAATACCGCCCTGGCTTTGCAGGACGCGAACCTCATGCAGGAAGTGCAGGCCCGCGTGCTGAAGAAGGCCCTCAATGCGCAAGCGGATACCGCCTTGACGCTGATGCAGTCGCTGCCGGTGCTGGCCGTGGATGCCACGCTGGGCTCGCGCATCAATACGCACGCCTGAAGCGCACGCGCGGCAAGACTGGCTTTTCCGCTCTAATTTTTCGCTCCCGCTTTTCCGCTTCCTTTACGCAATTTGCCATCCAGATAGCGACGGCTGTTGCGTAGTCCGCGAACCAGCAATAAAAAGCGCCGGCTCCCATACAGGGCCGGCGCTTTTTATTGCGTGGATGGAGAACCGCCCGCTTAGGGGCGGCCCATGCCTTACTTCTTCTTCATCGGCGGCAAGTCGGTGCAGACGCCTTCGGCGACTTCGGCAGCCATGCCCACCGATTCACCCAGGGTCGGGTGCGGGTGGATGGTCTTGGCGATGTCGACGACGTCGGCGCCCATCTCCACGGCCAGGGCCAGTTCGCTGATCAGGTCGCCGGCGTGGGTGCCGACGATGCTGCCGCCCAGGATGCGATGCGTTTCCGCGTCGAAGATGAGCTTGGTGAAGCCTTCGTCGCGGCCATTGGCGATGGCGCGGCCGGAGGCGGCCCAGGGGAACACGCCCTTCTCGATCTTGATGCCCTGCTTCTTGGCTTCGTCTTCCGTCAGACCCACCCAGGCCACTTCCGGATCGGTGTAGGCCACCGACGGAATGACGCGGGCGTCGAAGAAGGACTTCTGGCCTGCGGCGGCTTCGGCGGCGACGTGGCCTTCATGCACGGCCTTGTGCGCCAGCATGGGCTGGCCGACGATGTCGCCGATGGCGTAGATGTGCGGCACGTTGGTGCGCATCTGACGGTCGACCTCGATGAAACCGCGGTCGGTCACGGCGATGCCGGCGCGGTCGGCGCCGATCTTCTTGCCGTTGGGGCTGCGGCCCACGGCTTGCAGCACCAGGTCGTAGCGTTGCGGCTCCTTGGGAGCGCCCTCGCCTTCGAAGCTGACGTAAATGCCGTCCTTCTTGGCTTCCGCGCCCACGGTCTTGGTCTTCAACATGATGTTGTCGAAGCGGTAGGCGTTCTTCTTCTGCCATACCTTGACCAGGTCGCGGTCGGCGCCGTGCATCAGGCCGTCCAGCATTTCCACCACGTCCAGGCGCGCGCCCAGCGTGGAGTACACCGTGCCCATTTCCAGGCCGATGATGCCGCCGCCGATGATGAGCATCTTCTTGGGGACTTCACGCAGCAGCAAGGCGCCGGTGGAGTCGACGATGCGGTCGTCCTGGGGCAGGAACGGCAGCTTCACCGACTGGCTGCCGGCGGCGATGATGGCTTGCTTGAAGCGCAGGGTCTGGGTCTTGCCGTCGGCGGCCTTGACGGTCAGGTGGTTGGGGTCGGCGAATTCGCCCACGCCATGCACCACGGTGACCTTGCGCGCCTTTGCCATGCCGGCCAGGCCGCCGGTCAGCTTGGCGACCACGCTGTCCTTGTAGCCGCGCAGCTTGTCCAGGTCGATCTTGGGCTCGCCGAAGCTGATGCCGTGGGCGGCCAGCTCGCGGGCTTCGTCGATGATGGCGGCGTTGTGCAGCAGCGCCTTGGACGGAATGCAGCCCACGTTCAGGCAGACGCCGCCCAGGGTGTCGTAGCGTTCCACCAGGACCACGGACAGGCCCAGGTCGGCGGCGCGGAAGGCGGCGGAGTAGCCGCCGGGGCCGGCGCCCAGCACCAGCATGTCGTACTCGCCGTCGGCCGAGCCCTTGAAGCTGGCCGCGGCGGGCGCGGCTGCCGCAGCCGGAACTGCCTGCTTGGGCGCCTCGGCGGCCTTGGGGGCTTCCTTGGCGGCGGGCGCGGCGGCTGCGGCGGCGCCCGCTGCAGCTTCCACTTCCAGCACGACCGTGCCTTCGGCGACCTTGTCGCCGACCTTCACGTTGATGGACTTCACCACGCCGCCCTGCGACGCGGGGATTTCCATCGAGGCCTTGTCGGACTCGACGGTGATCAGGCTCTGCTCGGGCTTGATCGTGTCGCCCACGGCGACCAGCACTTCGATGACTTCCACTTCCTTGAAGTCGCCGATGTCCGGCACTTTGATTTGAACGGTATTGCTCATGAGGCTCCCCGTTTACAGCGCGATGCGGCGGAAGTCGGCCAGCAAGGCGCCCAGATAGGCGTTGAAGCGCGCGGCGGAGGCGCCGTCGATGACGCGGTGGTCGTACGACAGCGACAGCGGCACGATCAGGCGCGGCACGAACTGCTTGCCGTCCCAGACGGGCTTGTGCGCGGAGCGCGACACGCCCAGGATGGCCACTTCAGGGGCGTTGATGATGGGGGTGAACGAGGTGCCGCCGATGCCGCCCAGGGACGAGATCGAGAAGCAGCCGCCCTGCATTTCAGCGGGCGAGATCTTGCCGTCGCGCGCCTTCTTGGACAGGTCGGTCATTTCCTGGGCGATCTGCAGAATGCCCTTCTTGTCGGCATCGCGGATCACCGGCACCACCAGCCCGTTGGGCGTATCGGCGGCGAAGCCGATGTGGTAGTACTGCTTGAGCACCAGGTTGTCGCCGTCCAACGAGGCGTTGAACTCGGGGAACTTCTTCAGGGCCGCGACCACGGCCTTGATCAGGAAGGCCAGCATCGTGACCTTGATGCCCGACTTCTCGTTTTCCTTGTTCAGCGTGACGCGCAGCGCTTCCAGGTCGGTGATGTCCGCTTCGTCGTTGTTGGTGACGTGCGGGATCATGACCCAGTTGCGGTGCAGGTTCGCGCCGGAGATCTTCTTGATGCGCGACAGCGGCTTGGCTTCGATCGGACCGAACTTGGTGAAGTCGACCTTGGGCCACGGCAACAGGCCCAGCGCGGCGCCATCGGCCGAACCGCCCGAAGCCGAAGCTGCGGGGCCGGCGGCCAGCGCCTGCTTGACGAAACCGCGCACGTCGTCGGCGGTGATGCGGTCCTTGGGACCGGAGCCCTTGACCTTGCTCAGGTTGACGCCCAGTTCGCGCGCGAACTTGCGCACCGAGGGCGAAGCGTGCGGCAGCTGGCCCGGCTTGAGGTCGGCGTCTTCGAGCGCGGCGGCAGGAGCCGGACGCTGCGCGGCAGGCGCCGGCGCTTCGGCCTTGGCGGCGGGAGCGGCAGCGGCTTCAGCCTTCGCGGCCGGAGCCGGGGCTGCGGCGGCAGCGGCGGCGGGCGCGGCGCCCTCCACCACGACCACGACCGAACCCTTGGCGACCTTGTCGCCGACCTTGACCTTCACTTCCTTGACCACGCCGCCTTGCGAGGCGGGGATTTCCATCGAGGCCTTGTCGGACTCGACGGTGATCAGGCTTTGTTCGGCCTTGATCGTGTCGCCCACCGCGACCATGATTTCGATGACTTCGACTTCCTTGAAGTCGCCGATGTCGGGCACTTCGATGTTCACGGGGCCGCTGGCAGCAGCCGGCGCTGCCGGAGCAGCAGCCGCGGCGGCCGGTTGCGCGGCAGCCTTGGCTTCAGCCTTGGGAGCCTCAGCCTTGGCCGGCGCAGCCGCGGGGGCCGCAGCCTCGCCCGCGCCCGCCGCTTCCACTTCCAGCACGACCGTGCCTTCGGCAACCTTGTCGCCCACCTTCACGCTGATCGACTTCACCACGCCGCCTTGCGACGCGGGGATTTCCATCGAGGCCTTGTCGGATTCGACGGTGATCAGGCTTTGTTCAGCCTTGATCGTGTCGCCCACCGCCACCAGCACTTCGATGACTTCCACTTCCTTGAAGTCGCCGATGTCGGGAACCTTGATTTGCACGATGTTGCTCATGTCTCTTTACCCTCAGGCGTATTGCGGGTTGGCTTTGTTCGGATTGATGCCGTACTTCTTGATGGCTTCGGCCACCTTGACGACCGGCACCTTGCCTTCGTCGGCCAGCGCGCGCAGCGCGGCGACCACGACGAAGTGACGGTCCACTTCGAAGTGCTCGCGCAGCTTCGAGCGGAAATCCGAGCGGCCGAAGCCGTCGGTGCCCAGCACCTTGTATTCGCGGCCCTTGGGCACGAACGGACGGATCTGGTCGGCGAAGAGCTTCATGTAGTCGGTCGACGCGATGATCGGGCCGTCCGTCTTGGCCAGCTGTTCCGTGACGTAAGCCACCTGCGGCTTCTTCTCGTCGGGGTGCAGCATGTTGTGGCGCTCGGCGTCCAGGCCGTTGCGGCGCAGTTCCGTGAAGCTGGTGACGCTCCAGAGGTCCGAGGCCACGCCCCAGTCGGCTTCCAGCAGCTCTTGCGCGGCCATGACTTCGCGCAGGATGGTGCCCGAACCCATCAGCTGCACGCGGTTCTTGCCCTTGCCGTGCGACTTGAGCTTGTACATGCCCTTGATGATGCCTTCCTCGTCGCCCTGGGTCAGACCGGGCTGCGGGTAGTTTTCGTTCATCACCGTCAGGTAGTAGTAGACGTTTTCCTGGTCTTCCACCATGCGCTTCAAGCCATGCTGGATGATCACGGCCAGTTCATGGCCGAAGGTCGGGTCGTACGAGACGCAGTTCGGGATGGTGGAGGCCAGGATGTGGCTGTGGCCGTCCTCGTGCTGCAGGCCTTCGCCGTTGAGCGTGGTGCGCCCGGCGGTGCCGCCCAAGAGGAAGCCGCGCGCCTGCATGTCGCCGGCGGCCCAGGCCAGGTCGCCGATGCGCTGGAACCCGAACATCGAGTAGTAGATGAAGAACGGGATCATGATGCGGTTGTTCGAGGAGTACGACGTGGCCGCCGCAATCCAGGAGCTCATCGCGCCCGCTTCGTTGATGCCTTCCTGCAGGAGCTGGCCGTCGGCCGCTTCCTTGTAGTACATGACCTGGTCCTTGTCGACCGGGGTGTACTTCTGGCCTTCCGGCGCGTAGATGCCGATCTGGCGGAACAGGCCTTCCATGCCGAAGGTACGCGATTCGTCGGCCAGGATCGGCACGACGCGCGGACCCAGTTCCTTGTCGCGCAGCACCTGGTTCAGGATGCGCACGAAGGCTTGGGTGGTGGAGATTTCACGGCCTTCGGCGGTGGGTTCCAGCACGGCCTTGAAGGCGTCCAGCGCCGGGGCCTTGAGATGTTCGTCGGCCTTGGCGCGGCGGCGCGGCAGGTAGCCGCCCAGCGCGGCGCGGCGCTCGTGCAGGTACTTCATTTCGGGCGAGTCTTCGGCCGGCTTGAAGTACGGCAGGTCGGCCAGCTGGTCGTCCGGGATCGGGATGCCGAAACGGTCGCGGAATTCGCGGATCGAGTCCAGCTCCAGCTTCTTCTGCTGGTGGGTCGGGTTCTTGGCCTGGCCGACGTGGCCCATGCCGTAGCCCTTGATGGTCTTGGCCAGGATGACGGTGGGCTGGCCCTCGTGGGTGGCGGCGGCGTTGAACGCGGCGTACACCTTGTGCGGGTCATGGCCGCCGCGGTTCAGGCGCCAGATGTCTTCGTCGCTCATGCGCGACACGGCTTCCAGCAGCTTCGGGTGCTTGCCGAAGAAGTGTTCGCGCACGAACTTGCCGTCGTTGGCCTTGTACGCCTGGTACTCGCCGTCGACGGTGTCTTCCATGATCTTGCGCAGGATGCCTTCCTTGTCGTGCGCCAGCAGCGGATCCCAGTAGCCGCCCCAGATCAGCTTGATCACGTTCCAGCCCGAACCGCGGAAGTCGCCTTCGAGTTCCTGGATGATCTTGCCGTTGCCACGCACCGGGCCGTCCAGGCGCTGCAGGTTGCAGTTGATGACGAAGATCAGGTTGTCCAGCTTTTCGCGGGCGGCCAGGGCGATGGCGCCCAGCGATTCGGGTTCGTCCATTTCGCCGTCGCCGCAGAACACCCAGACCTTGCGCTTGCTGGTGTCGGCGATGCCGCGGGCGTGCAGGTACTTCAGGAAGCGGGCCTGGTAGATGGCCATCAGCGGGCCCAGGCCCATCGACACCGTCGGGAACTGCCAGAAGTCCGGCATCAGCTTCGGATGCGGGTAGGACGACAGGCCCTTGCCGTCCACTTCCTGGCGGAAGTGGTTCAGCTGGTCTTCGGTCAGGCGGCCTTCGAGGTAGGCGCGGCCATACATGCCGGGCGAGGTGTGGCCCTGGAAATAGACCAGGTCACCGCCGTGGTTTTCGTCTTCGGCGTGCCAGAAGTGGTTCTGGCCGCAGCCGATCATGGTGGCCAGCGAGGCGAAGGAGGCAATGTGGCCGCCCAGGTCGCCGCCGTCCGGCGGGTTGTGCTTGTTGGCCTTGACCACCATGGCCATGGCGTTCCAGCGCACGTACGAGCGGATGCGCGATTCCAGCTCCAGGTTGCCCGGGTGGGCCGGCTCCAGGCCGGGGGGAATCGTGTTGACGTAGGCGGTGTTGGGCGAGAACGGGATATGCGCGCCGGAACGGCGGGCTTCGTCGATCAGGCGTTCGAGCAGATAGTGGGCGCGCTGCGGTCCTTCACGATCAAGGACAGCCGCCAGGGCTTCGAGCCACTCCTGGGTTTCAAGGGTGTCTTCGTCGTTGGCAGCCTGTACGGCGCCAGCCTGGGCGTAAGAGGACATCGTGTGTCTCCTGTTGGATTGTTCGTGACCGCACCCGCTTACTTGTCTACTCGCGGACATTGCATGGTAGCCGGGATCATCCGGGCTACCATGCAATGCATGGGGTCGGGTTGTTCTAGAGACCTGCTACTGGGTCGGTTCCCTATCAGCGGGCATTCTAAGAAAGAAGGTTAACCGGTCGCAAGAAAAATTTCATGTTGCGGTACGGCATTTCATAATGCGAAAAATTTAAAGCCAGCTGAACGCTTTGGCGTCATACTTTTACTTAGGTACTCCAAAAGGACGAGTCGATTCCCGGCAAATCCCTGCCAACACGCACTAAAATGCGCGGTCTATCCGGCCCGAATTCCATGTCCAGCGCGCCCAAGTCCAATATTCCTACGCCGTTCCACGATCACGCCCGCACTCGCCGACGCGGGGTGTACTGGGTCACGCCAGCGATGGTGCTGATCCTCTATATCTGTGTGATGGCGGTGTTTTTCTGGCTGCAGCGCATCCATGACGACAGTGTCATGTTTGTCACCATCGACCAGGAAATGCGCCAGCAGCGTCTGATCTGGGTGGTGCTGGCCCTGTCCTGTGTGATCGTCATCAGCCTGCTGATGCTGTGGCGCTATACCCGTTTCCGTTCGGCGGCCGAAGCCGCCCTGATCGCCGAGACCGGCTTCCGGCGCGCCATGGAGAACTCCATGTCCACCGGCATGCGCGTGCTGGACATGGAGGGCCGCATCGCCTACGTGAACCCGGCCTTCTGCCGCATGATCGGCTGGAACGAGGCGGACCTGATCGGCCGCAGCCCGCCCTTCCCTTATTGGGTGCCGGGCCGCCATGAACAGCACCAGCACACCCTGGACGTGCTGATGTCCGGCAAGACGCCCAGCAGCGGCCTGGAGGTCGAGGCGCAGCGCCGCGACGGCTCGCGCTTCACGGCGCGCATGTATGTGTCCCCGCTGCTGGACCCCAACGGCAACCAGATCGGCTGGATGACCTCCATGACCGACATCACCGAACCTAAGCGCATCCGCGAGGCCCTGACGGCCGCGCACGAGCGCTTCATGACAGTGCTGGAAGGCCTGGACGACGCCATCTCGGTCACCGCTGACACCCACGACGGCCTGGAGCTGCTGTTCGCCAACCGCACCTACCGCCGCGTGTTCGGCGCCCAGACCGGCGGCCACGACGAGCTGCTGGCCGGCCGCCGCGGCCGCTTCACCGACGAGTCCGTGGAAGTGTTCGCGCCCTCGGTGCAGCGCTGGTTCGAAGTGCACCACCGCATGCTGGCCTGGACCGACGGCCGCCGCGTGCGCATGCAGGTGGCGCGCGACATCACCGAGCGCCGCGTGCACGAAGAGGCCTCGCGCGTGCAGCAGGAAAAGATCCAGCTCACCAGCCGCCTGACCACCATGGGCGAAATGGCTTCGTCGCTGGCGCACGAACTGAACCAGCCGCTGACCGCCATCGCCAACTACAGCATGGGCGCCGTCGCCCTGGTCAAGGCCGGCCACACCAGCCCCAACATGCTGCTGCCTGCCCTGGAAAAAGCCGCCTCGCAGGCCGAGCGCGCCGGCAAGATCATCAGCCGCATCCGCGAGTTCGTGAAGCGCAGCGAGCCCCGCCGCCAGCGCGTGGCCATCAGCCGGATCGTGGACAATGCCATCGGCTTCGCCGAGATCGACGCCCGCAAGCGCCGCATCCGCATCGACCGTTTCGTGCCGTCGAATGCGCCGGACGTGCTGGCCGACCCCATCCTGATCGAGCAGGTGCTGCTGAACCTGCTGAAGAACGGGCTGGAGGCCATGGAAAAGAGCGAATCCGACGAACTCAAGGTCGCCGTGATCCTGCATGAACAGCACATCGAGGTCGCGGTGGTCGATCGCGGCCACGGCCTGGCCGAACCCGAGCGCCTGTTCGAACCCTTCTTCAGCACCAAGACCCAGGGCCTGGGCATGGGGCTGAATATCTGCCGTACCATTATTGAATCGCACCATGGCCGCTTGTGGGCAGACCCCAACCCCGCCGGCGGCACCATTTTCCGCTTTACCCTGCCCTGCGCTGCACCCCAGTCGCAGGCCCAGAACGATCAGTCCGAGGAGTTGCACGCATGAACACGCCCCACCTGTCGAGCACGGTTTTCATTGTTGACGACGACGAAGCGGTCCGCGATTCGCTGCGCTGGCTGTTGGAGGCCAATGGCTATCGCGTCCGCGCCTACGCCAGCGGCGAATCCTTCCTGGAAGACTACGACGCCGGCCAGATCGGGGTGCTGATCGCCGACGTGCGCATGCCCGGCATGAGCGGCCTGGAGCTGCAGGAACAGTTGATCGCCCGCAATGCCCCGCTGCCCATCGTGTTCATCACCGGCCACGGCGACGTGCCGATGGCCGTGTCCACCATGAAGAAAGGCGCGGTCGACTTCCTGGAAAAGCCCTTCAATGAATCCGATTTGCGCGAGATCGTGGCGCGCATGCTGGAGCAGGCCACGCAGCGCGTGAGCAAGCACCAGGCCCAGAAAGACCACGAAGCCATGCTGGCGCGCCTGACCGCGCGCGAGCAGCAGGTGCTGGAGCGCATCGTCGCCGGCCGCTTGAACAAGCAGATCGCCGACGACCTGGGCATCAGCATCAAGACCGTAGAGGCGCACCGCGCCAACATCATGGAAAAACTTGAAGTGACCACCGTAGCTGATTTGATGAAAGTGGCCTTGGCCAAACCCGAGGCAACGGCATGACCGCTAGAATTATCGACGGCGCGGCCCTGTCGGCGCGCATTCGCGAAGAAGCTGCCCAACGCGTTGCAGCCCTGGCCGCCAAGGGCACCCGCCCCGGCCTGGCCGTGGTGCTGGTGGGTGAAGACCCCGCCTCCCAGGTGTATGTCCGCAACAAGGTTGCCGCCTGCGAAAAGGCCGGCCTGCACTCCGTCAAGGAACAGTACCCCGCGGACATGAGCGAGGCCGAACTGCTGGCCCGCATCGCCATCCTGAACCAGGACCCGACCATCCACGGCATCCTGGTGCAGTTGCCGCTGCCCAAGCACATGGACTCGCACAAGGTCATTGAAGCCATCGCGGCCGAGAAGGACGTGGACGGCTTCCATGTCAGCAACGCCGGCCTGCTCATGACCGGCCAGCCCCTGTTCCGCCCCTGCACGCCCTATGGCGTGATGAAGATGCTGGAATCGGAAGGCGTGACGCTGCGCGGCGCCGAAGCCGTGATCGTGGGCGCCAGCAACATCGTCGGCAAGCCCATGGCGATGCTGCTGCTGCAGGCCGGCGCCACCATCACCATCTGCAATTCCAAGACGCGCGACCTGGCGGCTCAGACCCGCCGCGCCGACGTGCTGGTGGTCGCCACCGGCAAGCCCGGCATGATCGACGGTTCGATGATCAAGCCTGGCGCCGTCGTCATCGACGTCGGCATCAACCGCGGCACCGACGGCAAGCTGTGCGGCGACGTGGACTTCGCCTCGGCCAAGGAAGTGGCCGGCGCCATCACGCCCGTTCCGGGCGGCGTGGGCCCCATGACCATCGCCATGCTGCTGGTCAACACCATCGAAGCGGCCGAACGCGCCGCAGCCTGACGGCCGATGCGCCCGCGGCCTGCCTGGCCGCGGGACGGGTAGCGCGATCCGCCCTTGCTTTCGGGCAGATCGCCCTCACCTGATTCCCATGCCCTTGCCGGCGCCGTGGCGCCGCCCACCTCTTCCCAGCCTGTAACACCATGACCCAGAATCCCCTGCTCGCCCCTGTTTCCGACCTCGTCGACTATGCGGCCGTCAAGCCCGGACACATCGTGCCCGCGGTCGAGGAATTGCTGGGCATCGCCCGCCAGGCGGTGGATCGCGCCGCCGATGCCGCGCTGGCGCCCACCTGGGAAGCCGTGGTCGAGCCGCTGGATACCGCCTCGGAGCGCCTGTGGCGCGCCTGGTCGGTGGCTGGCCACCTGAATGCCGTGGTCAACACGCCGGAGCTGCGCGAAGCCTATAACGCCGCCCTGCCCCTGGTGACGGAATTCTCCACCTGGGTCGGCTTGCACGAAGGCTTGTACAAGCAGTATCAGCGCCTGGCCGCCGCCCCCGATTTCGCGTCCTGGACGCCGGTGCGCCGCCGCATCGTGGAAATGGCGCTGCGCGACTTCCGCCTGAGCGGCGTGGAGCTGCAAGGCGCGGACCGCGAACGCTACGCCGCCATTTCCGATCGCGAAGCGCAGGCTTCACAGAAGTTCTCCGAAAACGTGCTGGATTCGATCGACGCCTGGTCGCTGCTGGTCGAGGACGAAGCCCGCCTGGCCGGCATTCCGGCCGACGTACAGGCCGCCGCCCGCGCCGCCGCCGAGGAAGACGGCAAGCCGGGCTGGAAGCTGACGCTGAAGATGCCGTGCTACCTGCCGGTGATGCAGTACGCCCAGGACCGCTCGCTGCGCGAGGCGCTGTACCGCGGCTATGGCACGGTGGCGTCGGAACACGGCGAAGGCAAGTTCGACAACTCTCCCCTCATCGAAGAGCTGCTGTCCCTGCGCGCCGAGGAAGCCGGCCTGCTCGGCCTGGGCACCTTCGCCGCGCTGCGCCTGCAGACCCGCATGGCGCGCGACGCCCAGGAAGTCACCGTGTTCCTGCGCGACCTGGCCGCGCGCGCCAAGCCCTACGCCCAGCGCGACCTGGCGGAATTGAAGGCCTACGCCACCGGCGAGCTGGGCCTGGACGACCTGCAGCCCTGGGACGTGGCCTACGCTTCCGAGCGTCTGCGCGAATCGCGCTACGCCTATTCCGAAGACGAGGTGAAGCAGTACTTCACCGAGCCGCGCGTGCTGTCGGGCCTGTTCGAGGTCATCGAAACCCTGTTCGACGTGCGCCTGGCGCAAACGCCGGTGTCGTCCTGGCACGGCGACGTGCGCGGCGTGCGCGTGGAAAGCCCCAAGGGCGAACTCATCGGCTACCTGTACCTGGACCTGTACGCCCGCGCCGGCAAGCAGAGCGGCGCCTGGGTCGACAGCGAGCGCACGCGCCGCGTCGTGGACGGCAAGCTGCAGACGCCCATCGCCTACCTGACCTGCAACTTCTCGCGCCCCAACGGCGACAAGCCCGCGGTCCTGACGCATGACGACGTCATCACGCTGTTCCATGAAACCGGCCATGCGCTGCACGCCCTGCTGTCCGAAGTGGACGAGCCCGGCGCGGCGGCCTTCGCCAGCGTGGAATGGGACGCCATCGAACTGCCCTCGCAGTTCATGGAGAACTTCTGCTGGGAATGGGCAGTGGTGCAGAAGCTGTCCGCCCACGTCGACACGGGCGAGCCCCTGCCGCGCGCGCTCTACGACCGCCTGGTCGCCGCCCGCAACTACCAGAGCGGCATGCAGACCGTGCGCCAGATCGAGTTTGCGCTGTTCGACATGCTGATGCATGACCGCGCCCAGGGCATCTCCATTGCCGAAGTGCTGGCCCTGCTGCAGGAAGTGCGCCAGGAAGTGGCCGTGCTGTTCCCGCCGGCCTGGCACCGCCTGCCGCATGCCTTCTCGCACCTGTTCGCGGGCGGCTACGGCGCGGGCTACTACAGCTACAAGTGGGCGGAAGTGCTGTCGGCCGACGCCTACGAAGCCTTCGAGGAAGCCGCGGCGCGCCAGGCCGGCAACGCGCTGGGCACGCTGGACCCGGAAACCGGCGCGCGCTTCCGGCGTGAAGTGCTGGCCGTGGGCGGCTCGCGCCCGGCGGCCGAGTCCTTCGCGGCCTTTCGCGGACGCGCGCCGCGCATCGATGCCCTGCTGCGCCATAGCGGCATGACACCCGCCTGAGCGTCCGCTGCCAAGTCGCGACCCGACGGCCCGCCCTGGCGGGCCGTTTTCTATGCGGCGTCGACTGGACGGCGCGCCGACATCACCAGCCAGCGCCCGTGCACGGACTGGTCTGAACCGGCCTGCTTCCAGTAGCGGCGGCTTTCCTCGTCCTGCGCCTGCCTGAGCCGGCGGCCGTAGTACAGCCGCGACGGCACGGCCAGCACATGCTCCATCATGCGTTTGGGCTTGTTCTCGTCCACGTCGTGCAAGCTGATGTCCGTGAAACCATAGTGCTTGAACAGCAGGTGCAGCTGCGGAAAGCTCCAGGGAAAGTACGTGACGTAATCCTCGCCGCGCTGCCGTCCCACCATGGGCCGGAAGCCCGAATGGAAGCCGCGCAGCAGGAACTGCAGGCGCGAACGGAAATACCAGGTGTTGGGCGTGGTGATGATCAGGGTGCCGCCCGGGCGCAGCGCGCGGTAAAGGCTCTGTACCAGCACGCCGGGGTTGGTCAGCAAATGGATCGCCTCGCAGCAGACCACGGCGTCATAGGGTTCGGCAACCGTCAACGGCGTTTCCAGGTCGTGCTCCGTCACGCGGCGGTAGCCGCCGTCCGCCGGGGGAAACTCCCACAGGCCCACGCCGTCGATATCGACCCGCCGGCCGCTGGCGGCGGGCAGCATGTCGCCCAGCCAGCCTAGTCCGCAAGGCGCGTCCAATACCGAATCCGCCAGGCGGCTGCGCAGGATGTCGAGCACGACGGGGTAATAGGGATAGTAGGGATAGCCCAAGGAATTCCTGACTGGCATGTCCATATGTGGCGCCTCTGGATTCTGAAATCTGACACGGTCCTGAATGTAGCGGCAGCCACGGCAACGGGTCAGGCGAATTCGCCACTTCCAAACAATAAACAGACAAAGCTTTACAAGTGGGCGAGCCAGTCCCGCCCCCCTTGGCTTGCGCCAGGACAAGCCGCCCCGAGTCGGCGCCCCTCCCCGCTCTGCCCTGCCCGCGCCTTGCGGGTAGAATCAAAAGGTTTACCCCCTACCGGCCCTTGGACTCATGCGACACCTCATTTCCGGCCGCGCCCTGCGCAGCCTGCTGCTGACCCTGTGCGTGTTTCTCGCTGCCTGCGGCGACAGGAACGTCGACTGGACCCTGTACAACGTGAAGGGGCACCTGCCCGACCTGAAGTTCTCGCTGCCCGGCGCGGGCGGCAAGATGGTCAGCAGCGACGACCTGAAGGGCAAGACGGTGCTGCTGTTCTTCGGCTATGCCAGTTGCCCCGACATCTGCCCGACCACCATGGCGCAGTTGACCGCCGTGCTGCAGAACCTGGGCGACAAGGCCCAGGATGTACGCATCCTGTTCGTCAGCGTGGACCCGCACCGCGATACGCCGGACATCCTGCAGGCCTACGTCAACGCCTTCAACAACAACGCCATCGGCGTGACCGGCGACGAGAAGCAGATCGCGGACCTGGCGCGCCGCTATCGCGTGGCCTACCAGATCGAGAAGCCGCGCCCGGGCGACGACGCCGACATGTACGAAGTCACGCACAGCCGCGGCGTGTATGTATTCGACAAGGACGGCAAGGCGCGCTTGCTGGCTTCCGACACCGACAGCATCGAAGCCATGACCAAGGACGTGCGCCAGTTGATCGACCTGACGTCCTGAGCGCCAGCCTGCGCGGGACGCATATGTTGCCTGCCCGCGCCATACACCAGTTGTTACAACCGCTGCGCGCGGCGCGTGGGTATCATCTAGCCACACTGCCCCCTTTTACTTCCAGCAAGGAGTACGCGCATGAGCATCATCATCATGATCATCGTCGGGTTCGTCGTGGGCCTGATCGCCCGCGCCATCATGCCCGGAGACCAGAACATGGGGATCATCATGACCACCATCCTGGGTATCGTCGGTTCGGTCGTCGCCGGCTTCCTGGGCCAATCGCTGGGCTGGTACGCACCGGGCGAACCCGCCGGCTGGATCGGATCGGTCGTAGGCGCGATCGTCGTGCTGTTCGTGGTGGGCCTGATCGCCAAGAAACGCACCTGAGGTCCTGCTGGATCTGAAATGAAAAAGGGCCGATCTTTCGATCGGCCCTTTTTTTGCCTGCCCTTATTGCTGCTGGGCCTGCGCGGTTACCGTGCGTTCGGTCCAGCCGCCGCCCAGCACCTTGTACAAGGTGACCAGGTTGGACAGCCTGGCCCGGCGCGTGTCCACCAGGGCCTGCTGCGCGGTGTACAGCGAACGCTGCGAGTCCAGCACGCTCAGGTAGTCGTCGATGCCTTGGCGGAAACGCTGGTCCGACGCGTCATAGGCGCGCTGGTTGGCAGCCACCAGGAGGCGCTGCGCCTGGATCTGCTCGTCCAGGGTGCCGCGCCCGGCCAGGGCGTCCGCCACTTCGCGGAAACCCGTCTGGATCGATTTCTCGTATTGCGCAACCTGGATGTTCTTCTGCACCTTGGCCAGGTCCAGGCCGGCAAGCAGCGAGCCGCCCGCGAAGATCGGCACGGTGATCTGGGGCACGAAGCTCCAGGCGCCCGAGCCGCCTTCGAACAGGCCGCCCAGGCTGGCGCTGGCGGTGCCGGCCGAGCCGGTCAGGCTGATGGTCGGGAAGAACGCCGCGCGCGCCGCGCCGATATTGGCGTTGGCGCCCTTCAACTGGTGCTCGGCCGAGCGGATGTCCGGACGGCGGGCCAGCAGGTCCGACGGCAGGCCGGCGGGCAAGGTGGTCGGCAACATGGAATCGTCGAGCTTGACCGCGTTGTCCAGCGCCGCCGTCATCTCGGGCGACAGCGGCTGGCCCACCAGCAGGACCAGCGCATTGCGGTCCTGCGCGGCCTGGCGCGTGTACTGCGACAGGTTGCGCTCGGCGGTGCGCAGCGACACTTCCGCCTGGCTCAGGTCCAGCGCCGTGGACAGGCCCTGGTCATAGCTCTGCTGCGTAAGCTTGAAGGAATCCTGCTGGCTCTTGAGCGTGTCGCGCGTCAGGCTCAGGAGTTCCTGGTCGGCGCGCAGGGTCAGGTAGGCGTTGGCCACTTCGGCGATCAGCGTCAGCTGGGTCGCCGTGCGGGTTTCGTCCAGCGCCAGATAGGATTCCAGCGCCTTGTCGCTCAGGCTGCGGATGCGTCCGAACAGGTCCAGTTCCCAGGCCGACATGGCGGCGCCGACCTGGTAGCTGTGGCTGGTGGTGGCGCGGCCGCTGGCCGACATGTCGGCCGGCGAACGCTGGGCCGTTTCCTGGCCGGCGATGCCGATGCTGGGCATCAGGTCGGCGCGCTGGATGCGGTACTGGGCGCGCGCCGCCTCGACGTTCAAGGCCGCCACGCGCAGGTCGCGGTTGTTCGCCAGCGACTGCTCGATCAGCTGTTGCAGCAGCGGATCCGTGCCGAAGAAATCGCGCCAGCCGATGTCGGCGGTCAAGAGGCCGCCCGCGTCGGCGGGCTGGGCCGCCTGGTAGGACGGACCCGTGGGATAGGCCGCATCGACCGGCGCGTCCGGCCGTTCGTAGGTGGGGGCCAGCGAGCAGCCCGCCAGGGCCGCCGCCAGGGAAACAGACAGCAAGGTTCTCATCGGAAATGTCATTGCGGTTGGCCCTCGGTCGAGACGCCCTGCGTACCGTTGACGCTGGTATCGTGCACGTCGACGTTTTCGCTCATGCGCTTGACCTTGAAGACGCGCAGCATGATCACGAAGAAGGCCGGAACGAAGAAGATGGCCAGGAAGGTACCGGTCAGCATGCCGCCGATCACGCCCGTGCCGATGGCGTTCTGGCTGCCCGAACCGGCGCCCGACGAGATCGCCAGCGGCGTCACGCCCAGGATGAACGCCAGCGACGTCATCAGGATGGGACGCAGGCGCTGGCGCGCGGCGTGGATGGCCGATTCCGTCAGGCTGGCGCCCTGCTCGTAGTGTTCCTTGGCGAACTCCACGATCAGGATGGCGTTCTTGGCCGCCAGGCCGATGGTTGTGAGCAGGCCCACCTGGAAGTACACGTCGTTGGACAGGCCCCGCAGCATGGTGGCGAGCAAGGCCCCGATGATGCCCAGCGGCACCACCAGCATCACCGCGGACGGGATCGTCCAGCTTTCGTACAAGGCCGCCAGGCACAGGAACACCACGATCAGCGAGATCGCGTACAGCGCGGGCGCCTGGGCGCCGGACAGGCGTTCTTCGAACGACAGGCCGGTCCATTCAAAGCCCACGCCCACCGGCAGCTTGCCTGCAATGCGCTCCATTTCTTCCATGGCCGCGCCCGAGCTGTAGCCCGGCGCCGCCTGGCCCTGGATGTTGTACGACGGCACGCCGTTGTAGCGGTTCAGCTTTTGCGGACCGTAGCTCCAGGTGGCCTTGGCGAACGCCGAGAACGGGACCATGTCGCCCTCTTTGTTGCGCACGTACCATTTGTCCAGGTCTTCCGGCAGCATGCGCGACGACGCCTCGCCCTGCGCGAACACCTTCTTCACGCGGCCGCGGTCGATGAAGTCGTTGACGTACGACGAACCCCAGGCCGTGGCCAGCGTGCTGTTGATGTCCGAGACGGCCACGCCCAGGGCTCGCGCCTTCTCGCGGTCGATGTCCAGCTGGTACTGCGGCGCGTCTTCGATGCCGTTGGGGCGCACGCCCTGCAGGACCGGACTCTTGGCGGCTTCGCCCAGCAGCTGGTTGCGCGCGGCAAGCAGCTTCTCGTGGCCCACGCCGGCGCGGTCCATCAGCTGGAAGTCGAAGCCGGTGACGTTGCCCAGCTCCATCACGGATGGCGGCGGCACCACGAACAATTGCCCGCGGCGCTCCGTCTTGCGGAAGTGCGCGTTGGCGCGCTGCGCCACGGCGCCGGCCTTGAGGCGGGCGTCGCCGCGTTCTTCCCAATCGCGCAGCTTGATGAACAGGATGGACGCGTTCTGGCCGCGGCCGCCGAAGTTGAAGCCGTTGACCGCGAACACCGAGGTGACGGCGTCCTTTTCCTCGGTCAGCAAGTACTTGGTGGCGTCGTCGATGACGGCCTTGGTGGCTTCCGCCGTGGCGCCGGCGGGCGTCTGGATCTGGGCGAACAGAATGCCCTGGTCCTCATCCGGCAGGAAGGCGGTCGGGATGCGGGTGAACATCCAGCCCATGGCAAGAACCAGCGCCAGGTAGATCACCATCAGGCGCTTGCTGCGGTTCAGGCCGCGCGCGACGGTATTGGCGTAGCCGTTGCTGCTGCGCTCGAAGCTCCGGTTGAACCAGCCGAAAAAGCCCTTCTTGGCGCCGTGATGGCCCTTGGGGATGGGCTTGAGCAGGGTCGCGCACAGGGCCGGCGTGAACACGATGGCCACGATCACGGACAGCACCATGGAGGACACGATGGTGATGGAGAACTGGCGGTAGATCACGCCCGTGGACCCGCCGAAGAAGGCCATGGGAATGAACACGGCCGCCAGCACCATGGCGATGCCGATCAGGGCGCCGGTGATCTGGGACATGGACTTGCGGGTGGCCTGCTTGGGCGACAGGCCCTCTTCAGCCATCACGCGCTCGACGTTTTCCACCACCACGATGGCGTCGTCGACCAAGAGGCCGATGGCCAGCACCATGCCGAACATGGTCAGGGTATTGATGGAATAGCCGAACGCCGCCAGCACGCCGAACGTGCCCAGCAGCACCACCGGCACCGCCAGCGTCGGGATGATGGTGGCGCGGAAGTTCTGCAGGAACAGGTACATCACCAGGAAGACCAGGATGATGGCCTCGATCAGCGTCTTGAACACCTCATGGATCGACAGGCTGACGAACGGCGTGGTGTCGTACGGATAGACGACGTCCATGCCCGGCGGGAAGTAAGGCTTCAGGTTGTTGATGGTGTCGCGCACCGCCTGGGCCGTATCCAGCGCGTTGGCGCCCGGCGCCAGCTTGACCGCCAGGCCCGAGGCCGGCTTGCCGTTGTAGAAGCTGTCGATAGCGTAGGTCTGGCCGCCCAGCTCGATGGTGGACACATCGCCCAGGCGCACTTGCGAACCGTCCGGGTTGACCTTGAGCAGGATGCGGCCGAAGTCTTCCGCCTTCTCCAGGCGCGACGGCCCGATGATGGTGGCGTTCAGTTGCTGGCCGCGCACGGACGGCAGGCCGCCGAGCTGGCCGGACGACACCTGCACGTTCTGTTCCTTGATCGCCGTCACGACGTCGACCGTGGTCAGGCCGTAGTTGACGAGCTTGGCCGGATCCAGCCAGATGCGCATCGCGTACTGCGAGCCGAACAGCTGGAAGTCGCCCACGCCCTGCGTGCGGCTGATGGGATCCTGGACGTAGGAGGCGACGTAGTCGGCCAGGTCGTCCTTGGTCATCGAGCCGTCGGTGGACACGAAGCCCGCCACGATCAGGAAGTTCTTGGTGGCCTTGGTGACGCGGATGCCCTGCTGCTGCACTTCCTGCGGCAGGAGCGGCTGCGCCAGCGACAGCTTGTTCTGCACCTGGACCTGCGCGGTGTCAGGGTTGGTGCCCTGCGTGAAGGTCAGGGTGATGGACATGCTGCCGTCGGAGTTGCTTTCCGAGGAGATGTACTGCAAGCCGTCCAGGCCGTTCATCTGCTGCTCGATGACCTGCACCACGGTGTCCTGCACGGTCTGCGCGGACGCGCCCGGGTAGGTCACCGCGATGCCGATGGCCGGCGGCGCGATGTTGGGGTATTGGGAGACCGGCAGCTTCAGGATGGACAGCGCGCCGGCCATCATCAGCACGATCGCGATCACCCATGCGAATACGGGTCTATCGATAAAAAACTTTGCCATGCAAGGCTCCTGACTACTACTGCTTGGCCGCCGCGGCGGCTGCTTGCGGCTGCTGCGCCGGCTGCGCGGCGCTGGCTTCGGTGGCAACCACTTCAGCCCCCGGGCGCACCATCTGCAAGCCTTCCACGATGACCTTGTCGCCAGCGGCCAGGCCGTCGGTGACCAGCCACTTGTCGCCGATGGCGCGGTCGGTCTTCAGTTCACGCAGTTCAACCTGGTTCTTGGCGTTGACCACCAGCGCCGTCGGGACGCCGCGCTGATTGCGCGTCACGCCGCGCTGCGGCACCAGCAGGCCGTCGGCGGCCACGCCGTCGGCCAGGCGGGCGCGCACGAACATGCCCGGCAGCAGGCGGCGGTCCGGATTGGGGAACACCGCGCGCAAGGTGACCGAGCCCGTGCCCTGGTCCACCGTGACTTCGGAGAACTGCAGCTTGCCCGGCTGGCTGTACTGCGAGCCGTCTTCCAGCGTCAGCGTCACCAGCGCGGCCTGCTCGCCGTCGGCCTTCTTCAGCAGGCCGCTGGCCAGCGCGTTCTGCAGGCGCAGCAGCTGGACGCTGGATTGGGTCACGTCGACATAGATGGGATCGATCTGCTGCACCGCGGCCAGGGCCGTGGTCTGGTTGGCCGTGACCAGCGCGCCTTCGGTCACCGCCGAACGGCCGATGATGCCGTCGATGGGCGACAGCACCTTGGTGTAGACCAGGTTGATGCGCGCCGTGTCCAGCGCCGCCTTGGCCGACAGCACGTCGGCCCCCGCCTGGTCGCGCGAGGCGACGGCGTTGTCATAGGTCTGCTGGCTGACCGCGCGGGTGGCGACCAGCGGCTTGTAGCGCTCGGCCAGCAGCGCGGCGGTCTTCTGCTGCGCCTGGGCCCGCGCCAAGGCGGCCTTCTGGCTGTCCAGGCTGGCCTGGTAGAGGGCGGGATCGATCTGGTAGAGCTGCTGGCCCGCCTTGACCTCGCCGCCTTCGGTAAAGAGGCGTTTCTGGACGATGCCATTGACCTGGGGCCGCACTTCGGCCACGCGGAATGGCGAGGTGCGGCCAGGCAGTTCGGTGGTCAGCGAAACGGGCTGCGTGGCGAGCGTCACGACCGTTACCTGGGGCTTGCCCGCCTGGGGAGCGTCTTGCTTCTTGCCGCAAGCGGCCAGCGTGAGAGCCGATGCCGTCAGCGTGACGACCGCCGCGCTGCGCCACATAGCGCTTTTCTTATCCATAGATTGCATTCCCGATTTCAACAAAAAAAAAGCCCGCCCCGGATCGCGTATGAGCGTTCCGTGCGCATCGATTGGGTGGATTTGCCTCGAACACGCAGGCTGGGCTTTGTCGCATTGCTGCATTGCAGAACTCGCATTCTGCGTTATCCCGCCCGAGAAACAAAGGGGCATGTTGAGAAAACATCATTCCATTTATGGGACAATGGCTGCACCATTGAATATGACAGAATTCCGCCATGAAACGCTTGCAAGGCATGGAACTCTTCGTCGAGGTCGCCAAGACACGCAGCTTCAGCCGCGCTGCCGCGATGCTCGGCGTGCCGAAATCGACACTGTCCCGCCAGGTCGCCGAACTGGAGCGCTCCGTCGGCTTGCGGCTGCTCAGCCGCACCACCCGCAAGGTCGAACTGACCGACGCCGGCCGGCTGTACTTCGACCGCTGCCAGCGCATCGTGGCCGAGGCGCAGATCGCCCATGAGGAACTGCAGAAGCTGGTCGATACGCCGGCCGGGCCGCTGCGGGTGAACATGCCCGCGGATTTTGGCACGGACTTCCTGGCTGAATCGTTCATGGAATTCTCGCGCCGCTACCCCGACGTAACGTTTTTCCTTGATCTGGCCAATCCGGACCACGCGCAGCGCGTGTTCCAGACCTGCGATATTTCGATCGAAATCGGCGAACTGCCCGACTCGTCACAGATTGCGAGGCTCTTGGGCATGCTGCCGGCCCATCTGTACGCCTCGCGCGAGTACGTGGAAAAGCACGGCGAACCGCGGCACCCCAGCGACTTGACCCGCCACGAGTGCATAGAGTTCCGCGCCAAGGGCGCCGGACAAGTGACCCGCTGGCCCCTGACCGACGGCCAGCAGCACATCGAATTCACACCCGGCAACCGCTTTTCGGTCAATGGCGTTGCCATGGCCCGGCGGCTGGCGCTGCTGGGCGCGGGCATCGTGGTGCTGCTGGGCGACCAGTCGGCCGAACAGCAAGCCGGCCAATTGCAGCGCGTGCTGCCAGATTGGCAGCTGGGTCCGTTCCCGGTCTACGCCGTGACGGAGACGCGGCTGCTGCCCGCCAAGACCCGGATCTTCATCGAATTCCTGATGGAGCGCCTGGGCGACGTCGGGCAGGCGAAGAATACTCCCGCTTTCATGAAATAAGCGGGAGTCGGAAACAGACTGAAAAATCTAGGACTGGCCGACAACACTTGTCGGCCAGTTCGGCCAATCAGAAGCGCTCGTCCTCGCGCAGATAGCGCCATTGGCCTAGCGGCAGGTCGCCCAGCGACACCCGGCCGATGCGCACGCGCTTCAGACCGATCACCTTCAGGCCGACCAGTTCGCACATGCGGCGGATCTGCCGCTTCTTGCCCTCGCGCAACACGAACCGCAACTGGTCGCTGTTCTGCCAGCGCACCTGCGCCGGCTTGAGCGCCTTGCCGTCCAGGGACAGGCCGTGGTTCAGCAACGCCAGGCCGTTCTCGGACAGGCTGCCCTGCACCCGCACCAGGTATTCCTTGTCCACGCTGGAATCTTCGCCGATCAGGTGCTTGGCGATGCGGCCGTCCTGGGTCAGCACCAGCAGGCCCTGCGAATCGATGTCCAGGCGGCCGGCCACGGCCAGCCCGTCCAGGTGCGAGCGTTCGAAACGCTGCGGCGCGCGGTCGCCGGCGTAGCGGGAACGGGAGTCGATCAGGGCCACGGCGGGCGTATAGCCTTTTTCGGCCTGGCCCGACACGTAGCCCACGGGCTTGTTGATCAGGATGGTGACGCGCGCGGTCTGGCGCGCCTGAGCGGCGCGCTCCAGGGTGATGACCTGGTCAGGGTAGGCCCGGGCGCCCAGTTCGGACACCACGGCGCCGTCCACGCGGACCCAGCCGCGCTCGATATAGGTGTCGGCCTCGCGGCGCGAACACAGGCCACGCTCGGACATGAGCTTGGAGATACGTACTTTTTCCATGGCCGGTATTGTATGCGGACGCCGTCCGGCCCTCGCCTCAGGCCGCGGGATCGTAGTCCGAAGGCGCCATGGGATCCAGCGGATGGAGCGGCCGGCTGCGCCGCTGATAGGGAAACAGCGCGAAATCCGAACTGGTGACGCCCTCGCTGGCGCATTCCACCAGCGCCCGGGAAACAGGCTCGAACACCGGGCGGCAATACATGCGGGACTTCACCAGCACGAAGCGGGCCCGGCGCGGATCCAGCCCCATGCTCTCGAACACGCCCAGGTCCCAGGGCTCGTGGGTTCTCTCGGTGATCACCAATTGCGCGGCGCCTGTGTCCAGCACCGCGCTGCGGCCCATGCACGCCGTCTGCCCGGTGTAGGTCGGGCCGGTGATGACATATTCGCCGTCGGTCACGGCCCGGACCACGCCGCGCAGCAGCACCGGCGCCGCCGGACGGCCGATGGCTGGAATCGGCCGCTTGTTGCCCACCGGCAGCTCGACCTGGGCGCCCTCTCCCGCCGCGGCCAGCGCCGCGACGGCCTCCGGGTCGCAGTACAGCCCCGCGATGATGCCGGTCAGGCCGGCGTCGACCGCCGCCATCAGCACCTCCATGGTGTCGCAGGTGCCGCCGGACATGCAGTTGTCGCCATGGTCGAGCAAGAGCACGGGCTGGTCCGCGCCGCGGGCCAGTTCCGCCGCGCGGGCCAGCGATTCGCCCAGGGGCTCGCTGTCGTAGAAGTAGCCGTCGCGCTCGGCCCAGATGGCCGATGCCAGCTCGCTCGCGACCCGTTCCGCCTGCTCCTGCGGACCCGAGCCCACCACGACCACGCTCAGGCACGGGTCGGGGATGTCAGCCAGCGCGAAGCCCGCCAGCACGGAAACGCCCTGGATGCCGTCCTTTTCCGCGCCGCGCGCCGCCTGCACGGCGCGGCGCATGGCGCCCTGGGCCGTGGCGCTGCGCAGCGTGTGCGTCATCAGCGGCAAGCGGCGCCAGGCCATGACCGGGCGCGGACCGCCGTTGAGCCAGTCGTACAGGATGCGCCCCGCGTGCTCGCCGGTCTCGTACATGTCCACGTGCGGATAGGTCTTGAAGCTGACGATCACGTCGGCATTGGCCACCATCTTGGGCGTGACGTTGCCGTGCAGGTCCAGCGCCACGGCGATGGGCACGTCCGGCGTGCGCCGCCGCAGGCGCTCCAGCAGGTCGCCCTCGCCATCGTCGGAGGTCTCGGCCACCATCGCGCCATGCAGATCGAGCAGGATGGCGCCGCAGCCCTGCGCGCCGGCCACGATCGCGTCGCACAGCCGGCTATAGGCGTCCGCCGACACCGGGCCGCTGGGGTAGGCCGTGGCGGAAACCGGCGTGACCACGGTCGCGCCGTTGGCCTCGGCAATATCGATGAAGGCCGACATGGCCGTGCGCTTGCCCTTGTTCTCGGCATAAGCCTGGGCGCCGAAGGCGGGGCCGTCATTGCCGAACGCGGACAGCGGCGTGGGCACCGGCGAGAACGTATTGGTCTCGTGGTTCAGGCGGGCGATCATGACCTTCATGGTCCGGCTCCTCGGCATGCGCATTCAGTGCGTTCAATTGTTATGGGACGGCCCCGGGCGCAAGGCGCCCAGGCCAAGTTTTTCCATGGCTTCGCTGGCTTCGATGATCATCGCGGCCACTTCCGCCACGCTCACGCGCAGGCCCGTGGCCCGGGTCCGCATGTGCTCATAGGCGGCGCGCTCGTCCAGGCGCTGGTGGTCCATCAGCACGCGGATGGCCTTTTCGATGACGCGCCGCGCCTTGATCGTGCTTTCCAGCTTGTTGATCTTGGACTGCTGGCGGCTCTGGAACTGCTTGGCCGAACGCGCCAGCACCAGCGTGCTGAGCACCCCCGCCGAGCGGAACGGCCGCGTCAGCACGCCGTGCGCGTTGGTCTTGAGCAGCTGTTTCAGCGTGGTCGGGGTTTCATACTCGGACAAGGCGATCAGGGTGGCCTCGACCTCGCTGGCCGACCAGGCGGCGCTGTTGCGGCCGCATTGCGACACCTGGAAGAAGATGACGTCCACGCCTGCGGGCGGGCCGTCCGGAAACGGCCAATGCAGATGGATGCGGCAACCGATGCGCTTGAGCTGTTCGACCAGCAGGTCGCGGTCCTCGCCGGGCGGATACACCACGGCGACGGCCACACTGCGCAGGTCCTCGTAGAGGCGGCGTAGGCTATGGTCCATGGCTATTTCAACCAGAACTCGTCCAGGCCGAACCCGGTGAGGTACGGATCCGGCTTCACGGGTTCATCGCTTTCCCAGACGATGTCGAAGCGCCCGTCCTCGCGGCAAACGCCGATGCGCGGCGTCAGCACGCTGTGGTTGTTTTCCGCCAGCACGGACATCTGCCCGTCCGGCGCGTCGAACTGCACCTGGTGCACCGCCTGCACCAGCTTGCGGGTGTCCATGCTGCCCACGCGCTGCAAGGCGCGCGCGAACAGGTGCATCTGGCTGTAGCAGGTCTCGGCATAGACGCTGGCGGGATGGTCGCCGAAGCGCGCCCGCCAGCGTTCCAGGAAGTGCGCATTGGCCGGCGTGTCCACCGTGTTGAAGTAGGTGGCCGCGGTGATATGCCCCACGCAGCGCCGCGGCCCGATCTCGGCCACCTCCGACTCCGCCATCGTCAGGCTGGCGATGGGAATATGCGCGGTGGCCGCGCCCTCGGCCTGGCAGGCCTCGTGGTAGCGCTGGTAGAAGCGCTGCGCATCGGAGCCGATCAGCGTGGAGAACACCACGTCGGGCTGGATGCGGCGGATGTCCGCAACCACGTCGTTGATCTCGCTGTCGTCGCAGCCCAGCGGCAGATAGGTTTCATCCAGGATCTCGCCGCCATGCTCCTCGACGGTCTCGCGCATGATGCGGTTGGTCTCGCGCGGGTAGATATAGTCCGCGCCCACCAGGAAGATGCGCGAGCCGCAGTTCTGGATCAGGTAGGCCGCCAGCTGCATGCTGCCCTGGTTGGGCGCCGCGCCGGTGTAGATGACATTGGGCGAATACTCGAAGCCTTCGTAGACCGATCCGTACCACAGCAGCGAATTGCTGCGCTCCACCACCGGCAGCATGGCCTTGCGGCAGTGCGAGGTGCAGCCGCCGAAGATGACGCTGACCTCGTCGTCCAGCAGCAGCCGGGCCGCCAGCCGGCGGTATTCCTCGGCATCGCTGCGCGGGTCGTACACCACGGGCGCCAGCGGCCGTCCCAGGACGCCGCCCAGTTCATTGATCTCTTCCACCGCCAGCACCGTGCCGAAGAAATGCTGCGACTCCGTCGTGCCGGTGACGCCGCTGCGCGAATAGAGCACGCCGATGCGCCAGCCGGGCCGCTGCGCCTCCTGGTCCTGAAGCGTGGTCATGATGGAATCCTCGAGCGGGTAGTGCGTGTGTGCGTCATGGCGAATTCGGGCCGGATGGCGTTCAGACTTTCAGATGAGCAATGATATTGCCCGCCGCCTCGGACGCGCCAGCCTCGCCTGCGTCGACGATGCTGCCCTGCTTGAGCACCAGATAGCGGTCGGCCACGTCCAGCGCGAACGCCACGTTCTGCTCGACGATGAACATCGTGGTGCCGTGCCGCTCGCGCTCCCAGTTCAGCGCCCGGCCCAGCCGCTCGATCACCGAGGGCTGCAGCCCTTCGGTGATCTCGTCCAGCAGCAAGAGCGCGGGCCGCTGCATCAGCCCGCGCGCCACCAGCAGCATTTTCTGTTCTCCGCCCGACAAGGTGCCCGCATGCTGCCGCAAGCGGCTCGTGAACACCGGGAACAGCTCGGCGATCTCGGCGAAGCGCTCGTCGAACAGCTGCTCGCGCGGCAGCCCCAGGCGCAGGTTGTCGCGGATGCTCAGGTCGGGAAACAGCGGTTGCTCCTGGGCCGCGTAGGCGACGCCGCAGCGCGCCACTTCGTGCGGCCGCAGCCGGGTCGCGTCCACCCCGCCCACGCTGACGCGGCCGCGCTGCTTGGGCAGATAGCCCATGACCGTCTTGAGCAAGGTGCTCTTGCCCATGCCGTTCTTGCCCAGCAAGGCCACGCACGACCCCCGCTCCACCGAGAGCGACACGTCGTGCAGCACCATGGCCCGCTTGTAGCCGCTGGACACTTCTTCCAAGCGCAACGCCGGCGCGGCGATACTCGTCATTGCCCTGCTCCTTGCGCGGCGGGCGCGCTACCCGCATAGATGGTGCGCACCAGTTCGGATTCCACTACTTCGCGGAATCCCCCGTCCATGACGATGCGGCCCTGGTGCAGGACCACGATGCGCGTCGCGATTTCCTTGACGAAATCCAGGTCGTGTTCCACCAGCAGGCAACACAGGCCGTAACGGTGCGCCAGCGACGACAGCACATGGCCGATCTGCTGGCGTTCGGCCTTGCTCAGCCCGGCCGTCGGCTCGTCCAGCAGCACGATGCCCGGCTCCAGCGCCAGCACCATCGCCAGTTCCAGCGCCTGCTGCTGTCCGTGCGAGAGGTCGCGCGCGACGCTGTCCAGGCACTGGTCCAGGCCCGTCACCCGCAGCGTCTCCAATGCATAGGGCGGCAGATCCAGCGTGGGCGACCGGCGCCACCACGACGGCCGCTCGCGCAGCGTGGTCGCGATGCGCAGGCTTTCGGCCACGGTCAGCGTGTCGAACACGTTGGCGTTCTGGAATTTACGGCCCAGTCCGTGGCGCACGCATTGTTCCGGACCGTCGCGCCGCACCTCGTGGCCATAGAGTTCCAGCCTGCCCTGGGAACGTTCGGCGCCGTCCGCGATGCAGCGCATCAGCGTAGTCTTGCCGGCGCCATTGGGGCCGATCAGCCCCAGCAGTTCGCCGCCGCGGGCCTGCAGGTCTATGCCTTCCAGCACCTTCAGGCTGCCAAAGTGCTTGGACACGCCCGCCAGGCTCAAGGCCTGGGCCGCGCCGCCGTCCTGGCGCGCAGGGACGGCGCGCTCGCCCAGCACGGGCGCGGCCGCCTTGCCGGCCCTTGCCCGCCAGGGCGCGGTCAGCAGGGGCAGGAGCCCGCGCGGCAGCAACAGGATCACCAGCACGAAGGTCACGCCCAGCAGCAGCTGCCAGACGAACGGCATGTTGCCGCTGAGATAGGAGCCCGCGACGTTGATGAGGATGGCTCCCAGCACCGGTCCCCAGATGGTGCCGCGTCCGCCCAGCGCCACCCAGATGATCAGTTCCGTGCCGAAGACGAAGCCCGTCAGCTCCGGCGCCACCACGCCGCTGAAGGCGCCATAGCCGAAGCCGGCCAGGCCCGCCACGGCGCCGCAGACCACCAGCAGCGCGATGCGCCAGTGGGCGGTGTTCAGGCCGAGGTAGCTGCAACGCGCCTCGTTGTCGCGCAGCGCCACCAGGATGCGGCCGCCGTCGCTGCGCACCGCCGCCCAGGCCATCAGCGCCACCACCGACAGGCCGCCGGCCGCGATCACGTACCAGGCCTCCAGCGACAGGTCGAAGGTCTCGTAGCCCGTCAGGCCGGAGGACGAACCCGTATAGGTGCCGCCGGACAGCATCAGCTGCATCAGGACGATGGGCAGCACCAGCGAGATCACGGTAGCGAAGAACGGCGAAGCGCCCCGGTAGAACGACAGCCATCCCGTCACCAGCGCCAGCAGCGCCGCGGCGCCCACCGCCGCCAGCGCGGCCAGGGCGGCGATGGCGGGCGAGAAGCCGTAGTGGGTGAAGGCCAGGCCGGCGGCATAGGCGCCCACGCCGAAAAACGCGGACTGGCCGAATGTCAGGTAGCCGGTGTAGCCCCACAGCACGTCCACGGTGACCGCCGCCACGGCGAAGAACAGCGCCTTGATCAGCACGTTCAGCAGATAGGTGTCGAACAGCCAGGGACCCGCCGCGGTCAGGACCAGGCAGAGCCCGGCCAGGCCCAGCAGGCTGCGGCTGCGCGCGGCCTTTTGCACCGAGGCGTCGTCAGCGGCGCCGGCCAGCGTTTGAGGGATCAATGCGCGGTCAGTCATGGGCGAATCCTTGAGGACGCAAGCGCAGCGTCAGCGCGGCCAGGACGGCGATGGTGACGCCGCCCAGGATCGGGCTGACGTAGACGCTTACCAGCACCTGGCAGGCGCCGTAGACCAGGCAGGTCAGCAGCAGCGCGGTAATCGAATGGCCCGACACCATGACCAGCATGAAGGCGCTGACCAGCCACGGCAGTCCCATGTTCGGATCGACGCTGGACAAGGGCGTGATCAGCGCGCCGGCCAGCGCGCCCAGTCCCGCGCCCAGGCCAAAGGTGGTGAAGCGGATGCGCTCGGCGTTGATGCCCAGGCCGCGCGCCAGGTCCTCGTTCATGATCACCGCCCGGGTCCGCACGCCAAAGCGCGTGCCGCTGAGCAGCAGCGTCATGGCGGCATACATCAGCAAGGCCGCCGGCACCAGGAACAGCCGGTACGCCGAATACTCCGTGCCCAGGAAGGACACGGCGCCATGAATGGGCGAATCCGCGAACTTCACCTCGCGCCCGAAGGCCATGGTGATGAGCTGGCCGATCACGATACCCAGCCCCCAGGTGGCCAGGATGGCGTCCAGCGGCCGCTTGTAGAGCGGCTGCACGATGAGCCGTTCCACGCCCATGCCCACCAGCACGCCGACCGCCAGCGCGAAGGGCAGCGCCAGCCAGGGGTTCAGCCCCAGCTGCGTCACCACCAGGCTGGCATAGCTGCCCAGCGTAAGAATCGCGCCGTGCGCGAAGTTGACGATCTTCATCACGCCAAAGATGATCATCAGCCCGGCCGTCACGATGAACAGCATGGCGGCCGTGCTCAGGATGTCCAGCAGCAAACCCATATCGCTCTCCGGCGCCGCCGGCAGGACCGGCGGCGCTTGTCATGGCATGGCCGTCACTTCAGGTCCGGACACTGGGCGCCCGGGTCGACTTTGTCGAAGGTCTGCAGGATCTTGATGGAACCGTCCTGCTGCACCTGCCCCAGGCGCATGGTCAGCGCCGCGTGCCGCTGGCGGTCCATGGTCACCGGGCCGCGCGGGCCGTCGAACGTGACCGCGCTCAACGCCTGCACCACCTTGGGCGCATCGGTGCCGCCGGCCTTTTCGACGGCTGCCTTGTACAGGTAGAAGGCTTCATACTGCGGCGCGGAGAATTCGTTGGCGGTCTTGGCGTCGTTGCCGAACTTCGCCTTCAGGCCGTCCAGGAATTTGCGGTTCTGCGGCGTGTCGATGCTGGTCAGGTAGGACGCCGACATGTACATGCCCACCGCCGTGTCGCCCATGGTCTTGGCGGTGCCCTCGTCGATCGCCAGATTGCCGTAGGGCATGGACAGGCCCGCCGCCTTGACCTGCTTGGCCAGACTGACATTGGGTCCGCCGCCCGCCGTCGAGCTGATCAGCGCGTCCGGGTTGGCCGAGCGTATCTTCGAGACCACCGGCGTCCAGTCGGATCCGTCGATCGGCAGGTATTCCTCGCCCACCACGCGTCCGCCCTGCTTTTCGATGTACTCCCGCGTGAACTTGAGCATGCCGCGGCCAAAGGCGTAGTCGCTGCCGACCAGGAAGAAGGTCTTGGCCTTGCGATCCTGCATGAAGTGGTCCACCACCGGCGCGACCTGCTGCTCCGGCACCCAGCCGTTCACGTGCAGCCAGCGGTTGCAGGAACGGCCTTCATAGAATGACGTGTAGATATAAGGCACCTTGCCGCGCGTCACGATGGGCAGCGCGGCATTGCGCGCCGCGCTGGTTTCCATGGCAATGATGGCGTCCACCTTTTTCTGGAACACCAGGGTGTCATACGCCTTCTGCGCCCCGACCGCGCCCGAGGCGTCATCGGCGATCTCCAGCACGATCTGGCGGCCCAGGATGCCGCCGGCCGCATTGATTTCATCGGCCGCCAGTTGCGAGGCCTGCACCACGCCCGGCGCGACCACGCTGTTGGCGCCGGACAGGCCGACCGGCACGCCGATGCGCAGCGGTTCGGCGGCATGCGCGCTGGCGGCGCCAGCCAGCAATGCGACAAACGACAGGCGGATCCGGCAGCTATTGAATAGGCTCTTCATGGGTTTTCTCCTTGGAGGGAACGACTGTCGTTCAGCGTTGCGGCAGGCCTGCCGCGCCCAACTGCTCGTCATAGATATCGCGGCGCCTGTCGCGCAGCACATGGTTGAAATCATTCAATTGGCGCGCGCGGCGCGAGGCCTTCAGGTCTATGGGCGCCAGCAGCACCTCCTCCTGGTCGATGCTGGCCGGCCCCGCGGCGGTCCAACCCTGGGAGCCCACGATCAGGCTGCGGCCCACGAAGGGCTGGCCGCGCTCGGTGCCGACGCGGTCGGCGCACACCACCGTCAGGCCGTTGCTATGGGCGCCGCCCATGGTCAGCGCGTGCGCCATGACCGGTCCGTCGCGCGTCTGTCCCGGCATCGGCACCCAGTTGGTGGGCACCGCCACGATGTCCGCGCCGCGCACCGCCAGCAGCCGGTAGACCTCGGGAAACCAGCCGTCGTAGCAGATCGCCACGCCGATGCGGCCCAGCTCGGTATCGAACACCGGCAGGCCCAGGTCGCCAGCCTCGAAGTACAGGTTCTCGTCGCCCCACAGGTGCAGCTTGCGATAAGTCCCCACATACCCCTCGGGGCCGGCGACCAGCGCGGAGTTGTAGAGGCGGCCGCCGGCGCGTTCGGCGATGCCCGCCACCAGGTAGATCCCAAGCCGCTGGGCCAATGCGATCCATGCCTGCGAGCTGGGGCCTTGCGGCACCGGCTCGGCCAGGGCATGGGCTTCCTCGCGGCTCTCGAACATGTAGCCGGTGTTGGCCAGTTCGGGCAGCACCACCAGCCGCGCCCCCTGGGCCGCGGCCTGCTCCACCAGTTCGATCGAACGAGCGATGTTGGCGGCGACTTCGCCGATGACGGGCTCCATCTGCACGCTGGCCACCCAGGTCACGGAGGCGGGAGAACGTTGCGGATCCGACGCTTGCATGCGAGCTCCATATTCAGAAATTGAAAACGAAAAAGCCCCCGACCACGCATTGCGTGCACGTCGGGGGCTTTCATAGCCAAACTGTATGTTCAAGCAGCAATCATTGCTGCGGGGTACTGCAAGCCGTTCAGGTCAATGTTGACCGTGTGCGAATAATAGGGAGGCACGGGTTCCTGGGACAATAAGTGCTTTCCCGGACGGTGGAGCGGCCCGCCCATGCGCGCCCGCGGCCGCTGCGTCATTGCGACGCATTGGGCCGTCCCGTCCGGCTTGGCATAATACGCAGCCATGAGCAAACCCGCAGCACATCACCCTCCTCTTGCCGCAGGCTGGCTGGCCAGCGCGCCGCCCATCCTGCCCCCCGCCCCGCGCCATTGGCTGTTCCGCCCCGGCGCGCTGACCGCCGGCCTGCGCCAGGTCGGCCAGGTGCGCCTGCGCGTGCTGGCCGAGTATGCCGATGGCGCGCCGCCGGACGAGGCCCGGGCGATGGGCATCGCGCCCGGCACGCCGGTGTGGATCCGCGAAGTGCTGATGTCGGTGAACGGCGTGGACAGCGTGCCCGCGCGCAGCCTGACGCCGCTGCGAGCGTCCCACGGCGCCTGGCAAGGCATGCGCCGCCTGCTGACCCGCCCTCTGGCCGACATGCTCTACCACGACAGCACGGTGGTGCGATCGCCGTTCGCCTGCCGCCGGCTGGCCTCGCCGGTGCCGTTCCATGCCACCGCCCTGGGCGTATTGCCCAGCGCGCAGCGCGACCGCGACGCGGACCGCATCTGGGCGCGCCGCTCCGTCTTCTGGCGCCAAGGCCAGCCGCTGCTGGTGGCCGAGTGTTTCCTGCCGGCATTCTGGGAACTGGTCGCCGACCAGCCCGTGCCGCCGCTGGTGCCGCACCAGCGCACGCCGCGCTGAAGCGCCGGCCTCAGCCTTCGTAGCGGCGACCGCGCTCCAGCAGCTCGGGCGTGCCGATCACGGCGTTCAGGCCGTCGAAGTCCAGCATGCCTTCGCGCCATGGCGCGGTCGTGCCGTGCTGGCGCAGGCTGGCGTAATAGCCCTGCAAGGTGTGGGCCACCGCGCGCGCCGTGCCGCCCGGAAAAATCACGATGCGAAAGCCCAGCGCGGTCAGGGCCTCGGCGCTTTGCACCGGCGTCTTGCCCCCTTCGACCATGTTCGCCAGCAGCGGCACGCGCCGCGCAAAGCGGCTGCAAGCCGCCTGCATCTGCTCGGGCGTGCGCAAGGCTTCGATGAACAGCCCATCCGCGCCCGCTTCCAGATACGACTCGGCGCGGTCCAGCGCGGCGTCCAGGCCTTCCACCGCCAGGGCATCGGTGCGCGCCAGGATCAAGGTCGAGGCATGAACGCGCGCATCCGCCGCGGCGCGCAGCTTGCCGCGCATTTCGGCGGCGGGGATCACGGTCTTGCCGTCCAGGTGGCCGCAGCGCTTGGGAAAGGTCTGGTCCTCCAGCTGGATCATGGCGGCGCCGGCCCGCTCCAGGCCGCGCACGGTGCGCTGCGTGTTCAAGGCATTGCCGAAGCCGGTGTCGGCGTCCACGATGACGGGCGTGGCCACCCGCTCGGTGATGCGGGCCAGCGTGTCCTCGACCTCGCTGTACGTGGTGAGGCCGATGTCCGAGCGGCCCAGCCGCGTGTACGCGATGGACGCGCCCGACAGGTACAAGGCGCCGAACCCCGCCTGTTCGGCGATCAGGGCGGACAAGGCGTCGTAGACGCCCGGAGCCAGCACGGCGCCGCCGGCCAGCTGTGCTTGCAGATTCTGTTTTTGCATGGTTTGGATAATCCTAGGAAAGCTCGCGGCCCAGCAAGGATGCGGCGGT
>MCNG01000065.1_pt1 | contig 35921 bp, 37 predicted proteins | sample 778231 | NCBI WGS metagenome assembly MCNG01 (sample SAMN04296815, study PRJNA304217) | bioreactor metagenome | isolation source: sea sediment enriched with benzalkonium chloride | place: Turkey: polluted region of the Marmara Sea
GTTATCGGGGGCAGGGGGCAGCATCGGGCAATCTCCGGTTTATTGTTCGCACCGCTGGCTGGGCCAGGGTGGGGGGAGTTGCCCATATCCTAACTGCATGAACGTGGTGCCGGTCGTGCAGATTGGAGATGGCCTTATCGCGAGGGCAGATGGCGGCCAAGGCTTCGTGTAGGCGCTGGCGCAGGCTGCGTACGCCTCGGGACGAGGCGCAGGGCCGGTAAATCGTGTCGCTTGGGTTTGCGGGCGCTGCGCGCCCGGTCGCAGCCTCGCGGGCTCGGCAGCGGCTACAGGTGTTTTGTGTGGCCGCTGGCGCAGGCTTTGGGACGAGGCGCGGGGTCAGAAGTTGATCGAGGCGCTCAGGCGGGCGGTCAGCGGTGCGCCCTGGAACAGGTAGTCGTCGCCCAGGTATTCGCCGACGTCACGCCAGTAGCGCTTGTCGAACAGGTTGTCCACGGTCAGGCGGAACACCGTGTCGTAACCATCGATGCGGGTGCTGTAGCGGCTGCCGATGTTGAAGATCGCGTAGCTGCCGGCGCTGACGTTGCCCGTGCGGTCGGCGTACTTGCTGGCGCTGTATTGCATTCCGCCCAGCAGGGCCAGGCCGTCGAGCCAGGGCAGGGCGTAGTCGCCCTGGAGGCTGGCTCGCAGGCGTGGCACGTTGAGGGCCTGGTGGCCTTCGTAGGCCGGGGTGCCGGTGCCTTCGACCCGCGCGCGAATCGCCGCGACGCTGGCGGCGACCTGCAGGCGCTGGGTGGCCCAGCCGTTGGCCGAGAGCTCCAGGCCGGTGTTCTTTTGCTGGCCTTGCTGGATGTAGGTGAACTGGCCATTGCCGTCCGGGCGTGCGTACTGGTAGGCCTGGCGCATCTGGAACAACGCGGCGGTGAAGCTCATGCGCTGCCAGTCGTACTTGATCCCGGTCTCGATCTGCCGTGACACGGTGGGGGCCAGGATTTCGAATTTATTAGTGGTAATGAACCAGGGGGCCTGCCCGCCCAGGGACAGGCCCTTGCCGTACTGGGTGTAGAGCGACAGGTTGGCCATCGGCTTGTAGATCAGCGCCGCCTGGGGCAGGAACATATAGCGCTGGGTGTGGCGATCCGTGCCACTCAGGGTGTTGGAGGCTTTTTCATCCAGGCGTACTTCTCTACCACCCAGGACGGTTTGCCATTGCTCGTTGAAACTGATGCGATCACTGAGGAAGAGCCCGTACTGGCGGCTGTCCAGGCGTCGATGTGAGTCACCGAGCGGGCCGTTGTAGCGAGAGAAATCAGCCGGTTCGCTATCGATATTGCCATCGCCGATGGGGTGCATCACCTGATCGCGATTGTTCACTACCCGCCTGAACGCACTGGTGCCCAGACTTAGCTCATGGCCCAGGCCAACAGCATCGAAGCGACCACTGAGCACTGCCTGCACTTCGTCGTTGCGTCGGGTGTCGTCGGGGCTGCGGAAATCGTAGATGTCGTAGTTGCCCTCAGGGCTGAAGTAGTTGCCATTGTCATTGATGCAGCCGGTGGTGCAGCCACCCCACGCAAACGAGCTGTAGTCATCGATCACCACCCGGCTGCGCGAGGCGCTCAAGTTGCCCTTCCAGTCATCGTTGAAGCGGTACTCGAAGTTGCCGCTGATGTTCAGCGATTCGTTGGTCACCGGCTTCGAGCCGCTCTGGTGGGCCAGCAGCTTCTTCGGCGAGGCGTGGTGCGGCAGGGCCGTACCGCCCAGCAACTGGTAGCCGGGGGCCGAGCGCTGCTCCTTGTTCTGGTATTCGATGTCCAGTTGCAGCAGGGCGTTGGGGCTGATGTTCCAGTCGAAAGCCAGGGAGGCGAAATCCCGTTGGCCATTGGCGTGTTCGACATAGGAGTGCAGGTCCTCGTGGGCCAGGTTGGCCCGCAGGCCGAACTGCTGCTCGCTGCCGAACCAGCCGCCGACATCGGTGGCCAGGTAGCCGCTACCGCGATCATCGGTGGAGACGGTGACCGAGCGAATATCCGTGGGCCGCTTGGTCACGTAGTTGATCAGCCCGCCGGGCTCGCTGACCCCGCTCTGCAAGCCGGACAGGCCCTTGAGCACCTCGACCCGCTGCTTGTTTTCCAGGGCCACGTTCTGCTCGCCGGTGATGGTCCGGCCATTGATCTTGTAGCTGCTGGCGGCATTCAGCGAGAAGCCACGCACCTCGAAATTCTCGTAGTAGCCCACGGGGGCGTAGCTCTGGCCCACCGAGGCATCGTTGCGCAGGACTTCACTGAGCAGGCGGGCTTGTTGGTCCTTGATCATGTCCTCGTTGATCACGCTGATGGAGGCCGGGGTATCCAGCAGCGGTGCCTCGTCGAAGCTGGCCACCGAGGCGCTGTCGCTGCGGTAGCCGTAATCCTGGCGGGCGCTCACGGTCTGGGTCGGCAACTCGGTAGCGGCGCTGGCAGCGCCCGCAGTGCCAGCCAGCAGCAGGCCCAGGGCCAGGCGATTGAAGGTCGGCCCGGCAGTGCGTTCTGGCGCCAGGGCTAAGGGGCGGATCGGGGTCATGGACATTCCTTGGGCACGCGCCTGTCCGGTGGCGATACCAGGGCAGTTCCAGGGACCGGCATGCGTGGGGTGCAGACAGGGGCGACAACGGGGTATCGGGCCCGCGCAGGGCGGCACTCGACAGGTGATTTTAGGCAGGCGCCATCATACAAGCTGCGGCGCCGGGGTAAAGGCGGGAGAGCATCAGGAGGCCGGTTTGACGTCAGGCATCGGCCCGGGTCGGCCTGGCGTCATGGTTCATGCCGGTCCTTTTGCAGGGATTCGAGGCGCTTTTCCAGGAACTCGATCCTGTGCAGCAGCAGGGTCACCAGTTGTTCATCGATGTTGCGGATATCGTCGTTGACCAGCGATTTTTCCAGGCGATCGATCAATTCGTGATTCATGCTGCGGTTCTGCTGTTTGGCCATGCGCTTGAGTTGCGTATGCAGCTCGTGGGGAAGGCGAACGATGAACTTCTGTACGGGGGTGCGCATACCAGGCTTCCAGGCGATGGAAAAAGCGCATGATAAAAAGGCACCTGGATGGAGGGATTCAGGAAGATTCTGAAAAACAGCAGGATTGTGCTGGAAGGGCTGTAAGGCGTTTTCTGCACTCCGTCGATGATACCGACCAGATGTGCCCGAGCCGCCCTTGGGCAGAACGGACCTTGGCAGGTCCGTTCCGGTCGCTGGCCTATTGCTGCGCTCAGCGACGATCCAGCCATACCGTCTGGGCGTTGCAGAATTCGCGCACACCGAAGTGCGAGAGTTCACGACCAAAGCCGCTTTTCTTCACGCCGCCGAAGGTGACCCGAGGGTCGCTGGCGCTGTAGCCGTTGATGAACACGCCGCCGGTTTCCAACTCGTCGGTCATCTGCCGGGCGCGTTCCAGGTCGGCGGTGAAGAGGCTCGCGGTCAGGCCGAAGTCGCTGTCGTTGGCCAGTTCCAGGGCGTGCCGGGCGTCACGGGCGGTGATGATCGAGGCCACCGGGCCGAACAGCTCCTCTTTGAACGAGGTCATCTGGTCGGTAACGTTGGCCAGCACCGTGGGCAGGTAATAGTTGCCGGCGCCCGCTTGCTTGTCACCCCCGAGCAGCAGGGTGGCACCTTCGGCCAGGGTCGCCTGGACCTGCTGGTGCAATTCATCGCGCAGGTCGAAGCGGGCCATGGGGCCGATATAGGTGTCGTTGGCCAATGGGTCGCCCATCACCAGGGCGCGGGTGGCTTCGACGAAACGGCGGGTGAATTCCTCCACCACGCCTTGCTCGACGATCAGGCGCTTGGCAGCGGCGCAGACCTGCCCGGTGTTCTGGTAGCGACCGACTACCGCCGCCTTGACCGCTTCGTCCAGGTCGGCGTCGTCGAGCACGATCAAGGGGTCGGAACCGCCCAGTTCCAACACGCATTTCTTCAGCGCGGCGCCGGCCTGGGCACCGATGGCGATGCCGGCGCGCACGCTGCCGGTCAGGGTCACGGCGGCGATACGGCGATCGGCGATGGCCCGGGATACGCCGTCCGGGGTGACGTTGATCAGTTCGAAGACCCCTTCAGCAAAGCCGGCCTGGTGCATGGCCTCCAGCAACAGGTGGGCACTGCCCATGACGTTTGGCGCGTGCTTGAGCACGTAGGTGTTGCCCGCCAGCAGCGTCGGTACGGCGCCACGCAGCACCTGCCAGATCGGGAAGTTCCATGGCATCACTGCCAGGATCGGCCCCAGCGGCCGGTACTCGATACGCGCTTTGCCGTTTTCCACCAGGGTCGCTTCCGGGGCGAGCATGGCCGGGCCGTGCTCGGCGTACCACAGGCACAACTGGGCGCATTTCTCGATTTCGCCCCGGGCCTGGGGCACCGGCTTGCCCATTTCCCGGGTGATCATGCGGGCCAGGGCCTCGCTGTTGTCGCGCAGGACCTGGGCCAGGGCGACCAGGCGCCCGGCACGCTCGCTGATGTCCTGGCGCTTCCATTGAGCGAAGCCGCGGCTGGCGCGTTCCAGGGCGGCATCCAGCTCGGATTCGGACTGGTAAGGGTAGGCGCCGATCTGCTCGCCGGTGGCGGGGTTGATCGACAGGGCGTGGGTATGGCTGGAAACAGAGGTCATGGCACCGTCCTGCAAGGTGGGAATGGCGGCAGGTTACGGGGCTGATTGTTTTCTGAAAACTGAATAATATTGAGCAAGTCGTTCACGATTGGAGAATGAAATGGACCTGGTCCAGCTGGAGATTTTCAAGGCCGTTGCCGAGCAGGGCAGCATCAGCGCTGCGGCGCAGTTGATCCATCGGGTGCCGTCGAACCTGACCACGCGCATCAAGCAGCTGGAGCAGGATTTGGGCGTGGAGCTGTTCATCCGCGAAAAGAGCCGGATGCGCCTGTCGCCCGCCGGCTGGAACTTCCTCGACTATGCCCGGCGCATCCTCGACCTGGTGGCCGAGGCGCGCCTGACCGTGGCCGGCGAAGAGCCCCAGGGCCCTTTTGCCCTGGGCTCCCTGGAGAGCACGGCAGCGGTGCGCATCCCGGCCCTGCTGGCGGCCTATAACCAGCAATACGCCAAGGTCGAACTGGACCTGTCCACCGGTCCTTCGGGGACCATGATCGAAGGGGTCTTGTCCGGCCGATTGGTGGCCGTGTTCGTCGATGGCCCGGTGCGCCATCCGACCCTGGAAGGGCTGCCGGTGTTCGAGGAGGAAATGGTCCTGATCGCGCCCCTGGGCCATGCGCCCATCACCCGGGCGCAGGAGGTCAACGGTGAAAGCATCTACGCCTTTCGCGCCAACTGCTCCTATCGTCATCACTTCGAAAGCTGGTTCACCCAGGACTCTGCGGTGCCGGGCAAGATCCACGAGATGGAGTCCTACCACGGCATGCTGGCGTGCGTCAGTGCCGGTGCCGGGTTGGCGCTAATGCCCCGCAGCATGTTGGAAAGCATGCCCGGCTGCGCCACGGTGAGTGTCTGGCCGTTGTCCCCGCGCTTTCGTTTCCTGCGCACCTGGCTGGTCTGGCGGCGCGGCACCGTGTCCCAGAGCTTGAGCAGTTTTGTGAAATTGCTGGAGGAGCGGGGGGCCGTGCTGGCTGAGGGATGAATGGGCCTGTCCGGCCATCGCTCGATGGCTGCGTCGGTGCGATTTGTGTAGGCTTGCGGCCTTTTGCCTCGCACCTGGAGATGGGTCATGACCGATCAGCTTTGCCTTGTGTTCGTGCCAGCGTTGGTGGCGGTGCTGCTGAATGCCGAGACCACCAAGGGCATGCCCCTGACTGAAGCCGAAGTGCTGGAGATTCGTGATAGCGCCGCCTGTATCGCGTTGCCGGTGGAGGTAGCACTGAGCATGGAAAACGAGCGGGGCTATCGCGATCTGGTGGCCGAGGACTGCTGGGCGCAATGGCAGCAGTATCGGCGCGAAAACCAAGCCTGAGCGGCCGTCTCGGCGTGCCTGCGGTGGGTTTCGAGAGCGCCAGGCAGTGGCTGGGAGCGGTTTCTCAGCGCCTGCTCAGGGCCAGGCGAGCTGCGAATAGCACGAAGATCATGCCGGTGGTGCGATCCATCCACTGAATCACCTTTTCCCGTCGCAACACCCCGCTCAGGGAGCGAGTGGCGCCAATCAGCAGCAGTGACCAGATCAGCCCGAGCATCACATGGATGCTCACCAGGGCGAAGGTCCAGGCCACCAGCGGCTGCCCCTGGGGAATGAACTGCGGCAGAAAGGACACATAGAAAATCCCCACCTTGGGATTGAGCACATTGCCCAGCATGCCCTTGAGAAACCAGTTGGCACCGGGCTTGGCGTCGGTGCCTGCGGGGGCAAAGGTGCGGCGCGGGCGCAGCAGCATGTTCAGCCCCAGCCAGGCCAGGTAGGCGGCGCCACAGTACTTGAGCAGATTGAAGGCCAGCTCCGACACCGCAATCAAGGCGCCCAGGCCGAAGGCCACCGCCGCGCCCCACAACAGGCAGCCGGCATTGATCCCCAACGCTGCGCGCAGCGCCTGTTGCTTGCCTTCCACCGTGGCGGTGCGCAGCACCAGGGCGGTATCCAGGCCCGGGGTCAGGGTCAGCAGGGTGGCGGCCAGGGTGAAGGCCAGGAGATTCTCGGTGATGGGCATGGGCAGGGCTTCAGGGACGGGATGGCGAACATTAGCACAGCCGTGGAGTGTCAATCTGCTCCAGGGGTGCCCGTGATAGACCGCTGCCGTTGGTGCTCTGGAGCGAGCCTCAGGCCTTGCACCTGACCAGTGCCAGATACACCCCGGCCTCTTTTCCCGATTCGATGTAATGGGCGCCTTCCAGATCGGCGACCTGAACCGGCTCCATCGCCAGTTCCAGCTCGGGGGCGCCCTTGTAACGGTCAGCGTGATCGCTCAGTGCATGCCTGAAGGCTTGGAGAAAGGCCTCACGGTTGGCGAACTCGGCGTAGACATAGTTGCCTTGTTGGTCGCTGTAGAAGCGCGAGTAGGTCAGCAGCACAATGCCCCAGCGTTCGATGTGTTCGTCAGGGGAGGTGTGGGGAATTGGCTTGATCAGGTCCCCGCGAATTTGCCGAATCTTGTCATACGCATTCTTGTTGTTGTGTATCACCTTGAATTCGATGGCGGTGGAGGGCTGTTCGCCGTAGCTGTCCTCGACCCAGATATCCACCTTGCGTCGCTCGGCGGCGATCAGCCAGCGAGGGACGTTGCTGCGCGGCGGTTGGTCGGAGCAGGGGCGGTAGTCTTCGCGTTCATCGAACTGGCCGCCGAGGCCGAAGTGGTCGCGATTGATGTCCAGCAACGCCGCCGATTCCAGGCTCAGCCACAGCTCGGGAGCGACGGCTACGACGATGGATTTGAGGATGCGCTGGCGTTCTTCCTGTTGCAGGTGAGTCAGCAGCAGTTCGGTGAAGCGAGGAACAAAGGACATGGGATCTCCGTATCAGGTCCAAAAAGGGGGCAGGGTGATCTGTAGGAGCGAGCGTGCTCGTGATGCTGCCAAAGTACCGCATGCTCCCTGTGGGTGAGCGCTATCGTTGATGCCCTACGCGAGCCTGCTAGCTCCTGCGAAAGGGCTGCGGTCAAAACGGGCCGCCGGGTTGCGGGATGCCCAGTTGCAGTTGCCGGGCTTCGATCTGTTTGTCCACGGTGTGTTTGCCACTGAGTAGATTGAGGTACTGCATGCCGGGCGGCAATTGGTTGTCGATCAGTGTCAGTACATCCAGCTCTGGCGTCCTGATGATGCGCAGGTCAGTGATGTTCGAGGTTTTCAGGCCGCTGAGTTCTCCCAGGGTCTTGAGGTTGATCAGGCTCATCTTGCGCAACTGCGGTGCCCCGCCAAGGTCCAGCCGGCTCAACTGCGCCTGATCCTCGATCTTCAGCACGTCAAGCTGTGGAAAACTGTCCAGGTCCAGACGGTTGAGGCCACGCACGCGCCTGATCTCCAGCTCCCTGACGTAGGGACTATGCAGCTCGGGCATCTGCTCACGGCTGCTGAAGGCCACCGACAGACTGCGCAGGCCGCTCATGTCGGCGACCATCCCCAGGGTTGTCTTGGCCGGCAGGCGATGCAGGCTAAGGGCGCTGATGCTCGGACACTGGCGCAGAATCTCCAGACCATGACCCTTTGGGTTGATGTGCAGACAGTGCAATTCGAGCATACGGGCAATCGGCGCCAGATCGATGGCTGGACCCTGCTCCAGGGAGAGCCGCAGGCTGTGCAGGCGTTCGAGGTTGGGCAGGGCCAGAAGCCCGGGCATATCGGCCCGGAAGACTTCCAGGGCAAGCTCCCTGAGTTGGTGCAGGCTGCCAATGGCCTGGAAATGGTCCAGGGTTTCGAGGCCGTCCAGGCTCAATGAGTGGACGTTGGGCAGGGCGAGCAAGGTCCGGCCATCAAAACCTCTGCTCGAATAGTGGTTGTAGAAACGCACGGTGATGCGCTCGCCATAACGTGCGCAGAGGGCATCGATCTGTTCCAGCAGTTGGCAATCGTATTGTTCGACGCTGTGCCACTGGATGATGACCCGGACTCGCGGATCGGCCTCCAGTCGGGCACCGACCTGCAGGCGCAGGTCAGCCTGGGTTGGCGCCTTGACTCGATGGGGAAACATCAGCGGTCCTTGGTGATTTTCGCCGCCGCATCATGCCATTGCGTGATCTTCACCGCCACGCACGTGCAGCCCCAGTCCGTTGCCGAGCCGCCTTGCAGCGCGGGCTACGGGTCGACCTGGCCCATCAGTTCGACCACCGACTCCGGGCGCTTGGCGTAGCGCTGGGCCAGTACCGCACAGACCATCAACTGGATCTGATGGAACAGCATCAACGGCAGGATCAACACGCCCATGGTACTGCCGGCGAACAGCACCTGGGCCATGGGCACGCCGGTGGCCAGGCTCTTCTTCGAGCCGCAGAACAAGATGGTGATGCGGTCTGGCTGGTCGAAGCCCAGCAGCTTGCCCAGGAAGCTGGAGGCCAGCAATACCAGGCCCAGCAGGATGCAGCAGGCCACTACCAGGCCGGCCAGGTCCCATAGCGGTATCTGCTGCCAGATGCCTTCGTTCACCGCCTCGCTGAATGCACCGTAGACCACCAGCAGGATCGAGCCCTGGTCGACGAACTTCAGCCAGTTCTTGTTGCGTCCTACCCAGGCACCGATCCAGCGCCGGGCGACCTGCCCGGCAATGAACGGCAGCAGCAGTTGCACGCTGATCTTGATGATCGCGTCCAGGGTCGAGCCACTATCGCCATGCACGTTGAGCAGCAGGGTCACCAGCAGTGGGGTGAGGAAGATCCCGAACAGGCTCGAGGCCGCGGCGCTGCAGATGGCCGCCGGGATATTGCCCCGGGCCAGGGAGGTGAAGGCGATCGCCGATTGCACCGTGGCCGGCAGGGCGCACAGGTAGAGCATGCCCAGGTACAAATCCTTGCCCACCAGGGGTGACAGCAACGGCTTGAGGGCCAGCCCCAGCAACGGGAACAGTACGAAGGTCAGGCCGAAAACCAGCAAGTGCAGGCGCCAGTGGCCGGCTCCGGCGATGATCGCCTCGCGCGACAGCTTGGCGCCGTGAAGAAAGAACAACAGGCCAATGGCGATGTTGGTCAGCCAACCGAAGCCCACTGCCACCTGGCCGCTGGCAGGCAGGAAGCTGGCCAGCAGAACCACGCCGATCAGGGTCAGGGTGAAGTTGTCGGGCAAAAGACGAGAGCGGGTCATGAGCGTGATCATCCGGGGGGTTGCCAAGAGCGATGGGGCGACTCTAACGTGACTGCCATCTACCGACTAACGCCAACGAGCCAGTTAATGCCGCCTAAAGGACATGAAAAGATCGTACGGCGCAGTATTCCCGGTCTTCCGAGCTTGCCGCGACCGGTGTACGGGCGTACCGAATCCCTGCCCAATCGGGCACTGACCCGGCGCCATAGCCATCCCTGGGTGCAGTTGTCCTATGCGATTGCCGGGGTGCTGGAGATCCAGACCAGCGGCGGGCGTTTCATCGCACCGCCGCAGCGGGCCGTGTGGATTCCCGCTGGAGTGCCGCACCGGGTGTTCAGTTCGCCGAGCACCGAAATGCGCAGCCTGTACCTGGATTGCAGCGTCACCACCTGGGCTGCCACCGAGAGTTGCCAGGTGCTGGCGGTCAGCGACCTGCTGCGCGAGCTGATCCGTGCCTTCAGCGAGTTGCCGGTGGAGTACGTCCGGGACAGCGCCGACGGTCGCCTGGTCCAGGTGCTGCTGGATCAACTGGCCGCCGCACCGCAGCTGGACCTGATGCTGCCATTGCCCCATGACGTGCGCTTGCGCGCGATCTACCGCAGCCTGCAGGCCCATCCGGAGCAACAGACCACCCTGGGGCAGTGGGGCGAGAAGCTTGGGGTAACCGAGAAGACCCTCAGTCGATTGTTCCTCAAGGATACCGGGCTGACTTTTCGCGCCTGGCGCCAGCGCCTGCGCTTGCTGAGCGCCCTGACGCCGCTGGAGCAGGGCGAGCGGGTCACCGATGTCGCGCTGGCTTGCGGCTACGATTCGACTTCGGCCTTCATTGCTGCGTTTCGCCAGCAATTCGACACGACCCCGGGGGAGTTCTTCCGCTGACCGGGGGCCTTTGCCAGCCGAGCGTCTTGTGGTGCCGGCTGGTGTAGGATCTGCCCTCTTCAACACTGGAGCGCTTGCCGTGCAGGCTACCCGTCTGACCCTGATCTGCCATGCCCGTACCGTTGCACAGAAGCTGGCGCGTTTCCCCGTGGACGAGCCCCTGGAGCTGGATTGGCAAGCCCAGGCGCTGAGCCGGGCGGCCGAGCTCGGGCCGAGCACTCGGGTGCTGTGCGGCCCGGAGCTGCGCACCCGGCAGAGCGCCGCGTTGTTCAGTGCCGACTGCGTGGTCGAGCAGGCCTTGCGCGATTGCGCCTGTGGCGCCTGGCAGGGCCTGTCGATCGATGAGGTGCAGGCGCAGCAACCAGAGGCCTTGCAGGCCTGGCTGGCAGACCCGCAATGGGCACCGCCCGGCGGCGAGTCGGTGGCCCAGTTGTGCCAGCGCATGGCGCATTGGCTGGAGGACATGGCACAACGCCCCGGGCGCTGGCTGGCCGTAACCCATCCGCTGGTGTTGCGCGCGGTGGTGCTCACCGTCCTGCAGGCGCCCTTGTGCAGTTTCAACCTGATCGATGTCGAACCGCTGTCGCGGCTCGACCTGAGCCACGCCGGGCGCTGGCGCCTGCGCCTGGATCGCCGGTCGTGACGATTCGCCTGCCGGCATTTCCCATGATGTCCAGGCAGCCCATACTTGCCCATTGGCACAGCAGCGAGAGCTCCCTCAGATGAAAACCCTCCTGGTGATCGGCATCGGCGCCGGCAACCCTGACTACATCACGATCCAGGCGATCAAGGCACTGAACCGTTGCGATGTGGTGTTCCTGATGGACAAGGGGCCGAGCAAGGACTCGCTGATCGATCTGCGCCGCCAGTTGTGCGAGCGCTATATCACCGAGCGGCCTTATCGTTTCGTCGAGGCCCAGACCCCGGAGCGCCAGCGTGGCGATGTGGACTACCAGGCCAGTGTCCAGGCCCTCAATCGCGACAAGCAGCAGGTCTTCGAGCGACTGATCAACCAGGAGCTGGCAGAGGGGCAGACCGGGGCATTCCTGGCTTGGGGCGATCCGGCGCTGTACGACAGCACCTTGCGCATCCTGCAGCAGATCCTGGCCAGCGGCGCGGCGCACTTCGAATACCAGGTCATTCCCGGGATCACCAGCGTCCAGGCCCTGGCCGCGCAGCACAAGGTGCCGTTGAACCGCATCGGCCGTTCACTGGAAATCACCACCGGGCGCCGCCTGGCCGCAGGGCAGGGCGGGGATGCCGATACCCAGGTGGTGATGCTCGATGCCGAGGATTCCTATCGGCAACTGCGCAGCCAGGACCTGGACATCTATTGGGGGGCCTACCTGGGGACGGCGGATGAAATCCTCATCAGCGGTCGTCTCGACGATGTGGCCGATGAGATCCGCCGGGTCCGCCTCGAAGCCCGCCAGGCCCACGGCTGGATCATGGACACCTACCTGCTGCGCAAGCCCGAGGACTGAGCCGCAGCCTCAGGTCTATCGCGTGCGGCTCGTACCGCCTGTTGTAGCCGCTGCCGAGCGGGCGAGGCAGCGCCCGTGAAACCGGACGAAGGGCTCTGGCAGGCGCACCGCGGATACAGGTTTGGCGGCTCGTGCCGAGCCGTGCGCAGCCTGCGGCAGCGGCGACACGAGGCGAAGAGGCTCGCCCGCGAAAAAGGGCGACGTGGGGCTTCACGTTCACCGTGGAGGCAGGTTGGCTGGCGGGTGTCGGCCCTGCATTCGCGGCCAGGCAGATGCATCGTTGACGGGCGGATATGCAGCGTTGCACAGGTCGGCGCACCACCCTGGGGCAGGGAAAACCGACCTGGATCAAGGCTGCGTTATTTATGTAAGTATTTGTCGCATAAACACAATTTGCATCCCGGGAGCCACTCTAGACTGCTGGCCACTTCGATTTGCCCACAATCGAATTCTGCCAACAAGAAACCTCCACCCCCTGGAGTTATAAATGAACAAGTTTGTGCTGTTCGGTGCCCTGGCACTGTCGCTGTTTTCCTTCACCGCTTCGGCCGACGAGGCCAAGCCGATCCGCATCGGTATCGAAGCCGGTTACCCACCCTTCTCGATGAAGACCCCCGACGGCAAGCTCACCGGTTTCGACGTGGACCTGGGCAACGCCCTGTGCGAGCAGATGAAAGCCAAGTGCACCTGGGTCGAGCAGGAGTTCGATGGCCTGATCCCGGCGCTGAAGGTGAAGAAGATCGACGCCATCCTGTCGTCCATGACCATCACCGACGATCGCAAGAAGAACGTCGATTTCACCATCAAGTACTACCACACCCCGGCTCGCTTCGTGATGAAGGCCGGTACCACCATCAAGGACCCGCTGACCGAGCTCAAGGGCAAGAAGGTCGGCGTGCTGCGTGCCAGTACTCACGATCGTTTCGCGACCGAAGTCCTGATGCCGGCCGGGATCGACCTGGTGCGCTACGGCTCCCAGCAGGAGGCCAACCTGGACATGGTGTCCGGTCGCGTCGACGCATTGCTGGCGGACTCGGTCAACCTCGACGACGGTTTCCTCAAGACCGACGCCGGCAAGGGCTTCGCCTTCGTCGGGCCTGAGTACAACGATCCGAAGTACTTCGGTGGCGGCGCCGGCATCGCCGTGCGCAAGGGCGACAAGGAGCTGGCGGAGAAATTCAACACCGCCATCACCGAGATCCGCGCCAACGGCAAGTACAAAGAGGTGCAGGACAAGTACTTCGATTTCGACGTCTACGGCGAATAATCCGCTGGCATGAAAAAAGGTGGCGACCGGATTCCGGTCGCCACCTTTTTTATGCGCCACTGTTTTATCCTGCGCCACGCCTTTTTTCCGGAGCCATCATGCAACGCATCGACCACTCCCTGCCCTGGGGTCACTTGGGCACGTCGCGCCAGCTCAGCGTCTTTCGCTTCGGCAGCGGCCCGCGCAAGGTGTACATCCAGGCCAGCCTGCATGCCGATGAGCTGCCCGGCATGCGCACCGCCTGGGAACTCAAGCAGCGCCTGGGCGAGCTGGAGCGTGATGGCCACCTGCAATGCACCATCGAGCTGGTGCCCGTGGCCAACCCCATCGGCCTCGACCAGCAGGTGCAGGGCAGTCACCTGGGGCGCTTCGAGCTGGGCAGCGGCAAGAACTTCAACCGAGCCTTCGTCGAACTCAGTGGTCCGGTGGGCGACCTGGTCGGCAAGCAACTGGGAGACGATGCCGAAGCCAACATCGCCCTGATCCGTCGCGCCATGGTCCAGGTGCTGGACGAGCTGCCCGCCCCGGCCTCGCAGCTGGAGGCCCTGCATCGCCTGTTGCTGCGCCACGCCTGCGATGCCGATATCACCCTTGATTTGCACTGTGATTTCGAAGCGGCGATCCACCTCTACGCCTTGCCCCAGCACTGGCCCCAGTGGCGCTCCCTGGCCGCGCGGCTCAAGGCCGGCGTAGCGCTGTTGTGCGAAGACTCCGGCGGCAGCTCGTTCGATGAGTCCTGCTCATCGCCCTGGCTGCGCCTGGCTCGGGACTACCCTCGGGCAGCCATTCCCCCGGCCAACCTGGCGACCACCCTGGAACTGGGCAGCATGGGCGACACCCGGGTGCCGCAGGCCCGGGCCAACTGCGAAGCCATCCTGGGCTTTCTCGCCGAACAGGGGCTGATTGATGGCGACTGGCCGACGGCGCCGCAGGACTGCTGCGAGGGCATGTCGTTCGAGGGCACCGAGTACCTGTTCGCCCCGCACCATGGCGTGGTCAGCTTCCTGCGTGAAGCCGGGGAGTGGGTCGAGCGCGGCGACGCTTTGTTCGAGGTGGTGGATCCGTTGAGCGACCAGGCCAGTATTGTCCGGGCCGGCACCAGCGGCGTGCTGTTCGCCCTGGATCGTGGGCGCTACACCCAGCCCGGGATCTGGCTGGCCAAGGTCGCCGGTCGCGACCCCATTCGCCATGGCAAGCTGGTCAACGACTGACCCGGCATTGCCCACCGCGAAGCGCCCACTGCCGATCTTGCCGTGGGCCTTTCACCCACCGGCCGGTTCTTGCGGCCCACAAGGCTTGCGCCATGTTTCGATTGTCCCTGTGCATCCGCCTGTTGTTCACCCTGTGCCTGTTGGCGGCGACCTTCAATCATCTGCACGCGGCCTTCGCCCACGGCTTGCTCTGGGACTATGGCTACGGCAGCGATACGCCCCTGGCCAGCCGGGCCTTCTGGGGGTCGCTGACGCTGTTCGATCCGCTGGCGGTACTGCTGTTGTGGTTGCGCCCACGCTGGGGGCTGGCACTGACCCTGGCGATCATCGTGCTGGACGTCCTGCACAACAGCGTCTATGTCGCCGCACACGACCAGTGGCTGGCGAGTTTCTACCTGTCCCAGGTGGGGTTCCTGGTGCTGGTGGTGCTGCTTGCGCCGCTGGCCTGGCGTGGGCTGGCCGACACCCGGCAGGCCAGGTTCTGGCGCTTGCATCACTGAAGCGGGGCGGGCCTGCCTGGCAAGGGATGTCCAATCCCGGGGTTCATCCCGGGCCTGCGGGGCTGCTGCCGCCAGACGGGCAGTGCTAGGCTCTGGCCGTTGATTTTTTCAAGCAAGGAGCCGTCCATGATTCGTTGTCTGGCGTTGCTGGCCCTGTTGGCCGCGCCTTTTGTGCAGGCCGATACGGCGTTGCACGATGACTTGCCGCTGCGCTATCTGGAGCAGGCCCCGGCAGGCACCCATGATCAGCCGTTGGTGATCTTCCTGCATGGCTATGGCAGCAACGAGGCCGACCTGTTCGGGTTGTACGAGCGCCTGCCGGCGACCTACACCTATCTCTCCGCCCGCGCGCCGCAGCCCCTCGATGAGGACAGCTTCCAATGGTTCCGGCGCAAGGGGCAGGGCCCTTATGACGGCGTCAGCGAAGACCTGGCCAGCAGCGCCGGGTTGATCGAGCAATTTGTTCGTGCGGCAGCGGCCAAGTACCACACCGAACCTGGGAAGGTGGTGCTGGTGGGGTTCAGCCAGGGAGCCGTGATGGCCTATGAGGTCGGGTTGCGCCACCCGCAATCGGTACGCGGTATCGCGGCCCTGAGCGGGAAGATCCTGCCGCAACTGGCTTCACAGCTCAAAGGCAGTGCGCAGCTGCAACGCCTGGGGATCTTCATCGGCCATGGCACCAATGACCAGCGCTTGCCCTACAGCGATGGGGCCGAGGCCAACCGCCTGTTGCAGGGGTTGGCGCTGGAGCCGCAGTTCCATGCCTATCCGGGGATGGGGCACAGCATCAGCGAAGTGGAGATCCAGGACCTGGACCGCTGGTTGCGGGGGCTGGCCCCCTAAGCTGGGTCATTGACCAAGAATCTGCTTCATCAAGGCCGCATGGCCGGCCTTGTCGGCGGCCCGGGAAATGACCTGGATCACCGCCATGCGCGAGCCGGAACCGGCAATCAGGGTCGAGTTCAGGGTCAGCCCCCCGCCCTGGGTCGCGGTACTGTCGATCTGGCGTACCCCGAGTCCCTTGAGGGTCATGCTCTTTTCCGCCTGCTTGCTGAAATCCGGCAAGGCCTGGGCTTGCTGCGAGAGAAAACCGCTGACCGCGTCATCCAGGAACGCCGTGTCGTTGTCCTTGACCTGGGCTCCGTTGGGAATGCGGTTCTGCGCCGCGATCACCACGGTGCGGGTCGTGTCATTGGCGTACAGCGTGCCGCTGGCGCCACCGGTGCCCTTGGCTTCATCGCCCACCGGCAGGGTCGCGGCGCTGAAGCCCTTGGGCAGGCTGAAGGCCAGTTTGCCGTCGAGCAAGGCGACTTTTTCGCCCGCAGCCTGCTTGGCCGTGGATTTGCCCGCGGCCACGGCATTCAGCGTACCGAGGCTTGCCACGGCGGCAAACACCAGGACCAGGGCTTTTCTAGCTAGGGATGACATGCACAACCTCCGGGCATCAGGATTGAAGGCGCGCATCATCCCATGCCGGTTACAGGCTGCTCCAGAGGGATTTTTCTTGTCGGATCAGTGGGGCAGAGGGTGTTGTGCTTATGCGTCTACTGGCCAGGTGCCGCGGCGGACCATCTCTCTCACCCGATTTGCGCCGTTGGCCCGGACCAAAAGCTCCAGCCTGGCTTTTTCGATGTCCTCGGCACTCCATTGTTCGGTAGCCATGGTGGCTTTTTCGTGAGACCAGCCATTGTCATAGTGGCGCACTACAAATTGCTGCTGGTATTCCCACATCTCGGTGCCAGGAATAGGCGTGACGATAAATGGGTTGGCGTATGCCATGCCAGCTCCCATCAATCTGACTGCATAGTCGGTGGTTCTTTCGATCAACTCCAGGCTTTCTATGAACGGCTTGGCGCCAGGTACGGTTGGTGGGTTCACGAACCCCAGCATGAACCCTCCGGTTACCTGGATGCCATGTTCGGTGAATATCTCGATGATTTCGAAGGTGGCATGCTGTATCGCGTTGAAACGTGATTTGTTGGAGTTGACCAAGCTATCTTCGTTAGCACTTTCTACCGCCAGGTAGACGCTGTAACAGCCGTTTTCAGCAATCGAGCGAATGAACTCTCGAGCGGTCAGACCGCCTTTGATTGCCGCGATCACATTACGGTACTGAGGGCTTTTCAACTCCTTGTCATCTAGTTCTGCGAGGAAGCGTTCTCCTTGATGCAGGAGTATCAGGTTGAACAGACTTAACCCGCCTTCCTCGACCCAGGGCAAGTCATGTTTCTTCAACAAACGTCCCACTTCCATTGCATACAAGGGATCGTGCATCAGATGATCGTCTTCAATCAGTACTTCGGTGACACCCTGGTTGACTAGGTCTGTTAAATGCAGGTCAAACCAATCCAGGCCCAGCGCTCGCCATGGGCCATTGACTTTAGGGATGTAGCAGAAGTTGCAGTTCACGTTACAGCCGATGGTGGAAAAAATCTGGGCCCAGGCTCCGTGTTTGCGTACCCGTGCTCCTGAAGAGTGATAAGGCTGCAGGTAGTGATTCATGTCCAGGAAGGTAAAGTCCGGTAACGGCATCACACCCAGTCGCTCACTCAGTTCCTGGCGGTTGGGCACGATGCTCAAATAACTGGACTTGCGTGATGGTCGGATCAGTTGGTTCTGCGAACCCCGGTAGGCCACCCCGGGAACACCACAGACATCGGCTCCGGGATGACTCAGGGCGTCGAGTAACAAAGTGAAGGCACGATCGGCTTCATTGATAAGGACAAAGTCGAATACCGAATCCAGCAGGGCGTTTTGCCAGTCGCCACTGGAGTGGGCACCTCCTGTTACTAGTATCAGGTTTGGATCGATGGATTTGGCGAGGTCAGCCAACGCTCTAGCGTTGCCCCATTGCACTGTGTAGTTGCACTGGATACCAATAATGTCAGGTTGGGCTGTTTCGATGATTTTACGTATCTGCTCGTCAGTCAGTCCGTAGCGCAGCAGGTGGCCTTGATCCAAATCTACCAAGCGTGATTCCTGCTCCCAGCCGGCGAAAGGGGAGTCGATAATCTGCACATCGTAACCAGCACGTTTGGCTACTGTAGCGATACGCAACAAGCCTATAGGAGTGCCAGCACGTTTCATTACTTCAAAGGAATGGATGCCAATGTCGGTAAAGGCGCTATTTGCAGGGGCCGGTTCGACCAAGCGTGTGTAGGGCGGCACGAATAACAGCACTCTTGGGGCTTCTCCATGAGCCCGTCGTTGAATAGCGCTATGGCTGGCCGTGCGTGAGGGACCTCCTGTTAATTGGAGAGGCGCTCTTGTAGGAGCCACCGAAAAACTTGGAGTGGCGCGATCAAACCTTGCTATCCCCTCGGAAGCAATCAGGTGCATTTTTCTAGGATTCCTTTCAGGTAGAGAGATTCAAGGGCGTGGCGTGGGCTGGCGAGAGGTGGCTACTACTGCGCCAGCGATAATGAGTGCTGCTGGAATCAGCAGGATCGGTTTGGCATGGACTTGGCCAATCAATATCAGCAGTAACGTCGAGAACAGTGGTGCGAGATAGGACAATGCCCCGAGGCTTGCCAGGTTGCCGTGCTTGGTGGCGTGGTCCCAGGCAAAGAAAGCCAGGCCGACCGGGCCTAACCCAAGTGCGATGATCGCAGCCCATTGGCTGAAGTTGGGGTGGACTGTGACTTCAAGCGCCAGGTGGCATAGCAGGCCTGCCACGGCCACTAAGCCGCAGATCCCGCCAATGATGCTACTGGGGACATTGTTGAAGCGACGGTTGATCACCGAGTAGCTTGACCATACCAAGGCGCAGAGCAACGCGGCTGTATAACCTGCCAGCGGCATGTCGGCGATACTGTTTTGTGACCGTTGTTGCATGATGAATGCCGTACCGGCGAGCCCCAAGAGCGCACCCAGCAGCTGTCGCTGGCGTAGTGTTTGACCGCCAGCAATGCTCGCGAGCAATACGATAAGTAGCGGCCAAAGGTAGGCAATCAGGCTGGCTTCGGCGGGAGGTGCAACTTTGAGAGCAAAAAAATACAGGGCGTGATAGGCGAAGATTCCCAGGAACCCTGTTACCCAGACTTGCCAGGGCTGGCGCCAACCAGCGAATCCGTTCGAACCGCGCAATCCGAGAATCACCAAGCTTGCCAGAAACGCTACGGCAAAACTCAGCGCCAACAGTTCAAAAGGTGGTATGCCGGCGGTGAAGGTGGTGAGTAAGGCCAAGCATGACCAGAGAAATACGGCAATGACGCCAATGGCGGTCGCTGAAGTGGTTGTTCGACTGTCGCTGGTTTTCGAAGAGGTTGTACTTTCTGTCATGCGCCCCGCCCAGTAAGTGTTTCGGAGCGGGGATGATAAAAAGGTGATTGGAGACGGTCTTGGCTTCTACTGCTGGTTATTTGTTCCAGTCTGCATGTTATTGGCCCTGGAGTTCTTTCGAGCGAGTGCAGGCGTCAAGTCATGGCTTTTTTTCAACGCATGATTCAATGCACTCTGGTCGGCGTAGCCTACTCGGTGAGCAATCTCAGTAATTGATAACTGAGTGTCGCGCAGCAGATCCATGGCCAGATTCAAGCGTAGTCGTGTCACGTGGGCAAATGGTGTAGTTCTCAGGTGTTGTTCGAATAACACATATAAGCGCCGTTCACTGGTTCCTGAAGCTCGGGCGATTTCCGAAGCGGTCAAATGACTATCGAGATGGTTCTCTATATGCGTCAATGCCCTGGCCAGGGTGAACTGCCCATGGTCGGGGACACTACTGTGAGGTTGCACCAGAGATGACATCAGCAATGTGCTCCAAGCTTGAGACACTTCTGATGAGCTAGTCAGTAGGGGGACACTACGGGACGCGTAGTCTAGCAAGTGACGAATTTCCGGTCTTACCGGGAAGAAGCTTTTCTCGTTCAGTCTCTTGATGGTTTCTGCTTCGCTTTTTTGTGTGTAACTAGAGGGAAGCGGTACATCTAGAACCAGGAAGGTGTTGCAAGTATTGGAAGAAAAGGCATGAGGAGTGCCGGCCGGAATAATCACTCCCTGGCTCCAATCAACCTTGCCACCTCTTCCGTCGACTTCAATTTCCATCGAACCAGACTGAGGCAGGACTATCTGATGGTATTCGTGATCATGCAGTTCGACCTGACCCGAATAAGATCGCAAGGCCAGTGCAGCCTTTTGTATATCCGTATTGCTCATTAGGCTCTTCCATAAGACAAGGTAGGCATGATGCATGAGGGAATGAGCGCGATGCCAGTCTCCAGGCAGTGGAGTCTATGGGTATTTTCCTGTGTTACTCAGTGGAGTTCGCAGGCTTGCGCTCCTTCGTGTTGAGTGCCAGTAATCTCTTGCTGAATGCCAGCACCAGCATCGACACCACCACGCCCAGCACGAATGCCCAGAGCCCCAGGTCAGGCAGGGTGGTCGCCAGCACCAGGCAGAATGCCGCGAAGGCATACAAGCCGGTGCTCAACGAGCGCAGCAGCACGGTGGTGAAGGCTGCCCCGTGGCTTTGATGGGAGAACACCGCCAGTACGCTGCCCAGCACCGGGAATACGGCCAGCATGCCGCTCCAGCGTTCCCCGACGGTGCTGGCCATCAGGGTGACGGCCAAGGTCAGCAGGGCGCCCGCCAGCATGCGATACACCAGCCTGTCGGACTTGCCTGCGGCCGGGGCTGGCACGCTCCGCACCCTGGGGAACACCCAAGGGGCCAACACCAGGGCACTGATAGAGCAGAAGAGGGAGAACCCCAGGGAGGCCGGCACCTGGGCGATGAGCGTTGCCAGAATCAGCCAGACCAGGGTGGCGATGCACAAGGCCCCGGGCCAGGCCAGCGTGCGGGCGGCGTGGGTATAGGCCACGCTGAAGGCGATCATGGCGAACACGGCTGACAGTGCAGCCACGGCGGCCTGGGTGGCGAACGCTTGGCCTTGTTCCAGGGCCAGGAACAGCAGGATAGGGCCCACCACCACCGGAAAGCCTGCCAGCCAGCCCGCGACATTCGGCCCCCAGCGCCGGCTGGCCAGGGAGATCAGCAGCAGGAAGGCGGGAACCGTGAGCAGTTTCAACAGCAGCATGGACACGCTCGGCAGGTGAGGGGGCTCCACGCTAGCACTTTCCGAACGCCCTGGCGCAGTTCAATCAGGTAGCCGCTGCCGATCTGGCTAGGCAGCGCCCGCAAGCGGAAGACGGGTTCTGGCAGGCATATCACGGATGCAGGTTTGGCGACTCGTGCCGAGCCGTGCGCAGCCTGCGGCAGCGGCTACACGAAGCGCTGGCGTGGCAGGTCAAGGCGTATCGTCGAGAAAGCGCCCGCGGTGGTCGGGGCTGGGCAGCAGGCAGACGTCGTAGCGGCCGAACCAGCGATAGCGGTGGCGGGCGATGTAGCTGTAGCTCCAGTCGCGCAGGGGGCGGGGAACCCAGTGCAGCAGGCGCAGCCAGCGCCAGGGTCGAGGGAGTTGCGCCATCAGTCGGATAAAGGCGTCGGAGCGCAGTGACAGGCGTCGACCCTCGATCAGCACCACGCTGTCGAACTGTTCGGTGGACAACCCGGCCCACGCCAGCAGGGCCTGGCCCTGGGGCGACTGCACCGAGGCCAGGCGGATCCGCCGTTCGGTGTCATGGGCGATGACGAAGCGCACCGAGGCGTTGCACAGCTTGCACACGCCATCGAACAGCAGCACTCGCTCGCCAGGTTGCAGGAAGGGCGGCAGGGCATCGCCTGCCCGAGTTGTTGCGGAGTCAGCCACGGAGAAAACCTTGCAAGGGTGGAACGACGTCCGGCCCGGGCCGGAACCTGCGCAGCATACTCGCCTTGGCCGATGAATTTCAGGCTTGGGCGGTCGCGGCGAAACCTCTAAGCTGGGCACCTGCTTCAAGCCGCCGTGGAATCCCCCTTGTGAAATTCAGCCTGCCGAAAATCGCCACTGCTCCTTTCTGCCCGCCGGAAGTGGCCGGTTCCGTCACCGTCGACCCCCGTGCCTCGCTGTTCAAGCGCCTGCTGCGTTTTGCCGGTCCCGGGTTGCTGATTTCCATCGGCTACATGGACCCGGGCAACTGGGCCACGGCCATCGAGGCCGGTTCGCGCTATGGCTACAGCCTGCTGTTCGTGGTGCTGCTGGCGAGCCTGGCAGGCATGGTGGTGCAGTGCCTGTGTTCGCGCCTGGGCATCGCCACCGGACGTGACCTGGCGCAGCTCTGCCGCGAGCGCTACAGCCCACGTTCGGCGCGGGTCCAGTGGTTGCTGGCAGAGGTCTCGATCATCGCCACCGACCTGGCCGAAGTGCTGGGCTGCGCCCTGGCTTTCCACCTCTTGCTGGGAGTCTCGTTGAGTACGGGGATCGTCATTACCGCCTTCGATACCTTGCTGGTACTGGCTTTGCAGAACCGTGGTTTTCGCCGGTTGGAAGCGATCATGCTGGCGCTGGTGGCGACCATTGGCGTGTGCTTCTTCATCGAATTGTTGCTGATCAAGCCCCACTGGCCGGACGTGGCCCGGGGCTTCACCCCGTCGCTGGCGGCCATCAGCGATGCCGCGCCGCTGTACCTGGCAATCGGCATCCTCGGTGCCACGGTGATGCCGCACAACCTGTACCTGCATACCTCGGTGGTCCAGACCCGGCTAGTGGGCAAGGACCTTGCCAGCCGCAGCGATGCGATCCGCCTGGCGCGCATCGATACCATCGGCTCCCTGGCCCTGGCGCTGCTGGTGAACGCGGCGATCCTGATCCTCGCCGCCGCGGCCTTCCACAACACCGGGCACAGCGATGTGGTGGAGATCCAGGATGCCTATCACCTGCTCGATCCGCTGGTGGGCGGGGCCCTGGCCAGCGTGCTGTTCGGCGTGGCACTGCTGGCCTCCGGACAGAGCTCGACCTTCACCGGGACCATCGCCGGCCAGGTGATCATGGAGGGTTACCTGAACCTGCGGATTCCCTGCTGGCAGCGCCGCCTGATCACCCGTGGCCTGGCGTTGATCCCGGCGTTCATCGGCGTCTGGCTGCTGGGCGACGGCGCCGTGGGCAAGCTGCTGGTGCTGAGCCAGGTGGTGCTCAGCCTGCAATTGCCATTCGCCCTGTACCCGTTGATCCGCATGACCAACGACCCGCGCCTGATGGGCGTCTTCGTCAACCGCTGGCCGACCCGCTGGCTGGCCTGGAGCCTGTTCGCCGTGATCAGCGCAGCCAATGCCTGGCTCATAGCTAGCCTTTAGCGGCAAGCTTCAAGCTTCAAGCCAGAGCCAGAGCCAGAGCCAGAGCCAAAGCCAAAGCCAAAGCCAGAGCGCCCAAGCCAAGGCTGATCACGTCCGTCTTTCAACTTGCCGCTTGCAGCTTGCAGCTTGAAGCTGATCGCGCTAGCGATCCCAATACGGTATTGGCCCGAATGTCTCGACGAAGAAGTCGATCACCGTGCGGACCTTCACCGACAGGCGCCGGCTGCCCGGCCACAGGGCGGCGATCTGTTGCGGTTCGAGGCTGGTGGCCACTTCGAAATCCTCGAACAGCGCCACCAGCCGGCCCTGGTGCAGGGCCTCGCCGATCAGCCAGGAAGGAAACATCACCAGCCCCAGGCCTTGTTCGGCGGCCTGGGTCAGGGTGTCGGCGTGGTTGCCGGTCAGTGGGCCCGTGACGCTGTAGGGCGTCCAGGACTCCTGGCCCTGGCGGAAGAACCAGCGTTGCTGGCCGCTTTCGCCCTTGTAGGCCAGGCATTGGTGCTGGTGCAGCTGGTCGGGGTGCTGGGGGTGGCCGTGACGGGCCAGGTAGCCCGGGCTGGCGGCGACCTGGTAGCGCTGGGGTGCCAGTAGCCGGGCCTGCATCGAGGAGTCTCCCAGCACGCCGATGCGAAACAGCAGGTCGGTGCCGTCCTGCAACGGGTCGATGTAGCTGTCGGTCTGCTGGATATCCAGTTGCAGCTTGGGGTAGCGCCGGTGCAGTTCGCCCAGCCAGGGCGAGATATGCCGTTGGCCGAACACCACCGGCGCGTTGATCCGCACCAGCCCGGTCGGCTCGTCCTGCTGTTCTTGCAGGGCCTGCTCGGCTTCTTCCCATTGCGCCAGCACCCGCCGGGCATGGTGCCCCAACAGGCGTCCGGCCTCGGTGGGGCTGACCGCCCGGGTATGGCGATACAGCAACTGTTGGCCCAGGGCCTGTTCCATCAGCTGGATCTGCCGCGAAATGGAGGAGGGCGCTAGCCCCTCGCGCCGGGCCACGGCAGAGAAACTGCCCTGGTCGAGCACCGCGATGAACAGCCGCAGGGCCTTGAAACCCAGGTCGTTGAAGCCTTGCATGGGGAATCCTTGCTGTGCGCTTTATGCAAAGGTGTTGTCGGCATGCTCCCATTTATCGCAAAGCACGGGCAACCAATAATGTTCGCCATTCCATGAACCGAACAGGTGCCCCATGTCTTGCGAAACCCTTGACCCAACGCTGCCACCGCCAGTGGCCAGCGCTGTATCCACTGCCGGCTGGCAACGCCTGGCCCTGCTGCCGCTGGTGATCCTGGCCGGCATGGGCCTGTCGGTGGAGGCCGGCTTGCTCGGCCCCCTGGGAGCCCAAGTCGGCCACCTGTGGGCGACCCTGAGCATCTTCGGCGTCGGCGCGGCGTTGCTGGCCTTGCTGTTGCTGTTCAGTGGCCCGCAGCCGGGGCCGGCCTTGAGCCAGCTGCCGCGCTGGCAGTTGCTGGGCGGAGTGCTGGGGCCGATCTACGTGGTGGTGTTGACCCTGGCCACCCCCCATATCGGCATTGCCATGACCATGATCGCGATTCTTTCCGGCCAGGTCGGCAAGAGCGTGCTGATCGACCACTTCGGCTGGTTCGGCAGTGCCCGCAAACCGGTCAACGCCGAGCGTTGGCTGGCCCTGGTGCTGATCGTCGGCGCCCTGATCCTGATTGCCCGAGGTTGAACATGAACCTGATTCTATTGCTGGTGGTCGTGGTGGCCGCAGGTGCGGTGCTCAGTGTGCAGGCGGCGATCAACGGCCGCCTGGGGCAGAGCGTGGGGGTGCTGCGCAGCAGCCTGCTGACGTTCGCCGTCGGTGCCCTGGTCACCTCGCTGCTGATCGTATTCTTCCAGCCGCCCCAGGCCATGGGCCTGTTGCAGGCGCCCAAGTGGCAGCTCAGCGGCGCGCTGTTCGGCGTGGTGTACATGCTGGTGATGGTCGGCGCGGTGCCTCGGGTCGGGACTGCCGTGGCGACGGTGGCGGTGATCCTCGGGCAGTTGGGCATGGGCATGTTGATCGACCATTTCGGCTGGTTCGGCAACCCGGCCATGGCACTCTCCGGCAACCGTATCCTGGCGATGCTTTGCCTGGCCCTGGCCTTGCTGTTCATGTACCGCAGCAGCTTGCGCCGTAGCTGAGGGCCCAGGGGCGTTCCACGCAGCTGAGGGCTCAGGATCCTTCCAGGCAGTTGGCGGCCACTTGCGCCACCTGGGCATCTTCGCCGGAGCGGACGCCGGACACGCCCACCGCGCCGACCTCTTGGCCATCCACGCGAATCGGCACGCCGCCTTCCAGGGAGGTCAGCAGCGGCGCTGAGAGAAAGGCGCTGCGCCCGGCATTGACCATGTCTTCGTAGGCCTTGGACTCACGCCGGCCCAGGGCGGCGGTGCGGGCTTTCTCCAAGGCGATGTAGGCACTGATCGGTGCGCAGCCGTCCAGGCGCTCCAGGGCCAGGGGATGGCCGCCATCATCGACCACGGCGATGCTAACCGGCCACTGCTGGCGGTGGGCCTCGGTGCGGGCGGCGGCGAGGATGCGGCTGACGTCGTCTTGGCACAACACGGCTTTGTGGTGCATGGCAGGCTCCAGGGGGTTCAAGGGTTGAGGGCGGCGTCCAGCAGTTCGATCCAGTGGCGTACCGGGGTGCGCCCGGCGCCATCCAGGTGGCTCTGGCAGCCGATGTTGGCCGTAGCGATCACGTCCGGGTTGCCGCTTTCCAGGGCCCGCAGCTTGTCGTCGCGCAGTTGCCGGGCCAGGGCGGGCTGGGTCAGTGAATAGGTGCCGGCCGAGCCGCAGCACAGGTGGCCGTCGGGCACCGAAGTCAGGTTGAAACCCAGGCGTTGCAGCAGGCTTTCCACGGCGCCGCCCAGTTGCTGGGCATGTTGCAGGGTGCAGGGGCAATGGACGGCCAGGCGCTGTCCACTGCGTACTTGCAGCGCTGCCAGAGGTTCGGCCCGCACCACCTCCACCAGGTCCCGGGCCAGGGCGCTGACTTGCTGCGCCTTGGCGGCATAGGCCGGGTCGTCGGCCAGCAGGTGCCCGTAGTCCTTGACGAAGGCGCCGCAGCCGCTGGCGGTCTGGACGATGGCCTCGGCACCTTGTTGCAGGTGCGGCCACCAGGCATCGATGTTGTGCCGGGCCCGCTGGCGGCCGCGCTCCTGGGCATCCAGGTGGTAGTCCACGGCGCCGCAGCACGCGGCCTCGGCCACCGGCTGCACGCTGATGCCCAGGCGATCCAGGACCCGGCTCGCGGCCGCGTTGGTATTGGGCGACAGCCCCGGCTGCACGCAGCCTTCGAGCAGCAGCACGCGCCGCGCGTGGACCCTGTCCGGGCGCACGCCGGCGGCGGGTACCTGGCGCGGCAGTTTGTCTTGCAGGGCCTGGGGCAGCAGTGGGCGCAAGCGGCTGCCCCCCAGTACCAGTGTCTTGAACAGCTGCGGGTTGCCCGCCAGGGCCCGCAAGCCCTGGCGCAGCAGGCGCTGGCCGGCGGGCCGGGGCAGGGCGGCGTCCACCACTGCCCGGCCGATATCCAGCAGGTTGTGGTACTCGACGCCCGATGGGCAGGTGGTCTCACAGTTGCGACATGACAGGCAGCGGTCCAGGTGCAACTGCGCCTGATGGGTGACCGCGGCGCCCTCCAGTACCTGCTTGATCAGGTAGATGCGGCCGCGTGGTCCGTCCAGCTCGTCGCCCTGCACCTGGTAGGTGGGGCAGGTGGCGTTGCAGAACCCGCAATGCACGCAGCTGCGCAGGATGCGTTCGGCTTCGGCGGCCCGTGGCAACTGCCGGGCCTCGGGGCTGAGGGTGGTCTGCATGGGTCAGAGCTCCGCGTAGAGTCGGCCGGGGTTGAAGATGCCCTGGGGATCGAGCTGCGCCTTGAGGCGTTGGTGATAGTGCAGCAGGGTCGGTTCCAGGGGCTGGAAGGGGCTGTCCAGCAGGCCATGGCTGTAGCAACTGGCATGACCGCCGGCGGCGCTGGCCACGGCGCGGATGCGCTCGGCCGGAGCATCGGACCTGAGCCAGCGCTGGGCGCCGCCCCAGTCCAGTAATTGGAGGCCGGGCAACGCAAGCTCCGGGGTGTTGTGCGGCAACGACAGGCGCCAGAGCGGCAGGCCGGGGTCGAAGAAGGGCAGTTGCTGCTCGTTGAGTCGGTTCCAGTAGCGGCTGTCCAGGGGCTCGCCGCCGAGCCGATCGCGGGCCGCGGCCACCGAGCCTTCGCCCCCTTCCAGGCGCAGGTGCAGGCGGCTGCCATCGTGGCAGGCGGCACTGATGGGCAACGGCTGCTGGCCCCATTGCGCGAGCCTGGCCAGGGCTTGCCCGGCAGGCAGTTCCAGGCTCAGGCTCAGGCAGTGGCGGGGCTTGGGCAGCACCTTCAGCGAGACTTCGGTCACCAGAGCCAGGCAGCCGTAGCTGCCGGCCATCAGCCGCGACAGGTCGTAGCCGGCGACGTTCTTCATCACCTCGCCACCAAAACGCAGGTGCTGGCCCAGGCCGCTGATGATCCGGGTGCCCAGGACGAAGTCACGCACCGCCCCGGCCCAGGGCCGACGAGGCCCGGACAGGCCAGTGGCGAGCATGCCGCCCAGGGTGGCACCGGTACCGAACGCCGGCGGCTCGCAGGGCAGCATCTGCCCGGCGGCATCCAGTACCGCCTGCAATTCGCTAAGCGGCGTCCCGGCCCGGGCACTGATCACCAGTTCGGTGGGGTCGTAGCTGACGATGCCGCGATGGACCCGGGTATCGAGGATTTCGCCAGCGCTGTCGCGACCCAGGAACGCCTTGCTGTTGGAGCCCTGGATGCGTAGCGGGGTGGCGTTGTCCAGGGCGTCGCGTACCTGCTCCAGCAGGGCTTCGCTGGCGTCGCAATCGGTGGGGGCGGCCATCAGAATCGCTCCAGTTCGGGAAAGGGCAGTTGTCCATGGTGGATGTGCATGGCCCCGGCCTCGGCGCAGCGGTGCAGGGTCGGGATGTTCTTGCCGGGGTTGAGCAGGCCCAGGGGGTCGAAGGCGCGCTTGATGCCGTGGAACAGACTCAGCTCGTCGCTGCTGAACTGCACGCACATCTGGTTGATCTTCTCCCGGCCCACGCCGTGCTCGCCGGTGATGGTGCCGCCCACGGCCACGCACAGCTCGAGGATCTTGCCGCCCAGGGTTTCCGCCCGTTCAAGTTCCCCGCTCTGGTTGGCATCGAACAGGATCAACGGGTGCATGTTGCCGTCGCCGGCATGGAACACGTTGGCCACCCGCAGCCGGTGCTCGGCGGCCAGTCGGGCGATGCCGTGCAGCACGGCGGGCAGTTGGCGCCGGGGAATGGTGCCGTCCATGCAGTAGTAGTCCGGCGACAAGCGGCCCACCGCCGGGAAGGCATTCTTGCGCCCGGCCCAGAACCGCGCGCGCTCGGCCTCGTCCCGGGCCAGGCGTACTTCGCTGGCGCCGGCCTGTTGCAGCAGTTGGCGCACCCGCTCGCAGTCGTCGTGGACATCGGCCTCGACCCCATCCAACTCGCACAGCAGCATGGCCTGGGCGTCCACCGGGTAGCCGGCGTGGATGAAGTCTTCGGCGGCGCGGATCGCCAGGTTGTCCATCATCTCCAGGCCGCCGGGGATGATGCCCGCGGCGATGATCGCCGCCACCGCCTGGCCGGCGTTCTCCACCGAGTCGAAGGCCGCCAGCAGCACCTTGGCGATCTGCGGCTTGGGCAGCAGCTTGACCGTGACTTCGGTGATCACCCCCAGCAGCCCCTCGGAACCGGTGAACAGCGCCAGCAGGTCGAAGCCCGGTGAGTCCAGGGCCTCGCTGCCCAGGGTCAGGGGTTGGCCCTCGACGGTAAGCATCCGCACCTGGAGCAGGTTGTGCACGGTCAGGCCGTATTTCAGGCAGTGCACGCCACCGGCGTTTTCCGCGACATTGCCACCGATGGAGCAGGCGATCTGCGACGACGGGTCGGGGGCGTAGTACAGCTCGTAGGGCGCCGCGGCCTGGGAGATCGCCAGGTTGCGCACCCCAGGTTGCAGGTGCGCGCAGCGCGCGGCGGGGTCGATCTTGAGGATGTCCTTGAACCGCGCCATCACCAGCAGCAGGCCCTTTTCCAGGGGCAGGGCGCCGCCGGACAGGCCGGTACCGGCGCCCCGGGCCACCACCGGTACCCGTTGCTGGTGGCAGATCTTCAGGATCTGCTGCACTTGCTCCAGGCGCCGGGGCAGGGCCACCAGCAGCGGGGTGCTGCGGTAGGCGCTCAGGCCGTCGCATTCGTAGGGCTTGAGCTGCTCCTGGCGGTCCAGCAGTTCCAGGTCCGGCAGCTGGCTGCGCAGGGCGTGGATCAAGGCCTGGCGGTCGACCTCGGGCAGGGCGCCGTCGAGGCGTTCATCGTAGAGAATCGTCATGGCTGGCGAATGACCTTGTGTCGTTGTTATCAGGTCGCGACTGCATCACGCATGCCTTGCATCATTGGCCCGGGGCGCCTTAGTGTCCATGTGCGCCGGCAATGGTCGAACCACTTTATTGTTCGCCGCCGTCCCGGGTTTTCGATAAACCCAAGTAACTTCAACAGCTTGCAAGTGAACCTGGAGCGGGCCGCGAACCGCTAGATGACTGGTCATACCAGTGGGGGACGAGATGCAGGACAAGCCAGCAGGGCCACGCTTGCAGGTGGCCGATGTGGTCTGTGGGCGGATCGAGCGACTGATCGTCGACGGCGTATTCAAGACCGGCCAGCGGTTGCCCTCCGAGCGGCGCCTGAGCGCCAAGCTCGGGGTCTCGCGCACGGCCCTGCGCGAGGGCCTGAAGCTGCTGCGGGCCCGGGGCATCATCGACACGGTGCAGGGCCGTGGCTCGCAGGTGGCGCAACTGTCGGCCCCGGCGGCGGGCTCGCCGTTGCTGCACCTGTTCAGCTCCCAACCACGGACCCTCTACGACCTGCTGGAGGTTCGCGCGCTGCTGGAGGGAGAGTCGGCGCGGCTGGCGGCCTTGCGTGGCACCGAGGCGGATTTCGTGCTTATCGGTCGCAGCTACCAGGCAATGCTGGAGGCCCATGAGCAGGCCCTGGAACCCGCTGCCCAGGCGCGCCTGGACCACGCCTTCCACCTGGCCATCTGCGAGGCTTCGCACAATCCGGTGCTGGTGCAGACCCTGGGCTCGCTCAATGGCCTGTTGCTCAATTCGGTGTTCGCCTCGGTCAACAACCTCTTTCACCGGCCATTGCACAAGCGCCAGATCGACCGCCAGCATGCGCGCTTGTACCACGCGGTCACCGGTCGCTTGCCGGAACAGGCGCGCAAGGCCGCGCAGGCCCATATCCAGGGCATTGCCCAGAGCCTCAAGGAGATCGAAGACGAGGAGCAGCGCTTGGTGCGGGCGACCCTGCGCCTGCAAGGCTGGGATTGAATCGCAGGTAAGCGCGGAGGGGGCCGGGCGGCTCCCTCCGTACGCCCGGCTAGACCGAAGGACGCCAGGTGACGTTCTCGATACCGAACTTTTCCGCCATGGGGCGGCTGGTCTTCTTCACTTGCTCACGCCCGAACCGGCCGATGCGGCCGACTCCGGCGTCGCAACTGGCCCAGTGCCAGGCCTCGGCATTGTCCATCTTCTCCTGGCGGATGATGAAGGACTTGGGGTTGCCATGGAGGGTGTACTCGATGACGAAGAGCTTTGCGTTGTTCATAAAGCGTTGATTCCTCCCTGTGATCCTTGAAGTGATTCTGTGGGAACGGAAAAATTCATTCCGATTACCCGCTCGGGCTACCAACGGTTGCTGTGCTGCAGGTGCTATCCCAATGCATGGGCTACATGTCCCGACGTATCGGATCGAATGCGGGGGGCGGGCGATGCTGGCGGCGCCTGGGGCGGCTGGTTACCATGGGCTCCCGCCGATCCAGCGCGACCTTGCCATGGCCCTAGCCGCACCCCCCGACCTTTCGGATACCGCGATTCCCGTGCAACCCCTGGCGCGCACCTACCCGCGCGGGCTGTTCGTCGAGCCCCACGAGCACGACTGGGGCCAGTTGCTGTATGCCATGAGCGGGGTGATGTGGGTCGAGACGCCCCATGAGGCCCTGGTGGTGCCGCCGCAACGGGCGGTCTGGTTGCCGCCGGGTGTGGTCCATGGCATCCGCGTGGTCAGCGACCTGCAGATGCGCAACATCTACCTGCGCCCGTCCCTGGCGGCGACCCTGGATGCCAGGGTCCAGGTGCTGCAAGTGGATACCTTGCTGCGGGAGTTGATCGTGCGCCTGGTGGAGCTCGAACCGCCCCAGCCTGACTACTACGAGGCCCTGGTGGGCCTGGCCCTGCTGGAGCTGCAACGGGCCCGGCGCTCGGAGTTGAAGATCGTCTTGCCCGATGCCGCCGACCGTCGCCTGTGCAGCCTGTGCCAGGCGGTGATGGCGGCGCCGTCCCTGGAGATTTCCTTCGAGCAGCATGCCGAGGCCGTCGGGGCCAGCGTGCGCACCCTGGCGCGGCTGTTCAAGGAGCGCCTGGGCCTGGGCTTTGCCGAGTGGCGGCGCCAGGTGCAATTGGCCACGGCGGCGGCGGAGCTGATCCAGGGCGTGCCGGTCAGCCGGATCGCCCGGGAGCTGGGTTACTCCCCCAGCAGTTTCAGCGACATGTTCCGCCGCGAGCTGGGTGTCGCCCCCTCGCAGTACGTCGCTGGCCAGCCCTCGGCCTGAGACACCGCGATGCTTTGGCCGATAGCCTGAAGTACTTGGCCGATGCCACTGTCTCCTTGCCTCTAGAATCCACTCCATACCTGTAGTCGCTACCGAGCCTGCGAGGCTGCGTTCAGGGACGCAGGACCGTGGCCCTGCGGGCCATGCGCAGCCTGCGGCAGCGGCTGCATGAAACGACGCGGTGGTTGTAGCCGAGCCCATGCACCACGGCCTTTTGGGAGTGAACCATGAATTACCTGATGTCCCTGGCAGCCGGCCTGTTGGTCGGGCTGCTCTACGGTGCCTTGCAGGTGCGCTCCCCGGCACCGCCGGCCATCGCCCTGGTGGGGCTGCTGGGCATGCTCGGTGGCGAACAACTGTGGCCCCTGGGCCGCCAACTGTTCAGCCAGTGGTGGTCCTGAGCGCTGATTTTCGACTCTTTCCCGACCTATGGAGCCTTTGATGAAAGCATTGCAATTTTCCGCCACCGGCGACCTCGCATCCTTGCAACTGGTGGAGGTCCCGACCCCGGTGCCCGGCCCTGGCCAGGTGCTGGTACGGATCAAGGCAGCGGGCCTGAACCCCAGCGATGTGAAGAACGTCCTCGGGCGTTTTCCCTACACCACGTTGCCACGGATTCCCGGACGGGATTTCGCCGGGGTGGTGGAGCAGGGGCCGGACGACTTGATCGGCCAGGAAGTCTGGGGCACCGGCAGGGACCTGGGTTTTTTCGCCGACGGCAGTCATGCCCAGTACGTGGTGTTGTCGGCCAGGGGCGTGGCGCTCAAGCCCCGGCACCTGAGCTTTGCCCAGGCCGCGAGCCTCGGTGTGCCCTATACCACCGCCTGGGATGCCCTGGAGCGTAGCGGCGTGGTGGCCGGTACCCGGCTGTTGGTGATCGGCGGCGGCGCCGTGGCCACTGCGGCCCTGGCCCTGGCCAAGGTTCGTGGCGCCCAGGTGCTGGCGGCGGCGCGTCGACCGGAGCAAGTGCAGGCATTGCAGGCCCAGGGTTATCCGGCGCTGCAACTGGCGCAGCCGGAGAGCCTCGCGACCCAGGTGGGCGAGCATTATGCCGGCGGCGCCGAGGTGATCTTCGACACCACTGGCTTCTGGCTGCCGGCAGCGGTGTCGGCCTTGGCCACGTTCGGCCGGATCGCCATCATCGCCGCGCCGGTGGATGGCCATGTGCAGTTGCCGGCGCTGGCCCTGTATCGCAAGGGCGGCTCGGTAGTGGGGATCAATTCGTTGCTGTATGGCGTCGAGGAATGCGCGGCGATGCTGGAGCAGTTCGGTCGCTATTTCGATGAAGGTTTGTTGCCGCTGCCCGAGGGATTGCTGGAATCGCCACTGGAGCAGGGGCTGGAGCGCTATGCCGAGGTCAACCAGGGTGGCGGCGACAAGGTGATCCTGATTCCTTGAGGCGGGCAGCGCCGGGGGGCGTTGAAGGCCCTGCGGGCCTTGGCCCAGCTTCGCGGGCTCAGCAGCGGCTACAGGGTTTGCTGTGTAGCCGCTTCCGCAGGCTGCGCACGACCCGCAGGGTCGGCGCAGTTTCAGAGGTCCGGCTGTGGCCACAGGTAGGGGTAGGGCCGATCACGGGGTCACTGCGGGACGCCGCGCTCCCAGCTCGACCAGTTCTTGAGGATGTCTTGCACCAGTGGGTTGCCGGCCCGGTAGAGGTTTTCCAGCGCCGGCACGAAACCGCCCTGGTCGGCGTACTTGAGCAGGTTGTCCACTTCGCTGGCACCGGGGGCTGGGCGGTCGAAGTCCGAGCCGGCGCGCAGTACCGCCAGGCGCTGGACGTCCACCAGGCCTTCGCGACTGGCCCGCAGCAGCGCCTCGTAGGTGGAGTTGTCTTCCTGCTGGGTGGTGCAGTAAACGCCCTTGTTGTCGGTGAGCAAGCGGGTCCAGACCTCGGCCCGTTCGCTCAAGCGCGTACCGGAGAACCAGGTATTGCCAGCCAGGGTGTCGCAGCGGGTGACCACCGGCGGCTGGTTGGCCGGAGCCTGGGGGTACTTGAGGCGCCAGGCCGCTGATTCCTTGCTTTCGCTCAAGGTCACCTTCTGGCTCAGGGCAAACGCCTTGGCCTGGAGTTTCGGGTTGAGCTCGAACACTTCGGTCTTGTAGTCCAGGGGCGGCTTCTCATTGGGGCCCTTGGTGTTGATCCCCAGGTAGCCGGTCGGCCACTCCTTGGGCGCATCACGGGAGTCGAGCTCCCACTGGGTGCCGAACTCCACCAGGTAATGGGCCCAGGCCGCGGTGCCGATGGTGCCTTGATGCGGGCTGATGCCGGCAATCCCGGCAATCAGGAAGTAACTCTTGCGCAGGTCGAACTTCGGCGACATCGCCAGGGCCAGGGTCGAGGCCGCGGCGTTGGTCTGGCCCATGCCGGTGGTCAGCAGGCACACCTGCCGGTCGTTGCTGCAGCTGATATCCGGATATTCTCCCGCCAGCCCCGGTACCCGTACCTTGTGCTTGAGTTCCAGGCGCTCGATCCAGTTCTGCGCTTCCGGAGCGAACATGCTGATCAGCACCACCTTGGGCTTGATCGGCGCCTCATTGGCCCAGGCCCCGGTGGCCAGCACCGCGCCCAGGCCCACTATCCACGAAACTTTCTGAATGCCGCGCATAACACCTCCATGATTGCCGTTGACCGGCGCTGATCCTGATCGATCCAGGTTGCAACTGTTGTTGTCTTGCCGCTTGTCGCTCGAAATGTGCCGCTGTCGCTAGAACTGGTAGCCGACCCCGGCGTAGTAGCCCCAGCCGTTGGAGCGGGCGCGGAACTCACCGTCGCCAAAATTCAGCACGCTGCCGTCCTCCCAGTTGCCGCCGTTGTGGAAGTAGCGGCCCACCAGGGTAAAGCGCAAGTGGGTGAAGGAGTACAGCAGCACGTTGGTGGCCACCGTGGCGTTGGCCGTGCGGGCCGGGTTGTCCTTGTGCAGGTCGGAGCCAAAGTCGAAGTTGGTAAAGCCGATGTAGGTCAGCGACGCGCCGTTGCTGAATTTGTCGATGGGCACGATGTACTTGAGCTGGGCGCGGTAGCCGTCCCAGGAGTACTCATTGCTGGCGCCATAGTTTTCCCATTGGTAGCGACCGTAGAAGTTGGCGGACAGGTTGACCCGCGAATGGGTGTCGATGTCGGTGCCCAGGCCGCTGTACAGGGTGTTGGCGCGGTTGGCGGTGCGGCTGCCGTGGTCGTAGATCCAGTCGAAGGCTACATACCACTCCTTGATCGGGCCGATGGCCAGGCTGCGGCCGGCCAGGTAGTCGATGGAGATGCGCGGTTCGTGTTCCATGAACAGCGGCGAGCCATGGTCCCAGACGCCCTTGTCGTGGCTGTTGCCGATATTGAGGATCTTCGGCAGGTCGATGTAGCCATACAGCTCGAATGGCCCCTTGCGTCCGAAGTATTCGTATTCCAGGTAGACGTCGTCCGCCGGGCGGGGGCCGAAGCTGATGTCCTTGCTGCCGATCAGCATCAGGTCCTGGTTGTACCAGTCGGAAAGGTAGGCACCGGGTTTGGCCGGTTGCACGTCCTTGCTCAGGCCTTCGCCCTGGGCCGATTCGTCCGGGGTGGCGGGTTGGGCCAACAGGGCAGGGCTGAGTAGTCCGGTAACGATGCCCAGTAGCAGGGAAACGCTGCGTGGGTACGAGCGCGCGGTGGGCCTGGAAGTGGCATGCATTGAAAATCCTTGTTCGTGCGGGATGGGATCAGGTTTGGGCAATCATCGGCGAATAGCCTGGATTCCCAGGTGCGCAAACGTTTGCATGTGTCGTACCAACTTGCATTGGCCAGGTCTGGAGCAGGTATTCGAGCCCAGGGCAGGGCGGCGGCTGCCATGAAGGGGAATGAGTTTGAAAGAGGGAATAATTGCACTGAAATAGGGCGGTCGTTGCGCCCCGAGGCTTGCCGAAGAGCAGGAGGTTGTTTCTTTAAATCATTGATATTTATCGGATATTTATGAATTTATGCCGCTAAAGGCGCCCACATACTTCCAAAGTATTAATGCTATTTGATGGTGCATGGCCATTAGGCAGCTGTCATGGCGTCGTCTAGGGAAACTCTGAAAAAGACTTTCTGATTTGGCAAAATACCG